>ERZ842401.4032-NODE-4032-length-17515-cov-5.411970_pt1 | contig 17515 bp, 19 predicted proteins | sample MGYA00521270_ERZ842401 | MGnify/ENA primary metagenome ERZ842401 (study PRJEB31892, sample SAMEA3878208) | bioreactor metagenome | biome: Moose rumen | place: Sweden | collected 2011-10 | study: EMG produced TPA metagenomics assembly of the PRJEB12797 data set...
GGTTCATCATTAGGAGGAGCAAGACCTAAAGCAAACATTAGGAATATAGATGACACCTTATGGATAACAAAATTCCCGTCTAAAAACGATGACGTAAACGTAGGAGCATGGGAGTATGTAGTACATGAGCTTGCTGTATTATGTGGCTTGAGAGTGCCAGAAGCCACATTGCATAAGTTTTCTTCCTATGGCAGTACGTTCATAGTAAAACGTTTTGATCGTCAAGGATTGAAACGTGTACATTTTGCTTCGGCTATGACGATGTTAGGTGCTTCAGACGGTGTTTCTGATCAATATAGTTATTTAGATATTGCGGAGTTTATAAGCTCTTATGGCCAGCAACCAGCGAAAGATTTAGAGGAGCTTTATAGGAGAATAGCATTTAATATAGCTGTCTCGAATCACGATGATCACCTTAGAAATCATGGTTTTCTTTTAGGCGATAATGGCTGGATTTTATCTCCTGCTTATGATATAAATCCATCTCTAGATAATCTTCAATATCTCTCATTGAATATAAGTCTTGACGGTAGTCTAAGTTCGTTTGAACTTTTTAGAAGTACGTCTAAGTATTATCAGTTATCTGATAGCGTAGCAAAAGAAATTATTGAACACATTAGAGATACAGTAAAGAAAAATTGGTATCGTATTGCGAAACAGAATAAAATCCCATCTTCGTGTTTCATTTCAGCAGAGTTTGCTCTTTCTCCTTTCTTAAGCCTCAGAAGCCCCTCCCAACAGCCACCTATGGTTCACCAGTCCCATTTAGCATCAGGATTATTTGTCGTATAAAGATTGCCATTTCTGTCCGTGATATAACCTGTTAACATATACTCCCAGTATTAATCATCATAAGACTGCGCTAAATCCTTATAGTGTTCTCTAGCGTAATCAATAGCCTCTTGCCTAGAAAATTCAATTCATGGTGCTCGTGTATTATCTTCATAAAAAAGCTCCAAAAGTTCATCAAAACTCTGATCTTCTTCGTGAAAAACAGCAACAACAAAATGACTCATATTAAATTACTTTCCTTTCTAGTGTTTTATTGGTTTTACTCTAAGTGTTAAAATTCTTAAAATAACTCAGAGTATTATATACAGCTCTTATAGCTCGATGTCAGGGGCATGCCATTTCAAACCATGTTTGTCATAAAGCGGTATCCAGTGTGCTTCATAGGAGTCGTATTCTGCTCCATCAATACCGAAGAAATATCCAAATTCTTCACTCTTGAAAATACAAAAACCACATTGGGAGAATGTCATAATGCTCTAATGTGTAAACAACTTCCTGCCAATCTTCAACATAGTTTTTATCTCAAAAAAAGACTATGGAGGTCAGAATGTTAAGGAGTGAGTTAATAATTATGATAAAAGAAAAAGTTCTTGAAAGCAAAAGTGCTTATGCTGTCAGCAAAGAACTCGGATTTTCAAAGAACACTGTGAAGAAGTACGTTGATCCGAAAAATACGGATAAACATGGTTATCCAACACGTGCCTCGAAACTTGATCCGTATAAAAATGAGATCGATAAACTTAATGGATTAACTATTTCAAACACAGGGCTAATATCAGGTCGACCAACTATAACGGGAACTTATATTTGTAATGTATCTGTAAATACTAATTGGGGAATAACAAATAAAGAGATAACTATTACAGTGGAGTAAATGATGTCAAAAAATTTTTCCATCAAAATTGCAAAATTGCTTTTGTTGCAAAATTCTAAAGAAATTTTATAAAACAAAATATTAATCACAGAAAAATTAAAACTAGAACGTAATTTTTAAATATTAAATTAGGTGATGCAAGTGAATATATTTACTTTCTTTAATAATTTGTTAAATCAAAATTACTGTGGAACTAGATATAAACATAAATATTCCGTTGTTTCTAAATACAATAGCTACAAATTGAACAATAATATTACAAGAATGTATATGGCTAAATCCGGTGGCAGTGTTTATGATACGAATGGCGTTAGATGTGAAATGTGCGGTATGTATTTCCCAAAAGAAGAAATGCACACGGATACAGATCATAAATATGCGTGTCATTTGTGTTTACTTAGACATTCTCAAATGCAGTGCGAAATATGTGGAAAATTTACTTTAGGAGATTCACCAGTGAGTGCTGATGCGTTCGTGATTTATTCTGAAGGTGCAAATCTTATTGTGTGCAAAGATTGTTGTTTTGGGGAAGCTAGGGGGACTCAACGCGGTTCTGGTTATTTATTATACGAGATTTTGAACGATGCAAGAAACCTTAATCAGAGATTTTCCAAAAGGTTTATATCTGAAATTGTGCAGAAATATGAATCATTCCAAACAAAAATGCAACAGGAATTAAAAATATTTGAAAATGAACTTATGGATGAAAATGGCTATCATGTTGGTTTAATAGATAATTTTGACGTAAAACAAAAATCCAAATTCAATAACGGAAAAGAGCAAGCTATTTCACATATTACATATTACAGCTAAAAAAATGGTTTTCTCTGGCATAGAAAACAGTATTGAAGAGTTCTTTTACAGAATGACTGATTTTATTTTGTCCACTACATCCAAAGTAATCACCTGTATATCCTGGCGTATTCCTGCCAATTCTAGAGTTTTCGGTACTAATAATAGTTCCTCCTACGGTTGATACATGAGACAAGAAAATAATATGCGATCCTAAAATTTTGTGTTAAGAGTACAATAAAACCAGTTGTTTTAATAAAATTATCAAAGGTGAGAAATAAAAAAAATGAATAACTGGAAAATTTTATGTTGCTGGGTTGCTCTTTCTGAGGCTGTCGGAATTACGGCGGGATTTTTGACAAGAAAAAATGTTAAAACTTACGGCTCTGAAATTGTAAAACCTTTGTTATCTCCACCACCTGTAATTTTTCCTGTTGTATGGACTATTTTATATGCCCTTATGGGTTATGGGGTTACTAAAATTTTTATAAGTCCAGCTTCAAAAGAACGAAAAAGAGCATTATGGCTTTTCGGAGTGCAATTATTTTTTAACTTCGGCTGGTGCTTTATATTCTTTTCGTCGCAATATTTTGGAGTGGCTTTTTTATGGTTACTCGCTCTTATTGCTGGTGTAGTTGGAATGTTTTTCGCCTTCTGTAAAATTAATAAGTGCGCCACATACATACAGATTCCCTATTTGTTATGGCTGTTATTTGCTACATACCTAAATTTTTCTGTTTGGTTGTTGAATTAATATTTATTAAAACCAATCATACTTCATCAGACAATAATCCTTAAAATTATTTCTCACAGATGAATAATTCACAACCTGTTTTTTTAGATATAATTCTAGTCAGGTAGCGGAGTTTGTGAACAGTCAATTTATTGGAATCAAAAATTACCTTCACTGGATATAACAGAAATATTGTGTAAGGCTCGACCTAACTATATTTATTTTTTATTCTAAAATCTTGTTAATTTGTTCATGTATTGCTTTATCAAGAAAATTTATGCGCGCATCCTGAAGGTTATATAATTCATGCGGTTTAATATGAACATCGCGGAGATCATATAATAATCCCCTTGTTCTTGATGTTAACATAGCTTTTCCAGCCGTAATAAAATCTGCTCCCAGCTTATGCCCAATATCACAAACTGAAATTAAATTTTCATCAAGATTATTATTAGCGGCTCTTGACAATAAAGACATATTATGATCAAAAACTGGCGCAAAACTTTTTATTTTGAAAGTGTCATTATCAACAATAAAACCAAAATTGCCCAAATGTCTGTCAGTATTCATTATTACAGAATCTAGAACGATCATATCTCTGAAATCATTTGCAAAACCATAAGGTTCAAGAAATTTTTCTACTCCTTTTACCCTGTAACTTCTTCCGCTGTCAAGATATTTGTAAATTGGTACAAAACCTTCATTTTCATTTGTGAACATTTCGCAACAGGAAACAATATTACCGCTGGATTTGAAATCGTCCAAATCGTAATTAACATAATTTTTACACAAAATTTTTGCGAACTGTGATGCATAAAACTCGGAGTATGGTTCAAAACCTGCTGTATCAGAACCTGAAGTACCTTTTTTATATAAATATATTTTTCCATTACTTTCGCGCATCCAGCATTTTTCAAATGAACCTTCCGAAGTAAATTCAGGCGATGTGCTAGATAATACTAAACCATGAAGACCTTTCGCAAAAGCTGTTTGAGCAGTCACATCGGTGAAATCATTTTCATATAAATTAACCTGTTCCCAAGTTAACGAAGAATCGGCGGGGCATATCCATAAGGAATCATTAAGCCCCAGTCCATGTGTAATATTTATGAAGCCTGTAACATTATCTAAATTCCATTCTTTCAACCATTTACGGAGATGTTTTTTGTGTTTCGCATAATTTCTTTTGTCTATCCAGTCCTCAATTCCGTTGAATCCTGGCGGAAATAATTCATCATCAACGTAGCTTTCAATTTCGTCACAATATTGTGTAATACCATCGCTGACTACTTGAAAGAACATTAATTTTATATTCTTATTCATCAAATAATATTCACACAATTTTTTGTCATCTCCTTGCTACATATTCTATAACTACTAATCGATAGAATTAAAATAATTTTGTCAACCGTTCAGTTTACATCCTTATCTTTTATGATACAGTTTAAAAGCTAGATAAAAATATATAAGGAGGAAAATTCATGAGACTCCACATATCTGATTTACTTATCGACGTTTACGAAGATGGTATTCTCAAAAAAGGAGAAAAGCTAGAAAAACTTTTGGAATATATCCCCACTAAAAACGGCAAACATAAAAACGGGATATTCGTGAAAGATGGCAAAATTATCCGCAAAAATATTAAAATAGGTGATCTGGTTTGGAATGCAATAGATCCAATACTTGGAAGCACAGAAGATGAAAATATTGCGTGGTTTTTTGGTATTCCTACACCCATAATAACACTCAGGCGAGAATCTCAAAGGGTTTTGCCTTATAAATTTATTCAGTGGTCAATCATAGAACCCTTGTTTAATTTAGCTTCAGACGAAGAAATTGCAGAATTGCTTAAAGGAAGTATATCATTAGAGACACTAAAAGAGAGAAGAAAGTATTTAAAAGATTTAGGATTATTTAACGAAGAGTAAAGGAGAGATTTTTTTATGATTCCACGCAGAAAAGAATATATTTATAACATTTATAGAACTACAGTAACGAAATTAGATGGAAGCCTTGATGATATATTGCCTTACATACCTACTAAAAACGGAAAAAGAAGGGATGGCGTTTTTATTAAGGATGGCAAAATCATTCTAAGCTCCATACAAACAACCCACCCTATTTGGGCAATAATAGACCCCCTGCTCGGAAAAACTAAAGATGATGATTTAGCTTGGTTCTTCGCTATTCCTACGCCCATTATTAAAGCTAGACGTAGCGCACTAGGTATTAAAATTATTGACAATATTCAATTCGATAAACTCGATCCATTAATCGAATATGGTACAGATGAAGAAATTTCAGAATTATTAAACGGCGAAATATCTCCGTATTTAGTAAGAATGAGAAGGGAATTTTTAAAAGAAAGTAAAAAATTTCAGTCCGGCCAGTGAATTTTATCTGAAAAATATAAATTAAATTAATTAAAAACTTTAACACCTAACATAATATTAATATTCACAAGCTGTCTTTGTAAGCTTAATTTAAGTTATCACGAAGACAGTTTTATTTTTATCATGTTCCTATAAAACACACCGTATTCATGACTGTTGTAAATTTATAATCCTCTGAAAAATATTTTACTCGTTCGAAGGGGTTTTTTATGGTGGATGTTAACAAAATTAAAAATTTATCTAAAACTACTGCTGAAAAAATTGCTATATCTTTCCTCGAAAAATACAAAAACAGCCCTTACTCAAATGAATTATCTTCAGACAAAATTAAATTCTTCTTTTACAATAATGACTTTGAAGCAGGTCTAAATAATGAATTATTTTGGGAATTTAAACGCTTGGATTTGTGGCAGAAAATTGACGATAATACTTGGGACGAAATTACTAAACTTGCTATGAATACCGCTTACAAGGCTTTCATGGCCTCAAATAAAAATTAATGAAACGTCACAATTTTTCAATTTCATTCGGGTTTACTGGTTTCGGTAACGGGCCGTTTAAATTTTCGTAATTGCGTATTTCGTTTCTTATTGCGCGTACCATAAGATGATTAAAAGATTCATCGTAAACAGCTGCAAGAATTTTTCCTTTGATGAATGTCTCGTCATCTATTCTTACCTGCGTGAATGATTGTTTTACTTTTGGAAGCGAATTTTTTCGAGTCCGCTTGCGTTCTTCAGGCATATTCGCCATCTCCTTATTTCTTATTTTTTTTATTATTAAAATATGCCTTCAATCTATCTATATCCAGTTATATAATTACTATTAACAACTATTAAATATTTTTTGTATTTCAAAATTTTTTGTAAAGGAGTGTTTTATTTAAGTGAAACGTTTCGTATTTGCTCTCGTAATTTTTTTAGCGTTGATTTCATCTTCTGCAAATGCTTGGGAAAATGCTTATTACAAATTCGCCAATTCTATTCTCCCAATTGCGTCAAAAATTGCATCTCATCAAAAATTTATCCTTCAAGATTCTTCACAAAATGATCAGGAAATGCAGGACTTCGGTTATCCTCCAGTATCTTATGGCAGATTGTGGCAAGATAATAAAAATTGTGTCGCTTACAGTTATGAAAGTGCTTGGAAAGGTGCAACGCTGTGTTATTTTGAAACGTCCGATCAGTCCTTGAATTTCGCAGGAGGTTTAAAAATAGGTTCTTCATTAAAACAAGTTGAAAAATTTTTCAGCACAAAATCACAAAACAAAAAAATTTTTAATCTCCAACTGGACGGAACAGATTTAATTTTTAAATTCAATAACGGCGTAATAACAAAAATTTGTTTCACTAGCTTTGAAGCCGGAAGCGGTGTCCCAAATAAAATTTTTAATACCGTTAAATCTCGCGTTGATTCAATTTTAAATTAACTCAATTAACTCAAGGAGAATTTTTATCATGAAAAATAAAACTTTGCTTAAAATTTTTGCCCTCGTAATGCTCGCCGTAACTTTACAAACAATTCCAGTCTTTAATTTAAGTAATACCGCATTCGCCGCTGCTAAGAAAAAAAAATCATCTACCAACAAAAAAACAGTTTCAAACCAAAATAATTTTAATCTCGATAAATACATACAGGCTCACAAAAATAATAACCGCAACGCTATTCATGAGCAACTCGCAGCCTTAAAAGGAAATTTCAGGAAAACTTTTAATCTTGAAGGTAATTCAAACGTTAATTTACTTATGCTCGCTTGTTATTGGGCCGCTGACTCTAACTCTATGGACGCTATTTATACACTTATTGATAATTGCCCAGATCTTATTAACGCGAGAGACGGAAAAGGACAAACCGCCATTTTTTACGCTCTACAAAATAATTACACGTTACCCTATGATTCAGAAAAATGATCCACTCGCTAATACTTTCCGTCCGATCGCTGAAAAACAATATCAAGACTATTTAGCAAGACAGAGGAGGTAAATTCAAAATGAAAAAATTTTTACACACTTTCATAATTTTCGTTTTGGTAACGTGTTTTTGTTCGCAAGCTCTTGCTTTATCTGATGCCGAATATAAAGAACTGATGAAAAATAAATCTTTCGCTAACGCCGATAAAGCTCTTAATAACGCTTGGAGTGAAGCAAAAAATTTATTGTACGGCTCAGAGTTTGAAAATTTCAAAATTAATCAACAACAATGGATTAAAACTAAACGAGATGAAGAAGCAAAATATTTTATTAATAATAAAGGACTCTCAAAAATTGAAGCGTACACTAAAGTAACAGAAGCCAGAGCAAATTATATAAATCATAAAATAAAAGAGTCTACAAGCTGTTACGATATTCTTTTAAACAGGATTACACTAAAAGCTACACAATTCAGCAATTCTTCAAAACCAAACGCTCAGGCTTCTAATTTCAGGGCATGGAACAATAAAAATAATCTCGTCGTTTTTGAATATTCTGGTAAAAATAGTTTCCTTATAAGTTTTTGGACTTCCGACCGAAATATAATTTTTAACGACAATATTAAAATTGGAATGTCGCTTAACGAACTGAGAAATATTTTTGAAAACGATGAGAACAAAAATTTTAATACATATTACGACGGGAAAATTTACAACGTAGCAGCAGGAAACAGGCAAAGTATTAATTTTGGTATTAAAAATAATAACGTCTCTTTTATTGAATTTTGGCAAGCCGGAGAAACAATCCCAGCAAAAATACAAAATATTATTAACAGTTACTCAAAATAAAAATCGTTAAAAAATTATATATAATAGGGTCTAGATAATAGGCTCTATTTTTTTATTAAGATTTCATCCAGATTTGCCATTTATTTAAAATGTTTATTAAAAAATCATCCAGCAATTGCGTACACAAATCAACAATAATTTTCGGAATTCCCCAAGTTGAAATTTTTATATTAACCATGAAAGAGCCGTCATGTTCGCTTTATTAAATTTTTTTGACTTCAATCATGATTTATTTTTTCATGGTTTTAACTATATATAATTATTAGTGTTGCTCAAAAAATTTTTACGTCATATTTTTTCAATGGCTTACAAAGTTGAAGGAGTTAAGAAAAATGAACGTTGAAGAACAGTTTAAAAGAGAAAGTATTATACGGGCAATTCAAAGTTTTAATTTTGATTATCTTAATTCAGAGATCAAAAACGGAGAAGATATTAAGAAAATTTTGCAGGATAAAAATTTAATTTGGGATGTACAGAAAAATTTTTTACCGGAAATTGAGAACTTCGAAGAATTTAACGATGAAGAAAAAGAACAACTCGAAGAAATTTCACAAAGACTGAAAAACGGAAACAAAATAATTAAAATTTTATTTCAAACTGGGGCAATTATTCCAGGAATAAACCAAAATTACACGCAATATTCTTTATACGAACTCGAAGAAAATAGAATTGAATTTGAAGATGATGAAGATGGCATTTCAGCCTACAGCCAAACAAGTATTATAAATCTGGAACGCGTTGAAAACTCTCTCATTAAAAATTTAGATTCCGCACTCTGGCTCGCAACTTCTCCAAAAAGTTTAAAACTCATGATTGAAAATGGTGCTGATGTGAATTTCAAAGATAATTCAGGCTGGACAGCTTTGCATTATATAGCACTTGCTCCTAAAGAAAAATATTTTAAACCCGTCGAAACGATTAAAATTTTACTCGAAGAAGGCGCAAACGTAAACGCTCAGACTGAAAATAAAATTACTCCTTTAATGCTTGCTATTCATGGCCTGGAGGAAAATATTATTTCTTCGGATTATGACGACTATTACAAAAACAACATAAAAATTATTGCTCTACTTGTAAAACATGGGGCAGACGTAAAGGCTCAAGACAAATATAATCATGATCTAGATTATTGGGCGGATATATACGGTGAAAATAGAAATATTTATAAAGGTTTCATTGAGGAAATAAAAAATTATCACAGTTTGAGTAATGATGAATTTGATTTTATTGTCGCAATGTTTTCAGGAGATTTTTACGCTATACAGGAAATAATTGAGAAAAATCCTGACATAAATTTAAATTTTCAAACGAGTTCAGGTTATACTCCCTTAATGTTTGCTCTGCAAAATGAAAATAATGATCTACTTGGTTTTATTCTAGAATGTGGCGCAAATCCTAATTTACAAAATTCACGCGGGGAAAAAGCTTTACATTATGCTATTCGAACAGGCTGCGGAACTGACAAAATAGAGCTATTGCTACTTTATGAAGCTGATCCAAATATTAAAAATTCACAAGGTAAAACTCCTCTTAATATTATTCTACGTAATTCTCAATGGCATAATTTTATAAGTGACAGAGATTTACAAATTATTAGATTGCTTGTTGAATATGGCGCAAATCCCAATATCCCTGATGAAAACGGCGTAACATTTTTAATGCAATGTGTAAGTTTAGATAATTATTACAAATACGACGGGAATATTATTTTAGCGATGAAATTATTAATTAATCATGGTGCTGATGTCAACACAAGAGACAATAACGGCAATACCCCTTTAATGTACGCTGCGAAATATCATGCAGATGTAATAAAGAATTTGCTTGCGAGTGGCGCAGACCCCTCAATGAAAAATAATGACGGCGAATCAGTTATTGAAATCCTTTTAAATACTTTTTGGGGAGATTCTGATAACGATAACGATGATGAAAATATTTTACAGAGGGCTTCTCTTCATTTTTCGCCAGAAGATTTTATTACAAATGACTAAATTAACAGTAATTAAAAAATTAAAATTCCGGATCAAAGTGGAGTAAATTTAAATTTAAGTGTTGGATATTACCATGAACATACCGAATAAGAGAATAAGAATATTTAAATTTTAACGAGAGGCTAATTAAAAAATGATACGAATGGACAAGCTCATAAAAATTTTTGCTGATACTCAGGAATTTTATACAAATGACCAAATATTGAAAGAGGCTGTAAATTCAGGCTTTGCAAACACAAAATTATACGAAGCTGGGGATTATCCGAAATTACCGGAGATTCCTCAAAAACTTGGTGTAACGCTCACACTAAATTTAAAGAGTTTTCAAACGGCCATGAAGTTTAATAAAGTGATGCCTAATAAAAAAATTGCTGTGTTAAATTTTGCTTCTCCAATACATCCGGGCGGTGGAGTTTTTAGCGGAAGTAGAGCACAAGAAGAAAGTTTATGCAGGTGTTCAACGTTATACCCTCTGATTAATCAGGAATGGCTGAAGGAAAGTTATTACAAACCGAATAAAAATAATTATAATTTTCGGCATAATGATGCGTGTATATATTCAAAAGATGTTGTAATTTGTAAAACTGATGATGATTTCCCAGAGAGATTGAAACATGAAGATTTTATAAAAGTTGACGTAATTACTTGTGCTGCACCTGACTTGAGAAACATTGAGCCGACAGATTACCACCCAGAAGAAATTTTTAGTATTCATCTTAGGAGAGCCAAACATATTTTACATATAGCAGCGTTCAACGGAGTTGATATTTTAATCAGTGGAGCCTTTGGATGCGGAACGTTTAGAAATAATCCCGAATTAGTTGCAGAAGCGTGGAAGGGAGCGCTTGAAGGTTACAGGCGGCTTTTTGATTATGTAATTTTCGCCGTATATTTCAGAGAACATGAGATCGAAAATTTTAAGGAATTTAATAAATTTTTTTCTGCTTAGGGGTGGACAAATTTATTTTTATTTAGCTATCATGCCACATGATACATAAGTTTTAATCAAATAGATTCCATATACAATTACACTTTTTCTAAAAAAACAATTACCAGTTCTAGAAATATTAGAACATACGCATCGAGCAAAATACAAATAGCAAACCTTACACAATTATGTATTTAAATATGACTAGAGTTGGCAAATCTTCTGTATGTGGTAATTACTTTAACGCTTCTTACCAGTTTCGCAAAACTTACATTAGAATGTATACACTTAGTTAACCGGGAAATACGTAACATGGAATTAAAAGCACTTAATACTTTAAAACGAGAAGTTTCACAGGATGCTAGGTCTTTTAGATAATAAAATAAAAATACTTAACGGGAAATATGGGCAAAAAATATAAAATCACTCTAAGCTCATGTTTCTTTTTTTCACACAAAATTATATTTATTAGTATTCCGAATCTTCGTCTTCAAAATAAAATAATTCGGAACCTTTTAGACTTGAGACTAAAGAATTGCTCAAAATAATATCAAGTTGCTTAAATATATTCATAAACAAGAGATCACCGCTAATCTAAAACTATTTAATTTTAATTTTCCGCGATAAACATATAAAAAATATAACTATCTAAAATTTAAAGCCGTAAAGCAATAAAGACACATAAAATCTATAAAAGCATTTGGAAAAACAAAATTAAAACTGGAAAAAATTTTTAACTAGAGAATTTTTATTGAACACAGTACGTTTTAAACACTTTTAACAAAAATTTTAATATTGGAGGTTTTATATAATTATGATTCAATTAATAAGTGAATATTATTAAATACTTTCAAATACCATTATGTATTTATGTGTGAATTATAAAAACTTGAAATTTAACCTAAAGTTTTGCAAGCAACATAGCCAAAGCCTGTACCGCCACCACCGCAATATTTTGCGCCTTTCCCTCCGCCTGTCGAAAAAGAATTGTAAGCTATGGCAGCTCTTCCACATACTATGTAAATACATGCACCAGCCTGACCACCGTAAAAACTTGCGTCATAATTTCCTCCTCTGAATCCCGGACGACCTCCTGACGTACTACCACCATTACCGCCGAAACCAATCGTACCACTAGCTTTTTTAGTTCCATCGCTCTTAAAACCAGCGCCACCGCAAACAGCTGAACCATATTTATTTAAATTAGCTTGTTCTCCGCCCCAAGAGCTACCAATAACAGCGTTATCAGTGGTAATTAAAGTTTTAGCGCAAGCAATGAAAATACCACCGTTAGAACTGAATAAAAATCTATCACTTAGCTCAGAGTGATTCATATAGAACAAGTCTTCTCTGTTAGGTCCAGAACCATCAGTGAAAATATTTCCTTGTATAGCAATGTTACCATTAGATTTAAATGCTACAATACCACCTCCCATGCTATCTGACCATTCTGGCGCATTGATCTCAGCTCTTTCGGTTATATCAACGTCTTGAAAATTTAGGCGACGTTAGATTCGTAATAACTTGAATCCCTACGTTTAGTAATGTGTATCATAACTTCTCTGCCAATCTCTGGAACAAATGAACCATATTGCCACAATCCTACAGTTATTACATCTCCAATTATCACCGTTATTAAGGCTGTAGAATTTAGAGTTAAAGTACTAGTCGGGATAAATTCGCCATCAACACCTTGACCGAAGCCATTAACAGACGAAATATCAAAAGCTGCTTTATATTGAGATGTGGGGACAACGGGAGGATTATTATCGGCATTAGTTTTAAATAAAAATTCATCAATTAAACCTGTATAACCACCTAATTCAATAAAATCAGGGCTAAGAGATTCGGAGTTTAAATTAATTTGAGCAGAAATTATTTCTATTGAGTTAACGAAAACTTTAACATAACCGTTTATAACTCGTAAAACTAAATGAGACCACTCATCAACGTCAACAGAACTTTCAGAAGTTGAATTAATATCCCATTTAGAAATATTTAGAGAAATTTTATTATTTTAGTAACCGGCGCTCTCGTTAAATTCTTCACCAGTACACCATTCAAAATTTGAGTTTTCGTCCTCTCTATAACCGCCTAGAGCTAAAATATATACGCCACCCTTGATGCATTGAATGTTAAACCATCTGGAAGCGTATCTTTAATAATCACATTGTTGTCTATGAAATTAAAACCAGTTGCTTCATCATAATTTAATCGATTTCTCCAATATATAGCAGTTCACTTAATTTATTTATTCCGTTCCCTATATACAATTTTCCAGTATCAGTCTCAAACGTTGCTTCGCCTTCTTCTGGAATATAATTCGATATCTCTCTTAAATCACTTGTTGTTGTCTTTAATTTAAGCCTGTTTATTGTATTGTTAATTAACGTTGTTTCGTTATGTATTTCATTTATGGCTGACACAAGATTTGTTTTATTATCCGTGTTAAGTAATGATAAAGAACCTTGTAAATTTGCCAAATAACTATTTTGAGTTTGCAACGCTCCTAAAATATTTTGTCCGGTAGCGTCCGTTAAAATCTTGCCCATTAACTATTTGACACCCCTTCATATTGTGCGATATCGCCATCTTCATCTATGTAAAGCCCTAAAGAATTATCACCGACAATTACGCCATTAAATTCTAATGTAGATAACTTGTTCAATATCGTCCTAGCTAATAATTCTAAATGTTTGACAGTCGCTAAATGATTATTCGCGTTAGACATTTTTTCACTCCCTTCAACTAGTTTGGTTATTTTTTTTGTTTAACTTGTAATATCAGCACTTAAAAAAATAATAGTCTCCCTCTAACTGGAAACGAAGAAGACTATTTTTTTTAATAAAAAGCTCTATAGAAATAATTTCATGAAAATAGTTATCAAAACCAATGCATCAAATAAAACAAAAGCGATAAGAGTGATGATAAATTATTAAAAAACATCTTGATTAATTAAATTCCTCTAAATACTATTAATTTAAAAAATATATTAAAGAAAAATACTCAGATTGACTGTTATTAATTTTAGCATTTTTTAATTTCGTGAAAGAATCAAATTGTTTCAGTCCATTATCATACCCCCATTTATTTTATTTGAACTCGTAGTTTACACTTCATAAGAGAATAAACAAATTTTAAAAGCTGTTCCATTTGAAATACATTGTACGCATTTACCTTAGGTCATATTTAATTTTAAGAGTTAGATGAATAAAAAAGCTAGTAAGAATAAAACCTATGCTTTTGCCCTTTAATTATGCTGAAATAATTATAATATCTTGTGAAATCTTCTCTATTTAAGTTTTTCCACAAATTTTTTCATAAATTTTTAACTCATTTGTGTATAATGTTCTATTGTTCTTATATTATTCCTAATTTATGTTCACGTTATTCTTACTGATATAAATTTCTATAATAGCGTTGACAATGGCTGTAATGGTAGCGTCATTCTTTAAAGCGCAATTGCTTACTTTCTCATGGTTTTCTGTATAGATTTTGAAGTTAATACGCTGCATTTTGTGTCCCTTTCTTCTAGGAGCAGAACTCCTGCCACCTTTAAGCAAAGGGTGATTATCCATAAAGCGATTAATTTCCTCGTCACTAGTATGTTTAATAATGTGATTAAGAAAATACATGAAATTCACATTATTCTTAGAAGTCTCATTCAGGAGAAATTTGTAGTTGTTATCGGAGAAAGCCATATTAACGCGACATTCTTTTGTTTCAGAGGTTCCTGATTTGGTGTCTGAAATTTCTTCGTTATTATCGATTTCTTGATTTTCTTCAGTTTCTTGTATATTCCGGTTATCTTCGTTCTTGATGAAGTCTGAATACTTGCTTTTAGCCTGAATAGAATCGTTGTTCTGTACACTGTAGCTTGATAAATCAATATTCTTTTTGGACATGAACTGTAAAACCTCCTGTACTTATAGTATATTAAAGTAATGTTTTTAGTATGCTTAAGTTATACATAATTATACTTTACATAAATTATTAGTGTACATATTAAATACTTAAAGAATTTTTAATATATACATATATTATTCTCATATTATTTTTCTTCCAAGTTTCTAACAGTTTTCTCTAATTCATCAATGAAACGGTTATAAATACGAGTTGCAAGACTCTTTGGAGCGTTGTCGGTAATTCCTCGATGTTCTAAAATATTTTCACATGGGAGAGCAAAGCTGAAATCTCCAGTGATAAAAACTGTTTTGGTTCGATATTTCGAAAATATGCGTAACAAGTAGGGAGTATTTTGACTACTAAGTATATTAAGTTATCGTGAACTACTTGAGTATAGGGCATTCCTATGTTTCTTCAATTTGCTAGGGTGACAATATATAATTCTTATATACATATTGTAAGTATAATATATAATAATTTATACACTATATAAATTTAACTCAAAACCAGAATTATAATTACGGCTAGAAAGGAGATTGAAAATTTATGAATTTGCCTGAGCAATTTAAGGATATAGTAAAATTAAAACGCTGGGTTTGCTATCAAGATAAAATACCTAAAAATCCCATAACAGGGGGTAACGCTAAAGCCGATCTAGCATCAACTTGGGGCACTTATGATGAGGCTTTGTCAGGGTTAAAAAAATTTAACTTCAATGGTGTAGGTTTTCAATTTGGGTTACCTTTGAACGACAAGGACGCTCTTGAAACAGAACGGATTACTGGTATCGACTTAGATCATGTTATTCGCGAAGACGGAACTTTAGAGCCATTCGCTTATGAAATAATTACGTTAATGAACAGTTACACAGAAATATCGCCTTCAGGTTCTGGAATTCATATTTTGTGTAAGGCTAAAATGCTCAATACTGGACGAAAAAAGTACATTCATATTCCTAATAATGCGACTAAATTCATAATTGAAATTTATAACCACAGTCATTACTTCACCGTTACTGGCAATATTTATGGAGAAGCTAAGAACATTGAATCGAGAACCGAAGAATTAAAGCTCTTATATGAAAAATATTTCACCGACCAAGTTAAAGAAGTTCCTGCTTATAATAAACAAACATCTAAAATTCCCGAAAATATTTCTAGGCAAAATTCACATTACGAAAATTTACAGAATGAACATTTTGATCCTGATGACCTAAGCGATACTGAGTTGCTTGAAAAAATGTTCTCTAGTCGAAATGGCTACTATATTCGATCCTTATTTTCTGGAAGTATATTGGGCTATTCTAGTCACAGCGAAGCCGATTTAGCACTAGTTTCTCATTTAGCTTACTGGACTAATGGAGACGCTCCAAGAATGGATAGCTTATTCAGGCAATCTGGCTTGATGCGAGATAAATGGAACGAAAAACACGGGGCGCAAACTTACGGTGAAATAACTATCTCTAAGGCTTTAAGCAATTTCTCGCCATACATCAGCTTGTTTACGTCCCAAATAAATTTTAACACTCCAAAAAATTTAACTTCATTAGAAGCTCATGAAGCAGTTCAAAATTTTGATAATGTTAAATCAAAAAGTGTTATTATTCCCGATAATACTCCCATTTCTTGCAGAAACGTTCATTCCTATATTCATGGGCTTATTGATGATTGGCAACTTAAAAGCGATTTATCTAGGTTTAGAAATTTCGCTAATCGTAAAACAGGTTTTAATAATATAGATGCAAAAGTCAGCTTCTATCCTGGATTATATGTTTTGGGTGCTATTTCGAGTTTAGGTAAGACCACATTTGTTCATCAAATGGCCGACCAGTTAGTTAAAGCTGGAGAGCATGTCTTGTTTTTTAGCCTTGAACAAACTTGTTTAGAACTCGTTACTAAGGGTATTTCAAGATTAATGGCTCAAAAAAACATAAACACCGCCGTTAGCGCAATTGATATTCGTAGAGGCATAGAGAACGAAGCAGTATTAAAAGCTACGGAGGAATATGCTTCCTTTACAGAACATGAAATTATCCTTGAATGCAACTTTGAAACTAAGATTGACACTATTATTAACACTGTCGAAGATTACATCAATGAAACCTCAGTTTTGCCTATCGTAATCGTCGATTATCTCCAAGTTATTTGCCCCTCCGCCCCAAGACAACAAACTAAAGACGCGGTTGACACTCATGTTAGAGCTTTGAAGAAGTTACAGAAAGATCATGATTTAGTCATCATTTCTCGTCAGCTCCCTCAATCGTCAGAACTACCTCACACCAATTGACTACGAGAGCTTTAAGGAATCCGGCGGCATTGAATATACTGCGGACGTTATCTGGGGGCTTC
>ERZ842401.4033-NODE-4033-length-17510-cov-8.760756_pt1 | contig 17510 bp, 12 predicted proteins | sample MGYA00521270_ERZ842401 | MGnify/ENA primary metagenome ERZ842401 (study PRJEB31892, sample SAMEA3878208) | bioreactor metagenome | biome: Moose rumen | place: Sweden | collected 2011-10 | study: EMG produced TPA metagenomics assembly of the PRJEB12797 data set...
ATTTTTAATAATTAAATTAGCAATTTCGTCAGACCCGACCGCCGCTTTAATCGCAGAAAATAAATCGCCGTGATAACATTCCTCCAGCAAGTGCGCCACCACTTCAGTATCAGTTTCCGAAATGAATTTGTGCCCCTTAGCAATTAAATCTTCCTTAAGTTTCAAATAATTTTCTATAATACCATTATGAACGACGAAAAAATTACCGTGGCAATCAGAATGAGGATGAGCATTAGTATCAGAAGGTCTGCCGTGAGTCGCCCAACGCGTATGCCCAATTCCAATCGTACCGACCGGCAAATTATTTTTCAGTTTTTCTTTGAGAGAATCAAGCCGCCCTACAGCTTTTTCAACAAAAATATTATCGCCGCAATTTACGGCAACACCCGCTGAATCGTAGCCGCGATATTCTAATTTCGTTAAACCGTCCAACAAAAAATCAATGGCTTTTTTTCCGCCAATATATCCAACAATTCCGCACATATTGAAAAAAACACTCCTAAAAATCATTTTACAGCAATAAAAAAACTTGCCGCCAAATTCAAGCAGAATCTATAAGACTGAAATTTATACAAAATAAAATAAAAACGTCATTTCTGTAAGTTTGCTGAAATTATAAGACAGATTAGAGGTTTTGGCAAGCAAATAATAATCTTTCAAATATACTGCTGAAAATAAAAAACGCCGACTTTTCATCGGCGCAGGTAAAATTTTTTGCGAATTAATCTTTATTCTTTTTCTTAGCTTTCTTTTGAGCGTCTTTGATACTTTTTTCAGCGGCAGCGTCAAATTTTTTGTAAAAATCTTCGCAAGCTCTGCCGTAGTCTTTAGAATTTTTACCAATACCGCCGCCTTGAGTTGTAAGGACGTAAACTAAATCGCCGGTTTTGGCGTCGAAAACTTGAAAGAAAAATTGCGGCTTTTTATTGTTGTTAGCAGTTGTAACAATAACATAGGCGTCCGCGTAATTTCCAACGCTTGCGCTGTAAGCCTTGCGGGCGTCTTCCTCTTGCAAAGATTGAATGTCAACGCCGCTTTCTCTTCTGATATTCGCTGCAATTTCGTCATAGGAAATGACGTAGCAACGCGCAACTTTGCTGGCGTCATAAATTATTTTGGTAAATTCTTCAACGGTCGGTTCAGCGTCTTCACTTTTGTAATGCATTGGAAGTGCAACCGCCAAACGCTTAATTGATGCAATGTCTGCATCTTCGGGCATGTCTTCTTTGTACGCGGCAAAAACGACGGTTGAAGTTAGCATTACTGCCAACATTAAAAGGGTTGCGAAAATTTTTTTCATAACTTTTTCCTCCAAATTATTCTAAACATTTATAGACAAACGCGGCAAGCGCGGCACCTACCAAAGGTCCAAAAATAAATACCGGCAAAACTTCAAGCGGCGCACCATTTCCGCCCATTGCACAAACTACCGCAGGACCAAACGAACGCGCAGGATTTACCGAAGTTCCAGTTAAACCAATTCCCAAAATGTGAACGCCGACCAAAGTTAAACCAATTACCAAGCCGCCAAAGGAGCCGTGTTTGGCTTTATCTGAAGTCACGCCCAAAATATTTATTACAAAAATGAACGTCAAAATAATCTCAACCATTAAACCGGCAACCGCACTGCCATGAACTCCGGCAAGTCCATTCGTTCCAAGTCCGCCCGTCATATCAACAACTTGCCCTGAAACAAAAATTATTGCCAAAATTTCCGCGCCAATAAACGCGCCTATGCACTGCGCGATAACGTAGTAAACGAAATCTTTTGTAGTCATTCTGCCGCTTAAAAGTACGCCCAATGAAACGGCGGGGTTAATGTGACAGCCGGAAATGTTGCCAATAGAATAAGCCATTGCAACAATCGATAAACCAAATGCAAACGCCGTTAAAATGTAGCCGCCACCCAAAACTGCGTCGCAACCTACAAGCATTGCAGTTCCGCAACCTAAGACAACCAAAGTCATTGTTCCAATACATTCAGCGATGTATTTTTTCATTTCAAATTAAACCTCCAATAGTCAGATAATATTAGCTTTAAACGCCCAACAATCTGTGACTAATCAACGCCGCTCTTACAACGTCCAAATGTTGCGGCTCAATTTCACTTAAAGGCATTCTGACATTTCCAACATTCCAGCCCAAAAGTTTCATCGCCGCCTTAACAGGAATTGGATTCACTTCGCAGAAAAGCGCGTCAATTAAATCGCTATAGTCAATCTGTAATTTCGCCGCCGCCTCAACTTTACCTTCAAAATAAAGTTGGCAAATTAAATGTGTATCCTTCGGCGCAACATTCGACAACACAGAAATAACGCCTTTGCCGCCAACTGACAGAATTGGAATAATTTGATCGTCGTTGCCGGAATAAATTGTTAAATCTTCGCCGCAAAGTCTGCGCGTTTTTACAATTGAAGATAAATCGCCGTTAGCCTCTTTCGCAGCAACAATATTTTGATGTTTGCAAAGTTCGGCGTAAGTTTCCGGCTTGATATTAACGCCCGTGCGACTCGGCACGTTGTAAACAATCATTGGAAGATTTACGGCGTCCGCAATTTTCGTGTAATGGGCGATTAAACCTTTTTGAGTACACTTGTTATAGTATGGCGTAACTAAAAGTAAACCGTCCGCGCCAACTTCTTCGGCGTACTGCGAAAGTTGAATTGCATAATCAGTATCGTTTGAACCTGTACCGGCAACAACGGGGATTCTTTTATTGGTGTGTTCAACTGCAAATTTAATGGCGGCTTTGTGTTCTTCGTCGCTCAAAGTTGCAGATTCGCCGGTTGTACCCGTGATAATAATTGCGTCAGTACCTTCTGAAATTTGATTGTCGATAATTTTTCCAAGTTCGGCAAAATTTATATTGCCCGCGTCGTCAAACGGCGTAATAATTGCTACGCCCGCGCCTGTAAAAATAGTTTTTTTCATATTAGCCCTCCTGTGTTTGTTTTAAGATATTCAAGGAATTGCATAAAGTACCAATTCAGTATCCGATGCCAATGCATATTTACGAAGATAAAATTTATAATCTAGATTGAGATTTTTGATAAATTGCGGCAACGTGATTAAATCTTCAGTTTTATGGTAAGCGCAAATTGCAAGTGTAGGAGCATATTTTTTGATAGTTTCAACCGCGCCTTGTAGTGCAGGAAGTTCCGCGCCTTCAACGTCCATTTTTATAAAACTGATTTTTTCTCCGCCGGTAATGTTGTCAACGGTATCAGCATTAATTTTAATTTTTCCATCTTCAGAAACAGACGAACCAAAATTATTTGTATCTGAAAAATTTAAAGTAGTTTTTTCGTTCCAAACGCCGCAATTTATCGCTACAACGTTTTGATAATTTTTTTCTTGAATAAATTTTTCAAGTGCGGCAAAATTCATGGGGTCTGCCTCAACGGCAAAAATTTTTTCATAGTTGCCGCCGCTCCAATTAATAAAACCTTCGACAGTATCTCCGTTAAATGCACCACAATCAACATACCCCCCCCCCCAATTTGGCGTCAGGACGCCATTTGTTATCTCATTGAAATATTGATCGGGGCGGTACGTTTCAAAATTATAGGCTAGATCATGCGTAATTTTTAATTTTAAAAATTCTATCATCGTTTGCTTTGAAAATTCATCTGCAAGCCAATAAAAAGTTTCGGAGAATTTTTCACGATTAGCTGAAATGTATTCGTAATTTAAATTTTTTGAATTAAATTCGTAACTGAAGGCGTACTTTATAATTCGATTATCTTTCATAAATTTATATGCTCTGCTGTTTGAACCATCGTCTGTAATTGCAAGGATGAAAATATATTTTTCGGGAGTAGTTGCAAGTTCGTCAAAATTGTAAACGGGGCGTCCGAGATAAGTTTTATTTGGCTTGTAGTATTCGCCGTCACGAGCATAGCCGGAAACTTCGACGCCATGAGATTTTAAAACTTCTGTAACGTGTTTTGCGGTTACGCCCGCGCCAAAAACTATTACCGGCAAATTGTGATTTTTAATTTTTTTGCAAATTTCAGGGCGAACATCTTTCAGAGTTTGCAATTCTTCAAGAGCTTTTTCAAAATTCATCTAAATTCTACCTCCAATTTATTTTGAATTGTAATCAACTTTTTTGCTCGGCTGTAAATCTTTGAGCGGCGAATTTACAAATTGAAAAATTGCATCGGAAGTAACTTTGTAATTGTCCAAAAATGCAGAGTGCCACGCCTTCGGTACAACGCACAGCCTGGAATTTTTTAACATTTGATGAGCCTCTAACACCGTGATAATTGGCGCGTGGTCGTCTTCGTCGCCAACAATTAAAAGTACAGGGCAGTTAATCGCGCCAAAAATTTCTTTGCCTACGCTCATATTGTGCCAAAATTTCATATAGCTATCAAAAAATTCCTGCCAACGTTCCGGCTCCGGCATTATCGTTTTTTCATATTCGACAAATTCAGAATCAATTTGCGCCAAGTCTTCAATTTTTGTACTGTCAGGAAAATATCCCGCCTTTAAAGTTCCCGCGCCTATTGCAACAATTCTTTCGACTCGCGCAGGATACATAGCCGCCAATTTGTAAGCAGTATACGCGCCGTCGCTGAAACCTATAATTTGTACCGGCTCTTGAGAAATTGTATTTAAAACCGTCAAGGCGTCGTTTGCTTTTTGTTCGTAGGTAAGCGGCGAATGTCCAATTTCACTGCGTCCGTGCCCGCGTGTTGACATTAAAATTACTTTGTGATTTTTTTGGAGTTCGTCAATAAGTTTGCCCATTTCGTAGGGACTACCGACGCCGCCGCCGTGCAAAATTAAAATTGGCTCGCCTTTGCCGTAAACTTCATAATAAATTTTGGCGTCCGCCGTTTTAACATAATTTCCGGCTTTCAAATTGTCGCCGTAAGGAGTTTTCACGCCTTTAGCGTCGCCTTGCATAAAATAACGCGTCGCGTCAGCCGTACAACTGCCGCCAATTAAACTCAAGCCAAGCAAGCCGATTAAAATTTTTTTCTTCATAATAAGCCCCCTGTTAATTTTTGGTGTAAGTTTTACCATTGTAAATTCTAATGCGGAATTTATCAAATTTTTCATTGACAATACTTTTAGTGGCGTCGAAATTTTCAGTTTGAATATCCATTAAATCCAAAATCGTATGAATAAGAAAATCTGTACGGTAGGGATTATCAGCCGAATTTTTCAGCGCGGTGATTTTTTCAGGATACATTTCACGGAAACTTTTTGAAGTCCAAACAAGCATAGGAGTTTCAATCATGCTTAAATTTCCAATTTCTTCAACCGAATGTCCGGCAAAATTTCTCCCGTTTTCGTAAACTTCCTCGCCGTGATCCGAAATGTAAATTATCAGCGCGTTTTTATCCTCGAAACGTTTAAAAATTTCGTCCAAAATAAAATCTGTGTACAAAATGGCGTTGTCGTATTCGGCGGCGGCTTGTTTGGCAGTTTCTGTAGGTTTATCTTCGTCAGCAGCGGTAAATTTTGAAAATTCAGCGGGGTAACGTTCGTTATAAACAACGTGAGAGCCGTACAAATGCAGTACATAAAAATTTTTATTTTGAGCTTGCGAAATAAAATTATCCAGAATCGGTAATAATACGCCGTCAAAATCTCTAGATAAAAGCGTCGTATTTTTCTTGGATGACTTTTCAGTAAAATATTTTTCGTCGCAACGTTCAGCGTAAATTTTATCCAAATTGCCTAACCAGCCTATTGGACTTTGATTTGAGATCCACGCTGTATGATAACCTGCACTGCGCACAATGTCAAAAATATTGCTGTTGGTATACCAAAGTTCGTCGGAGTCTTTTTTTTCGGCGAATGTAAAAATTAGTTTCATAGCCGCTGAAGTGTCATTTGCACAGGCGATAACGTCATTAAATTTAAAAAGTTCGCCGCGCTCGTAACGTTTAACTGCAAGCGGAGTATTTTTCAAATTGTAGCCGTAAATTTGCATATGGTTTCTAGTTTCAGATTCACCAAGTACAAAAATCACGTAGGGAATTTTTGAATTGTTTGAAATAATTTTTTCGTCTTGAGCGTCCATTTCTGCAAAAATTTCATCTTCATTGTTGGAAATTTTTATGGCGGTGTAAATGCTGTGTACATTTCTGCCAAAAATTGTATCGTACTGAATAATCATCAGAAAATAAAATACTATTCCATTAACCGCAAATAAAATTACCGGCAAAAACATTATCATCAAAGAAAAGCTGATTCTGCGTAAATTATTTTCAGACAAATTTTTTAAAATTGAACGAAATTTTTTTATGGAAGTACCAATTAGAAAAAACGCCATAATTATTGCACAAATTATTTTTGGCGTCAGTATGTATGCTTGAAAAAATTCTTTTACCGTAACAGGATTTGTACCCAGCACAATTTCTATCAAATGCCCGTGCAAAATTACGCCGAATGTATAAATTAAAAAGGCGTCCACTACAAACGATATTGCGAAGCCAATCAGAATCAATATCTGAAGGAAAATTTTTGTACGCGGAAATTTTGCCAGAACAAAATGAATTATCAAGCAGAAAGTTAAAATACCGACTGCGCCAAAATAAAATGCAATCATATTGCTGTAAAAAAATTCTTCAAAATCATCTTTTCCAAATAAAACAAAAGTTTGAATAACCGGAGTAATATTCAAAATCAGCAAAATAAAAAATATCCAGCCGTCAACCTTGATGAAATTTCCAAAAATATTTATCAATTTATTCATAAAATCCCTAAAACTTAACCCCTAATGTATGGTTTATTATTGTAAATTCTTAAACGAAATTTATCAAATTTTTCATTGACGATACTTTTAGTGGCGTCGAAATTTTCAGTTTGAATATCCATTAAATCCAAAATCGTATGAATAAGAAAATCTGTACGGTAAGGATTATCAGCCGAATTTTTCAGCGCGGCAACTTTTTCAGGGTACATTTCACGAAAACTTTTTGAAGTCCAAATAATAAAAGGAATTTCAATCATACTGCGGCTACCGTTTTCTTCCGGCGTAGGTCCGGCAAAATTGTTGTCGTTTTCATAAATTTCTTGCCCGTGATCTGAAAAATAAATTACCAGCGCGTTTTTATCTTCAAAGCGTTTAAAAATTTCGTCCAAAATAAAATCTGTGTACAAAATTGAATTATCGTATTCGGCGGTAATTTTTTTCATTTCGTCGGTAGATTTATTTTCGTCATCAGCAGTAAATTTTTCAAATTCGGCGGGATAACGGTCTCTGTAGTATTGGTGTGAGCCGTAAAGATGAACGCAATAAAAATTTTTTTCCTGCGAATGTGAAATAAAATCATCAATCACCGGCAATAAAACGCCGTCAAAATCCCGCGTCCAAATTTCTTTATTTTTGTTGTCCGTCATTTCACTAAAATATTTTTCGTTGCAACGTTCAGAATAAATTTTATCAATGTTGCCCATCCAACCGACGATGCTTTGATTTGAAATCCACGCTGTATTATAGCCTGCGCGATTAACAATATCAAAAATATTTGGCGTCTTGTACCAATTTTCTAACTCGTCTTCTTTCTCGGCAAAATTAAAAATTTGTTTCATAGCAATGGAAGTGCCATTTGCACAAGAAATAACGTCGTTAAATTTAAAAAGTTCGCCGCGCTCGTAACGTTTAACTGCAAGCGGAGTATTTTTCAAATTGTAGCCGTAAATTTGCATATGGTTACGCGTTGCAGATTCGCCAAGTACTAAAACCACGTAGGGAATTTTTGAATTGTTGGAAATAATTTTTTCGTTTTGGCTATCCATTTCTGCAAAAATTTCATCTTCACTGCTTGCGGCTATCGTGGCAATATAAACACTCCTCAAATTTCTGGCAAGCGTTGTAGTGTTGCAAGTAACGTTGAAAAGAAAATTTCCAATGCAATAAACGGCTGATAAAAAAGCGGGAAAGAAAATTATCAGCGTGTGATAACTCAACTTTTTCAGTCTTTCATCTGATAAATTTTGAAAAAGCTGCCGAATTTTTTTAACTGCCGTGAAAATTATTAAACCAAATGCAAGCAGTCCAAAAAATATTTCCGTTTTAAAAACGTAAACTTGAAAAAATTCTTTCGCCTCGTTGAAATTCGTAGCAACTGCAACTTCTACAAAATGCAAAATTAATTTGTCCTTGAATGTATAAATAATGAACATTTCGACGACAAAAGAAATTACAAAGCTGATTAAAATGAAAATCTGCAGGGCGAATTTTGCACGCGGAAAATTTTTTAAACCGAAATGAATCAGCAGACAGAATATCAAAATTATAACCGCGCCGAAATAAAATGCTTCAAATTCGTCAAGAAATAATTGATTAAATTCCTCCGTTCCAAACAATACATAAGTTTGAAAAAGTGGCGGCAAGTTTAAAATTACCAAAAGGCAAAATAACCAGCCGTCCACTTTTAAAAATTTGCAGAAATATTCGCCGTAAGAGTTTAAAAATTTGATCATTATATAGCCGGTTTAACTGTCTTGAAAATTTTGGAGTTATCCTTGATAACATTTTCATTGCCAAAGACGCACAAATTATTTTCTGCCATACAATCTTCAACAAGTTTTGCAAGCTTTTTAATATCGTCTTGACGAGCGTTTAAAATCTCACTGCGCGACTTTTGGCGGTCTTCGTAAGTTATACCCTTCAAACAGAGTTCAGCCGCAATTTGCCCCTTTATAGACGGCGTGAGAGGCTTGTCAATTTTGCTCATCGTTCCAATAATGTATTTATCCATTTCACGATCTGAAACGTTGAAATTTCTCAAAAATTCCGCCGTGCCGTTGAAAACGTCGATTGTATTTTTCAAATTGGGGTCGCGGTACGAACCGAAAAATAAATTGCCATTGCGTCCAAAGTTTGCAAACGCGCCGTAAGCTCCGCCTTGTACTCTAATCTTCGTCCAGAAATATTCATAGCGCAAAATAGTTTCCAAAATATTTAACGCGCCGTCATAATCGTAGCCGAGTTTGATAAAGTTTGCGCCCTTGCCGACGTACTGCACGCGGCTTTGAGAGTACAAGCCTTCATTTTGCGCAACGCACGGATAATCATATTCTGCAACGGGATATTCATCAACCGGCAAATTTTTTATCAATTTTGTTAAGCACGGTTTAAAATTTCTGTAAATTTCATCAGTTGTAGTAACGCTTACGATTAAGCCATTGCGATTGAAAAGGCGGTTGTAAACGTCTTGCAATTCGTCAACTAAGTTATCAAATTTTTCGTCAAAGTTTGCAAGTAAATCTTTTAAAAATTCATTGAACGGCAAAATTGCTGAATCGTTGTAAGCCCCTGCCGTTGAATAGTAGGAGGCAATTCGCGCAGAAATAATCGCGTTTGCGCTGCCTTGCAGATTGAGTTCAATTCCAATTTGTTCTTCTTCGACAATTTCGCGCAGGCGTTTTTTGTTCGTGAAAATTGATTCTGTAAAAATTTCTGACAAAATCGCTGTCATATTTTCGACTTTCGACGCCAAACATTTTGCATAAGCTTTAAGGCGCGGCATAAAAGAATTTGGCTCATTCTTTTTAGAATCTGCGTTAATCGTCGTGCCGAATCCGCCAATATTCAGATTCACGAGGTTAGCCAATTCTTCATAGGAATGTTGGCGAGTATCGACGCGCCCAATCAATTCATTTAACAAAAAGGCGTAGAAAACTTTATTTTGCGGAACTTTCAGCGCGTCAAAGTACAGCGTCAAATAAATAATTCCGTGCGTGTCAAGGTTGCTGAATAAAATTCTTGTGCCGTCAATATCACGATACATAAGCGGCAAATTTTCCGGCTCTTTTTTAATATCGCTAATTTGGATAAGCGGGATTGTTTGCAACGCCTCCGCAGAATCAGGAGTTTGTTGACGAATTTTTAAATTTTTGGCAGTTTCGATAACGTTTTGAATTTCTTCCGGCGTCATTTTGGATTTAATTTCGGCAAGTTTGGCGGCAGTAGCGGCGTCGCGTTCCTTCGCTAAAGTTTTACTTGGTGCAAGCGTCATCAAAACTTTGTGCGGATTGTCAATAAAATATTTTTGCAAAAGTTTTTCAAAGTAGCCGTTGTTTAAGCCGTCTTTCATAGCTTTTAAATCGTCTTCGTAGCGGAAATAAGTTGTTGGGTCGCCGTCGTAAATCCACGTTCTCAAAATTCGCAAGCCGTAAATTAAACCTTTGGGCATAAATCCAAAATCAGCCTCGCGCAGCCTAAACTCAAAAAGATTTATCGACGCTTGCAATAAAGTTTTGTCAATACCGTTTTCAACAAGTTTTTTCATTTCAGAAATTACGAGTTCATAAAATTTTTCGCTACGATCTTTTTCAGAACCGTTCAAAGTTATGTTAAACGCGGGCTGTAATAAATCTTCCTCAAGTCCGCTGTCAATATCTTTGCCAAGTTTTGAATCGATAATTGCTTTTTTGAGCGGCGCGGCGGGCGTCGTGAAAAGCGCGTGATTTAAAATTTCAAGTCCCAAAATTGTTTCAGAATCTTTAATATCGCCCGTCAAAATATTCAGCGATATAAAAGTTTTTTCGGCGTCATTTTCTTCTTCGCCAATGGGATATTCATCATCAACAACTTTCATTTCAGAAAATGGCGGCTGCGGTTTAATTTCGCTGTCAACTTCGATTTTATCAAACTTCGATAAATATTCTTCGTCCAAATATTTCAGTTGCTCGGCAATATCCATATCGCCATACAAATATATAAAGCTATTCGACGGGTGGTAAAATTTTTTGTGGAAGTTTACAAATTCTTCGTAAGTTAAATCGGGAATGGCTTCCGGATCGCCGCCACTTTCAAAACTGTAGCAATTATCTGGGAAAAGTTCATGCATTGACTTTCTAGCCAAAATATCATCAGGCGCAGACAAGGCACCTTTCATTTCTGAATACACTACCCCGCTATAATTCAGCGGCGAATCGGGATTTTCAATTTCATAGTGCCAGCCTTCCTGCATTAAAATTTGAGGATTATCTAACATTGCAGGATAGAGTACTCCGTCAATATAAACATCGACTAAATTTCTAAAATCCTTATCGTTGCGGCTCGAAACTGGATAGACCGTCTTGTCGCTGTAAGTTAGTGCGTTTAAAAACGTATTCATTGAGCCTTTTACAAGTTCAACAAACGGTTCTTTCAGCGGGTATTTTCTTGACCCATTTAAAACACTGTGCTCGCTAATGTGCGCTACGCCTGTATCGTCGTGTGGCGGTGTACGAAACGCGATAAAGAAAGTTTTATTGTCGTCTGTATTGGCAACGTAAAGAAGTTTCGCGCCGGTTTTAATGTGTTCAAACTCGTAAACTTTAGAAGAAATTTCGACAATGTCAGAAATTTTCTCCAACTTAAAGCCGTGAAGTTCATCGTTAATTTTTAAATTCATATGAATAACTCCTATTTGAAAAATTTTTGGAGTTATTATAACATAGACTTAAAAATTTGCTACAGATTTTTGAATTGAGGTAATTTTTATGTTCACAGGCAAGGAAAATAAAATTTCAGCCGACCACTTACAGGCGGGCGAAACAATTACTGTTATTGGTTTCGGCGAATCAATGACGCCCAAAATTAAATCCGGCGAACCTGTCATAGTTGCGCCCGTAACTGCTGAAACTATTTTGAAAAAAGGCGACGTTGTATTTTGCAAAGTTGCAGGAAATTATTACCTCCATAAAATTACAGCAATTCGCAATGGTACAACTTTTCAAATTTCCAACAATCACGGACACACCAACGGCTGGGTTAGCAAAAAATGTATCTATGGCGTTATGGTTAAAAAAATTTGATGTTTTTCAGGGCGAAATAAAATTTTTCAAAAAAAATCCATACAACCATAAAAAAATATTTAAGTTCCTCAAAAAAATTTACGATAAATATTTTGAAAATATTAAACCGCTTGAATTTTACAGGCGGAATGGTTTTTAAAAGGTTCTTTGTAAATTTAATATCGAGCTGTAAAAAAGTTTTAAGTTTATTTATTATTAACGACAATAGGTAAATCTTCGCGTCGTTCGCAACGTGCACGGCGTGACGATTTAAATTCGGCGACGGTTGAGTTTGGGCGGAGATTTACTTGTTATAAAACCGGCGGGAAGGAACTCGCCGAAGGATAAATGCATTTATTTAGCCAAGGAGGAAATTACAATGGCAATGGTAGTAAAAAATAACATGAGCGCAGTCAACACTCTTAACACTTTGAATAAAAACCAGAGTGCGCTCGGTACAAGTTTAGCAAAGGTTTCCAGCGGTCAAAAAATCAACACAGCTAAAGATGACGCGTCCGGGTACGCAATTTCCGAACGTATGCGCGTTATGGTTCGTGCTCTTGACCAGGCTACTCAAAATACCCAAAACGGTTCTTCAATGATGAAAGTTGCTGAAGGTGCCGTTAATAACACTGTTGAAATTCTCAAAACTCTTAAAGAAAAAGCTATCAACGCGGCTACCGATACCAACACCGATACTGACCGTGCTACTATCCAAAAGGAAATTAACCAATTCATTGACCAAATCAATGATAACGCTCTTGCCACATTTAATGGCAAATATCTTGTTGATGGTTCTAAATCAAATTCTGTTGGCACTGCAACAAGAACAATTCTTATTAACCAATCATTAGATTCCAGTACTGCTGGCGGTAATTTGGTTGGCATGAAAGATGCTTCCGGTAAAAGCCTCAATATCGTTAAAGGCGATAAAATCACCGTTTCTGTTGTATCTCAAGGTCAAGTAATAACTACAACTATTACAATTGCTTCCAATACTACCTTATCTGGTGTATTAGCTAATACTAAATTTAGTCAGTATATTGATACCACTACTTCTAAAGGCTCTGGTTTTAAAACTGATGGTACGGCAATGGGTTCTTACTTTACCGACACTGCTGGCAATGCAGTCACTACTCCGAATAAAGAATCAGCTTATGCGATTATTTCAGCGAATGCTGGTATTGATAAGCAAATATCCGGATTGTCTATCACAATTACCGATCAGTATGGATCTTCCAAGAAAGCGGCTAACGAACACCTTGAATTTAATGTTTTACAATTCGCAGCAGATAAACAAGACAATGATAATTCTTTAAAAATCCACGTTGGTGCTCAAGCGGGACAGACAATTTCTATAGGCTTGGCGGATATGCGTGCTGAATCTCTCGGTTTGCAAGCATCAGATGCATCTGTACTTAGTGTCGCAACTCCTGCTCAAGCTAACGCGGCTATTTCGGCGTTCGATTATGCTCTTGCTAAGGCTCTTGATCAGGCAACAACGATTGGTGCTATTGAGGCACGTCTCGATTACACTGCAAGCAACTTGACAACTTCCAGTGAAAACGTCCAAGCGGCTGAATCCACAATTCGTGATGCTGATATGGCTAAGGAAATGACGAACTACACCAAGAATAACGTCTTGCTCCAGGCAGCGCAGTCAATGCTTGCACAGGCTAACCAAAATTCCAGTGCGGTATTGTCACTGCTCCAGTAAGCTAGATTTTAAAATTCCGGCGTAGCTAGGAATTTGTACCTCCAATAGGAGGACACTATGTTATTAGAAATTCAAAATGACGTTCGCTATATTGCGGCGTCTGTGCAAGAAGATCGCCTGCTTCATTTGAAGCGGTGGTCTTTCTGCTTGCAATTATCTTAATCTTGATTTTATAAATCGTTGATACCGCGTTCCGCGTATCATAAATTGTTCTTTATAAACCACTTGTTGTTCCCTCTTGCGATCCTTGCAAGAGGATTTTTTCTTTCAAATTTTTTCTTGCTAAAAAATTTTTGCTGTGGTATTATTTGAATGTAAAAAAAGATTACTTTTAATTGTAGACAAAGTACTTTCACCAAAACGAAAAAATCTGTATGGTTGGTACACTGTTACAGGTTTTTCGTTGTTATAAACTAAAAACCCTCCGGCGATTTGCTAGAGGGATTTAGTTTTTTGCCATAACTAAGTAGTACTCTAGGGGATGTTGAATAATTTTTATTTTTAAATTAAATGCATGCGTTGTGATCTTTAAAATGTGTTTATAAATTCGGAATTTAGATTTTTTTAAAACGGCTTTTCTTTCTTTGGCGCAGATTATATCGCCATCACGGCGGAGCAATGCTCCTATTCGTCGCATTGCAAGCGCGGCGGGGCGCACGTCCTGTGCGCCCATTTTTCAAATTTGCTTGTAAACCTATTCTAACTAAAGGGATAGGTTACCGGCGAAATCTTCTTTTTTAAATACTTGTCATCTTTGCAAAAAACAGTTCACAATATCAAAAAATGTGTTATAATACGCCTTTAAAGGAGGCTTTTATTGTGGAAAAAATTATAACGAAAGATGGCAGTATAGCGGAAGTTGACGGCAAGGAGGCTCTGTATTCACTTCGCCACACTGCATCACATATTATGGCGCAGGCGATTAAACATTTGTACGGCGGCGCGGACGGTAAATCCGTGCAACTTGCTATTGGTCCTGCGATTGATACCGGCTTTTATTATGATATTGACATGGAGCGCAAACTCACCGACGAAGATTTAGCCGACATTGAAGACGAAATGAAAAAAATCGTTAAGCAAAATTTGAAATTGGAGCGTAGCGTTGTAAGCCGTGCTGACGCGCTGAAAAAATTCAAAGACGAAGGCGAAATTTACAAAGTTGAATTGATAACAGATTTACCTGAAGACGCTGAAATTTCACTTTTTACGCAAGGCGATTTTACCGACCTTTGCGCGGGTCCTCACGTCGAATCAACCGGCAGAGTTAAAGCTTTTAAATTAATGTCATTGGCAGGCGCGTATTGGCGCGGCGATGAACATAATAAAATGTTGCAGAGAATTTACGGTACTGCATTTTTCAGCAAAGACGAACTCAAAGAATATTTGACAATGTTGGAAGAGGCGGCACGCCGTGATCATAGAAAACTTGGCAAAGAATTGGATATTTTCAGCTTGCACGATGAAGGTCCCGGTTTTCCATTTTTCCATCCAAACGGTATGATTATTCAAAATGAGCTGATAAATTATTGGCGCGAAGTACACCGCCGCTACGGTTATCATGAAATTAAGACGCCGATTATTTTAAATCGCAAGCTTTGGGAAACTTCCGGGCATTGGGATCACTACAAAGAAAATATGTACTTCACGAAAATTGACGAAGAAGATTACGCGGTTAAGCCGATGAATTGCCCCGGCGGTATGTTGACTTATAAAACGCAAATGCACAGTTACAGAGATTTACCGTTGCGCTTAGGCGAATTGGGACTTGTACACCGTCACGAATTGAGCGGCGCATTGCACGGACTTTTTAGAGTTCGCAACTTTACTCAAGACGACGCGCACATTTTTATGACGCCGGAACAAGTTGAGCCGGAAATTCAAAAAACTATTGATTTATTCGACGAAGTTTATAAAACTTTCGGCTTGACGTACAAGGCGGAACTTTCCACACGTCCTGAAAATTCAATGGGCAGTGATGAAATTTGGGAAATGGCAACCGCCGCACTGAAAAAGGCGTTGGATAATCGCGGCTTAGAATATATTATCAATGAAGGCGACGGCGCATTTTACGGACCGAAAATTGATTTTCATTTGAAAGATTCAATCGGGCGCACTTGGCAATGTGGCACGATTCAACTTGATATGTTACTGCCGGAAAAATTCGATTTAACCTATGTTGGCGAAGACGGCAAGGAACATCGCCCAATTATGGTTCATCGCGTTGTTTATGGAAGTATCGAACGTTTCATTGGAATTTTGATTGAAAACTTTGCGGGCGCGTTCCCTGTTTGGTTTACGCCCGTTCAAATTAAAATTTTGCCAATTACCGACAAGCATTTAGACTACGCCAAAAAACTTTACGATAAATTTTTCAGCTTAGGTTTTCGTGCCGAAATTGACGACAGGAGCGAAAAAACCGGCAAGAAAATTCGTGACGCGCAAGTTAAAAAAATTCCTTATATGATTGTTATCGGCGATAAGGAAATTGAAACGGGAATTTTGCCAATTCGTAAATACGGCTCAAAAGACAGTGTCGAAATGAGTACTGACGATTTTATTTCCTACGTTCAAAAGAAAATTTCTTCCCGTGATTTGGAATATTAATTTAAAAATTTTTTCTGTAACTGAAAAAGCTCCAGCGGTAAAAATTCGTTGGAGTTTTTTTATTTTTAAATTGTGCGGACGTTTGCTAAAATCCAGTTTCTTTCTTGAAATTCTTCAACCGTTCGCAAGCTGATATATTCGACGCACCCGCTTTTTATTGCAAATCTGATAACTTCAAAATTTTTGTCGTCAAATTCGTAAGGATATTCATAAAAAATATTTTCGCCGTCTTTGATAACACTGCAACGCCGCCCGTAAATTTCAATGACTTTTTCGATTGAATCGCCCTGCCGAACGCCGCTTTCAGTTGCAATTTCATCAGTGTAACTTACAAGCCCGCAAATTTTATTTTCGTTGCAAGTGATAACAACGCTTTTATATTCGTAGCGGTTAATATTCGGAATTTCTGAAGGTGTTATTCTTTCTTCACGTCCAAAAATCGCGTGCATTTTTTCTACAGAATCGCCTAAACTCAAGCCGCCCAAACTCAAATTTATTTCTTTGGTGTTGGCGCGGTATAAAATTTCTGCAACGTGCGTTGTCAAAGTTTTTTCGCTCGTCAAATTGTAAAATAAAATTCCTGCCGCCAAAATAAAAATAACCGTCGCGCAGATTTTAAAGACAGTAAAATTTTTCTGCGTCAACGCGGCTTTTAATTCAGAAATACTTTGATAGCGATTTTCCGGCGCAGTTTCTGTACATTTCAGCAAAATTTTTTTCAATTTGCCGTTGTAATTTTCGCCCAAAAGTTCCAAAAAAGTTTTGCCTAAATTGTAAATATCACTGCGAAAATCAATTTGCCCAATGTTTTTAATTTGTTCCGGCGAGGCGTACTTTTCCGTTCCCAAATAACGTGTTTGAGTTTTTCTGTCGTCGTTGTAAATTCTTGCCGCGTCAAAGTCTATCAGCCGAATTTTTTTATTTTTCCGCCAAATAATATTCGCAGGTTTAATATCGCTGTGAACAATTTGCAAAGCGTGTAAAAATTCCAGCACGTCACAAAGTTGCAGTAAAATTTCTCTTGTGTCAGATTCGGTTAAAATTTTCCCGTCCAAAGTTTCGCCTTCAATAAACCTGTACACAACAACAGTATCAACGTTGGCTTTATCTTCCATAAAGTAAAGAATTTCCGGCAAAAATGGATTGTAATTTTTTTTCAAAAGTTGGTAGACATTGCCGACTAAATTTTCTATACTTTTGATTATTACAAATTCGCCGGTAATTTTATCCCGCGCCTTGAAAACTTTGCCTTTGTCGTCAAATTTTAGCGGCGGCTCAATTTTTTCAAAGTTATCCTCAAGATAAATCAAAGTAGTTTCCTTCAAAAAATTTCAACCTTTCACTAAGGAGAATCAAAATGGGTGTTGATACTGAAAATCTTACCAAAAAAATAGTCAGCGGTAAATATAATCCCGCTGATAATCAAGTTAATTTTACA
>ERZ842401.4035-NODE-4035-length-17502-cov-40.916490_pt1 | contig 17502 bp, 15 predicted proteins | sample MGYA00521270_ERZ842401 | MGnify/ENA primary metagenome ERZ842401 (study PRJEB31892, sample SAMEA3878208) | bioreactor metagenome | biome: Moose rumen | place: Sweden | collected 2011-10 | study: EMG produced TPA metagenomics assembly of the PRJEB12797 data set...
AGCTGGTGCTTTCCATGTCGAATAACGAGCTACAACTATTCGTATTTGAAGGTGGTCGGGCAGAATCTAAATATGTAGAGAAGCTTGAGCAACATTTTCTTGGCAAGAGAATCTCTGTCAACCAAGTTATTTTTTAACGATTACAGAAGAAACTTGATAGATATCTATAAAGAATTAAACGTATCAGTCCAAAACTATGACAATTGCTATTTACACATTAACATCGGAGTTGCACGACGAGCAGGCGGTGGGGGCTGTGACACAGGAATTCCTGAACAGCCTTGACATAAGCTATGAGCTGAAGGGCTGCGACTATAGCGACTACGGGAGCGCATCGCTCGACCTGATTTATGTACGGACGGGTGGTACGGAGGGAATCTTCAGGCGGCTGCTCCCTGAGTTGCAGGAGAAGTCGGAACGGCCGTTCTATCTGCTGACCTCCGGCAAGAGCAATTCGCTGGCAGCATCGATGGAGATTCTGTCATACCTGCACCAGCACGACCTGAAGGGTGAGATTATTCACGGCAGCGCTGAGTATATCTCGCGACGTATCAACCTGTTAGCAAAAGCTGGCGAGGCGCTGAGGTCACTCCAGAGCTGCCGATTGGGCATCATCGGTGAACCTTCTGACTGGTTGATATCAAGCTGTGCAGATAAGGAGGCCGTCAGACAGCGGTTGGGCATCAGCCTCATCGACATCCCGATGCAAGAACTGTTGGACACCATTGCCGTTATGCCCTTACGGGCAACCTGCGAACAGGCATCTGCTGACAACATTAGGGAAGCCTTGCCCGTGGCCCATCAGATATATGACGCCCTGAAAACCGTCGTTGAGCAACACAATCTGCAAGGCTTTACCATCCGCTGCTTCGACTTGCTGACGGCTGTTCACAATACAGGCTGTCTGGCCCTGGCCAAGCTCAATGCTGAGGGCATCGTGGCGGGCTGCGAGGGCGACGTGCCGGCTATGCTCTCAATGAAGATAGCCCAGTCGCTGCTTGGTGTCAGCGGCTTCCAGGCCAACCCCGCCTCCATCGACCCGGAGACGGGCGAGATGTTGTTTGCCCACTGCACCATACCTCTCAATATGGTTGAGCGCTATGAGTTCGACACCCACTTCGAATCAGGCATCGGTGTCGGCATCCGAGGTTATATGAAGGAAGGCCCCGTCACCATCTTCAAGGTGTCTGGCGACCTCACGCGCTGCCTCATCGAAGAGGGCGAGCTGATGCGCAACCAGGCCAAGCCCGACCTCTGCCGCACCCAGCAGGTCATCCGCCTGTCGCACCCCGACCGGACCTCCTATTTCCTCTCTGACCCCATCGGCAATCACCACATCATCCTCCCCGGCCATCATCAGGCCCTGCTCGAGGAGCTGCTAAAGTCAGTCAGATAAAACAGGAAAGACGATGTTTATTTGGTAAATAGGCAGAATTTTGGGGCGAAAAACTTGCATTTCGCCCCAAAATTTTGTACCTTTGTAGTCGAAACAGAAACATAGGAGAAACATTATGCCACGCAAGACCGACGGAATGCTATTCGAACTGGAGCCACGCCCCACCAACGGCGAGGACGGGAAGCCACTGCTCTATGCCCGTCCCACAGCACCCTACAAGCGCACGATGAAGGACGTTGAGACCTATTGCTCGTTCCGTGGTATCAACCAAGGACTGGTTGAGATTGCCTTCGAGACCTTCATCGAGGTCTGCAGCGAATGGCTGGCCGACGGCTACCGCGTAGAGACGCCGCTGGGCACGTTTGCCCCCAAGATTAAACTGGAAGGCGACTTCACCGACCCCGCCAAGGTGAAAGGCAGCGACGTCAGGTTTGCAGGCATCGAGCTGACACCCTCCAAGCGTTTCGTCAAGTCGGTAAGCCTGAAGCAGCACGGCTTCCGCAAGAAAGACTCCACCGTCGGCAATGCCCAGATGCACGACGAAGCCTTCATGGCCGAGGCCCTGCGCCGCTCCATGCGCTCCGGCTTTACCACCGTCCGCATCTTCATGGCCATGTCAGGTCTGAAATACCACTCTGCCCAGCGCTATCTCAACCACCTCTGCTCAGGTGAGCCCCCCACGCTGCGCCGACAGAAGATAGGAGGCGCCATCCATTACTTCCCATTGACGAAGTAAACACCTCCTAAAGACACACACCCGCAGCGCCCGCTGCACAATTTTCGCACGCCCGCCACACATCTTTGCCCCGCCCGCTGCAAACATTTCGCACGCCGCCGTAAACCCACCTCAACCGGCTCCCCCTCCCTGTTCCCCCGCCTCCTTTCCCCTTTTCCAAGGGCTCATTTTCCCTTTTCCCCGTATGTTCGCTTATCGACGCCCTTTGGCTGTCGAGTTTATTCCTGTTGTACCATCTAATCTGCTAACGTCCGAAATGGTGAAGAGAATTATTATCATCATCTCCTCCATTAATAAAAAATGTAAAAAGAGTAACTATTTCAAAGTTTTTTCTTACCTTTGCAAGGCATTGTGAATATTACTCGACGATATGGATGGATTTAAGAATATAGAGATCAAGAACTTCAGAGGCATCGACCATCTGACGATTGACGACTTCTCGCGTGTCAACGTGCTACTGGGACAGAATAATTCTGGAAAGACAACCGTGCTTGAAGCCATAGCAATGTTGATGAGTATGTCAAATCCAGACATACCCCAAGCAATTAATGCCGTACGTGCCCGCAAGCCGTTTAGCAAATTTATAGATATTCAGTACTACTTCAACAACTTGAATGTTGCAACAGCGCCGGAAGTGAAAGCAGAACAGACGGATGGCAATTCTCGGCACATAAGCTTAGCTTTGTCTTATGTGTTTGATGAGTTGGCAGACCCAAAAAATGAACCGCAACAGCAGATGGGGACAATCAAGTATGTCAACACATTAGAAATGAACTTCGATGTTGCTAATGTAACGTCTAAACAAAGCTATCAGAGTTGGCTGCGAGTGAACTCACAAGGTTTGGTAGTCAACCGAAAAGTGGCAGACGGCTATCTGGAGAACAAAAGGGCGTGGCTGACCCCATCTGATTTAATGACGAGCAACCTGGCGAATGACTTGGCCGAGTTGTTCAAGCGCAACCGGAAAGATACCATTTTGACCCTGCTGAAGTTGTTCGATTCGCATATTAACGGTATTGAGATTCTTACGGATGACATCTATGTCGGATTAGAAGGCATGACCCAAATGCTGTCTCTGAGCATGATGGGTGATGGTCTGCGTCGTTATCTGAACATTGTGGCAGCTGCCGCAAATCCTCTCATTGACATGCTTCTTATTGATGAGATTGACAACGGGCTCCATTATTCTGTCTATAAAAAGTTGTGGCAATCATTGTTTGCTTTGGCCAAAGCAAGTGAAAAGCAGATATTCGTCACAACTCATAGCAAAGAAACGCTTGGGCATCTTAATGCGATGTTGGAGGAGCACTCGGAGTATCAACAGGAAATGCGTCTCTATACGCTTGCCAAGACCTTGAAGAACGGGCATCAGGCATATAAGTATACCTATGAGGGCTTGAGCGGTGCATGTGAAAATGATGTGGAAATAAGGGGGATGGTGCCATGAAGAAGTTCCTGATTATAGTTGAAGGTGAGGCCGACAAGAAGTTCTTCGAGAACTACTATCATCACTTGTTTCATGAGAAGGCACCAGCAGATAGCATCATGCATCCTGGCAAAGACGATGACACCGGCGGCTACACGAAATTGCGCAAGGAAGATGCCATCAATGCCTTGAAGCAGAATACGGATGCAGGGGGAAAGAACCTTATCATCTTTGATGCTGACGATGACTGCGAGTCTCGTCGCAAGGAGTTGCTCGCCATACAGGACGAATTCGGTGTGGAGTTTGAGCTATTTCTTCTACCCAACGACAAGGATGCAGGAGAGCTGGAGGATATGCTTGAGCAGATTATCAATCCCGACAATCAGCCTGTGATGGATTGCTGGGCAATATATGAGGAAGAATTGGAAAAGGTGAGAATTCCCTCAAAGACTCCTCCAACGCTGACCATTCCTGCAAAGAAAACCAAGATATACGCCTATCTTGAAACCTTGTTGGGAAAGTCAAGGAGCCAGAAGAAACTCGTTAAGGATGCTAATCGCAACTATGAGAACACTCAGCACTGGAATATGGATGCAGAGTATTTGGAGCCACTGAAGGGTTTATGTTAGAAAACGTGCAAATTTAGAAGATCAAGATATGCCTATAGGAATCGATATATTCAGTGGAGCTGGTGGACTAAGCTTGGGAGCAGAATTGGCTGGTTTCCAAGTCCGCTTTGCTGTGGAAAAAGATAAGAGTGCGGCTGCGACATATAGATATAACCATCCTGATACTTTCGTTTTGGAGGATGATATACATAACATAAATCCAATAGAATATCTTCAGCCGGAAGAGCATATTTCTATTGTTTTTGGAGGCCCTCCATGTCAAGGTTTCTCTTTGTCAAATACTATGTCCAGAAATATGGACAACCCTAATAACTCTTTGTTTGAAGAGTTCTTGCGATTTGTTTCTGAAATCGCCCCAGATTGGTTCCTGTTTGAGAATGTAGAAGGCTTTGCTCATTTTGAGAAAGGAAAAATTCAGCATGTAGTGGAACAACGCTTCAGGGATATGGGGTATGAAGTGTTTCCCAAAATACTTTGGGCATCTGACTATGGAGTGCCACAACACCGAAACCGTTTCTTTATGGTTGGCAACCGTCTTGGCATAAACTTTGAATACCCAGAACCTTTCGGTATGAAGATAACGGTGAATGACGCAATAGGCGATTTACCCGATTTGGCAAATGGACAACAAGTAGACACCATGTCTTATAAATTACCTGCGAATAAGGCCAGCAACTATGCAAGGATGATGCGCAAAGCTTCAAAGCGTAGTAGGCAGAATTATGTGTCGAGAAATGCTGACTATGTGATTGAACGCTATCACTATATCAGACAAGGTGAGAATTGGGAAGCTATACCCGACGAGTTGATGCAGAACTATGCAAACAAGCAGAATTGTCATAGTGGCATATATAGACGTCTAAGGGCAGACGAGCCGTCTGTAGTTATTTCAAACTATCGAAAAAATATGCTGATACATCCTTTCCAAGACAGAGGTTTGTCTGTAAGAGAAGCGGCTCGTTTACAAAGTTTCCCTGACAAATTTATTTTTAAGGGAAGTTTGATGCACATACAACAACAAATAGGTAACGCTGTACCGCCACTATTGGCTAAGGCTGTGTTTGAAAAAATATTGAGCTATGGCAGAACCGTTTAAATTGAAATTCAATTTTGATGTCAGCACGTTTCGGTTATTGGGACGTGAGTTAATTACTGACCGAATCACTGCTTTGTTTGAGTTAGTGAAAAATTGTTATGATGCCAATTCTGATAGTGTCATTTTAGAATTCCACAATGTGAATACCTTGTCAGAAGATAGCTATATCAGCATCAAAGATGATGGACTTGGAATGTCTTTGAATGATATACGTTACAAGTGGATGGTAATTGGTACTAATAGCAAAAGAGTTCAAAGTGTCTCTCCTGCACCATATAATCGTAAAGTTGTTGGTGAAAAAGGGGTGGGACGATTTGCCGTTGAAAAGCTTGGCTCCAAAGTAAAGATTGAAACTACTCAAAAGGGTACGACACGCAAAATCATTTTAGAATTGGATTGGAGCAAATATGACGAATTAGCAAACACCCAAGTAAGAAAAAATGTTAAGAAGAATATTTTCTTCACGGAAATTGAAAATAACTGTTGGATAGAAAACTGTGATAGAGAAGAACATGGCACCACAATTAAAATTGATTTTGGGCTTGTAGAACAAACATGGTCAGCTACCGATGTGGGACGGGCTTATTCTGAATTATCGAAGTTAGTCTCTCCTATCTTAAAGCCAACCTATCCATTTCAGATTATAGTTAAAAGTAATGAGTTCTCTAATTATTCAGAAAGGGAAGTCGTGAATGATTTTAATATTGCAACAGCTCATCACTACAGATTGAATGCCATAGAAAAGAATGGCCAAAAGAGTCAAGAATATTTATATTTTGATGAAAAATCAAGTGCTATCCAAATTGGCGTTTCTGATGAAAGGAGCTTTGGACCTGTCTCGATGGAATTCTATTATTTAGATAAAAATGAAATCCGCAAATATAAAACAGCCTATAAAGGTGACAGGATTGACGGTATCATCATTTATAGAGATGGTATCATCACGACACCTTTTGCTGAGAACGAGTCGAGTTTAGAGAAGAAACGCGATATTCTGGGAATTGACAAGAGAAGATATTCAGGTTTCTTTGATAAAATCAGTTCGAATAATCTCATTGGTTATCTTAACATCACAAAAGAAGGCAATCCTAAGATAAAAGATGCAACGAATAGACAGGACTTCATAGAATGCAAAGAATATAGTGAATTAAAGCAATATATCATAGATCAGATACAAGCATTAGAAAAGTTTTTGGCATTTGAAAAGAAAAAGGATGCTGCAAAAACAATTAACAGACTTGTTGATGCTAATAATCAGTTAACAGAAATTTCTGGGATTATCTCTCAAATGTCAGAGGGTGCTTCGCCTGAAGTTAAATCACAATTAACTGAAATTGACAGAAAAGCAAGAAGTGTCCAAAGACATGTCAGCAAAGGCATCAAGCAATATGAGAAACTAAAGGAGGACTCGGAACGTAAAGAAGATTTATTCTTGAGCTTATTGTCTCTGCAAGATTATGCAGCCGAGTTGTCACATATGGTAAAGACAACTATTGGTAATATCAAAGCAATGGCAGAATTTTTTAAAACGGACTTTCCCAACCCCGCTTATGACAGTCTTTTTAAGGACTACGCGACAAATATATATTGTGAAATGGAAAAACTGAGCATAGGGGTTAAGTTCATGCTTAGTTATGCAAGTTCGGGAAGTGATTTTGAAACTTTTGAGGTGTTTAGCCTTATAAAATATTTATTCAATGTAATCTATAAAGACAGGTTTGAAGCAAAAGGCATAAAAACTATCTTAGAATACTCTCAGGAATTAAAGATAACTCATAATCGTAAATTCTTTGAGGATATATTTGAGAATTTAATATCAAATTCCATGAAAGCTTTACGTGACACGACCAATCCTATTATAAAGTGTACAGGGTTCATTGAAGAAGACAAAATGTCAATACGCTTCTCCGATAATGGCTGTGGCATTCCTCGGGAAGACTGGGAAAGCATTTTTGAGATATTCAAGACTACAACTCAGAATCAAGGAGGCGCAGGTATTGGCTTATTTACAGTAAAAAAGCGTATAGAAGCACTGAATGGTGAAATAAGGGTTGTAGAACCCGAATATACAGGACATGGAGCAACATTTTTAATAACATTACCTTTTAACAAATAAACAACATGAAAAAATCAGGAACAAAAGTATACATTGTAGATGATGAACTAAAAAGTAATCATCCCATTATAGTAAAACTTGGACAAGCCTTTGCCGAAGTTAAACTATTCAAAAAAGCTTCAGATGCGATAGCCGCAATAAAAGAGTCATTAGGAAGTAAGGTCATTTTATTGCTTGACTTGAAATTATCCGGTGGAGAGAGTGGGTATAGAACTCTTGCCTCTCTAAGAGATTTGTCATATCAAATACCTGTCATTATATGGACAGGTTTGGATGAAAAGACTTCGGAATTTTTCAGCTTGATAAATCTTAAGACATACGCCATCCGTGACAAAGTTGAATCAACCGATAATATGGTGGAATTGGTTAAACAAGCTGATGCTGACATGAACTATTCATTATCCAATGCATTAGAGCGCTGGATAATGGCACAGCCAGGTAATCATGATGATATATTTGCTGTTTCTACAGGTGGGGAGACTATATCTTTGAACCAAATGTTAGATGAAGTTCGAAAAGATACGCCAAAAGGTAAGGAATTTACGCAGGACTTGGTCAATCTTACAATTGAGTTAATGGAGAAAGAGCATCATGAATAATCCCATATATATAGCCTGTGACAACGAAGATAAATTGCTTGGACATTTCTTCCAATCTTGTCACGACAAAATTCGCGAGGTGGCTGTAGAAAACGGCTTTAGCTATGAGTCTTTTACTTCTGGCTATTTAAACAAAGAAAATGTTAACAGCTACACATCGAAAGCGGATGAGTATGTGTTTTCTGCTTTTTCTCATGGAACAGACGACTCTTTACTGTGTGGTGAAGATATCTATATAAAAGCAAATGATAACGTAAAAAACTTTTATAGTTCTGTATTTTACACATTTGCATGTTATTCTGCAAACGGTATTGGAAAGGAATTTAATGAGTCGTATGTTTTAGGTTATGTTGGATATAATAATAAAGCATGGGTAGTTCCTGCTTATGAGGATATTTTTGTAAAATGTGCGACCAAAGGACTTGTTTCATACATCGAGGGTAAAACCTTAAAGGAATCAGTATCAGATTTGATTGCAGAATATGATGAAACCCTTAAGAATGCTAAAATGAATCCCATATATGGTTTTCTTTTAAGAAACAAGCAAGCGTTAGTTACAATAGTTAATAATGAAGAAAAGACAATTAATGATTAGTAGACGCAATGTAATATTCAATAAAAGCCATACACCTTCTCAAGTTAGTGGGTAACTATAATATACTTAGCGGGAAACTCGGAAAAGTTAGTGGGTAAGTCGAAATAATAACATAAAATATGAAAAAGAATATGATACAAACAATAAGCACAGAGAATGATTTGCGGTTAATGCTGACCGAGGTGATTAGTTATCTTGGTTGGGGATTCCATCCTGATAACTCGATGACGGATTATGTTCACAGGGACACTGGTGAGCCATCCTATACTCCTGCAGAGGCCGAGAGACTCGATGCTCTGATGGACGAGGCCTTCGGCTTCTGTCAACAGCATGGTATTGATATCTACGAGTTGTCGTTGGAAATCAGTAAAGAACTGCATGGCGACATCTTCATTGAAAGAGAGGTGGCATAGAACGTGCAAACAGTTGTGGTGAAGTATATAGTTGTGAAGTATAATAGGAATGACGGAAGTGACAAACAAACAGAACACTCAACAGAATATTGATTTCGAAGGTCCATTGTGGATCGATCGGCAGTTTTCTTGTCCAAATCGTATTATAAGGCTTGGCACGTCATTCAGTGGCATTGGAGCCATAGAATATGCATTAAAGAGGTTAGGACTTAAGTGCAAAATTATGTTTGCTGGTGATATAGACACCAACTGCAAGAAAACATACTTTGCCAATTACGATATTTGTGAAGAACAATGGCACACTGATATACACAATTTCAACGCAAAGCCATATAAAGGAAAAATTGACCTCTTCGTTGGTGGGGCACCATGTCAAGCGTTTTCTATTGTCGGAGATCAAAGAGGCTTTGAAGATACAAGGGGCACCCTATTTAGAGAATTCGCAAGAGTAGTTAAGGAATGCCAGCCAAAGGTTTTTATTTTTGAAAATGTTCAAGGTTTATTCAAACACGATAATGGCCGTACATGGGATGTGATAAGGAAAACCTTTGAGGATTACTGTGGTTATGATGTCCATTATCAGCTGTTAAACGCGAGAGATTATGGTGTTCCACAGACGAGAGAAAGACTTTATTGTATAGGATTTCGAAAGAAAACAAAATTCAAATACCCAGCCCCAATACAACTAAAGTATCGAATGTATGACTTTATGGAAGATTATACCGATACAGAGTATTTCTCGAAATCAGATGGATGCAAATATCTCTCAAACAGTGAAGAGCATAGAAAAGGACTTGCTATGGGAATAGAGCAAGAGCGTTTTAATGATTTTGTATTCAAAGTAAATGAAGTCGAGGATAAATATTATCTTTCAGAAAAAGTTGCCAAATACGTATTAGCTGGTGGTACAAAGACTTTTAAGACCTCAACAAAAACAGATCTTGACATTGCTCGCCCATTGCTTCATTCAATGCATAAAATGCACAGAGCCGGAGTTGACAACTACGTTACATACAGGAAAGATAAAGGAATCAATGGAATTCGAAAATTAACACCAAGAGAGTGTCATCGTCTTATGGGATTCCGTGATGACTTTCATATTGTAGCAGCAAATACTGCCGCTTACATGCAAGCAGGAAATAGTATAGTTGTCGATGTATTAATGGCTATACTTAAACAACTTGACATTACGAAATACGGAATTAATGAAGAATAAATATCAAGATATACAAAACACAAAAGCCAATATTGACAACAGCGGTGTTGATTGGCGGACAAAGCCTTTCTCTCATATAGAAAGGATTATAAGACTTGGTACGTCATTTAGTGGTATAGGCGCGATTGAACATTCTTTCCATCGTTTGGGTTTGAATTGCGAGATTCAATTTGCCGGAGATATTGACGAAAATTGCAAAAAAGCATATTTTGCAAATTACAATATTACTGAAGGTCAATGGCATAAAGACATACACGATTTTGATGCAACCCCATTTAAGGGTAAAGTTGACCTTTTTGTAGGTGGAGCACCCTGCCAAGCTTTTTCTCTACGGGGAAAGCATGGCGGATTTGAAGATACAAGAGGTACTCTCTTTAGAGAATTTGCACGAGTAGTTATCGAGTGCCAACCAAAAATATTTATATTTGAGAACGTCCGCGGTATGCTTTATCATGATAAAGGTAATACCTGGGATGTCATTCATAACACCTTTGAAAAGGATTGCGGTTATCAAGTATATTACCAAATACTTAACAGCAAGGATTATGGTGTACCGCAAAGTCGTGACAGAATATATTGTATCGGATTTAAGAAAGAAGTTGATTTTAAGTATCCTGCACCGATTAAACTAGATAAAACTGTATACGATCTTCTTGATGATATCGTTGATGACAAGTATTTTCTGAAAGAAAAAGGATTCCACTTTATAACTGAAAGTGTTAATCACACAAAGAGCTATACGCAGATAAACGGAACGATTCAACTGTGTCAAAAAAGGAATCAGCAATTCAACTGGCACGGCGACTTTATATATCACCCTTTCACAGATGAAAATAACCAGCCATCAGATTTCATGGACAAAGTTCATCTTATAAAGAATGCGGAAGAATCGTACTACATTTCAACAAATGTAGAGGAACGCACGATATACCCTGATGGGAGGGGAAACCATGTATTACGCAGAGGTGAGAGCGTGAAATGCGACACGTCTAAAGGATGGTTCAGAAAACTCACACCACGCGAATGCCTTCGTTTAATGGGATTTGATGATTCGTTCAAAATTGTAGTATCGGATACAGAGACTTATAAACAAGCAGGAAATAGCATTGTAGTTGACGTCCTTATGGCGTTGTTAAAGCAAATAGATATAACTAAATACGGAGTTTGACTATGAATATATGTGGTATTGATTTTCGTGTAATAGATGTTTATGACCAATCTATTACGGTTCCTGATTCCTATGTCGTGTATGAAAATAAAACTGGAAAAGGGCATGGGGAAGCGAAACTTTATATGGGCACAAAGGATGCTATGCGAAACTTTTATGCTGGTAATCCTCATACCGAAGGTTTTGTTGTTAAATGCTTTGTCCTGAAAAAAGATTTAATATCTCTTCTGAAAACCATTAAGCATGAATATCAACACCCTTCTATTAAATACCATGGAATGGAAGGCAAAAAGAACATGCTACATTTGTGGAACAGTCGTCTTAAAGAAGCTGAAGCACTTTCCGACATGATTCAATTTGAGATTAAAGATCAAAAGCAAATCAAAGGTACAAGAGGGTATGTCAATTCTACTAGAAGAAAAAGTGTCGGTTATGATTTGATTCGTACAATGGCATTGCCATTTGTGTCATATATTTCTGTAATGAAGTTAGAAAGATGTGAGGATGGTGAAATCCTTTTTTATTGGCGCCCATTTGCTGACTTTACCCAGATGGCTTCATTGCAGTATGCCGCCCAAAACTATGGAAAAGGAAAGCAACCCGAAAGTTCGAGAAAGCGTAAAAGCCAAGTTAAATATCGCGAAGAACTATATAATGAGTTCAAACATTGCCCATTTACACATATTGATGAGTTTAAACTATTAATAGCAAGCCATATTAAACCTCATGCAGTATCCAACAAGAAGGAACAAGCAGATCCAAATAATGGATTAATGCTTTCGCCACTATATGATAAGTTGTTTGATAAGGGGTTTATCTCTTTTAAAGACAATGGAGAGTTGCTCATTTCTGATTGGCTTTCACCTCAAAATCAAGAGCGCATTTCATTTGATTATTCTCCCGAAGACTTATTCCTTAATGACCAGCGTAAAAAGTATTTAGAGTATCATAGAGAAAATGTATTTAAATAATATGGAACAATTATACAAAGATAAGTTAAATCGGTTGGGTTATAATCAACTCGTATGTAATATTTTCTCTAACTGGGAAGATGTCAAAGATGAGATTCTTGTTCCAGAAAGAAAGACAGGAACTGGAAATGGTACAATACATGTTTTTCTTGGGGCTGCAGATAATGAACTTCAAAAAGAATTTTCTTCATATTATCATGCTGTGCGCAATGGTGAAGACCCATCTGTAGGAGCAATTGAAGTTAAACATTATTTTCTCGCAAGCAATGTGCTAAGTATGCTTGGATACGTTTGCCAGTATTACTACTCAAATGGACAAAGCCCAAATGAGCAGGTGAGGACAATCCTATCCCTCCTTTCATCTTATCCTACCGAAAATGGACTATTGGAGACAACTTCTTTCTTTAAGCTATCTACAGGCGCTTCGAAATTACGTCCATATTTTAAACAATTCGATAGTAATGGAGTTTTTACCAAACTTATAAGACAATTACTGTTACCTAATTCTGGATACAAAATATCTCTTTATAAAAATTCAGAAGGAGAATACGCAGCTTTTTGGTTAATTGGGTTTGAATGGCAAACGGATTTTGAAGCAAATCCCAATAAATCCTTTTTGTCTTACAAAGCAATGAATGGAGACGCATCTCTTCAGCAAATCCCCTATGACTCACTTGGTGGAGAGCATATTCTATCATATCTTACAGGGCTTCGTACTAAGCCGTTCATGTTGCTGGCTGGCATATCAGGAACAGGTAAGAGTCGTATTGTGAGAAAGCTTGCACAGGCGACCACTACGCAACAATACAACAATGATGAGGAGCGCTGGAAGGATAATCGACCTGAGAACTTTGAACTGATACAGGTGAAACCTAACTGGCACAACTCGATGGATGTGGTGGGATTCTATTCCAACATCTCAAAGAAATACGAGTTTACGCCTTTCGTAGAATTCATAGTGAAAGCGTGGCAGCATAAAGATACACCGTATTTCCTTTGCTTAGATGAGATGAATCTGGCACCTGTGGAAGAGTATTTTGCGGAATTCCTCAGTGCCATTGAATCTCGCTCAATTGATGAGAACGGCGAGTATATAACTGACCCCATTATCAAGCCATTCAAGAATTTTGGCAAGGAGGTGGGCAAAGCAATGCTTATCCAGTTACTCGGTGAAGCAGACCCTATAGACAAGAATCCTTTGGCAATCCATCTTTACGAAAAAGGTCTGACATTGCCTCCTAACCTGATGGTGATGGGTACGGTGAATATGGATGAAACTACCTTTTCGTTCTCACGTAAGGTACTGGATAGGGCGATGTCCGTGGAAATGAACGAGGTGGACTACGACAAGTTTCTTACGGGCGAAAGCGAGCAATTCCCTTTGCTAAAGGACATTAATGATTTGCTGGTGAAACGTCCGCAACAAGCATCGGAGGTGAAAGACGAAATAGACAGCGAAAAAGTGATTAGCTATCTGAAAGCTGTCAACAATCTTTTGGATGGTACACCCTTTAAACTGGGTTACCGTGCAGCGAATGAGGCAATGCTTTATGTGGCTGCAAGTCGTGATTTCACAGGAGAGAAGTTCAACATCGAGAAGGCTTTGGATGAGTTCACGCTGATGAAGATTCTGTCTCGCATTGAGGGTGATGACAATCGGTTGGCTGTTGATGAAAATGATCCTGCATTAGAAGTCATTGGTAAGGATTCAATCACAGATGCTGGTGAAGATCGTATCAATCTTCTGAACTGCCTGCGTGCAATAGTTAGAAAGCATATCGGCAGCAACACAGAAACAGAGAAGAAGATTAACATCATGTATCGCACGCTTGAACGGGAGCACTTCGTTTCCTACTGGGCATAAATGGCTACGAGAGGAAACATATTCAACTTTGAGGTCCGGAACGATGATGTCCGGATGCGTTTTTCGTGCGACAAAACCATTGACCGCATCCGAAAGGCAATAGCCAACCTGTGTGTTGAACGAGGCAACGAGAAGTTGAATGCAGAATTTGTTACTTCTCAAGATGACACCTGCTTCATTTTCAACGGACAAAAAAGTGAGAGCAAACAACAGGTACGTGAAGCCCTTTTCTTTGAGAATACACAATATCCTATATTGATCCAAGGAGAAGATGGCGTGAGTGAGATGTCGTTGCTGTTTTCTAACGTAAATAAAGATGCGCTGATGAGTAGTGACGGTAACCTGCTATTTGGTGCTATAGGCTTTGGCAATCAGGTTGGGAAAACAGACATTTGTCTTAACTACAAGAAAAACGGGAAGGCAAAAAGTATGCAGTTCACCACCGAGGTGCTGAGTTATAAAATGGACTACCGCACAGACATGAAGTGGATTATTCGCGACATAGAGCAGGAGTACAGTATGCTGTCATTTGCCTTTATGCGTGAGACCTATATCAACTTCCGTACCCGCAGTGGTGAATCGACGGATTTGATATGGTGGCAAATTTTCCAGTCGTGTTTTGAGGACATCACTAAAGCCTGTCGGCAAATCATCAACTCACCAAGACGAAAGTTACATGACAGGGTTACTTACGAAAGGCAGGAGAGGCTAAGATGGATTGAGCGCGAATTAGAGAATGAATATTACGAATTCAAAGATGACCCGCATCACCTCTACCGCACACATGAACTGTGTCATACTAATGACACCATAGAGAATCGTTTCCTGAAGTTCGTGATGCAGCAAACGCTGCAACGTTTCACCATAGTAAGCCAGCATATTAGGAATACTGTAGCCAAATCAAAGATGATGGAAAGCAGGCTTAACGATATGGAAGAGGAACTGCAACGGCTGGTGAACCATCCTTTCTTCAGAACCATTGGAACATTCAAAGGATTCTCGCAGGATTCGTTGGTAATGAAGAAATCCATTAACTATCGCACCATTTATCAGAAATGGATAGAATTAATGTGCGGATACGAATTGGAAGAAGGTGTCAACAAACTGGAAACAAAGGATATTGCCATGTTGTATGAAATATGGTGCTTCCTAAAAGTGAAGAACATTGTTTCTGACCTGTTGGGAGACAAAGCTATTGCTCAATACAAAGGCAAGAGTTTGACACCTCAGTTTGTCCGTGATTTGAACTGGGGGACACATTCAGAAGTAACATTCCTAAGGACAGACGACAATGTGGAACTGGCATCGGTAATGTATAATGCGCCCGTAAGAGAAGACGACAGCCGAGTAACCTCAGCCATCAGCGGTACTACAACATTCACTACGCAGCAGCGTCCCGACATTGTTCTACGGTTGACAAAGCGGCAGAAGGATATCCAGTACACTTTCCTTTTCGATGCGAAATATCGCATCAGTGACAGCCATCCTGATGACATGGATATTCCGCCAAGTGAAGCGATTGACCAAATGCACCGCTATCGTGATGCCATCTATTACATTGATCCTGCCAATCAAAAGCCCAAACGTGAAGTGATTGGCGGATATGTTCTATTCCCTGGAAACTACACACGTGAAGAATTTGAGAATTCACGTTACTATAACTCCATCAAAGCCATAGGAATAGGAGCTTTCCCATTAAGGCCGTCAGATGGTATTTCTGTTGATCCCAATAGTAACGAACAGGCGCTACGCGAGCAAATTGCCGAATGGTTGAAACGAAGCCGTATGAAACCCTACCTATACAAGAATGTGGCTCCACAGCATGGGTTGGAATATCAAGACCCTGACGATGTTGTACTTGTCAACTTCGCCAGAAAGGACAAACTGGCTAAGATGAAAGAGTTGGGATTATGCTATTTACGCACTGAAGAAGATGCAGGGGCCATTGTCATGGAACCAAGGGCATTAAATGCTCGTTATGTCATGCTGCATAATGGTACTTCTGGAACTTTATATAAACTAAAGGGAGCAGGTCCGCGCTTCATGTCACGGGAAAGCCTACAAAAGAAAGGCTTCGAAAATCTTGGACATGCGTATTATCTCGTTTATTCTTTTGACAGAAACCAATCGCAGGATTATTCACAAATACCAAGTCTTGGAAGAGGAAAGAGTACTACAAAGCCTTGGTTTGCAACTTGGGAAGAACTTATGCATTAGCTCATGGACAAACTCTCAGCACAGCAGCGACATAATAACATGGCGGCTATTCGGTCGAAGGACACGAAGCCTGAGATGATTGTGCGGCGAGGGCTGTGGAAGCGAGGATTTCGTTATAGGCTGAACCACAAGCGGTTGCCGGGGCATCCGGACTTGGTGCTGAGGAAGTATAGGACATGTATCTTTGTGAATGGTTGCTTCTGGCATGGTCACAATGTGAACTTCACTCCAAGCCCCTCTCCAAAAGACGAGGGGAGCGAACAAATTCAAAGTTCGGTGTGCTGCAAGATTCCGAAGACGAACCGAGAGTTCTGGGTGGCAAAGATACGCAGGAACAAGGAACGCGACCGTGAGGAGCAGAAACAGTTGGCACAGATGGGCTGGCACTGCATCACGGTGTGGGAGTGCGAGCTGACGCCTAAGAAGCGTGAAGAAACGCTGGAGTCTATAGCATTTACGCTGAACCACATTTACCTGCAAGACCGTTCTGTAGCCAAGCCATACGAGGTGCAGGAAGAAGAGAACGAGATGCTGGTGGCGGCAGAGGATATTTATGAACCATAAGAACCGAAATTCCCGTAGTGTTATAACCATAAGCCGTTATTCTGGTGGCTTTGATGTGTTTTGATTGTTCTCTGACTTGTTTTCTGTGTCGGTTTGCTTTGCGTTGACGCTATGCCCCTTGTGGCAGTACTCAAGATTAAAGAAGTCAAAGATGTCTCGCTGTGCGGATGTCGGTGTTGTATAGACATCCTTGTACTTGTTCTCGAAATGGATTCTGGTATAAGTGTCCACCTTCTCCAAGAAGTCCCTTTCCGACCAATAGTGACGCTCCTTCGGTGCCACCTTCTGCACCTCTATCCTGAGTTTGGTGAGCAGGATCAGTGCAATGAACACGACAAACATCTTGCCCTTGATGGTCTTTTCGTTGTGGTTCCTCATGCGGCGCATGTCCTCCGCGTTCTTCACATCGTCGAAGCTGACCTCCACGTCGTTGCGGTCACGGTATGCCAGTAGCGCCTTGCGCGTGTCCTTCTCCGAAGTGGACATCAGCACCCAG
>ERZ842401.4036-NODE-4036-length-17502-cov-11.497736_pt1 | contig 17502 bp, 24 predicted proteins | sample MGYA00521270_ERZ842401 | MGnify/ENA primary metagenome ERZ842401 (study PRJEB31892, sample SAMEA3878208) | bioreactor metagenome | biome: Moose rumen | place: Sweden | collected 2011-10 | study: EMG produced TPA metagenomics assembly of the PRJEB12797 data set...
CCACGGGTGTAAGTGTCGGTGCGGAAGGTGTTGGCGTCTTCGATGCATGTGCCGCAGCTGCAGTAATTGGCAAAAATATAATCGCCGAGTTAAAACGTCGCCAAAAAAAAGTTAAAACGTCGCCAAAATGGGGAAAAGAAAAAGGCGTCGCGGGTTTTCCGAGACGCCTTTTTTATTGCCTCTCAAATGCCGTTTAAACAGCCTTCACAATACCGGTGGCTCCCATGTCTCGCCGGTGCAGGGCACCACGCTTTGCGGCTTGTACAGGCTGTCGGGGATGACAACCGCCTCCGTATATTCGAAAGTGTAGTCCACGGGCAGGGCGTTGGCCACGGCTATCTCCAAAGCACTGTCGGCTGTGCCGGTGTGCTGGATGGCTACGTCCAACACACTCTGCATCTGTTTCGCTATTATTGTCATACTCTTATGGGTGTTTGTACAATATAAGTGATTTCCGCACCAACGTCACCGACAGTCCAACTTCCAGATGCAAATCTTTTCATGTTGGAGGCCCTGACAGCTGGCGTTGCCAACCCATTAACCACATCAGTGCAGACGTATTTTTTGTGGCAGTTTACTGTTGGTGCAAGGTTTTCGTCGTACACGGGCGACGGGGCGACATCGGTTTCTTCCAAAAGGAAACGCACATGCTGACCAGACATGACGCCACTCAGGTGTTCGCTGTTTTCGAGAATATACAACTTGCCGTCGTACAAGAACATGCCCGGCGCAATATCAATGTCGGCTGTGGTCCCATCACCTGCGCCCGACACTTCCATGCCTTGCAGTATGAAGGCGCAGCCGGGGCAGGCCGAAACGGTTTCCAACAGGCCGTACAACCCTTGCACTATGGCCTGGTCGGCTTCGGACAGGAACGAGAAGTCGCGGGGAACGACTTGGCGCGGAATGTTATCCGCTGAATTGTCAGTGTGATTCATATTATTTAGCTTTTAATGTTTGACTTCGGTTTTATGGATGTGCGGCCCCGCTGCCATTGCCGCCATCACCGCCGGGGGTTATACTATGGAACCGCCGCCGGGGGTTACTACGGAACCGCCGCCGGGGTTGCCGGGGTTTACCACAGCGGGCAGCCATATTATCTGATACCTCACACCAAGAAAGATGTATTTCCTCAGCAAGGCTTCAACTCGTGCCACACTTGTGCCGTAGGGCACGTATATCTCGAGGTCGTGCCAAGCAAAGGTCGCCACAAGGTTGAGAATCACCGGCGCCGATGTTGAGTTGGCGTCGGGCACTATCTGAATATACGGGTCGCTCTGGCCAAAGAGCAGGATATTGGAGATTTCCTCGTGGTCGAGGACGTAGCTTTCGCTGCCGAAATAGTGTTTGAGCAGGGTTTCGAAGCTTTGCCGCTGGCAGGTGAAACGCATGTCGAACTTGGTTTTCGCATAGTGCGCGTATGCCAGCGCCAGCTGCTGGTACACACGTGAGAGCAGCGATTTGGCAAGTGTTACGATACGTGCGTTGCGCAGCCTTGTGGGCAGGAGCAGGCGCACCAGTCGTTCGAGATTATCTATCAACATAAGGCGTGTAGTTTAGTGTTATTGTGGTGTTGGCGGTGTCGAGAGTGGCGTGTCCGAAGGTTGGGGTGTGTTCGGACAGTGGCGTGCCGGTGCCGGAGACGAGCATGTCGAGAGTGGGCACGTCGAGCACGCCGTCTATGGCCATTATTGCGGCCATTATGCGGCTCCGGTAAATTGTGCCGCCGAACTCCACGCCGTTGGCCATGTAGCCGGTTATGGCCTGTGTGATGCTGGTGTAGAGGTCGGTGGTGGAGGTGGTGGCGTTGTAGGTTACGCCGATGTTGAAGGAGAGGCTGTCGGCGGCTCCGCTCTGCACCTGCACGTTGATGCCGAGGGGTTTTATCTTGGCCACGTAGGATTTGAAGTTGTCGAGTTCGTCGGTGCCGAGGGGCTGGAAATCGCCCGCCGCGCCTTTGGCCACATATATGGTTATCATGGGCTGGATTTGGCTTTCGACAATGGCCACGCCTGTAACTATCTGTTTGGCGGTGTCGATGGTGGGGTAGGTTACCTTGCCGTCGATAACCTGTGTGGTGTCGCCGTACTGGAAGGCGCGGCAGGCCGTTACCCACCATTGCCACGTGCCGTAGCGGGTGTGGTCGGCAAGGGCTGTTATCTCGTCTTTCCAGAGGTCGAGGGCGCGTTCTTTGAGGGCTATGACGTAGGCCACCACGTAGAACAGTATGCTCATCAGCCCGGCGCGGCTGAAACGGCTGTCGAAGCTGGTTCCGGGCGTGAAGCCGAACAGGTCGGCGGCGTCGATGTCGTTCATGAAAGCTGTGGTGAGCTCATGTTTTATTTCTTCGGTTGTCATGGTTGGGGTGTGTTTAATGGGTGTTTAATGGGTTATCGATTTGTCCTCCATGTTGGAGAAGCTGATGGAGGCGTTCATGTTGCCGAGGTACTGTGAGCAGCCCGTGCTTCCGTTGGCGGCTGTGCCCGCGCCTATAGCCATAAAGCCGCACTGTATGGCAAAGTCGAGTGTGTCGAGGTAGTTTTTTATTTGGTTGAGGTTGTTTTCGAGCTCGCGAATTTTCACCAGCCCGTCGTTTTGTCCGCCGTTGAAGGTTATTTTGTCCACTTCGCCGAACTGCACCACCACGAGGTTGCGGAGGGTTCCGCCTTCGAGGTCGGCCAGCGCCACGTGGCTTCCCACCTTGGGTGTAACGAGTATGTCCGTCTCGCCCGGCAGGGCGGTGAGGCGCACGTCGGAGAGCTCCACGCCGCCAATGTCCACGGCGCATGTGGAGCCGCTCACGCTTTTCACCTCGCCCTCGTAGATAAGGGCCTTGCCGGCGGCCATGGCGCGTATCTTGCGTTTTATTTCTCCGTAGGTGTCCATTGTTCCAGTTTTTTTGTGTATCTTTGCGGGGTTGTTTCAAAATGGTTTAATCATGAAAAAAACGTTTCTTTTCCTGGCTTTAATCCTTTCGGCGCAAGTGGCCCTTGCGCAGTTCGACCCGCCACGCGTGAACGCGGAGGAGTACTCTTTCGACAGGTTCGCCGAATACCCCAAGCGGACTTTATACCTTTGGGGCAACGTGTACGAGGAGAAAGACCCCCGCAAGGCGGATTTGCTCGTGAAGGTGGTGAAAAGCAAACACGCCAGCTCCGACCTGTACATAGCCATCGACAAACGGGAGAGGAAGCGGTATCCCAAAGGCGTGTGGCATTTTGTGAATAACAGGCGCAAGGCCGATTTCAGCGTCTGCTTTGTGAGCAAGGGCGAGGATTTCAGCGTGTGCGTGATTTCCCTGAAAGAGCTGGAGGCCATCCTCAACCCGTACGACCCCGGTTTGTTCAAATAGCTCACGACAGCCTCCTTCCCAAAGATATTTTGCGCTTGCCCCCGTCGGCCCCGAAGCTCACCTCGGTGCCCAGCACGTAGTATGTGCCGTCCTTTCCGGGGTACTGCCCGTCGTGCAGGCTCACCTTGCATGTGGGTTCCACGTATGGGATGAGCCAGCCGGTGAAACTGCCCTCGTAGCCGTCGTACACCCACAGGCTGTACTCGCGTCTGGCCAGTTCCATGGCTTTTTCGGCATTTTCGGCCGGGCTTCGCAGGGTTTTCTTCTCGCCGCCCGATGTTCCGAAAGTCTTTTTGTCCATTTTGCCGTTTGGCAGGCGGTACTCCACCTCCACCTCTATTTTGCGGTCGGCGGCGCGGACGTATTTCAGCTCGCTCTGCTCTATGTTGCGGGCGAAGTCGAACCGCACCGGCTCGTCGCCTTTCACCTCCTCGTATGGCGGGTGCAGGTGCAGCGTGGAGCCCTCGAAATAGATGTTGGCCTTGAGCTCGTCCTGCAGGGTTTTAAGCACGTCGTATCCGGTGGCGTTGAGTATGGTGTATTTGTCGTAGGTGGTGTCGTAGTCGCACGAGAAGTTGTAGCTTGTGCCCTCGGCGGCGTTCACCTGCGACACTATCCCGGCCAGCAGTTCGTCCACTGATATGTTGGCGTACTGCCGGTTTGCCAGCTGGGTGCGTTTGAAATTGTACAGCCCGTCGATGCAGCGTATGGCGATGCGGCTGTCGTCGGTGCCGATGCTGTCCACGTAGCCCTCGAACTCGGTCTGCGGGCTGTCGCCGTAGCCGAGGCGTATCAGCACCGGGTCGCCCACGTGTATTTTGTCCTCCACCTGCAGGGCTTTGTTGCAGCAGGTGCCGGGCAGGTATATGGCGGCGGTGTCGCTCAGTGTGTCGATGGAGCGTTTCACGGCCACGCTGTCGAGGGCTTTCACCCGCCAGCCGCCTATGCGTATGTCGTATGCCATTGTAAGGAACATGCCGCCGCTGCTTTTCTGGTTATCTCACTGTTTGCGGTTTCGAGGCCGTGTAGCCTTTTTTTATCTCCTCCATAAATTTCTCCGCCCAGTCCCGGACTTCGGGCGTGGCCGATTGGCGGATTGACACCCCGCCTTTGGTGTTTCTTGCAGTGCTTGTCATGGTTGGTCGGTTTTTTATTGTTTTACAAAAAGTTCAAAGTCGTCGTCGCTGGTGGCCTGTATGATGTAGTTCTGGTTGGCCATGCCGTTGGTGTGCGGCAGCGAGAGGCTGTCCACCACAATGCGGCGTATGCCGAGCGGGAGCAGCACCTCGGCCTGTATGCACAGGGGGCGTCGCGCCTCGCAGTAGTTGCGCAGCGCCAGCACGTCGTTGTAGGGGTATTGGCCGTTGTTGCTGATGAACATGCCGCTTATGGTGATGGAGTAGTCGCCGGTGCTCCACAGTTCCTTCACCGTGCCCCGGCTTTTGTCGATGCCGAAGTTTTTCAGCACGGAGCGTTTTGCGATGGTGTTTTGTCCCGCCACGGCTATCTGCGGGTCGGAGGGGAACACAAAGCCGTCGTCCTCGCTCTCGTCCTCGAACCAGACACTCACCTTGCTCTGGTGCACGTAGTCGGCGCCGGTGGTGAGGTCGCGGTCGGGGTCTTTTGCGGCGGGCACACGTTCCGCGCCCAGTCGCCGGTAGGGCTCCACGGTAACGCCCGTGGCGTGCATCGCCGACAGTATGTGTATCTGCTCCCTGCCTTTCAGCACCTGCCCGATGTCCACTTTCGGATTGTCTGCCATGATGTCAGTATTTTGCTATCAGTTCAAACTTGTTTTCGTCTATCACAAGGCGGCTCACTGTCATGCCCACTTTTTCCATCTGGTTCTGCACTGTGCGGCGCCAGTTGGCCAGCTCGTGGTCGTTGGCAATGTCGTCAATGCCAATGCCCATGGTGGGGTACTGCTTGAACTCGCCCGGTTGGTGCGCCAGCAGGTTCCACTGGTCCTGCGGCGTGGTTTCCTGCAGCACTATCTCGCCGTCGGCGTCGAGCATCAGGTCGTGGTTGATGTTGTCTATGGCTATGTCTATCATCGTGTTACTAATTGCTAACTGTTCACGCCACGCTCATCTCCGCCATTCCCAGCACGCGGCTCATGGCTTCGGCCAGCCGCTGTTCGAGGTCGGCCACGCCTTGTTCGAGGCTGTCCACGTTGAGCGTCTCCACGCCTTTCATCTGTCCTATGGTGATGTTCACGGTGGTGTTGCGTGTGCCTCCGGTGGTGGCGGCCTCCACGCCGCGGCGGACTGTGGCTTTTGTTTCGGCGGCGGGGGCGGCGGGGGTTACGGTGCCGGTGCCGGTGCTCTCCTGTTCGGGGCCGGTGCTCTCCTGTTCGGGGCCGAACTCGGCATCCATTTGCTGGTCCAGGATTTTTATCTGGTTGCGGTAGCCTTTGAGGGCCTGTTGGGCTTTTGCCAGCTTTTTCTCGTCTTCGCCGTCGAAGTCTCCGCTCGAAAACTCGCTGAGGGCTTTGTACTCTTCCAATGCGGTGTCTACTTGCGCCTGCAGTCCTTCGGGCACATTGTTCTCCACATGCCATACTCCTTTCGCATCTTTGTACATCAGTTTTCCGACGAAAAAGTTCAATGCCATGCTGCCGGCGGGCCTGTTGTAGTACCTCTCTGCCTGTGGTAGCAGACCGCTTTTTGTTCTGGCAAAGAGTTCCTCCCTCTGTTTCTTTGCCGATATGGAGGTCTCGTAGTACACTATGTCGTCCATCACGTCGGCATACTCGTTTTCGATGGCCTCGCGCCGGCGCGCGTACGCCGCCTTGCGCATGCGTTTGTCGTATTCGGCGTTCACTTTCTTCAGCTCCTCTCGCAGCTGTGCGTTGGAGGCTGTTTCGAGGTCGATGTTTTTCAGGAAGTCGGGGTATTTGGCCTGCAGCTCGTCGATGATGCGTTTGCGTTCGTCCTCTTTGCCGGTGCTGTCTATAAGAGCGTCGACAAGGGCGTTGAGCTCGGCTTTCTCGCGGGCTATCTCGGTAACGGGCGACACGGCTATCCATTTACTCACAATGCCCAGCAGCTTGGAGGCCACCGGCAGCACTTTTTGCGAGGCTATCTGCCCCAGCTGTCCCACCTGTTCTTTGAGGTCGCCCCAGCTGTTGGCCAGCTGCTTGGCCTTGCCGGCGTTGGTCAGGGCCATGCGGCGGTTCACACCGCCCACGGCGGAGCCCACCACCTCGGCCAGGGTGGCCACGCGCTGCTCCTCGGTGCCGAACTTGAGAATTTTTTCCTGCGCCTTGTCGAAACGGTAGCCGTAGCGGCTCAGGGCGCCCACCTGCCCGTCCATCACCTTGCCCAGCATGGCGGCAATCTGCGCGGCCTGCTCCTGCGTGGCGTTCAGTCCGTACTGCTGCGCCAGCATGTCGTTCATCACGGGGATGAGGGTTTTGAGGCTTTCGGTTTTTTTGAGGTAGGTGGCCAGTTCCTGCGCGCCGGCCAGCTGCACCTCGTCGCCCACCACGCCCAGCCTCTGCTGTGCGGCGGTGAGGGTTTTGATGGTGTCCACCTGCGCGGCCCCCGCCCCCATGGTGTTGTGCATCACCTGCGTGAGCTTGGTCTCGGCCTCTATCTGGGCGTTGTAGGCCCGGGTGATGCCTTTTACGGCGTCGGACACTTTGTTCAGCACAGCCATGGCCGCCTGCAGGTAAAGCATGCCCTTGCCTATTTTTTTGAAGGTGGTGGTAAGCCTGCCCGCCGATTTGTCGAGCGCGCTCACACTTCCGGAAATTTGTCTGGCTTTTTCGGAGGCGTTGCCGTTAATGTTTATGGTAAAAACCACTTGTTTGTCCGCCATATTGTTTTTTTTTCGTATCTTTGCAGATGATATGACTTGCGTTGTAACCTTTGCCGTTTTTTTGGCGCTGTGTGTGATATTTGCGCTGGTGTGCGACGACCGCGACGACATGCCGTGGGATTAGTTCATCCCCTTGTGTTTTCCCGTTTCCGGATGTCGGCAATCTGCGCGAATTTCTCCGCCCATTGTTCGTCGGAGAGCTGGCCGGGGTCTGTGTGGAGGTAGTACTGGATCATGGTGTCCACATATCCCACCCAGTTGTGCTCCCACGTTCCAACGGCGGAGTTCACAGCTTTCCCACTTCAACCTGTTTTATTTGGATAAGTGCGTCGGCCAGAGCGCTGCACCCGAGCAGGTACTCGGTGTCGTCAAAAAAGATGGTGTCGCCGCCGAGGAAACAGCTTTTGAGCATCACCTCGGTCATTTTCAGCGGGTCGTCCTGCAGGGCCATGGCGTAGCTCAGCTCCTTGCGGTTGGGTTTGCGGAAATATGCCTTGTGCCCGTCGGCGGAGGTGTAGAACACATCGCCGTGCTTTTTTTTCCATTGCTCTATCAGAGCCTCTGAAACTTCTTTGTTCTGCATTGTTTGATTTGTGTTTAAAGGGTGTTTGAACTGTGTTTGTGGCAACGTGCGGGGGGCGGCTCCTGTCGGAACCAACCCGGTTTTCCGCCCCTCCGCGCCACGTTTCGTTTAATCCTGGTACTGTATGTCCATGGCGATGAACGGCAGGGTGATGCTCATGTTCACATCGCCTTGGTTGAAGGTTTTCGCGTCCTCGGTGAACTGGATGCCGAAGATGCGGTCGGTTATCATCACGTTGCCGGCTGCCGGGTTGCCGTAGCACACCACGGCGTCGAGGCTTATGCCCATGATGCTGGCGCTGCCGGTGGCGGCTTTGGCGGCTATGTGCAGGCTTTCGAGCTCGCTCTGCAGGACTTTTATCTCGCCCTCGTAGCTTTTGTTGCCCTGCTGTATGCTCACGGGCTTGTTGCCTTTGCCGTAGATGGCCTCTTTGGTCATTTTTTCGGAGTAGCTTATCTCCTGCACTCCGGTAACGTCCTTGCCGCCGAGTATCAGCGACACGTCGCTCCATTGGTATTCGCGTCCGTTGATTATCATGTTGTGTCCTTTCTTTATTTATTTAGTTGTCGATAAGAAAACCGAGTTCCACGTTGATGTATTTGGCGTAGCCGTAGGGTTTCACCTGCAGTGTGAGGTTCACCGCGCTGCTGGCGGCTATGTTGCTGCCGGTGTCCACGGTGCAGCGCACTCCGCGGTCGCTGTCGCTTTCGGGGTCGTTGCCCAGCTCGCCGTTGGCGGTCATCTCGTTGGTGATGGCGGCTATTATGTCGGTCTCCCATGCCTTGGCCACGCTGGCCACTATGGTGCCCTGGTCGGTTACCGGTATCTCGTCGCCCAGTTTTTCCACCAGTGTGCGGTAGGCTATGCGGTAGGCCTTGTCGATGGTGCGGCGGCGTGGTATCAGGGCGTAGTCGTCGGTGGGCGATGTCGCCAGCTTGTCGTCGCTCCAGTAGTAGCCTGCCTTGCCTACGTAGGTGCGCGGGCAGATGTAGCCCGCGTCGTGCAGGAGTTCCGGGTTGCCCAGTTCGGCTTTCAGGCTGCCGATGTACATGGTTTCGGCGGCAATGGCGCCGTCTTTCACGCGGGCGAGGCTTCGCTGCACGGGTTTGGCGGCCAGCCTTCCGGCCACGAGGCCTATGGCGGCCTGGTCGCTGCCCGACGCGGTGTCGCCTATCACCACGGCCACGCGGTTGTAGGCGCTTGCGCTCAGGCTGGTGATGTTGGCCGGCACGCCGCTGTAGTTCAGCCCTTCTATCAGGCCCACGAAGGGGGCGTATTTGGTGGCCGTGTAGTCGTCGGCCAGCTGTTGCAGTTTGGCGATGGCGGCAAAGGCGGTGTCGTCTATGGCTCCGCCGTTGGTGTACGAGGCTGTGCCGGGCGCCCCGGCGTGTACCATCAGTATGCGTATTGCTCCGGCGGCTGCGTCGAGCAGCGTGGCGGCGTAGGTGTTGGTCTTGTCGCAGAGGTTGGCGTAGCTTACGGTGGCGGCCACGCCCATCAGCCACAGCTTGCTGCCTTCGGGGGCTTCGTCGTAGAACTCCTTTACAATTTTGTACACGTTGCCGTTGGCTCCCGTGGAGCTCTTGGTGATGCCCAGCGACACAAGGTCGGCAAGGCAGGTGAGGTGATAGGGAGTGCTCAGCGCGAAGGTGCCGGACACCGCCGCGGCGTGGGTCAGCAGTCCGCAAACGCCGTCTTCCGACGGGGACACGGAACCCAGCGTACCGTTCTGAAAATCGATTTTAACTCGTGGTAGCATATTTTTTTGTTTTTAGTTGGTTTTCTGTTTTTTTATTATCAGTGTGGCTATTAGTGTGATTATGGCGGCGGCGCAGCCGGCCACCTGTTTCCACACCCAGTCCGGGGTTTTGTACTGTGTGAGCACCGTTTCTTTGTCCACCGTGCGCACGCTGTCGGCGGTGGCGGTGGCGGCGGCTTTGTGCTCGCTGCGGCTGGCGATGTACACGGTGCGTATGCTGTCGCGGTACACGGTGTCGGCTTTCTGCCACAGCCGCACGGTGTTGTTCACAAGCACGGTGTCGCGCTGTCGCACGGTGTCGCGCACCTCTTTCACGCGTTCAATCTGCGTACGGCTGCTCTGTGTTGTTGTTCGTCTTGTCGTGCCGCAGCTGTTCAAGAACAGGGCAGTCGTCAGAATGCTCGCAATTATTAGCCTGTTGTATGGCATGTGTCAGTTTTTTCACGTCGCGGCGCAGGCCTTTCACCTCGCGCTGCAGGGGTTCGGCGATGTTGTTTTTCCATTCGGACACGTAGCTCTGTGCCAGCTCCATGTCCTTGGCGGCGTTGTCCTTGCGCAGGGCCGCCACCTCCTGCGTGTGGCGTTTGCGGTCCCATATCCAGCCGCACCCGCCAAGTATGGTTGTCAGTGCCAGTATGATGCTTGTCCAGTCCATCGGGTTGAAAGTTTATGGTTCGGACTAATTCCATTTTCCGTTATAGTACACAAGCACCCGTGTGCCATGCAGGTCGCCGAGGGGTATTTGCAGTCCATGCACGTCCACGGTGTCGGCGGTGTTGTTCTGCGCGTCGGCGTTGGTGAGGTACAGTTTGTACCCGTCTTGGGGCGTTCCGCCGTAGGTGAGGTAGGCCGTACCGCCGCAGGTGTCTGTTATGATTACCTGCACCTCGCTCTCGGAGCCGCCGCCCACGGTTTTGCTTTGCTCGTTGGAGATGCTCCAGTCCTCCACCGCTATGGAGCCTTGTCCGTTGTTAGTGTTAGAGGGGGGCTCCACCTTGGCGAGGCAGCGCCACTCGCCGTTCATCATTATGGCGTATGCCGCTTCGATGCCGTCCATGTCGGTCAGGCCGCTGCACCCATAAACGGTCACCAGCGCGCTTTCGCCATTTATGCGGATAATGGCGCCCTCGGCGGGTATGAAGGGTGATGGGCTTAAATTTACCGTGCAACCGGATGTGAGGGCGGTTGTGTCCAAACCAAGTTGTATCAGCGTGGCTCCGTCCACGTCATCATTGCCGCCCAGACTGTAATCTTGGCCATCCTGAAGCGTCGCTGTTAGCGTTACTGTTTTGGGGGCTTGCGCCTGCGGGGTTGTGTTTTCCTCGCCGGACGCCTGTGGTGTTCCCCCCATCAGCACAAAGGCGGCGCCGGTGTACATCAGCGCGCAGGCGGTGGTGGTTTCCGTCGAGGTGGCCACGGTGGCCACGGTGCTCCCGCCGGCTTTCACCGCAAGTGTGTGCGGCGATTCCTCGCCTGCGGCGTTGGCGAAGTCGACAAATATCATGGCGCCGGTGGGAGTGTTGTCCGCGGCGGTGAGTGTCAGTTCAAAGTCCTGGGCCATGTTGCGCAGGCTGAGGTAATATTCGGTGCGGTACACCGTGAGGCTGTGTTGTGCCGCATTGTCCAGAACTATATGCTCGCTGGTGTGGAGCAGCACAGGTATGCGTTTGTTTTCGTCGCCCGGTATGTCGGGAGCCTCGGTTTCGTAGGTGGCGTTGCGTGTGTAGTTCAGTTCGCCCATAGGTTTTATTGTTTTAAATTTCGGTTTCCGCAATCCGGAAACAATTACTGATTATTAACTGAAATAGAGGTCTGCTTCGGCCTTGCGACGGCGCGCCAGTCCGGGCAGTGTTTTGCCGGCGGCTTTGGTCCACATGCCGAAGGCGGCGCGGATGAGGGTTTCGGAGGCGCCGGCTTTTATGCGTTTCAGGAGTGTGCTTTTGCTGAAGGCTCCGAAGCCGCAGTTGTAGATGAAAGAGACAAGGGCGTCGAACTGGTTCTGGTTGAGGTCGAGGTTCAGGCCGTCGAGCTGTTTTTCTATCTGTTCGAGGTCGTCCTTAAGGTATTCCACGGCCTGTTGTGCGGTGATGGTCATACCCTCTTTCACGTTTTTGGTGTGTCCGTAGCCGATGGTGAGCACTCCGGCCGGGCACCGGTAGGCTTTCAGCCTGCAGCCCTCAAATTGTTTTATCAGCTCTATGCCCTTGTAGCTTGTTTTCATGTGTTGGTTTACTTTTTTGTTTTTTTTTGGAAAAAGGGGCGGGGGTTGCCCGCCCGTTCACAAAGAGAGATAACAGAGATGGCAGTAAGTGTTAGCCTTGGTATATGAGCAACACGCCTTTTTTGTCGTAGCGGCAGGGTGCCCCGCCGGCGCGCATGTTGAAGGAGAGCACGTCGCCGTAGTAGGCGGGGTCGTTTTCGGTGGTGTAGGCTTCGATGTCGCCCATGGCGCGGCTCACGCAGTCCTGCTGCCATGCCAGCCCGGCGGCGCAGTCGGTGGCCGACTCGGTGTCGTCCCATGCTTTCAGGGTGCCGCCGGTGGCGGTTTTCAGCACTTTGGAGCGCATCATAAAGCTGAAGCCCATGTAGGTGCCCAGCACGCCGCGTTCGGCATCGGCGCCGGCCAGGAAGTTGAGGGTGGCGGCGTCGGTCATGGCGCCGAGGAGCTGGTTGTACATCTCGCTGTCGAGGAGTATGTAGCGTCCGTTTTGGGGCACGTCGGCGGCGTCGAAAATCTTTTTCACGGCTTTGATGTCGGCCAGTGTGATGGCTTTGCGGTTGCCGGTGGCGGAGGGGATGTGGGCGGAGACGTTGGAGCCGGTGGTGGCCACAGTGGATGGCGAGGCGGGCACCCAGTTGTAGAGTATGTCGGCGGCTACGGCCTCACGCAGGGCGGCTTGGCTCTGCTCGGTGATGGAGGCGCGTTTGTTGTAGCTCAGCTCCACGTCCTCGGCGTGGTTCAGCACCACGGGGGCGGCGTAGAACTTGCCGATGGTGTAGTTGAGGTCGTTGTCGGACCGCGAGCCGATGGTGGCGGGGAACGAGCTCAGGTTTTTGGTAACAGTGGCGGGGGTGCCGGCGTTGGGCACGTGCACTGTGCTGCCCTCCACAAAGGCGGAGTGGTCGCGCGATTTGGTTACGAAAGTGTCGTCGGGCCAGAAATCCTTTTGGATGTCGTTGAGCCAAATTTCTTTGTTTAAAGCCATTTTGATTAGTGTTTAATTGGTTATTGATTTCTTGTTAGTTTTCTGTGTATTGTGTGCCGAAACGTTCGCGGTACATGCGTTGGAAAAGTTCGGGGTCGTTCTGCTTGATGTCGGCGAGGCGGCCTTGGCGGTCGGCCTCGTCCCAGCGTTGCGCGAGGTTTTCGGTGCTTGCGCCGTTGTTGCCTATCATCCGGGCGAGGCTTTGCGGCGCGGCCATTGCCGAGAGCGCCGCTGCGGCGTTGTCGAAATCGGCTTCCAGCAGTGCCTGCCATGCGGGGCGCTGTGCCTCGCCAAGGCGGCAGTCGGCCACGGCGGTGTCGAGCAGCTTGGCTATCTCGGCCTTGTGCTGCGCCTCCAGCCGTCCCTCCAGCTCGGCAACCTTGCCTTCCAGCTCGGTTACTTTGTTTTCCAGTTCGCTTTTCTGTTGCGACAGTGTCGCTTTTTCGTTGCCAAGGTCTTGCACTTGTTGTTCAAGTGTGGCAACCTGTTGTTCCAATGTGTTTTTTTGTTCCATGTCGGTATTGTTTTCGATGTAAAGTTCCATGCTTAGGTGCAGTATGTCGCCTGCCCGCAGTGTTTGTTCGGTGGAGTTGTGTTTCAGCACCATGGCGTTGCGGTTGGCTCCGATGGCGCAGACGGAGCATTCGAGGAGCGTGGCTTTTGTTACGGTGCGTTGCCGCTGTCCGGGAAGCATAAGGCCGGGGTCGTCGCTCACGGCCACTATCTCGAAACCTATGGAGCAGCAGCGTATCACGCCTCTGTCCACCTTTTCGGCTATCTGGGCGGAAATGGGGTCGTCGCGGTCGAACTCGGCGTCGGCCAGCAGGCGTCCGTCCTCCTTGCGTATGTTGGTCCACCGGCCAATGGGCAGCAGGTCGGAGTTGTGGCCGTACAGCATCACGGGGTTGCGCTCGAACTGCGCGGTGTCGATGCCGTCGGTGAGCACACGGTAGCCGAAGCAGTTCAGGCTTTCGTCGCTAAGTACAAAGGTTTTGTTTTTCATTGTTTCTTCATTTTTTCGTTGATAAACAGTTCCTGGTAATGTGTGAGCAGGCGCATGAACTCCGGGGTGATGTTGTTGTCCCACTCCATGCGGGTCTCCAGCCATTTGTTCAGCGCGCTGAACACCTCGATGGTGTCCACCACGTTGGCTTTTTTGTCGATGCGTTCCACGGCGGCGGCCAGTTTGCTAATCTGGTCCACTATCTTGCCCACGTCGCCGAGGTCTATTTCCTCGCTGTTGAGCTTGTCGAGCAGGCGCGATATGAGGAGCAGGTTCTTGTTCACCAGTTCCGGGCGTGTTATGTTCATGCCGCTGCGGGTCTCTTTCCAGCCCTCTTTCTCCACCCAGCGGCCCAGAGTTACGGCGCTCACCCCCACTTTTCCGGCAATCTGCTTTTGGCTCATGCCCTGGAAGTAATACAGCCGTGCAAGTTCTTTCTTCTGTTTGTTGTCCATTTGTAGCGTTTTTTCAGTTTGCAAAATTACTTCACTTTTTGCGTACATTTTTATTTTATACATATATAATACACTGTTATACAAAACCTTTTGGCATTATTGCAGGCCGGCAAGGCTTTTTAGTAATTTTGCAAAAACGTTTTTTTGCATGAATATCGAAAAATCCGAGATATACAAACAGTGGAAATCCGACTGCGAGCGCATCCGCTCCGGGCAGTTCGGGGTGTCCGTCACGTCCGGGAACGAGGCTCTGCGCAACCGCCGCATTGCCAAAGCCCGCAAGGACTACGCCTACTTCGTGAGCACATATTTCCCCCACGTGGCCAGAAAGCCGTGCGCCCGGTTCCAGACCGCCGCCGCCGGATACATACTGCGCAACCCCGGCACCCGCGCCGTGTTCGAGTGGGCAAGGGGACACGCCAAGTCCACACACATGGACGTTTTTATCCCCCTGTGGCTGAAAATACAGGAACAGCCGCAGTTCCACACCATGGTGCTGGTGGGCAAGAGCGCCGACAGCGCCGAGCGCCTGCTGGCCGACCTGCAGGAGGAGCTGCAGTACAACGAGCTCTACACCGCCGACTTCGGCAAGCAGATGAAAGAGGGCTGCTGGGCCGACGGCGAGTTCACCACCACCGACAACTGCCATTTCATAGCGCTGGGACGGGGACAGTCGCCGCGAGGCATCAAGCACAAAGGCCAGCGCCCCGACTACATAGTCATCGACGACCTCGACGACGACGAGATGTGCCGCAACCGCAAACGTGTGGCCGACACCACAGACTGGGTGCTCACCGCACTGTTCGGAGCCATGGAAGCCGGAAGGGGACGGTTCATCATGGTGGGCAACCGCATAAGCCAGAACTCCGTGCTGGCCAACATGGTGCAGCGCCCCGGAGTGTACCACACACGGGTGAACATACTCGACAGCGCCGGACGGCCATCGTGGAAAGAGAACTACACCGCCGCCGAAATACAGAGCCTGCGGCAATACGTGGGCGAACGGCGGTTCCAAAAAGAGTACATGAACAACCCCATTGTGGAGGGCACCGTGTTCCGCTCCGAAAACATTGTGTGGGGCGACATGCTGAAAGACCTGCGGCAGTACCGCCAGCTGGTGTGCTACACCGACCCCAGCTGGAAATCGTCCGCGCAAAGCGACTACAAGGCCACCATGCTCATGGGACGGACACCCGACGGCTACTTCCACCTGCTCAAAGCCTTCGCCGCACAAACCACCGTCACCGCCATGATAGAATGGCACTACACCATCAACACCTGGGTGGACGGACGTGTGCCCGTGCTCTATTTCATGGAGGCCAACATGCTGCAGCAGATACTGGTGGACGAGTTCCGCAAATACGGCGAAAGCATCGGCGACATAATACCCATACGCGGCGACACACGCAAAAAACCCGACAAGTTCGCGCGTATCGAGGCTCTGGAACCCCTGTTCACCCAAAACCTCGTAATATTCAACAAAGCCGAACAGGACCAGCCCGGCATGCAGACACTGGTGGAGCAGATGCTGTGCTTCGAGCGCGGAAGCCGCATCCACGACGACGCGCCCGACGCCCTCGAAGGAGCCATATACCTGCTCCAGCGGCGCTTCGGCTCCAACAACCCCACAATACAGATACCCACATCCAAATCATCACGCAAATACTGAAACAATGTACGGGCAACAATTTGCCCCAACTGCAAACTCAAAACTGCAAACTGCAAACTCAAAACTGCAAACTCAAAACTCAAAACACCATGGCATTTCTTACAGCAACCGAACTGAACACCCACATCTACGACTACCAGCTGGCGCAGATAACCGAAAACGACCTCACCATCGCCAACACGGCGATACAGGCCGCCATCGCCGAGGTGAAACTCTACATCGGCACACGCTACGACACCGCAACCATTTTCTCCCAAACCGGCGACAGCCGCAACCAGCTGATACTCGACATCACCAAAACCGTGGCAGTGTATAAGATAATACGGCTGGCCAACCCCGACATCATCTACGAACGCTACCACGACGCCTACACCGAGGCCATCAGCCTGCTCAAAGCCATTGCCAGCGGCAACATATCGGGACAGCTGCCACGCATAACAGTGAGCTCCGGCAGCGGCGGCGGCAGCTCCAGCGGCTGCGGCTCCAGCGGCGGCGGCTCCGACACCGACACCGACACCGACACCGACAGCTCCACCTACTACCCGCTGCAGATACTCGGCAACAAAAAGTTCACACACGACTTTTGACCAGTCCAAACAGCAAACTCCAAACTCCAAACTGCAAACTCCAAACTCAAAACTCAAAAATGATACACAACAGCAAAAAACAACAGCGTTTGGCGCAACGCATAGTGTACCGCCAGCAGAGCATAGTGCGCCGCGACATCGCCGACTGGCAGAACGCCCTGCGAAGCGCGGGCAGCGCCTCCAACCCGCGGTTTGTTCGCCTGCAGGAACTCTACAACGACATAGCCCGCGACGCGCACCTCGCCTCGCAGATACAGCTGCGCAAAAGCAAGACCCTCGGCGCCGACTTCGTCATTGTCAGCCCCCAGGGCAAAATCCTTGAAAAAGAAACCTCCGCCGTTGCCAACATGCCCGTAGTGAGCGAGCTTATGAACCTCGCCCTCGACAGCCTTTTCTACGGCATAACGCTGGTGGAGCTCTCGCCCAAAGGGCTGCAGAACATCGACCGCCGCCACCTCGACCCGCGCAACGGGCTGGTGTACCTCGAACAGTACGACGACAGCGGCATACCCTACCGCCAGCTGCCGCAATACGGCAAAACCCTCATCGAGTTCTGCCCCGACCCCGCCTCGCTCGGCATATACAACCAAGCCGTGCCGCACGTGCTCTACCGCCGCTTCGCGCAAGCCTGCTGGAGCGAGCTTTGCGAAATATACGGCACTCCGCCCCGATACATCAAAACCGACGAGCAAGACCCGCAGGCGCGCTTGGACCTTGCCAGCACACTGGCCAACACAGGCTCCGCGCCGGTGTTCCTGCTCGGAACAGGCGAGGAGGTGGGCTTTGTGCCCGTGAACAACACCGGCGGCGAAGTGTACGAAAACCTTATCCGCGTGTGCTCCAACGAACTCTCGCTGCTCATCAACGGCGCCGTGCTGGGACAGGACACCAAAAACGGCTCCAACGCCAAGGAGGAAACCTCCAACTCCATCAACAACCAGATAGCTTTCCGCGACCAGTACTTCATAGAACAGCAGTTCAACACCACAGTGCTGCCCGCCCTGGCCGCCATGGGGCTGGCGCCCGCCAACGTGCAGCTCAAATTCACCGCCTACGAGGACACCAA
>ERZ842401.4037-NODE-4037-length-17501-cov-13.214261_pt1 | contig 17501 bp, 15 predicted proteins | sample MGYA00521270_ERZ842401 | MGnify/ENA primary metagenome ERZ842401 (study PRJEB31892, sample SAMEA3878208) | bioreactor metagenome | biome: Moose rumen | place: Sweden | collected 2011-10 | study: EMG produced TPA metagenomics assembly of the PRJEB12797 data set...
CGCACGAGCCGCAAGGCTTCAGCTTTTACGCTACGGCGGAAATTAGTACAACAAACAGAATACTCTTTTAATTTGAAAAAGATTGGCTATTTCCTGATGTTCGTTCTTCTATTCACGTCTTGTGAATATAGGCTGCGGCCTACTGACGACGACAGCATCCATCGTATCGAAGTGGAGCGATACGACAGGATGGAGAGCCAATATCTCACTACTGGCGACTTCGCTGCCCTGCAGCAAATGGAGACAGATTACCCGATGGAGACTCGCACTTTGATAGAGAACGTGCTGAAAATCGGTTCGGTAGACGATTCTGAAATCAACCGAAAACTACTTACTTTCTTTCAGGATTCCACATTGCAAGTGCTCATCAGCGATGCAGAAGCAACGTTTGCCAATATGGAAGACATCAACCACCAGCTGAATATTGCTTTTGAATGGCTCACCAAAGCTCTTCCCGATATACATATACCCGTGATTTATTCGCAGATAGGAACACTCGACTATAGCATCGTCGTAGGCGATCATAGTCTGGGAATCTCTCTCGATAAGTATCTGGGCGAAGACTATCCACTCTATCTGAAGCATTTCAGTACCAGCCAGCGTAAGTCGATGACCCGCGAGAATATTGTGCCCGACTGCATCAGTTTTTATCTGTTGAGCCTTTACCCCATTCAGGACTTCGAATCACGCTCGCAAGAAGAGCGCGATATGCATATTGGAAAGGTGATGTGGGTGACCAACCAGGCCTTAGGCAAGCGATTCTTCAAGACTTTTTATGTGCAGAAGGCCGAGCAATATATGAAGAAACACCCCACTACGTCTGTACAGCAATTGCTCAGTACAAACAATTTTTGACGGGTAGCTTTTCTCTCGCTTACTCGCACCTTAACAGGGTACTTGCGTTCGGAAAAGAAAGAAAAATCAAAAATCTTTTGCTTTTTTCTTGTCTTTTCTCTCACTTATTCGTACCTTTGCAGTCGACATGAAGAAATTATTAATAATGTGTGTTGCGATGCTGGTGGCAGCGCATGCAAATGCAACCCAAGGGTTGAGCCTGAAAGACATTACGGGTGGGGCATTCTCAGCCGAGTATCTCAGAACCATTACACCGCTGAACGACGGTGAGAGCTATGCCCAGATTAGTCAGGATGGGCAGCAGATTGTCAGTTATTCGTATAAGACGGGTAAGCAGTCGGCTGTTCTTTTCGACGTAAATCACACGACAGGCGAGAAGATAGACCGCTTTGAGGACTATATCATGAGTCCTGATGGCACCAAGATGCTCATTCAAACGCAGAGTAAGCGAATCTATCGTCGTTCGTATACGGCAGAATATTATATCTACACCATTGCCACGCGCCATCTTGCCAAGCTGTCTGACAATGGCCCCCAACAGGCTCCCGTATGGAGTCAGGATGGCTGGCAGGTCGCTTTTGTGCGCGATAATAATATCTTTCTGGTTAAATTGCTCTACGATAATTCCGAGAGTCAGGTAACCAAGGATGGCAAACACAATGAAATCATCAACGGGATTCCTGATTGGGTTTACGAAGAGGAGTTTGGTTTCAACTCGGCTATGGCTTTCAATCAAGATGGCACCATGCTTTGTTGGGTGAAATTTGATGAGTCGAAGGTGCCAGAATACAAGTTGGAGACCTACAAAGGCCTGAAACCTGAGAACTCGCAGTATGCCGTATACCCGGGATTCTATTCATACAAATACCCGAAGGCTGGTGAGCAAAACAGTACGGTAAGCGTTTTCAGCTATGATATCAAAAGTCACCAGACCCGTCAACTCAATGTGCCGCTCGCTTCCGACGGCTATGTCCCCCGCATCAAGTCTACTTCGAATGCTGACCGCATGATTGTGTACACCATGAACCGCCATCAGGACGAGCTCTGTCTATACGGTGTAAACCCACGTAGTACTGTTTCTCAACTCCTTGTCAAGGAAAGCGTTCCTAAATATGTGGGCGAAGATGTGATTAGTGGCATACGCTTTACGCCAAACTACATCCTGCTGCCCAGCGATCGCGATGGTATGATGCAGTTGTATCTCTATACGTCCACAGGTTCTCTTGTCAAAAAACTAACCAATGCGAAGAATGGCGTGACCGATGTTTACGGTTACGATGAAGCTACAGGTAATGTCTACTACCAGGCTGCAGGCATCGACCCCTTGAACCGCGAGGTTTATGTGACGATGAAGAATGGCAAGACACAGCAACTCACGATGCAGAAGGGGTGGAATAGTGGGTTCTTCAGCTCCAGCCTTAGATACTTCATCAACCAATGGAGCGACAGCAACACGCCTTATACCTATTCTCTCTGTAACAATCAAGGCAAAGTGATTAGTCAGTTGGTTGACAATCAGGGACTTATCAACAAACTTTCTACTTACACTTTACCACAGAAAGAATTCTTCAAGTTCACAACCTCAGAAGGCGTTGAACTGAATGGCGTGATGATGCGTCCTGCCGATTTCAATCCATCCAAGAAGTATCCCGTGGTGATGTGGCAGTATAGTGGACCTGGCAGTCAGCAGGTGAAGAATGCCTGGACCATGGGCAGCATGGGCAATGGTTGCTTGTATGATGCCTACCTGGCGCAGCGAGGTTTCATCGTAGTGTGTGTAGATGGCCGTGGTACTGGTGCCCGAGGAACTGAGTTTGAGAAGTGTACTTACAAAAATATAGGCAATCTGGAGGCCAAAGACCAAGTGGAAACTGCTATCTGGTTGGGCAAGCAGCCTTATGTCGATGCTGATAACATCGGAATATGGGGATGGAGCTATGGCGGATTCTGTACGCTGATGAGCATGAGCGAAGGTCGCCCGGTGTTCAAGGCTGGTGTGGCTGTGGCACCTCCCACCAGTTGGCGTTACTACGATTCCGTTTATACAGAGCGATTCATGCAGACACCACAGGAGAATCCCACCGGTTACGACGATAATCCAATTGCCCGTGCTGATCAACTCCACGGAGCCTTGTTGCTCTGTCATGGACTGGCCGACGACAATGTACACCCGCAAAACACCTTCGAGTATACAGAAGCGTTGATTCAGGCCGACAAGGACTTCCGGATGAATGTGTATACGAACCGCAACCATAGCATCTATGGTGGCAATACGCGCAACCACTTGTTGCGTCAAATTGCAGACTTCCTGATAGAACATCTGCAATAAGTTCTGTTCTTCTGCGGTTTGTTTTCATGATGAATCAATAGAAAAATCTGTTACAACGATGAAGAAGAATATAATCGTATGGATTGCAGCCCTGCTGTCGCTGACAGTTTCTGCCCAGCAGTCACACAGATCTGAGGAAAAAGTAATTCTTGAGGTGCTGAATCCCGACCACCTGCAACGCCAAGAGGTAGTGGGTGTCAATGCCATGAGCGTCTACAAGATGTTAGGTGTAAAGGCTGGAACGCCGCTTGTGGTGAGGAATGCCTTGGGGCAAGAGGTGGCTTACCAGATTAGCTACGATGGACAGCTGCTGGTGGATGCCAGCGTTCGCCCCGAGGGAACAGCCATCTTCACCATTGCAACCGGACAACCATCCACTTTCGAGAAGGTGGTTACAGGTCGGCAATATCCTGAACGCGTCGACGATATTGCGTGGGAAAACGACCGGACAGCCTATCGCATTTATGGACCAGCCCTTCAGCGAAGTGGTGAGCGGGCTTTTGGCGTGGATGTCTGGGTGAAGAACACACCAGACTTGGAGGTCGAGAAGCGCTATTCTACCGAACTCTCCAATCATCCGCTCATCGAACAGCTCAAGGCAACAGGTAAAACCGATGAGGCTTTGCATATGGAGCAGCAGACTACCTACCACAATGACCATGGCCGAGGACTTGATTGCTACAAGGTGGGACCGTCGTTGGGTGGTGGTGCTCCAGCTCTGATGGAGGGTGAACGCCTGATTCTGCCTTATTGTTATGCCAACTATCAGATCTGCGACGATGGACCTTTACGCTTTACCGTCAGAGTTGACTATCATCCCACTACCATCAACGGGCAGGAACAGGTGACGGAGCATCGTATCATTTCACTTGACAAAGGTTCTAACTTCAACCGTTGTACGGTTTGGTACGACGGTTTACAGCATGCCGAACAATTGGCGATGGGCGTAGTCCTGCACGAAGAAGACATGAAAGACTTATCGTTGGCAGACGACTGCGTGCTTTATGCCGACCCCACAGATAATCCTCAAGGACAGCAGTTCCAGATTTATGTGGGAGTGTTGTTCCCCGAGGGAGTCAAGGAAACAAGGCAGTTGCTCGACAATCCACATGCCAATGGTATTGTCGGTCATGCTGTAGGCATTACTGACTATCAGCCAGGCGCACGCTATACCTATTATTTTGGATCGGCCTGGAGCAAGAACGATGTGCGCAACTTTGTTGAGTGGCATCTCCGTGCTGAGGATACTCTTCATGCATTACGTAATCCCTTGCAGGTGAGTCTTAAATCTTTGACCAATTAGTTTCGAGAGGTAATCGTATATGCGAAGCACCAAGAAACAGCGCTATGCAGCTGTGCTCGACTATTATCGTGAGGCCATGCCCCGTGTGACGACCGAACTACAGTTCGGGTCTGTATTTCAGTTGCTGGTGGCCACCGTATTGAGTGCGCAATGCACAGATAAACGGGTGAATATAGTGACGCCTCCACTCTTTGAGCATTATCCCAATGCATACAAGATGGCGCTTGCCACAGAAGACGATTTGCTGGAGTTTATCAGCAGCGTGAGTTATCCCAATGCCAAGGCTCGCCATCTGGTGGAGTTGTCGAAGATGTTGGTAGAGGTCTTTGGTGGAGAAGTTCCGCAGGAGATGAGCCAATTAATGAAGCTTCCCGGTGTGGGCCGTAAGACTGCCAATGTGGTTCAGGCCGTGGGATTCGGAAAGTCGGCCATTGCCGTCGATACGCATGTGTTTCGCGTAAGCCATCGTTTAGGGCTGGTCTCCCAGACTGCAACCACTCCCTACAAGGTGGAAATGGAATTGCGCAAGCATATTGCAGCCGACGAGCGAGCCGATGCCCACCACTGGCTGCTGCTTCACGGACGCTACATCTGCCAGAGCCGAAAGCCTCATTGTGAGAAATGCCCGTTCGACAACATCTGCCCGAAAAACCTTTAACAGAAAAACTATCATGCAAGCAAAACAAATATTGAACTATCTGGAGGCTATTGCCCGCAACAACAATCGAGAGTGGTTTCATGAGCATAAGGTCGAATACGACCTCGTGAGGAAGGACTTCGAGGCAGACATCACAAAGGCTATCCTGAAGATAGCGAAGTTCGACCCCTCGGTAGCCCATCTCGGCATCAAGGATGTCACCTACCGCTTTAACCGCGACACTCGCTTCTCGCCCGACAAGTCACCCTACAAGCGCCACTTCGGAGCCTACATCGCAGCTCACGGCAAGAAGTCGCTTCACGGGGGCTACTACATCCATTTGGAGCCCGGTCATTGCATGCTTTGCGTTGGCACTTACTGGCTGCCCACGAACATTCTTACCGCCTGCCGCAACGAGATCATGACGCGCATCGACGAATGGCGGACGATCGTGGAGAACCGCCGCTTCGTCAGCCTCTTCGGCCGGCCCGACGATGTGGCAATGGCCATTCGGCCCGACGATGCTGGCGAATACGACATGGGAACACCCAAAGGCTTCGGCATCGTCCACCTGAAGTCGGTGCCCAGCGGATTCCCCCGCGACTATGAGCATATCCAATACTTACGAATGAAGGACTACTGTTGCTGGAAACGCGTACCCGACAACTTCTTCGAGGCCGACAACTGGGCTGATGAAGCCATCAAGGTCTTCAAGGTGGGCAAACCCATGATGGACTTCATCAACGCCGTCGTGGACGACTACGAATAAGGCACATACGCCTAATGAAGGGAATAGCGCGTTGTGTGCGTCAAATAAAGAATTATAGAATTAAAGGATTAAGGAAGTAAGGTATTGTCGCAACATAGTATTTCGCCGGAATGGGCATCAACGATTGTCCTATAGACAGCCCAACATCCTACATATTCTTCGTAGAGATAGGCCAGATGCACGTCGACCTTGCCCTCGGCAAAGAAGGGGATGACATAAAGGCGCACCTCAATGTCGCCTTGAATGGAAAGTGCTCTCCTGATGATGAGCTTCGCATCCTCTGCGCCGAACCGAGGTTCGATGTCTAAATCGTGGATAGCCACGAATCGCCCTGCTGCATTGGCCAACTTGTCAGCTTGGTTGAAATCGCATGTCAAACCGCAATTCCACACAAACTCACCCTTGTATAATTGATAGTAGTTGGCATAGTTAACTTGGGCATTCTTCGAGGATTGTCCGAAAACGAGACGGTTATCAGAAGTCATGGGAAGGGTGGCAGCGAACACCTGTTCCAGCGATAGCGTAGTCTCTGCCTGCATTTCAATCCTCGTAATGGCATCTCCGTATGTTGTCACGGCGATTCCGTCTTTTGAGCTTGTCTGCTTCAAACTATCGGCGGGAACCAGGTTTTGCCTTGTGTACCTGCACGTCAAGTCAGCGTGATGCCCGCTGCTGTTGTTCCCGCTTAAAGCCCAAGTGCCATACATGCTGGGCTCTGCCCATACGACGCCTTCGAGCTGCCCGATCTCAAGGCATAGCCGGAGCACTTCACACGACGTATTCACGCGGCATTCAAAATCGTATATATCAGGCAATAACGACTTCCTGCTGAACGTCAGGACATCGGCATACTCTCTCTCTATGGCCTCCACGTACTCCTCGTCGGCCACCTTCAGGGTGATGGCAGGACTGATGTGAATGTCGTAACGGTCTTTGTAAGGAGTATCAGCCGATTGGTAGGCTACGGAAACATAGAAATAGGGCGACTCGAAGTATCTTTCCGAGATGATCCGGCACTCTCCCTTGTCGTCTGCTAAGGATGATGGCTCTACTTCTACAAGAGTCATCGTCCATTCGTTCTTCTTCAATACGTCGTCGATGGCTTCCTTTCCCTGCTTGTCGTTCCATCTGACGATGAGGATATAGGGCTGTTTTCTTTGTGGGATCAATTCCACGAACTTGCCATTCAGCATGTAGCCCTGCTTCTCGTCAAGCCCTACAGGTTGGTCGTAATACTTCACTTCGTAAGTCGGATCATAGCTCACAGGTTCCTTCACTTCGCTTTCATCGTCGCTACTACATCCTACGAAGAGCAGCAACATGCACATCCATAATACATTTTTCTTCATTTTTCTTGAATCGTTTGATGGTTATTTCTGCACTTATAACGCAGAAAACGAGTGAATCTTGCATGTCGAAAGGTTAAAAAACGCTAAAGCCTCAGTTCTTTACGGAGGAATTCGGGTGTATAGCCCAGCGGGCTTTGTGCAACCTCCTCGGGCGTTCCTGTTGAGAGAATCTGTCCGCCCTTTCTGCCGCCCTCAGGTCCCATGTCTATGATATGGTCTGCCTGGCAAATCACGTCCAGATTGTGCTCAATCACCACCACCGTGTTGCCACGTTCAACCAGTCGTTGCAGCACGTCCATGAGCGTTCGGATATCATCGAAGTGCAGCCCAGTGGTAGGCTCGTCGAGGATATAGAGCGTTTTCCCCGTATCTTTCTTGCTGAGCTCCGTGGCAAGTTTCACGCGCTGGCTTTCCCCGCCTGAGAGCGTTGTCGAGGGTTGTCCCAGTTTGATATAGCCCAATCCCACCTCTTGGATGGTTTTAATCTTACGCAGGATGTCTGGAACGTTCTCGAAAAACTCCACCGCCTGGTTGATGGTCATGTCGAGAATGTCGGCAATCGACTTTCCCTTGTATCTTACTTCCAGCGTTTCTCGGTTGTATCGCTTGCCATGACATGTCTCGCAGGGTACCATCACGTCGGGCAAGAAGTTCATTTCGATGGTCTTGTAGCCATTTCCCCCGCAGGTCTCGCATCGTCCACCACGCACATTGAATGAGAATCTGCCTGGCTTGTAACCACGAATCTTGGCCTCGGGAAGGTTGACGAACAGCGAACGGATGTCGGTAAACACTCCTGTATAGGTGGCCGGATTCGATCGGGGTGTGCGTCCCAATGGTGATTGGTCGACGCTTACCACCTTATCAATATATTTCAAACCCTCAACCGAGTCGTAGGGCATGGGTTTCTTGAGTGAGCGATAGAAATGTTGCGAGAGGATGGGCTGTAACGTTTCATTAATTAGCGTAGACTTGCCGCTTCCCGAAACGCCCGTTACCACGATGAGTTTACCCAGGGGGAAAGTGGCTGTCACGTTCTTCAGGTTGTTGCCGCAGGCACCATGAATGGTCAGGGCATGTCCGTTGCCAGGTCGTCGATATGGAACGGAGGCTTCCTTCGTGGTTTCTGCCTTCTTCGAATCGTTGGCAGGAGGGGAGGGTAGGGGAATCTGCAGCTCCCCATTCAGATATTGCGCGGTCAGGGTGTGTGTCTTTAGCATGTCGGCAGGCTTTCCCTGAAACACCACCTCTCCACCTTTGCGCCCTGCACGGGGGCCAATGTCGATGATATAGTCGGCGTTGAGCATCATGTCCTTGTCGTGTTCCACTACGATTACCGTATTGCCCAGGTCGCGCAGTTGCTTTAGCGACGCGATGAGCCGGTTGTTGTCGCGCTGATGGAGTCCGATGCTGGGCTCGTCTAATATGTATAGCACGTTCACGAGCTGCGAACCTATCTGCGTGGCCAGTCGGATGCGCTGGCTCTCTCCACCCGAAAGCGATGCCGAAGGCCTGTCGAGTGCCAGGTAGTCGAGTCCTACTTCCAGCATGAATCCCAGTCGCGTCTTGATTTCCTTGATGATTTCGGCCGCAATCTGTTGTTGCTGGTGGTCCATGTGTTGCGGAGCCTCGTCGAGCCAGAGATTCAACTCGGAGATATCTATGCGGGCCAGTTCCGTGATGTTCTTATCCCAAATCTTGTAGGAGAGCGATTCGCGGTTGAGTCTCATGCCGTGGCATTCCGGACATTCGGTAGTTGCCAGAAACTGGTCGGCCCATTTCTGACCGCTGGCGCTGTCGTCGTTTTCCATCACGTTGCGCAGATACTTGACGATTCCATTGAATTCCACGAAATAGTCGCTCGATGTATGCACCAGTTCCTTGCTGATGCGCACATTGCCGAGCGAGCCATACAGAATCTCGCTCATGGCTTCCTGCGGTATATCCTTCACGGGAGTCTTCAGCGTACAGTCGTATTTGTCGAGAATGCTTTCTATTTGCCAGAATATCATCTGGTTCTTATGCTTTCCCAAAGGCACGATAGCCCCCTCGTGAATCGACAGGCTGTCGTCAGGAATCACTTTCTTCAGGTCGATGGCATTCACCACACCCAGTCCTTTGCAATGGGGGCAAGCTCCTTCTGGCGAATTGAATGAGAACTTGTTGGGTGCAGGGTCGCCGTAGGAAATTCCTGAAGTAGGGCACATCAATCGGCGAGAGAAGTATTTGACGCTTGGCTTTTCCTGGTCGGGAAACAGGCTTGCCGTGAGCTCATCTCTCGTGGAATGTTCGGGCATACACATAATCATCAGCAGTCCGTCGCCTTGCTTCAGGGCTGTGGCTACCGATTTCTTCAGCCTTGTGTCGTCCTTCTCCTGCACACGTAGCTTGTCTATGACCACCTCGATGTTGTGGTTCTTGTAGCGATCCACCTTCATTCCGCGCGTCAGTTCCTGCAATTTTCCGTCGATGCGTATGTTCAGGTAGCCTTTGCGCCGCATACTCTCAAAGAGTTCACGATAGTGGCCCTTTCGGTTTCTTACCAAAGGGGCGAGGATATAGATGCGCTGGCCCATGTAGTCGTGGTGAATCATGTCGAGTACCTTCTCTTCCGTATACTTCACCATCTTCTCACCGGTCATGTAGCTGTATGCCGTTCCGGCCCTGGCATAGAGCAGACGAAGGAAGTCGTACACCTCTGTGGTGGTGCCGACGGTAGAACGTGGGTTCTTGTTGGTGGTTTTTTGCTCGATGCTGATTACCGGACTCAGTCCCGTTATCTTGTCTACGTCGGGGCGCTCCATGCCACCCAGAAAGTTGCGGGCGTATGCCGAGAACGTCTCGATGTAGCGCCTTTGACCTTCGGCGAAGATGGTGTCGAAAGCCAACGACGACTTGCCCGACCCGCTGAGGCCGGTAACGACGGTAAGCTGATTTCGTGGGATGTCCACGTCGATGTTTTTCAGGTTATGGACACGTGCACCTAATACAGATATCTTTTCCATTCTTTCTTCCAAACCGCATGCTTGCTTAATCCGAAGGCCCTGTAGACCCCTCTGCGTCTCGATGTTCGCGAAGCAGGTTCACGTCGCGGCGAATGTGGTATTTGCGCCCATCGGCGCCTTTCGCCTTGACTTCAACGAAATACACTCCCTGCTTTACAGGCTGCCCATGGAATGTTCCGTCCCACCCGTCGTTGGGGTCGTCCCATTCGAAGAGCTTCTGCCCCCAGCGGTTGTAGATGGCAGCATGGAACTCCACGAGCGACTGCCAATCTCGTTTGGCCTTGTATACATCGTTGATATCATCATCATTCGGCGAGAAAGCATTGGGCATTTCTAATCTACTCTCGCTGATAACGATGGAGAAAGGCTGCATGTCAGGGTCGGCCCAGAAATCTTCCTTGTAGGCAACCGTGTCGGTTCCGTTGATGAAAGTGGCGTAGAGCACGATGGTATGTTCACCAGAGGAGGTGAAAGTGTACTCCGTGTCCTCGTCGTAGCGGATGAGATAAGGCTCGGCTTCGCCTTGCATCCTAAACCGCCACTCATAACTGGCCCTGTAGTCGCCCACATCTTCGGGGTTGGCATAGAACCTTCCTACGATAGGAGCCGACCCCGCATATTGCGCGCTGTCGGTCTCTTCGCCATTGGCTTTTACGTAGATGACCGAGGGATGAATGGTGGGTACCACATCCTGCGCCCACCCCTGAATGACCGTTAAAATGGTCAACGATAGTGCAAATAATCGAAATATTTTCATTTTGTTGCAAGAATATTGTGCAAAGATACAACTTTTTTTGTAAATTTGCATCCAAAATCAAGAATAAAGAGATTTTATGATGAATTATTTAAGATATTTTGCGCTGATTTTCCTCTTTTTAGGAGGAATGACGGTTGAAGCACAGGTTCAGAACTGGCATACGATGCACAAGGTGAAGAAGAAGGAAACGCTCTTCGGCATATCGCGCCAGTATGGTATCACGGTAGAAGAGCTGAAGAATGCCAATCCGGAGATGTCCATGCCCAACTATAAGTTGCGCAAGGGCGACTATATCTACATCCCCTTCCCGACGAACGTAGAGAAGACGGAGACCCCGAAAGAACCTGCCAAGCCTGTCGACGATATCACAAAGCGAGCCATCCGGGTGGGCGTGATGCTCCCCTTGCACGATGTTGATGGCGATGGCCGCAGAATGGTAGAGTATTATCGGGGCATGCTGATGGCTTTCAGCGACCTGAAACGTCAGGGCATATCTATAGATGTACGCGCGTGGAACGTGAACATTGATGCCGATATCCGCCAGACCTTGCTCGAGAAAGACGTCGACAAACTCGACATCATCTTCGGCCCGCTCTACACCAAGCAGGTGAAGCACTTGAGCGATTTCGCCCGGAAGAACAATATCCGCGTGGTGATACCCTTCAGCATCAACGGCAACGACGTAGCGGAGAACCCCTTTATCTATCAGGTATATCAGTCGCCGGAGCAGCTCAACACGCAGTCCATTAATGCCTATCTGGCGCGCTTTGCCGACTGTCATCCCGTTATAGTGGATTGCAACGACAAGACGAGCACGAAGGGTAACTTCACCTTCGGACTTCGCGAGCAATTAGAGAAGCGGGGCATCGAATACAGCATCACCAATCTGGCCAGCTCGGACGAGCTTTTTGCCAAGGCTTTCTCGCTCGACAAGGCGAATGTGGTCATCCTGAATACTGGGCGTTCGCCTGAGCTGACCGCCACTTTCAAGAAGCTTGATGTACTCACACAGAACAATCGCAACCTGCGCGTTTCCATGTATGGCTATACCGACTGGCTTCTTTACGAGAAGATTGACAAGGAGCGCTTCTTCCAATACGATGTGTTCATCCCGACCCACTTCTATCATAATGTTGCATCGACCATGACAGGGCAGTTGGAAAGCAACTATCAGAAGTGGTTCCACACCTCGATGATGGAGGCAAAGCCGCGCTTCGCCCTTACTGGATACGATCAGGCAACCTTCTTCCTGAAGGGTATACATACGCAGGGGGATGACTTTACGGGGGAGACCCCGGATACACGAGCCGTGCAGACGCAGTTTAAGTTCGAGCGAGTGGGTACCGGAGGATGGCAGAACCGGCAGTTCATGCTGATCCACTACAATCATGACAAGACCATCTCTAACGTCACCTTCTAATCCCCTCACCCCTCAAAATGAAAAAAGCAAGAACAAAAGCCCTTCTTCTGCTTCTCGCCTTGGTTTGCAACGTGGCGCAGGCGCAGATAGGCGAGCACCGGAACGATCTGGCCATCGGCGTCAACGGAGGTTATATCCTGAGCAACGTGGCTTTTCTGCCCAAGGTGACTCAGACTTTCCACGGCGGACTCACAGGTGGACTCTCCGTGCGGTATGTCTGCGAGAAGTATTTCAACACCATCTGCTCTATCTATGGTGAGGTGAACTATGCGCAGATAGGCTGGAAAGAGGATATCCTCGACCGTGAGGAGAAGCCCGTCATCAACGAAACCACGGGCATACCCGAGCATTTCCAGCGCAACATGACCTACATCCAGGTGCCTCTGTTTGCTCATCTGGCTTGGGGGCGCGAGCAGAAGGGCATGCAGTTCTTCTTCCAGGCTGGGCCTCAGTTTGGTTTTCATATTACAGACAAGCCCGTGATGAATTTCGACCTGCATGACCGCAACGTCATCGACCGTGTCAACAACGTGGTTCATCAGGATACGATGACCGTGGAAAACAAGGTAGACTATGGTATCACAGCAGGTGTGGGCATGGAGTATTCGCATCCCAAGATGGGGCACATGTTGCTGGAGGCCCGCTATTATTACGGTCTGGGCAATATCTACAAAGACTCGAAGCGCGACTTCTTCAGCACTTCGCGTTTCAGCAATATCGTTCTGAAGCTTACCTATTTCTTCGACATCACACGCACGAAGAAAAAGGAATAATAGCCAACCCTACATCCTTAAACCGTAATCTCGCCTCTGAGGTTGCAGTTCATCGAGTGGCGCACCATCTTGTTGTCCTTATACAATCCCTGCAGGTACATCAGTTTGGCCAGCGCACACTCCACCGTGCTATCGTAGCCGCTTGTCACGCCAATGCTCTTCAGCTGATAGCCCGTGTCGTAGCGAGCCATTTCCACCATACCCTCGGCACATTGGCTGATGTTCACCACGTTGATGCCTCGCTCTTGTGCCGCCTTGAGCAGATTGATGAGCCAGGGCTTCTGCGGAGCATTGCCGCTGCCATACGAGCGCATGACGATGGAGCGCAGGCTCTCGGGCTTGATCATATCCTCCACCAGCTTGCCTTCCAGACCGGGGAACAGGGTGAAGACCACGACGCTGGGGTCCATATCGTAGTGAGGAATCATCGGGCGCGAATAGTCGGGCTTGCGGATGTAGGCCTCATGATAGTTGATGGAGATGCCTGCATCGGCCAGATGATGATAGTTGAACGAGTCGAAGGCGTTGAAGCCGTCGGCATCTATCTTCGTGGCCCGGTTGCCGCGGAGCAGTCGGCCGCTGAAATAGATGCACACCTCCGGCACGATGGGCGTTCCGTCGGCATGGTGGGCGGCAGCTATCTCGATGCTCGTCACGATGTTCTCCTTGCCGTCTGTGCGCAACTGGCCGATAGGCAATTGCGAGCCGGTCAGGATGACGGGCTTGGTCAGGTTCTCCAACAGGAACGACAGGGCCGAAGCCGTGAAGGCCATCGTGTCGGTTCCGTGCAGAATCACGAAGCCGTCGTACATCTCGTAGCGGTCGGCTATGACGTGCACGATTTCTATCCATTTGTCGGGCGTCATGTCCGACGAGTCGATGGGCGGATTAAACTGGTAGACGTCGATATCTGTCTGCACGGCAGAGAACTCGGGCATTTGCGATGTCAGGTGGTTGAAATCGAAGGGTTCCAGGGCGCCTGTTTCGGGATTCCGCCCCATTCCGATGGTGCCACCCGTATAAATCAACAGTACTTTTTCTTTTCTGTCCATGGTATCGTTTGCGTGAATTCCTCGTGCAAAATTAGTTTAATTTCTTCGTAACTCCAAAAAAATGGATTACATTTGCAACAAATCAAATGACAATTAACAACAATTAGGATTCTATCAATTAATACGTGAACACTATGAAGAAGTTTATGGACGAAAACTTCCTGTTGCAGACAGAGACAGCACAGGACTTGTATCATAACCATGCGGCCAAGATGCCCATCATCGACTACCATTGCCACTTGATACCGGAGATGGTGGCCAACGACCATCGCTTCAAGTCGATTACCGAATTGTGGCTTGGCGGCGACCACTACAAATGGCGTGCCATGCGCACCAATGGCGTAGACGAGCGATTCTGCACGGGCAAGGACACCACCGACTGGGAGAAGTTTGAGAAGTGGGCCGAAACCGTGCCTTACACCTTCCGCAATCCCTTGTACCACTGGACTCACCTTGAACTGAAGACAGCCTTCGGCATCGACAAACTGCTCTCGCCGAAGACAGCACGCGAGATTTTCGACGAGTGCAACGAGAAACTTCAGCAGCCGGAATACTCGGCTCGAGGCTTCATGCGCCGCTACCATGTGGAGACGGTCTGCACCACCGACGACCCCGTAGACGATCTGCGCTTCCACAAACAGACACGCGAGAGCGGATTTGAGGTGCGCATGCTTCCCGCTTGGCGACCAGACAAGGCCATGAATATCGAGAAGCCCGAATATGCCGCCTACGTCAACCAGCTGGGCGAAGTGGCGGGTGTGAGCATCACCACCTTTGCCGACATGATGGATGCCCTGCAACGCCGTCACGATTTCTTCCACGAAATGGGCAGCCGACTGAGCGATCACGGCATCGAGGAGTTCTACGATGAGCCTTACACCGACGCAGAGATAGAGCAAATATTTGCTAAAGCCATGAGCGGTAAGCAGCTGACGACAAACGAGATACGCCAGTACAAGCATTGCTTCCTGCGCCTCTGTGCCGAGATGGACCATGCCAGCGGATGGGCACAGCAATACCACTATGGCGCCATTCGCGACAACAACTCGCTGATGTACCAGCGCTTGGGAGCCGACACGGGCTTCGACTCTATCGGAGAGTTCACCACGGCCACGGCCATGAGCCACTTCCTCGACGAACTGAACCGCGAAGGTCGCCTCACGCGTACCATATTATATACGCTCAACCCCTGCGCCAACGAGGTCATTGCCACGATGCTCGGCAACTTCCAGGATGGCTCTTGCCCCGGAAAGATTCAGTTTGGCAGCGGATGGTGGTTCAACGACCAGCTCGATGGTATGGAGCGCCAGATGAACGCCCTCTCCGTGCTTGGCCTGCTCAGCCGCTTCGTCGGTATGCTCACCGATAGCCGTTCGTTCCTCTCTTATCCCCGCCACGAGTATTTCCGTCGTCTGCTCTGCAACCTTCTCGGCAACGATGTGGAGAACGGACTGCTGCCCGATGACCGCGAATCCCTCTACCGTATGGTGGAAGACATCAGCTACAACAACGCTAAGCACTACTTCCAGTTCTAAACTAGTTGTTTTTCGCTTACAAACATATCGTTTCTGACTCATAAACATGGCATTTATGCATCTTGGAGATGGTCTCTGTTCACCATAGAGATGGCATTTCCAAGGTGCATAGATACTGTAAATGAAAACTGGAACGCACAAAAAACAATTTCTTTCGCTTTTCTTTGCGCATGTCAAAATAAATCATTATATTTGCAGGCGGAAACCAAAAAGTTGTCAATGATGAATAGGAATGAATGCATTGGTCTCATACAATCGAAAAGCGATGTGCTGAAGAATGAATACGGTATCATTTCACTTCGCTTGTTCGGTTCTGTGTCAAGAAACGAACAGAATGGCACAAGCGACGTCGATGTGTTTGTGGAAACGCAAACGCCAAATCCCTTCATCTTGATTGCCGCAAAAGACTATCTGACTCAGCTGGTGGGATGTCCTGTAGACATCATTCGGAGTCACCGAAATCTGAATCCACGATTAAAAAAGCGCATAGAAAGAGATGGCGTCACTGTCTTCTGAACAAAAAGAGCTGGCTCTTGACAAAGTGACCAATCATCAATTACTGTATACCTATCCTTCCATTCCTTGGAAACAGATCAAGGGTCTGCGGGATATTATATCTCATCACTATTTTGATGTGGATGCCGACCAGATATTATGGATAGTGAAAAACGAATTGCAACCGCTTTCCAAGGCCATTCACCACTTCCTGAAAGAGCTGCAATAAATGGTAACAAGCAATTAACTCCGGCAATAGCAATTTCTTCCCCTTTTCCTTGCCCATGTCAAAACAAATCGCTATATTTGCAGGCGGAAAACAAGAATCTTAAAATAAACATATCATTAATATGATAACAACAATAAACATATCACTGAACACTCCTCCAGGCTACAACGTGAAGAACCTGGAAAACCGTCTCACGGAGTATGCACGTCAGATTGTAGAAGAAGACACGCAATCTAACGATAGTGAAGAGCCGATAGTGCTTTCACAAGAGATGGTGACAGCAGCGCGAAAGGCCGAACAGGAGTACCGGGCTGGAAAGTGTCTTGATGATGCAGCATTCAATAAGCGTTTTGAGAAATGGCTTTGAATCTCCAATTTAGCTCACAATTCATCGAGCATCTTGAGGCTATTCTCTTGTTTTATGATGAGAGAAATGGAAGCGACAAATACAGTAAGAAGCTAATTAAACGTTTTTACCGCCAAATAGTTCTCTTGACTTCTTTTCCAGAAATTGGTCGTCAGACAGACCATCCCGGAGTAAGAATTCTATATGTTGACGACTATGGCATAGAATATGAACGCATAGATGATGACATCATTATCATTGACATCTTCTCCTGTCTAACCAATCCTAATCTTCGAAAATACAAGAAGAAGTAAAACAATAAATCAAACAATCATGAGCAAGAAATTTATCTTTTTATGCATGGCCATAGCGTGGGCAACCACCATCATGGCACAGAATATCGCAGTGGTTAGCCCCAGCGGGGAGACCTCGTTGTATGAGACGTTCCCAGCGGCTGTAGAAGGTGCGGAGGAAGGCAGCACGGTGTATCTACCGGGAGGAACTTTCTCAATACCCAGTGGTTCTTCCAACAACTATGGTTATCTTGCAATTTCAAAGAAGTTAACAATAATAGGAGCTGGACATAAAATTACTCCGTGTGGTGATAAATGTCTCAAAATTTGTTAATCAATCTCGTCATCAGTGGG
>ERZ842401.4038-NODE-4038-length-17496-cov-3.879766_pt1 | contig 17496 bp, 4 predicted proteins | sample MGYA00521270_ERZ842401 | MGnify/ENA primary metagenome ERZ842401 (study PRJEB31892, sample SAMEA3878208) | bioreactor metagenome | biome: Moose rumen | place: Sweden | collected 2011-10 | study: EMG produced TPA metagenomics assembly of the PRJEB12797 data set...
GGTTCCGTCGCCCACTTGTTGTAGCGGATCGTCTGTGCCGCCACTTCGCTGCCGCCGTCGGTGTCAAACGTGACCGTCTGCGTGACGATCTCGCCGTCTCTTGTCCTCAGCTCAACTTCGCCGTCCTTGATCAGGTCGATATTGTTGAGGTCAATGTAAACCTTGAACGTCTGACCGACCTTTTCATCCTCGATGTTGTTATAGAATACGTAGGTATATCCTGCGTAGCCGCTGTACTGCAGAGCCGTTTCAACGATTTCCTCATTGACGAGGACCCATGCACCCATCCAGTCGTCGCCGTCTCTGAACTGCTTAAAGCTCTTTTCGGCGCTGCCGTTGGTCGTGTACGTTGCGGTGTCTGCGATATCCATGCTCGGCGCCGTGAACTTCACGCCGAACCACCAGCCGTCCTGCATGCGGCCGACGCTCTCATCCTTTGCGGACCAGTTGATCGCCATGCCGTTTTCATCGCGGAAGATGATCTGATTCGGGGTGTTGACGCCGTTCGCGTTGTCCGTGATCGCCGTCATCGTCCAGATCGTGTACTCCCACTTCGCCGTCAGGGTGATGTCTGCCTCCACATAGTCGAAGTCGAAGTCCCACTCCCATTCGTCGCCGTCCTCATCCTCGTAGAACCAGCCGATGAGTCGGTAGCCTTCCTTTGCGGTTTCGGGCGCTTCGATATACTCACCGTACGCAGCCGTGACCGCCTCTGCGTCGCTGCCGCCATCCGTGTTGAACGTGACTGTGTAGGTGTTAACCGTGCTCGTGTAGGTTGCCGTGTAGGTTGCTTCACCGGTAACCGACACGATTTCCGGCGTCCAGCCAGCAAACGTGTAGCTGTACTGCGCGTCCGCGGCCTTCGTCGGAGTCTCTCCGCTGTAAACCGGCGTTGCATCATACGCGACCGGTCCGCTCTGCAACTCAGTGCCGTCTTCATTCACGAACGTGATCGTGTACTCCTTCGGCGTCCAATGTGCCGTCAGCTTCAGGTTCGCGGTGATCGGCGTGTTCAGATCGAACAAATTGTTGCCGTCGTACCAGCCTGCGAAATCATAGCCTTCTCTCGTCGGGTCTGCCGGAGCAACGACCTTGTCCTTCGCGTCGACGTCGACCGAGATCGCAACCGGTTCGCCTTCGACCGCAGTGAACTTACCGCCGTTCGCATCAAAGACGACCGCGAGGCCTTCGATCCACTTCAGAACGTAGACCGCGTCCTCTTTCGCGACAAGCTGCACCTCATCGGTCCACATGTCGTCCGTCTTGTAGTAGTAACCTTCGCGCGGCTTGATCAGACCAAACGCCGTGAAGGTATATGCGTCTGCCAGCGTGTCATCATAGTGTACGACGAACTTCTGGAGAATCGTGCTGTCTTCGTCGACGTAGATGATGGTGATCGGTTCACCCTCGAACTTCGCCGTGAGCGTGATATCCTCGGTGATCGCCGTATCAAAGTCGAACGCTTCGGCTGCGCCGTCCGCGAACCATCCGAGGAACACGTAATGATCCTTCTCGGGATCGGTCGGCTTTTCTGCCTTCGTGCCCTTTTCGATGCGCTGCGGATCAGGCGTTTCGCCGGCCTCGGTTACGAACGTGACGACGACTGCTTCAACCAGTCTGTAAACACCCGCCGTTTCGGTCTCGGCCCACATCTGGTTATCGAGAATCGTGCGCGTGTTGTCCGTTGCCGTGGTGAGTGAGAGCTCTCCGACCGCCGGCGTATAATATGCGCCGACCTCGACGCCGTTATCGCTTACGAACGTGCCGCCCGTGATGGTCACGACCGGTGCACCGTTCGGATAATTGCAGTTCTCGATCACGATCGCATCGCCCGTCGCGTATGCGCCGTTGCCGTTATAGCTGTATGCGCTCGCCGCGCCGTTGCCGGTGATCGTGCCGCCCTTGATCTCGGTCGTGCCGGACTTCGTGTAGATCGCCGTTGCGCCGGTGATCGTACCGCCGTTGACGACCAGATTGCCGGAAGGCTGATAGATCGCGATTTCGTCGGTGGAGGTGATGACCGCGCCTTCGTTGACGATGATCTTCGCGCCGGACATATCTGTACCGTTCGTGGAGATCGCCGCATCGCCGGTGTTGGTGACCTTGCCGCTGATCGTCATGGTCGGGGTCTTGCAGTTCGCTTCGCCAAACGTGCCGTCGCCCCAGATGACGATCTGACCTTCGACGGTTGCATCGGCTTCGAGCGTCAGATTCGCGTTGTCATACGCGTTGAGTCTGCCGTTGATCGTGCCGTTAGCGATCTCGCTCGTGCCGCCCCATGCGGAAATTCTGCCGGTGACGGTGTGTCCGCCGAGGTCGATCGTGATGCTCTTGTCGAAATCAACATTCTCTGCGACGTCCTTGAGGAGCTCAACGGTCTCGCCGTCCTTCGCTTCCTCAATCGCTGCCGCAAGCGTGGTATAACCGGTCGTACCGATCTGTGCGACTGCCTCGCCGATGATCCATCTGCCGTCTTCGCGCTTAACCGCCGCCTTACCCGGAACGATGTCCGTGCCGAGCGGTCTGTGATCGTAGACGCCGTCGGATATCTGAATCTTCTCCGTCAGCGAGGAGTTGTTGTATTCATCCTGCTCCTTCTCCGAGCTGAAGTCGCCGAATCCGGAGATGACGATCTTGCCCGCCGCATCCGCAGCATCTTCCTTATTGGAATAGTACTGCACGGCGTAGCCGTTCTCGCTGCGGAACGTACCGCCGGTGATGTTGACCGTCGGAGCGTAGTTCGCGCCGTAGGTGTCCTCGACGTAGATCGCGTCGCCGGTGTCGGAGTAGCCGCTGTTTGCCGCATGCGCTTCGCCTGCCGCGCCGTTTGCTGTGATCGTACCGCCGGAGATATTGACCGTGCCGCCCTTGACCGCAATGCCCGTACCGCCGGTGAGCGTACCGTCTGTGACATTGATCGTCGATCCTGCGTTCGGGTTATAGATCGCCGCGTAGTAACCGGTGATCGTGCCGCCGGAGATATTGATCTCGTTTGCGCAGTCGCGCGAACCGTTCGTCGAGATCGCCGTGCCGTTGGTGCTGATAATCGTACCGCCGGTGACGTTCAGCGTCTTGCCCGCCTCACCGTTCGCGGATTCAAACAGAACGACGGTGGACTTGCCGGTGCTGATGTACGCATTGCCGCTGATGTTGACCGTTGCGCCGGAGAGCACCTGGATGCCGCTGCCCGCGTCGTGATACATGGCGCCTCCGGAGAAGTTCAGTTCGCCGTTTGCGCCTGCGACCGTCAGCATGTAGCGGTTTGCATTGTGCGTATCCAGCAGCTTGCCGCCGGTCATATTGACCGTGCAGTTGGTGGTATAGAAGATACCGTAGCGGCCGGAGGACTCATAGAGACCGGATTCAATCGTAATCACGGAGTTCGATACGTCCGCGATCTCATAGTTGCCGGTAAAGTTGATCTTGCCCTCTCCGGTACCGTTCTTTTCGGTATCGGTGCTGTCCTTGAACGTAATGTTCGCGTTGGAGCCGATAAGTCCGTCTGCCGCCGTCAGGTTGACGGTCTGGCCGTTCAGATCAAGCGTGAACGTCTTGTTGCTCACGTCGATGCTGCTGTTCGCTTCCGTGCTTTCCGCGATCATCACGATCGTTTCGTTTGCCTCGACCGCCGCAACCGCGTCCTTCAGAGAGCCGAAGTACAGCGTGGTTTCGCCGCGTTCGATCTTTGCAACCGCGAAGCCGACGGTGTACGGATATTCCGGAATGCCGCTTGCGATTGCATGGAGCTGTTTGCCGTCCTTGACGCCGCAGTACTCATCTGCGGGCGCCTCGGTGTAATATGCGCCGGTGAGGAACTTCGTGATATTCTCGCTCTCCACCGTGCCGCCGAAGTAACCGTCCGTTACCGAAATGGTTACGTTATCGGTCGTTTCATCCTGGAGATCCACCTCGTACAGCGCCTTGAGGCCCGTCATCGTGCCGCCGCTGATCGTGACGTTGATCGGATGATTGGTCGTATGCTGCGAAATTGCAATCGCCGCGCCGATCACCGTGGTCCCGCTGCCGTTCGCCGTTTCGGAGAACTCCGCTGCAGTGGACGTGATCGTGCCGCCGGTGACGTTCAGATCGCCCGCACGCATTTCAATACCCGTCTTCGTCGCGTTGATCGTGCCGCCAGACACGGTCAGCGTGCCAGGGCCGGCATGGTATACGCCGTAGTTGGTATTGATCGTGCCGCCTGTGATGTTCATCACGGTCGCGTTCGCCGCCGTGGTGTTGCCGTGGTTCTGCAGACCGACGCCCGCGTTGATCACGGCAGTGCCGCCGAAGTTGACCGTTCCGCCCGTGTTGCCGATCATGACGCCGATCTTCGTTACGTCGATCATACCCGCAGTGATCGTTGCCGTTGCGCCGCGCTGCAGGCGGATGCCTTCGCCCTCGCCTTCGATCGTACCGCCGTCCATCGTGACGGTAACCGCGCCGTTTGCGAGAATAGTGTATGCGCCGCTGTCAAGCTTCGCACCGTCATGGATCTCGATCGCGCCCGCGTCCGCCCAGACGCCTCTTGCGGTGCCGACGAGCTCGCCGCCGTTCACTACAGTCTTTGCGTTTGCAGCCGTCTGCCAAATCACTTCCGGACCCGTCAGCTTGCCGCCGTTGACCGTCAGCATGCCATTATTGACGATCGTGTCGAACGCCTTCGCATTCAGCGAGCCGCTGCCCGCCGTATCGGTAACGGTCAGATCGCCTGTCGTCTTGATGTTGATGATCGGGTCCAGCGAATCGGTCGCGTTGACCGTCTTGCCGTTCAGGTCGATCGTGATCGCCTTGTCGACCACGGACGTCACCGTTTCGGTGCTGTCCGCGATCATGACGACCGGTTCGCCCGCCTGCACGTTTTCAACCGCCTTTGCAAGCGAAGCAAAGTACAGCGTCGCACCGTCGCGCTCGATCGTCGCGACCGCGTCGCCGATAACCCACCAGATCACGCCGTCTTCGGTCGTCTGATATGCTGCCTTGCCCGGGACGATATACGTCGGATCGGGTTCGGTGCTGAAGTGACCGTCGGAAATGAAGTGGTCCACAATGCCGCCGACACATTCTTCCTTGGTCGTCTGATGGATCTTCGAGCCCTGATTGACTTCGATCGCATCATAGCCCTCGCCGCCGGTGAAGTAACCACCCGTGATGCTGACTTCCGGCGTCTGCGCGTAGTTCACGCGGTCGGCGTCGCTTCTCAGATCGTTTGCGCCCCAGCACTCGCTGTTGATTTCAACCGCATTCTCGCTGAGACCGACGAGCGTGCCGCCGCTGATGTTCAGTACGCCGTGATACATCTTGACCGCGTACTTGCCTTCGATATAACCGCCTTCGATATTGACGGTGCCGATACCGGGCATGTAAATCGCGGGCTGATCCTTATCCGTCTGGAAAAGCTGACCGCCCTTCATCGTGAACGTGAAGCCCAGATCGCTGTGGAAGTTCGAGCTGACGCAGTAGCCGGTTGCCTTGACAACGCCGTCGTTCATAACGACTTCCGCCGTATCGAACATGCCGATGCCGTAGAGACCGCCGATCTCGCCGCCGTTGACCTCACCCTTCGCCGTGTCATACATATTCAGACCGGCGTTCTTGCCGAAGATCGTACCGCCGTTGATCGTGACGGTCGAATCATTCAGCCCGCTGACTGCACTGCCGGTGACATTCACTTCGCCGCCGTTCACGGTAAGAGAACCGGACAGCGCATACAGACCGTCGCCGCCGCTGACCTTGCCGCCGTCCATGATGAAGTTCGCCCCGGACGTCAGAACGCCGATCTGCTTGCCATAGAGTTCGCCGGACTTCAGCGTCGTCGTGCCACCGAGCACCTGAATTGCACGACCGTTCGCTGCATTGCTTCTCAGCGCGCCGGTGCCTTCTTCGGAAGAATCGAGGATCGTCAGATCCGCGCTCGCATACATCAGCGTGTCGCCGTTATTCGTGACGACCTTTCCGTTCAGATCAAGGGTCACAGACACGTTGATCCTTACGCGCTCGGTCTCGGTGCTGTCCGCGATCATGACGATCGTGTCGCCTTCGACCGCTGCCTTCGCCGCATCCGCGAGGGATGCGAAGTACAACGTTTCGCCTTCTCGCTCGATCTTCGCAACTGCTCCGATGATCGTGTAGGTCACAACGCCGTTCGCGTCCGGCTCGCTGATCGTAAGCACCTGGCCTTCTTCTACGGTGTAGGTGAACGCGATCGTATCGTTTGCCTTATAGATCTTGAGAACGTCGCCCGCAACGAACGCGTAGTCCGCGCTCTTCAGCAGGGTGATGACGTCGTCATTGCTGTTTCTTGCCGCCTTTGCTTCCGCAACGCTCATGTAGCCCTTTTCATTGACGACTGCGACCGCGTCATTGATCGTGTAGCCGTCTCTGCCATCAAGCGTCGTTTCGGCAACAACATACTTGCTCAGGTCGACATACTCGGTCGGATCATCCTGATAGAAGCCGCCGGTGACTTCGAGCGTGCCGTTGCCGGACACTGCGAAGAACAGTCCGGTTTCATCGTTCGTCGAGTCATTGAATTCCTTCACGTCGCCGGAGAAGGTGGCCTTACCGTCGCCGTATGCCATAACGACTGCAACCTGTCCTTCGCCCTTTGCCCAGAGCGTGCCGCCTGTTACAACGAAGTTGCCGCTGTCCGTGAAGCCGATCTGCAGAACCGCCGTTTCATTGCCTTCCGCAATGATCGTGCCGTCGTTAATCTCGATCGTTGCGCTGCCCGTCGCAATCACGGCTGCGCCGTCGCTGCCATTCATGGAGATCGTGCCGCCGTTGATCACAGTTTTGCTGTTTTCGCCGTCCGCGTTCAGCGCGTTGAGGTAGTTGCCTTCCGCAGTGATCGTGCCGTCGTTGATCGTCAGTGTGCCCGCGTTGTAGATCGTGGGACCGCCGCGTCCGTCCGTCGTCTTGATCGCGCCGCTTTCGATGGTCAGAGTGCCCTCGTTGTTCAGCGCGGTGTTGTTGTGCGTTGTCATGCTGCCGGTGCCGACGGAGTCCATAAAGACCAGTTCGCCGCCCGCCAGTACATGGATCGTATCGTCCGCATTGCTCGTGATGTTCTTGCCGTTCAGGTCAAACGTGACCTTCTTGTCGGCATACTCGATCGAGTTCTTGATCTCCGCGTCTGCGATCATCTCGATCGTGTCGCCGTCGACTGCCGCCGCAAATGCTTCTTCCACAGATGCGTACAGCTTGTCTCCGATCTTTGCAACGCAAACCTTAACGGTTGCTTCCGCCTTCATGTCAGGCTGTGCCTTCAGTGCAACGGTGATCGTCGCCGTGCCCTGGCCGACCGGCGTGACCACGCCGTTCTGATCCACGGTCGCAACCGTCTCGTCGGAGGAGGTCCAGACAAGCTCGGTGTTCCGTGCATCCGCCGGAACGATTGTCGCCGTCAGCGTCTGCGTCGTCGTATCGCCCTTGGCGAAGATCAGCTCTTCCGGCGCAACAGTGACGCCCGTGACGAGCTTATAAACGATCCACGTCTTGGTGGTTTCGTCCTGATAGGCTGCGTACTTACCGATATAGGGCTCCACCGTCTCGAGAACCGGGTTCGGATCGCAGTAGAAGGTGTACGTACCCGCTGCAAATTCGTTCAGTTCGTACGACGCCTTGACCGCCTCGGTCATGTCAGGATTCACAAACTCCTTATTGGAGTAGACTATTCCGTAATACGGCTCCTTACCGTCAACCAAAGCAATGATTACGTTAAAATCACCAACCGAGTCAGTATCGATCAGCGTTGCGCAATTTGCTGCGGTAATGCGCTCGGATTCACCATCCTTTAAGAGTGTGCTTTCCTTAAATGTAACGGTAATTCCCGTCTTTTTCGCCTCGACTTTTACGCCGTCATCAAACTGACAGTTGTCAAACGTCGTGTCGCCATAAGGTGCTACATAGCAGGCATAAGCGTTTTCGTTATACTTGAAGTAGCAGTTTTCGAATTCCGCGTATTCAACGTCCTGGCCATAGGAGAACCATCCGCTGATCGTATCATTCTCAAAATGATATCTGACCTGATTTGCGGCATCTCCTCCGGTATGGAATACGTATGTGTATACGTCGATGGTCGTATCCTTAACGTATACGTCGCCTTTCAGATAGCCATAGTAAAGTGCTGCAAATCCGTTTTGGAGCGTGCAGTGATCGAATGTAAGATTTGTGCAGCTCGGGCTGTTAATCAACCGACCGCCATCGTATCTGACGCCTTTGAAATTACAGTAATTAAACGCAAAGTTATCTGCATCCGTTAACGTTGTAAGGTTAACGCCGCCATACCGTGCAACGAAATCGCAATGATTGAACGTGATATGGCTGCCCCTCATCGTCAGCATGACAGATTTACGATCGAACTTAATATTCTCAAACGTGAGATAGCTGTTCGTCTTCGCCATGCCGGTCAGATCGGTGAGAACGATGTAATTATCCGAATCCTCGCCTTTGATCGTGACGCCGGTCACGCCGTCGGGCAGCGTAATCGTCAGTCCGGTGCAGTCGAGATTCTTCAGGATCACGATCGTCTCATTGGACTGAACCGCCTCAATCGCACCCGCGAGGGTGTCATACAGCGTTTCGCCGATTCTTGCAACCGCTTCTGCCCAGACCGCGTTGATCGTCAGATCGCCTGCCGGGACGGTTGCCGGAACTTCGACGTCCCAGCCCTTGAAGATATAGCCTTCCCGCGGCTGAATCTCAGGCGCGGTGATCGCCGTGCCGTAATCCGCCGTGGTCTTCTGCAGGACCGTATCGCCGTCCATGAAGGTCACGGTGTACTGGTTGATCTGCCAGTGTGCCTTCAGTGTGTAGTCTTCGTAGATCTTCTTGGTTTCAAAGTCGAATTCGTTGTTGTCGTCGAACCAGCCGAGGAAGGTGTAGCCCTCTTTGGTCGGTTCAGCGGGCTTGATCGCAAGCGCGCCGTCCTCGACCTGCTGCGCGTCCACTGCACTGCCGCCGTCCGAATCGAACGCGACGGTATGCTGCTTCACCCAGTTCAGCTGATAGATAACGGTTGCGCTCTCCACCGTTTCCGCAAGCGCCGGCATCCAGAGGTTATCCTCGTTCAGCGTATAGCCGTCGCGCGTCGGCAGGGTGCCGGTGAACGCAGGCGTCTTTTCGCCGAAGCGGGTGCTGCTCTGCTGCAGGATCGTTCCGTTATAGTTCATGTAAATGACCGTTGCGGGATCGCCCAGCCACTCTGCATAGACGGTGACGTCTTCCGTGATCGGCTGCGTGAAGTCGAATTCCGTCGTCAGCTCTTCGTCGCTGCACCAGCGGACGAAGGTGTAATGTTCTCTGGTGGGGTTCGTTGCAGGCGCTTCGATGGTCTGTCCGACCACTGCCTGACGCGCCGGCACCTCGCTGCCGCCGTTCGTGTTGTAGGTAACGGCGACCAGATCCAGCGTCGCGATGTACGTATCGCCATCATAAACAACGGTCGCAACGATCTGGCCGTTTTCGTTGACGGGATTCGCATCCACAACGGTGATCGTACCGTCTGCGTCGAACTGCGCGACGGCCTGACCGTCCTCGTTCCACGTCCAGATCGGGTACTGGTTCACGTTGACCGTATTCTTATAGGTAATGTTGACGCCCTCGATATGGCGGACGCCCTTGCCCCCGGTGCGTGCGCCGATCAGCTGGTCGAAGACCAGAATGATGTCGTGATGCTCACCCTCTCTGTGATAATGCTGATCGAGGTCCGCGATCACGATGGTGTGTCCGTCGCGCTCATAAGTTGCGCTCCAGGAATGGTAATCCGGTCCGTCCAATCTGATGTGTGCGCCGGACTTTAAGCCCAGGCCCTGGAACTCGCAATAATGTCCCTGGTTCCAGTCTTCATACGTGACGTTGACGTTTTCGCCAATGATCACGTACTTACTGGCGTCGAAATCGTCTGCGCCGGGGTTTACGCCGGTGATCAGACCAATCAGCATGCCCGCGTCACGGTACTGATAATAATCGTAAGCCATGCAGCAGTCGTTGATCTGCATGACCTGTGCAGACAGATCGCAGTTATCGTATGAGGTCTTGAACGAGCCGCTGGAGGGTACGCCCTGATTGCCGAGGATACAGGCAAGCGGCGTGTCGCCCGCGCAGTAAACGGGGTTCAACACATTCGTGTTGTCGACCGTGATATGGCTGAATGTCATGACAGCATCCGTTACCTGCCAGCGCGCTGCATAACCGACGACGCAGCCGACGCCTCTGCTGTAGCCGTTCAGATGGCTGTTCTTGACCGTGATGTTTTCAAATACCGCATTGTCATATGCGTATCCGGCGACAACGCCGATCGCGCCGCCCTCGCTGAATACGTATGCGCCGTCCATCGTCAGGTTCCTGACCGCGACGCCGGTGAAATAACCGAACAGACCGAACGGACCGGCACCGTTTGCGCCGCCGACAGACCATGACGTTCCGACGTAGTCTTTTTGCTGCTCATATACGTTCTGCTTCAGATTTGCGATCGTGTGGTTGCAGCCGTCGAACGTTCCGTCAAAGGTGTTGCTGCTGCCGATCGGCGCCCACAAATAGCCGGAAAGGTCGATATCCGCATCGAGCTTGACAGTATAACCGCCGAACCAGCCCCAGGGGTTCCAGCTCTCGCCGCTTGTGTTGGTCATGTATGCGACCCATGCGAGACCGAGCGCATCGGAAACCGTGACGGTCTTGTTGGTCTCATCGACCGCGACGTAATCCGAAGCCGGCGCGTTGCGATCGACAAGCTCGGTCCACACGGTCTTCGCGTTGGCGTTGGTGATATGAATGGTAACCTCAACGCCGTCCAGCGTGACGACGATGTCCTCCGTGGAGCTGAAGGGCTTCAGCGCGGTGACGTTCCACACGCTGTCCGCCTGCGCGACCGTCAGCAGGGAGGTCGATCCGTTATTCACAACAGCCGTGACTTCACCCGAAAGTCCGCAGGATGCGAGAATGTCGGCAAGCGCGACCGTGCCGTTCGCCGCGAAGGTATAGGAAGCTTCGGTGTTCACCGCCTGTACTTCATAGACGGAGAAGTGCGGCGCTTCGAAGGTAACCGACTCCGCCGTATAGTTCGAAACGGTAACGGGCGTACGATCTTCGCCCTCCACAAGGTATGCCTTGGGCGCCTGACCGTCCGCGACCGCAAAGGGCACGGTAACGGTTGCCGCCTGACCCTCGCCGCCGGTGAACGCATTGGCATTGTCCGTCGTGTTTACCAGAGTGATCGTATAGGTCTTGTTGCCATCTTCGCCGGAGACCTGAACGGACAGGATCTTGTCCGATGCATCATCGAGACCGGCAATGACTGCAACTGCCGCTGCATTAAAGGTAACCGTTGCGCCCTGACCCGATACGGTGATCTCCTGAACCGGGTCTGCATTTGCAGCAGTCTTGAACTGGCTCATCGGAATGGTTGCGACGAGCGAGAGCAGCGTATCATCCGTGATGGTGATCGGCGCATTGTGCGGAGCCCCGAGAGGATACTCAATTTTCTCGATCAATCGAGAATTGGTCCCGTCCGTGATGCGCAGCTCAACTGTCATCTTCGTGCCCTCATGAGCACTGTTGTTGATGACGCCGCAGGTGAACGGTGCAACAATCGCTTTCAGCTCTGCCAAAGTCACCGTTCTGTGTACCAGACTGGAAACCACCGGAATCGGCTGATTTGCCGTGAACGCTGAGCTGATGGTCGTATTCCCGAAGCTGCCATACTTTCCGAAAAGGATCACGGAATCAGCATCAACATCCCTGTTGAAGGATACGTAGTAATCGCAATTCCAGTTGCTGTAATTGCTGATCGGTCCGGTGGTGATATCGACGTCCTGTGCGAAGTTGAACACATACTCCGCATCCAGTTCTTCGTCGCTCACCTTGTCCTTATTTTCGGTCACTTCCGTAACCGAAGCAAGACGCTTGCCGCCTACCAGAATGCAGCCGCCATTGTCTACCGTGACAGCACCGTCTAACTGATCACCGCAAACCGTGCAAACACCATCTACGTATTGATGACCGGTTGCAGGAATATCGACGCTTTCCGTAATTGCGTTAAGCTCGACGTCATAGTAATGTCCGTCAAGCTCATAATTGTCAACACTATAACCGACAGCAGTGCAGGTTGCAGCAGCCTTAACATGGAAAATACTGTCCAAAGGTTCAACCTTATAGTTGCTGCCATCTTGTTCTTCTATCGTATACCACCAAGCACCATTGACAATACCGGTTGTAATATCTACCGTCTGCTTGCCATTATCAGCCTTATTGAAAATGACACTCGTGGCCTCTTTCGGAATCAATGCGCCGTAAACAAACTGATTGTATTCATTCTTATATAGGCGAGTCATGTCTGCGCCGGGCCAAGCCGTACTGTTGGTATCATTCCAATAATGGACATGAATCACTCCGTCATTATTCCAGCCCAACGCATCCGTAAAGAACACGGCGATCTTTTCCCCGCCCTCGCTGAACTCAGAAAGTGTGTCCTGCGTCTCCGCAGTTTCACGGAGCGGATCGTCGAGCGGGTCGAGGATCGGGTCCGCTGCGGGCTCCTCCACAGGGTCCGCTGCGGGCTCCTCCACAGGGTCCTCTGCGGGTTCCTCCGCAGGTTCCTCCGGCGTTACGGCGATCGGCTCGTCGCTCGCCGGCACGTCCGCGGAATCATCCGCAAGCGCAGACGCCGGCATGAGCGAGAGGATCATCATAACGCTCAGAATCATTGCCAACAAACGTCGTTTCATCTTGTTTCCTCCTTGGAAATCAATATTACACTCATGATGTCATGAGGATACAAAGTAATTATAGTGCGCTCTGTCGTTAATTGCAAGCGTTTTTTCTCAAAATGGCGCAAGAAATATGTATTATTTTATATATTATCGCGTGTCCGCGCTTCGATCGCTGTTTTTTCGTTACAACGCCGTGCAGGAAAAGCCCTTTTCTTCCATTATAATATATCGAAATTTCGAAACAGCTTTTCTTCCGAAAATAAGCAAGCAAAAAACCGTCTGCGACGGCGGCAGACGGCTTCGGTTTGCGGGATTATGCTCTTTTTCCGGCAACCTGATACATGCGGGCGTCGGAAAGGATGGTTGTGACGCAAAGGGTTTTTTCGAAGAGCGCGGCGAGTGCTTCGACGGGCGGAAGCGGTGTGGAGACCGATTCCGGCACGTTACGGTGGTGCTTTAAGAGCGCGTCGCGGCTCATGCCGTGCGCCACGGTCAGCGTGCCGCCCGGCTTCAGCAGGCCGGAAAGCAAGGCGATCAAGCGTTCCGGATCTGCAAAGTGCGGAAACGCGTTATAGATTATGATGCAATCGAACGTCTGCCCGAAGGGGGCGGTCATGACGTCCGCGCACAGCACCGTTACGTTCGGGACAGCGGCATACTTTTTGCACGCGATTTCGATCATCTTTTCCGACAGGTCGATTGCCGTCACCGACGCGACGCCGCGCGCAAGATAATCCGGGATCAGAACGCCCGTTCCGCAGGCAACGTCGAGCACGCTCTTCCCTGCCGCAACGCCGGCATTGTCGAGGACCGTGCCGATGACCGCATCGTTTTTCACCATGCCCGCGTCCCAAGTCGGCGCGAGGCGGTCAAAAAAGGCCGCAACCTCCTTTGTGTCGATCATTGGTTTCTCCTTTGAAAAGCGGCGGAGATCGAAGCCTCTGCCGATGATCGTGATGCGTTCGTATTTCTTGTGCAACGGGGCAGCGATCCGAGCGCCCGCTGCGCGGACAATCCCTCCGACAGCCTTCGTCTGCCACCTCCCTTTACATAAGGGAGGCAAATGCGGGGCGAAGCCGGGACGGAAGGGTTATTCCCCTTACTTTCCCGCTTCGAGCAGCGCCTTGAATGCGGGAAGGCTTCTGATAATCATGTCGTGGCTCACGCAGGTGGAAAGCCGCATGTATCCGGGGCAGCCGAACGGATCGCACGGCGGAAGCAGGATGTTGAATTCCTTCGCCTTCTCGGAAAAATCCATAGAGGTGCCGAACGGCGTCTTCATAAGCATATAGAATGCGCCGTGCGGATAGATGCAGGTATAGCCCATTTCCGTCAGCCCTTTATAGAGCGTTTTGCGGTTCTCGTCGTACGCCGCGATGTCCGGCATGATTCCGCAGCACTGCTCCACGATGTACTGCGACGTGGTCGGCGCGCAGATATGGCCCAGGGCTCTTGCCGAGCCAGCGACAGCGTGGAACAGATCGACGCTGTCGGCGCAAGCGTCCGGCACGTACACGTAGCCGATACGCTCGCCCGGGAGCGATAGCGATTTCGACCACGAATAGCACACGACGGTGTTTTCGTAGAGGTTCGGGATAAACGGCGCTTCCATTCCGTCGAACACGAGCTCGCGATACGGTTCGTCGGCGATCAGATAGATCGGATGGCCATACTTTTCACTCTTTTCGCGTAGGAGCGCAGCAAGCACCTCGAGCGCCTCCTTCTTATACACGACGCCGGAGGGATTGTTCGGCGAATTGATGAGGATCGCCTGCGTATGCTCCGTAAAGTACGGGGCGATCTCTTCGACGTGCAGGTCAAAATCGGTCGTGTTCGGCGGAACGACGACGGGCTTGCCGCCGACCGCACGGATAAAGGTCTGATATTCCGGAAAATACGGCGCAAGAATAAGGTATTCCGCGCCCGGAACGCACATTGCCTTCATCGTCGCCATCAGCGCGGGCGCCGCGCCGCAGGTCACGAAGATATTCTGCGCCTTCGCGCCGCAGCGGAACCGCTCGTCGAGGTTCTTTGCGATCGCTTCGCGCACGCTCATTGCGCCGGTTGCGGACGTATAGCCGTGGACCTTGACGGTATCGGGCCGCTCCGCAAGACGCCGGTACGCATCCTGCACCGCGTCGGGCGCAGGCACGGAGGGATTACCGATCGAGAAATCAAAGACGTTTTCCGCGCCGATTTCGGCCTTTTTCCGGAGCCCGTACTCAAAAAGCTCACGAATGTTTGCCCGCTTTGCGCCGAGCTGAACCATTTCATTTACCAACATTGCTGCAATCCTCCCTTAAAAATCCATTCCGCGTGCGACGACCGCGCCGAGCGCGACGGACGCCAGCTTGACCTCCGCGCTGTCCGCGCGGGAAACCAACACGATCGGGACCTTCGCGCCGACGACGATGCCGGCGTTCATGGCTCCGCCGAAGATCGACATCGCCTTGCCGATGCCGTTGCCCGTTTCATACGAGGGAACGAGCAGAATATCGGCCTGCCCCGCGCCCTTCGCTTCGTAATGCTTGTGACGGCACGCCGCCTCCGAGACCGCGAGGTCGAGCCCCACGGGTCCGTACACGTTCATGTTGTACTTTTCCCAGCGATCCGTCATTTCGGAGAGCGTTTTCGCGTCGACCGTCGACTGGATCTTCGGGTTCACGACCTCCGCGCCGCAGATACATGCCGCATTGATCTCGTCATAGCCCAAAGCTTTGAACACCTTTGCGGCGTTTTCGAGGATCTCGACTTTTTTATCGAGATCGGGGAACGTGTTCATGCCGCCGTCGGTGAGCCCCATCATGCGATGGCCCTTCGGCTCGTACATCATGACGTGGCTGATGAGCTTGCCGGTGCGCAAGCCCGCCTCGGGCTTTAAAACCGCGCGCATGATATCCGGCGTGTTCAAAAGTCCCTTCATGAGGAAGTTTGCCTTGCCGTTCGATACGCACTCGACCGCTTTTGCTGCGCAGTCAACGTCGGTATCCGCATGAATGATCTCGTAGGAATCCGGATCCTCGCCGAGCATTTTCAGAATCGCGGCGATCTCCGTTTCGTGTCCGACCAGGATCGGCTCCGCAATCCTTCTCTTTTTTGCTTCCGCTGCCGCCTTTAAAACGTCCGCGTCATGCGCGGCCGCAACCGCGATGCGTCCGGAGGCAAAACCCTCCGCAGCCTTGATGATCTCCCGAATCGTTCTCATTTTCCGTCCCCCAGATACGTTTTGCATTCGCCGCCGTGCAGCACGCGAAGCGCGCCCTCGGCAAGGCTCTTCATTTCCTCTTCGCCCGGGAACCGCAAAACCGGTGCGAGCGGCGCAAGGTAGGAATCCAGCTCGTCGCAGAACGGCTTTGAATACGCCATGCCCCCGGTGTAGACGATCGCGTCGACCTTGAACTTCATAACCGCCGCCATCGCGCCCGCGTCCTTCGCGAGCTGATAGGCAAGCGCTTTGAAGATCTTCGTCGCCTCGGGATCGTCGCCCGACATCGCGCGGCGCTCGATCTCGCGGAAGTCCTTCGTGCCGAGGTACGAATATACGCCCGCTTCCGAGCTGATCAGCTTTTTGATCTCCTGCTTCGATTTGCCGGAAAAGCAGAGGTTGACGACCGCATTGACCGGCAGCGCGCCGGGGCGATCAAGCCCCATTGCGCCGTCGTCCTTGACGTTGAAGTTGTCGACGACCTTCCCCTTTTCGTGCGCCGCGACGGACACGCCGCCGCCCAGATGCAGCACGATGAGGTTCAGCTCCTCATAAGCCTTCCCGAGCTGCTTCGCCGCTTTTCTTGCGACGGATTTCTGGTTCAGCGCATGGAAGAAGCTTTCGCGCTCCATGCCTTTGAGCCCGGAAACGCGGGCAAGATCGCAGAGCTCGTCGACGCATACGGGATCGACGAAGAACGCCGGAATCCGCAGTGGATCCGCAATTTCCTTTGCGATATACGCGCCGAGGTTTGCCGCATGCTCACCGTAGAACGGGTGCAGAATGTCCGCGATTGCGCGGTCGTTGACCGCATACGTGCCGGACGGAATGTGGCGGAACAGGCCGCCGCGTCCGCAAACCGCGTCAAGCGTGCCGAGATCGACGCCGTTTTTCTCCAGCGCGTCGAGGATCAGCGCCTTACGGTAGGGCATCTGATCCGCAACGTGCTCAAAGTCCTTTAAATCCGCAGCGCTGTGGTCGATGGAGATGCGAAGCTCCTCCTTCTCCTCCTCGAAGACGGCGATCTTCGTGGACGTGGCGCCCGGGTTAATGACCAGTACCTTCATGGCTTATACCGCGTCGAAGCCCGCGTGGTAGGCTTTTAAATTCAGCTCACGGAACTTCGCGGGAACGACGTCCGATATAACTGCGTCCCAGCCGATATCCGTCATGCCCAAAGCCTTTACCATGCTGCCGAAATCCTCGTAGGCAGTATATATGGTCAGGTAGTCGTCGTCCACTTCCATCTCTTCGAGACCCGCATCTATAAGGTTCATCTCCAACTCCTCGACATCCATGTCGGCTTTGCGGGGGATGACGAAGACACCCTTGCGAGTGAACAAGAAGCTCAACGAACCATTGGTCTCCATCGTACCGCCAAACTTGTTCATGATAGAACGCACGTTAGCGACAGTGCGCATATGGTTGTCCGAGAGACACTCTATAAACAGAGCGATGCCATGCGTGGCGTGGCACTCGAAGGTTATCTCCTGCAGCACGGCAGCATCCTTATCCGATGCTTTGTTGATAGCGCGCATCAGGGTGTCCTTTGCCATATTGCATCCGCGCGCATTCTGCACCAAA
>ERZ842401.4039-NODE-4039-length-17494-cov-10.768278_pt1 | contig 17494 bp, 18 predicted proteins | sample MGYA00521270_ERZ842401 | MGnify/ENA primary metagenome ERZ842401 (study PRJEB31892, sample SAMEA3878208) | bioreactor metagenome | biome: Moose rumen | place: Sweden | collected 2011-10 | study: EMG produced TPA metagenomics assembly of the PRJEB12797 data set...
ATTTGTGAATTATATCAATGTAAAATGGCGAGTTAAGAACTCCCGAAACTTAAGTCATATAAGAACATCTAAACTTAAACCTAAACCTCCGGCATTGAAATTCATCCGTTTTTCTTTTAATCGAAATAAGAAATTGGTAACTGGAAGTGGTTTTTGCCTTAATTTATATTAAAAACAGACGTATTCTTATGAGAAATGGTTGAGAAGTCGCAAAAAAGCATTAACTTTGGGGACATAATTTGCGGAATGTGTTTTAGCGGCATGTGATGCAACAGTTGAAGAATAAATGCATACAAAATCTGAAATCTTAGAGGCATTCTCCCGCCTCCTCGACATACAGGATGAGTTGCGAGAGAAATGCCCATGGGATAATAAACAGACAAACGAATCGCTGCGACCTCATACTATTGAGGAAGTATATGAACTCTGTGACGCCATTCTCTCTGATGATCCGAAGGAGATACAGAAAGAGATGGGTGATGTCATGGAGCATCTTGTTTTCTATGCCATGATAGGCAGGGAAAAGGGACTTTTTGATATGGGGGATGTGTTGGAGAAAGAAGCTGACAAACTGGTATTCAGACATCCGCACATCTATGGCGACAAGACTGCTGAAAACCCAGATGAGGTAAGCAAGATATGGGAGCAGGTGAAGCAGAAGGAGAAGGATGGTAACAAGACTGTCCTGTCTGGTGTTCCGAAGTCGCTGCCATCTTTGATAAAGGCTTACCGCATTCAGGACAAAGCACGTAATGTGGGCTTTGACTGGGAAGAGAGAGGAGATGTATGGGAGAAGGTATATGAGGAGATAGGAGAGCTGAAAGAAGAATTTGAGAAAGGAAACAAAGAAGCAGCAGAGAAGGAATTGGGCGACTTGCTCTTTGCCATCGTGAATGCTGCACGATTATATCATATGAACCCTGATACGGCTTTGGAACACACGAACCGTAAGTTTATCACTCGATTCGAGTATATAGAGAAAAAAGCTAAGGAGATGGGGCGTAATATTAAGGACTTAACTCTTGGAGAGATGGAAAAACTTTGGGAAGAAGCAAAAAGTGTATTACTGTGTATCATGACAATTCTTGTTGTTGCAGCATGTACTAATACAACAAGGCCAAACATGGATATCGAGGACGAAATGGTCGGGGTTGCTGACAGCGCTATATATGGTACTGTAGGCGATGCCACAAGTATGCATGTACTGACGATTGTTACAGATAACGGTCGTGAGATGGCTGTGGCAATGAATCAGGATACCATTCCTTCTGATATTCAGGGAGGTCTGTATGCAGGTGATAATATATGTGTGACGACAAAGCCAGACCCATCTGACCCGAGAAAGGGTATGAAGGTTATCGCAAAAGCTGTCAATATAACATCATTGTTGGGACATTGGACTTCTCTGGACCGTAACTTCACTATGAAGGAGAACGGCATAATAGAGGGCAAAAATAATATTGAGTCAAAGCCTTATACCTCATGGCAGATGAGAAACTGCCAGTTGATACTCAATGCTGATACCTTTGATATTATAGCTCTGACACCTGATTCCCTGATTCTTGAGGGAGATGACGGAGTGTATGGGTATAAGAGGAAGAAGTAGGGCCCCCTCCCAACCTCCCCCAGTTAGGGGAGGGGATGATTAAGTTTAGGGTTTAGAGTTGAGAGGCTGTGGAAAGTTATAGTTTTATCTGAAATAATTAAGGGCTGGCATTACAAAAATGTCAGCCCTTAAAGAAAAATTGACTGTCTCACGACAATCAACCTTCATTAACCTTAATAATCTAATACCATGAAAAACACGATGCAAAGGTATGCATTATTTTTTATATCTACAAATTTTTTGTGCTCAGACTAAAAAACTTTTATATTTTTTAACAGAACAGGCTCCTCTTTTTTGTCAGATGGAGCAAATGGTTCCCTTAAAGTGACCTGTATCAGTAGTGGAGATACGGATGTTATTGTTGCTTCTGCAAAGCGGAAGGCTCCGTCTGAGAAATCACGGGCTTTTTCAAGCTTCCAGATTATCTTACCGGAAACGTTTGCGTCACTCTTTATATTATATAGGTATGCGCGCGTGTCAGGTTCGGGGAGGGGTAGGGTGATTAAGAGTATCACCTTGTCATCAGCCACTTTTGCAAGTTCGTATCTCATATTGTCCTTGCTGAAGATGATGAGGCTGTCGCTGTTATGTGTCACTTCGGTAGTACCTCCGACCTTCTTTGGCATTATGGTGTCGGGGATACTCTCGTATATCTGATCGAGAGTCTGTGACATCACCGGCAGAGTGAAAAGGGAACTGTATAGTATGATTGCAAAAAACAGTTTTTTCATAGTGCGCTATTTCTTTTTGTCGTTCTTTTTCTTGTTGCTCTGTTTCATGAGGCTATAGGCAGAGTATAGTCCTAATTCTCCAGCTTTCGATAAGTCGGCCTGTGACTTTTCTATCTCGTTGGTATGCAGATATGCAAGACCTCTGTTATAATAGGCGTGTGAGAAATATGGGTCTATCTCAATAGCCTTCGTGAGATTCTCTATTGCCTCGGTATAGACGCTGTCACGTGCCTGATGGGTTCCCAGATTGTAGTAGTCCTGTGCACTCTTTGGCACCTTTACTTCTACGTATTCTGTCTTCTCTACCAGGCTGTCACGCTGCATCACGATATAAGGCTGGTAATGCTCCGTAATCTGTCTGTTCTGTATTTTTCCGCGATATTCGCTCTTGTATTCCGGCTCTTGTGAGGCATCGTCCTCGACAACTATTTGGTCATACTTCTCAAGGTCTATATCAGACAGTTTTCGCATCTGATGCAGTTTTGCTGATGACCACCTGTTCTGCACTCCGAGGTGTTTGTCCATCTGGGCCTTCAGAATGCGATATTCGTCCTTCTCAGCATTCGCAGTCTGTCCTAAGCGGCGATAACACTCTGCACGGAATTTCAGACCTGTCCAGAAGTTGGGGAATTTCTTTATTACGATAGAATAATCTCGGATGGCGCTTTTCAGGTCTCCTGTCCTGTCCTCCAGAATGGCCCTGTTGAATAATGCCATGATGTTGCCGGGCTCCAGGCTCAGAACGTAGTTGAAGTCTTCTATGGCCCTGTTGTCGTCACCTACCTGTTGTCTCAACAATCCTCTGTTATAGTGTGCGAGGAAGTTGTTGGGGTCCAGTTCCAATGCCGTATCATAGTCGTTCATGGCCCCACGCAGGTTGTTGTTTCTCAGTCGTACGTGAGCCCTGTTGACGTAACATCTTACGTCCTTCGGTTTGTAATGTAAGGCTTTGGTGTAGTATTCGTCTGCCTCTTTCCACATGCTTTTGGTAAAGGCGAACATCGCTTTTACCCTCCATGCGCTGGCATTGTGTTCGTCAAGTTCCAACCCTTTGTCTATCCATTTCTCTGCCTCTATGGTGTCACCAAGATTCATGTGCGCCTCAGCCTTCATGAGATATGCGCTGGAATTCTTCTGCCATTTCTGTATCAGGGTGTCCAACTGTAGCAGGCAGGTGTCATATTCCTTATTCTCCAGATAGCATGCTGCACGGTTATACCAGTAGTTCTGGTTTGCCGGCTCTTGGGAGATGGCTTTCGTATAGTCTGCTATAGCATCTGTGAAGTTATCCTGCTTGATGCGGGTGATACCACGAAGGTCATAGAGCTCCGTGACGTACGGATTAAGCCTCAATGCTTCTGTGGCGTCGCTTTCTGCTCCCTGCCAGTCGTCAAGATAGTATTTTGCGATGGCACGCAGCTGCCAGGGTTCCCACAGGTATGGCTTGGCAGCTATAGCCTGGTTGAAATATTGTATGGAGAGGACATAGTCCTCATAGTGTAATGCTATGCGTCCGCTGAGAATTAGCTTGTCAACGTTATATTGCCCATATACTGATGATATGGGGAATATGCAGAATATGACATACAGTAAACGCTTGAGCATTTGTGTTTTCTTATTTGGCTACCTTAACCTTGTAGCCTGTTCTGAAACGTCCCTGCAGCAAAGCCTTCAGCTTTGATTTTATCAGCTGCTTCCTCAGTGGAGAGATGCGGTCTATGAACATCTTTCCATCAAGGTGGTCAAATTCGTGTTGCATGACACGTGCCAGATAGCCTTCCACCCATTCGTCGTGCTCCTCGAAGTTTTCATCCTGATAGGTAACATGAATCCTTGTCGGGCGAACCACGTTCTCGTGTATTGCCGGTAATGACAGACAACCCTCTGAGGAGCTCTCCGTATTCGTGTCGTCATAGTCTGTGATATGGGGATTGATATACACCTTTCTGAATTCTTTGTATTCAGGAAAATCTTCCTTCAGGGGATCCAGGTCTATTACTACCAATCGTATTGGCAGTCCTATCTGCGGAGCAGCAAGTCCTATACCCTCGCTGTTGGCAAGGGTTTCCCACATGTTGACAATAAGTGTTTTGAGGTCGGGGTAGTTAGCATTAATATCTTGAGCAACCTTTCTCAAGACAGGCTGACCATATGTATAGATGGGTAATATCATCTGTGGCTTAAGTAATCTTGTAATATTATTGTTGCAGAAACTTTGTCAACGAGGGCCTTGTCCTGTCTTGCTTTTTTGTGCAGTCCTGCATCAAGCATTGTCTTGTGTGCCAGTACTGAAGTGAAACGCTCGTCATATCCCTCAATGGGTATCTCCGGATGAGCATTTCTCCAACGGCTTTCGAACGACTTTACCCTCGCCATATTCTCTGACGGCATACCGTTCGATTGCTTCGGCTCTCCGATGATGATGCGTTCTACGGACTCTCGCTGAATGTAGTTTTCGAGATATTCGAACAGCTTGTGAGTATCTACAGTATCAAGCGCACCGGGCACTATCTGTAATTCGTCTGTTACAGCAAGCCCGGTGCGCTTCTTTCCGTAGTCTATAGCAAGTATCCTAGACATTTACTTCATCAGAAGCCAAGCGTCAGGATATGTAGCCTTGAGTGATTCCTTTGTGCTTACAGCGCTGTTTCTGTCATCGTGTGTAGTAGCGATTACACGATACATGTTGCGGTCGCTGTTGTATGCTATCTGTGCATCATAGCCAGCATTTCTCAGAGTGTTCTGCAGACCGTCAGCATTTGCACGTACACCGAAAGAACCTACTACTACAGAGTAAGCCTTCAGACCGGAACCGCTTACAACGTTAACGTTCTCCTTGCGAACAGGAGTGTTGTCAACAACAGTTGTTGTCTGCTGTACAGGCTGCTGTACCATTGGGGTAACAGGAGCTTGGGTCTGTACTGGTGCCTGATATTCTGGCTGCTGCTGTTGTACTGGCTGTTGTGCATACTGTTCCTGAGCCTTAGCCTTTTCGTAAGCCTTACGATAAGCGCTTTCTTTTGAAGAACTACAAGCTGTGAATGCAATTGCTGTGCAAACTAATGCACTGAAATAAAAAATCTTTTTCATTGTCGTGTTATTGTATTAAAGTGATATAATTCTGTTAATTCGTTGCAAAGGTACGAAAAAAAATGTAAAAAAAATTTGTTTTGATAATTTTTTTTGTTACTTTTGCATTTGGAAATGTATTTATTATGTTTATTAACCAATTATTAACAACAAATTAAAATTTTAACTATGAAGACATTGGGTTACATCGCAGCTGTTATCGGCGGAGCCGTTGCAGGTGCTACAGCAGCTCTCTTGCTTGCTCCAGAGAAGGGTGAAGATACACGTGCAAAGCTTCAGGACTACGCAAAAGAGTATTATGACAAGATTGACATCAAGAAGACCGCTGAAGACATTCAGAAGAAAGTGAAGGACTTCTGTGAGAAATATAACCTCAATCTTTCAAAGAATCAGGTAGAAGAACTGGCGGAAGACGTTGTTGAGGCATGATTTCCAGTGAAGCAAATGTCAAGAAGATAGTCGCCCTGATTGAGGATTCCAAAGGATGGGTGGAGCTGAAGTCTGAAAAGACACGGCTTGACGTGACGCATAAATTGGTGTCCATAGTAGGAATGTTATTCTTTATTATGGTATTACTGCTGATTTTAATGCTCATTCTTGCGTGTCTTTCTTTCGCTGCTGCCTATTCTCTTGAGGGTATCGTGGGGTCAAGACCCGCTGCCTTTCTGTGTATCAGCCTGTTCTATGTGGTGTTGCTGCTAATAGCTTATGCCACACGTAGTAAATGGCTCTTCGCACCATTGGCACACTTGTTCTCTGACCTCGCTCCTGAAGAACTCAAGAAGAAGAGTGACTCTATGCAGGCAGATATTACTGCAAAAGAGTCGGCACTCAAAAAGAATTGGAATTCTCTTGTCAATGAAGAGGAACCAATCGTCCTCTCACCAACGAAGCGTGTGATGAATTGGATTACAGACTCTTCAAATGTCATTGACGGAGCTCTTCTTGGCTGGAAACTATATAGAATATTCGGAAAAAAGAAAAAATTCTTTTAAGAAAAAATAATCAGTATCTTGGCCTTATCGCTGGCATTCTGTGCCAGAGGAAAGTCCGGGCAGCACAGAGCACTCCACTTGCGAAACTACAAGCTATTGGTGACAGTAGGTGTTAACAGAAGAAAATAACCGCCAGCGCATAATTCTTGCTGAGTCAAACGAAGTCGGATAATGTGCGCAGGTAAGGGTGAGAAGGTGGTGTAAGAGACCACCAGGTAGTTGGTGACAACTATGCTGTGTTTTCTGGAGGCTGCAAGTTCATGTAAACCATCGTCATGATAGGGCTGCTCGCCCGAATTCCTCGGAATACGGTGGAGGGTAGAACGCTTAGATAAATGATAGGGCACTGGTTTCACCAGTACAGAACCCGGCTTATAGAGATACTGATTTCTTTTTTCTTAATTTTTTGTTCCCCTTTAACTCCCCCTTTAACTCCCTTTTTTAACTCCCTTTTTTAACTCCCTTTTTTACTCCCTCTTTAACTCCTTTTTTAACTCTTGCATGCGCATCTTTAATACTATATACACCTTCATTCGCGCTTTTATCATTGATATCGACCAAAAGCGTGTTATTGCGACAGCGAGTAATCTTACATACTCCTCGCTTCTTGCCTTTGTACCTATCCTAGCAGTATTCTTTGCTGTTGCGAGGGGGTTCGGATATTCTGTATATATCGAAGACTGGTTTCGTGACCTCTTGTCGTCACAACCTGATGCGGCAGAGACGATAATTGGATTCGTAAATTCCTATCTCGTACATACCAAGAAGGGAATATTCCTCGGCATCGGACTTATCTTTATGTTGTGGACAACTCTGATGCTGATTTCAAATATTGAGAGTGCATTTAATGATATCTGGCACGTGAAACACCCCAGAAGCATTTTCCGCACTATTACGGATTATGTTTCGCTATTCTTTCTGTTGCCGATTTTCCTTGTTGTCAGCTCTGGTCTATCAATATGGATTGCGGCATTGCAGGATCAGCTCAGTGATGTCATAGTTCTGGGTCCTATCATGACATTCTTTATAAAACTGTCACCTTATCTTCTCCTGTCAGCAGGCTTTGTTTGTCTGTATGTTTTTATGCCTAATACAAAGGTGAAATTCAGTTCTGCCCTTGGACCGGGCATCTTGGCAGGTGTGAGCATGCAGATATTCCAGATGGTGTATATCAATTCCCAGATATGGATATCCAATTACAACGCCATCTATGGTTCCTTCGCTATGATACCATTCTTCCTGCTATGGCTACAGACATCATGGATAATATGTCTCATGGGTGCTGAGTTGACCTATTGTAAGCAGAATTCAGAAGACTTCTTCTCCAGCGAGCCTACTCTCACATCTGGCTATTCCTTTAATTCACGTCTTGAGCAGTCGTGGATTATTATGGAACATGTAGCGCAGCGTTTCATGGATGGAGAAGAAGAATATACAGCAGAAGAGATAAAGGAAATGCTGAATGCTGAGGCTGCTTCTCGTGGCAGTGATAAGAAGATTCCTATGAGGGTAGTGGAGAATCTGCTCTCCGACCTGCAGGATATACATTTCCTCGCAGAATTAGTGCATGATGAAAAAGGTGATACCGCCCGTTATCTGCCCAATGAAGCATTAAAAAATCTCACAAAAGAAGAATTGTATAACAGGCTCTCCAACCTCGGGGTGAAAATATAACGGTTAACGTTTAACGGTTAAAGGTTAACGGTTAAAGAAAAACTCTAAACTTACCACTGCCTCTATACTCTCAACTCTACAGAGGTGTTCTGTTGAGGATGGAGCGTCCTAAGGTAACTTCGTCAGTATATTGTAGTTCGTCGCCCACATTGATGCCACGGGCTATGACGCTCAGTCTTACGTCAGGAAATTCACGCAACTTTCTGGAGATATAGAAATTCGTTGTATCTCCCTCCATGGTACTTGCAAGTGCAAATATCACCTCTCTTATCTGCTGCTCCCCGTCCTTTCCGCTCTGTCCGTTTCTTATTCTCTCTATCAGCGACTCTATTTCCAGGTTGCTTGGTCCGATGCCATCCATTGGTGATATGATGCCACCCAAGACATGGTAGAGACCCTTATACTGCATTGTCCTCTCGATAGCCAGAACATCCTGAATAGTCTCTACTACACAAATCACAGAGCCGTCTCTCGACTTGTCAGCACAGATGGGACACAGTTCGCTTTCAGAGATATTGTGGCATTTCTTGCAATACTTCACATCTCTCTTTAATATTGTCAAAGCATCAGCAAACGCTGTTACATCAGCCTCCTCCTGACGCAGCATGTGCAGCACCAGGCGTAAAGCAGTTTTGCGACCTATCCCAGGAAGCTTCGCAAACTGATCTATTGCATTATCGAGAAGAACGTTAGGCAATTTTGAATTAAGAATTTTGAATTATGAATTGTGAATTAAGAGGTGAGAGGTTTATTTGGATGAAGGTTTATGGATGAAAGATGAAGGCTTGTTTGTGGGAGTAGTCAGTATTAAACTTTCCTCCTTCTTCCTTTCACCCTTCTTCCTTAGACTTTTGTTCTTAAATCTTAAATGATTTCACCGCTCTGTCCATTTCGCGTTTGTCCTGCTTGAGCTTGAGGGTTTCGCGTTTGTCGAATTCTTTCTTACCTCGGCAGAGGGCAATGTCGAGTTTTGCACGTCCCTTATCATCGATGAAGAGCAGGGTGGGGACGATGGTGAATCCAACGGCCTTAGTGTCTTCCTTCAGGTGGCGTATCTCTCTCTTGTTGAGCAGCAGTTTTCTGTCTCTGCGAGCCTCGTGGTTGTTGTACGAGCCATAGAAATATGGGCTGATGTTCATACCCTTCACCCACATCTCGTCATTGTGTATGTAGCAGAAGGTGTCCACCAGCGACGCCTTACCCATGCGGATACTCTTTATCTCCGTACCCGTCAATACGATGCCGGCAGTATAGGTGTCCACAAAGTGGTAGTCAAAAGCAGCCTTCTTGTTCTTTATCTGTACTGGACTTTTCTTGCGTAAAAGTTCCTGTTCTTTGTTCATCCTACTTTAATATTTGCTGCAAAATTACGAAAAAAACTTTATATATAACAAAAAAGGTGTTATAAAATTTGTGATTTCACATAAATTTATGTACCTTTGCGCTCAAATGATACTAAAGTGAATACTTAATTCCAAGTACATATATTTTATTTAACTATTCAAAAATAAAAACATTATGATTTACACAAAGGAAGTCAACGACATGTGCGTCGTTGCAAAAGGTCCTAACCACGGTCCTGCTCCAATTCCTGAAGAGGGAAAGTGGATTCAGGCCAAGGAGATTAAGGACATCTCTGGTATGACCCACGGCATTGGTTGGTGTGCTCCACAGCAGGGTTGCTGCAAGCTCTCTCTCAATGTAAAGGATGGTGTTATTGAAGAAGCTCTCGTAGAGACAATCGGCTGCTCAGGCATGACCCATTCAGCTGCTATGGCTTCTGAGATTCTGCCTGGTAAGACAATTCTTGAGGCACTCAATACCGACCTCGTTTGCGATGCTATCAATACAGCAATGCGCGAGCTCTTCCTCCAGATTGTATATGGCCGCACCCAGTCAGCATTCTCTGAGGGAGGCCTTGCAATCGGTGCAGGTCTTGAAGACCTCGGCAAGGGCCTCGTATCTCAGTGTGGTACTCTCTACGGCACAAAGGCTAAGGGCACACGTTATCTCCAGCTCACAGAAGGCTATATCACAAAGCAGTACCTCGATGAGGACAATGAAGTTTGTGGTTACGAGTTCGTTCACATGGGTAAGTTCATGGATGCTGTCAAGAAGGGCATGGATGCAAATGAGGCACTCAAGTCTGTAACAGGCACATACGGCCGTACTAAGCCAGAGCAGGGAGCAGTTAAATTTATTGACCCACGTAAAAATTAATAGGAGGAAATTATTATGATTCGCGAAGTAAAATTTGAGTCACAAGATCGTCGTATCAAGCAGATACTCGCTGCTCTGAACGAGAATGGTATTTCTTCTATTGAGGAAGCAAACGAAATATGTGAAAAGGCAGGTCTCGACCCTTACAAGACATGTGAGGAGACACAGATGATTTGTTTCGAGAACGCTAAGTGGGCATACGTAGTAGGTTCTGCTATTGCTCTGAAGAAGGGTTGCAAGACAGCTGCTGAGGCAGCAGAGGCAATCGGCATCGGTCTGCAGTCATTCTGCATCCCTGGTTCTGTTGCTGACGACCGTAAGGTAGGTATCGGCCACGGAAACCTCGCAGCACGTCTGCTCCGTGAAGAGACAGAGTGTTTCGCATTCCTCGCTGGTCACGAGTCTTTCGCAGCAGCTGAGGGTGCTATCAAGATTGCAGAGATGGCAAACAAAGTACGCCAGAAGCCACTCCGTGTCATCCTGAACGGTCTGGGCAAGGACGCTGCTATGATTATCTCTCGTATCAACGGCTTCACATACGTACAGACACAGTTCGACTACTTCACAGGCGAGCTGAAAGTCGTTAAGACAAAGTCATATTCAGACGGTCCACGTGCAAAGGTAAACTGCTATGGCGCAGACGATGTACGTGAAGGTGTGGCAATCCTTTGGAAGGAGAACGTAGATGTATCTATCACAGGTAACTCTACCAACCCAACACGTTTCCAGCATCCGGTAGCTGGTACATACAAGAAGGAGCGCGTACTTGCTGGCAAGCCATACTTCTCAGTAGCATCAGGTGGCGGTACAGGTCGTACACTGCACCCAGACAACATGGCTGCTGGTCCTGCTTCTTATGGTATGACAGATACTCTCGGACGTATGCACTCTGACGCACAGTTCGCTGGTTCTTCTTCAGTTCCTGCACACGTTGAGATGATGGGCTTCCTCGGTATTGGTAACAACCCAATGGTAGGATGTACAGTAGCATGTGCCGTAAACGTAGCACTTGCCCTGAACAAGTAAACAATAACAACATCAATAAAAAAGCCGACTTCCGATTTGGAAGCCGGCTTTTTTATAACTCTTAACTCTAAACTTTTAACTCTTAACTAAAAGGTACGTTCCTGCAACCTGTAGAATCAGTCCGGGCCAGCCGATGGCGAAGTCTGCTATGGTAGCGGCGATGCCACCTGTGAGGGCAAGCTCTCCAAGACCTCCCAGAAGTTCTGCCGTAAGAACGACACCTACGAGAATGGGTAGGGTAGCCTTACGATAGTATTGTGCTGCAAGACCTGCTACGAGAGCAAGGATGATGAGCTTAACTGTCATCACCTGCAGTATGCCCCATGCCGGCATTCCTGTGGCATAATGGTTTACCAATGGGGAAAGAGCGGCAGCTATAAGGGCTGGCTTCCAGCCAAACTTATATGCTCCAACCATAATGACGAGAGATAATGGGGCAAGCATCACTCCACCTTGTGGAATGAGATGACACAACTGTGGCAACACAAGGTTGCAGAGAATGAAGACTGCGGACCAAAGGTAGGTGCGAGTTTCGTTGAAAGCTAGAGTGAACATTGGGTGAAAGTTTAGAGGATGAAAGATGAAGGTCAAAGGCCAAAAGTGTCGCTAACCCTTAACCTTTAACCATTAACCATATAACCATTTATAGTCCCAGAGACTTCTTAATGTCAGCGATGCGGGCATCGGCCTTTGCATTTGCTGCTTCGTAGTTGCCGTCAAAGTCAGGCACTGGTACCTCACAATAGAACTTTATTTTTGGCTCTGTACCAGAAGGACGAACAGAAATCTTCATACCATCTTCTGTGAACCACTGCAGCACATTTGCTGTTGTTGGCATATCGAGGGCAGATTCCTTGCCGTCTGCATACTGCTTGAGGCTCTTGTAGTCCTTGACACATACTACCTTGCTGCCTGCTATCTCTGATGGTGGGCAAGCACGGAAGTCTTCCATCATCTTCTTTATCTCGTCAGCACCACTCTTACCTGGCTTGGTAACACTGACAGCTGCTTCCTTCTGGAATCCGTATTCCTTATATATATCAAGGAGCAGGTCATAGAGGGTCTTGCCCTGGTCTTTTGCCCAAGCTGCAATCTCGCAGATGAGACAGATAGAAGCAGGAGCGTCCTTATCGCGTACCTTATCGTATGGCAGATAGCCGAAGGACTCCTCACCACCACCGATGTACTTACGCTTGCCTTCGTTGACGCGGATGCGGTATGCTATCCACTTGAAGCCTGTATATTCGTCGAAGCACTCTACACCATTAGCACGTGCTATCTTTGCGATGAGCTCAGAGGTTACGATGGTCTTCACCATGAAGTCTGAAGGATTGAGCTGGCCGAGGGCTTTCTTGTTCTTGATGGTGTACCAATAGAACATGCATGCTGTCTGGTTACCATTGAGTATCTGCCACTCACCCTTGTCGTTACGACATACTATAGCGAGGCGGTCAGCATCAGGGTCGGTAGCTACTACGAGGTCGGCATTGAGCTTAGTGCCGAGTTTCATACCAAGTGTCATTGCCTCAGCATTCTCTGGGTTCGGAGAAACAACAGTTGGGAAATTGCCGTCGACAACCATCTGCTCAGGAACTACATTGATGTTCTGGAAGCCCCAAGAACGCAGACACAATGGCACGAGAACACGTCCTGTGCCATGCATAGCAGAATAGACGATGTTGAGGTCCTTGTTGCGGAGGATGACATCCTGATCTACCATGCCTTCCTTAACGGCACACATATAGTCATAGTCCATCTCACCACCAATGATATGAAGGAGGTCAGGATTGAGGTCCCACTTAACATCTTCTATCTTTACCTTCTTAACCTCTTCCACGATGCCCACATCATGTGGCTGCAACACCTGTGAACCGTCTTCCCAATATGCCTTGTAGCCATTGTACTCACGAGGGTTGTGAGAAGCGGTGACATTAACACCACACTGCGCTCCGAGCTGACGGATAGCGAAAGAGATTTCTGGGGTAGGACGCAGACTCTCAAAGAGATATGCCTTTATGCCGTTGGCTGTGAAGATAGCTGCTACTGTCTCAGCAAACATACGTCCATTGTTACGGCAGTCATGTCCGATGACAGCAGCGAGGTCTTTCTTACCAGGGAAGGCCTTCAATACGTAGTTAGCAAAACCTTGGGTCGCCATACCTACGATATATTTGTTCATGCGATTGGTGCCAGCTCCCATGATGCCACGCAGACCACCAGTACCAAACTCCAGCAGCTGGTAGAAGGCGTCAATGAGGTCGGTAGGATCGCTGTTGTCCAACATTGCCTGTACTTCCTTACGGGTTTCTTCATCAAAAGATGGGGACAGCCACTCTTGTGCCTTCTGGCGACACTGGGCTATCAAAGCTTCATTGTTTTCCATTGTCTTTCGTATGTGTTTAGGTTTAAAAATATTTTACACGCTGTCTGCAAAGTTATGAAAAAAAATGATAGAAACCTAATTTGCGTGTTATTTTTTTATAATTTTTTTATTTATCTTCGTAGAATTATACTTTTTTGTTATTTTTGCACGACAGATGAAGACGGAATTAATCCTGGTAGGTAAGACCACAGACAAGCATCTTCAGGCCGGTATTGAGGACTATGTTGGTCGCATAGGGCATTATATGCCTTTTGCGCTGACTGTCATTCCAGAGCTGAAGAATACGAAATCGCTCTCCGAGGACCAGCAGAAGACATTGGAGGGGGAGGCGATACTGAAGCTGTTGCAGCCCTCGGACACACTGGTAATTCTCGATGAGAAGGGTAGGGAATACCGCTCTGTGGAGTTCGCCTCGTGGCTGGCAAAGCGTCAGCAGACAGCACGCCGTCTGATATTCCTAATCGGAGGTCCCTATGGCTTTTCGGATGCTATATATGAAAGGGCTAACGAGAAGATATCGCTCTCGAAGATGACATTCTCACACCAATTGGTGAGACTGATTTTTGCGGAGCAGCTATACCGAGCATGTACTATTAACAAAAACGAACCATACCATCATGAGTAAAAAACTATTACTTCTAGCTATTCTATTTTCAATTTTCAATTCTCAATTTTCAATAATCCACGCACAAGACACTACATCGCCTGGCGCACGCTGGTGGTGGCTGGGAAGTGCTGTCGATAAGGAAAACCTTCGCTGGAACATGGAACAGTATGCCAGTCACGGTATCGGAGCACTGGAGATTACTCCGCTGTATGGTGTGAAAGGAAATGAAACCAACAATATAGAGTATCTCTCTCCAAAGTGGATGGAGATGTTGAAGTATGTGGAAAACGAAGGAAAGCGTCTGGGTATCCAGATAGATATGAATAATGGTACAGGATGGCCCTTTGGTGGTCCTACGACACCCATTGAGGAGGCAGCCTGCAAGGCATTGGTGATAGATACCATAGTGACGAAGGCTGACTATGACAAGGGTATCGACTTCGCTGTTCCTGCAAAGGAAAAGAAATATGCAAAGCTGGACTTTGTGCAGAGTTATCCTACAAACGAAAAAGACAAGGTTCGTGTGATAGCCCTTTATATCAGTCGCACCCGTCAGCAGGTAAAACGTGCTGCTCCTGGTGGACAGGGATATGTGATAGACCATTTTGACAAGGATGCCGTAAAGCATTATCTGGAAAAGTTTGACAAAGCCTTCAACGAGACAAATACTCCTTGGCCAAATACTATCTTTAATGATTCGTATGAGGTGTATGGTGCGGACTGGACACCTACCTTGCCGGCAGAATTTGAGAAGCGTCGTGGATATTCGCTTAAGGAGAATATCAACAAACTGGTGGACAGAGATCCACAGGTGGTAAGTGACTATAGAGAGACTCTTTCGGATATGCTGCTGGATAACTTCACAAAGCAATGGGTAGCATGGGCTCACAGCCATAATATGAAGGTAAGAAATCAGGCGCATGGTTCGCCAGCAAACCTGTTAGACCTGTATGCTGCTGTCGATATACCAGAGATAGAGGGCTTCGGACTTTCGGAATTTGGTATCAAGGGATTGCGTGTAGATCCTGGTATGACGAAACTTAACGACTCGGACTATTCTATGTTCAAATATGCCCCATCTGCAGCCCATGTGAGTGGTAAGAACCTCGTATCATCAGAGACCTTCACTTGGCTGACAGAGCATTTCCGCACCTCACTGTCACAGATGAAGCCGGACCTCGACCTGATGTTCTGTGCAGGTGTGAACAGAATGTTCTTCCACGGCATCTGCTATTCTCCAAAGGATGACCAGTGGCCAGGATGGAAGTTCTATGCCTCTATCGATATGTCGCCCACAAACAGCATATGGAGGGATGCGGAATACTTCAACCGTTATGTGAAGAATTGCCAGACGATGTTACAGAGCGGAAAGCCTGACAATGATGTATTGGTATATTTCCCTGTCCGTAACCTTTGGAAGGATAATACGAAGACGCTGCTGATGCAGTTTGCTATCCACAACCTCGGAGAACTGGCACCTGCCTTCAAACGCTCTATATTGGAACTCGACTCGCTGGGTTATGACTGCGACTATATCTCTGATCGCCAGCTGCTGGCATGCCAGTCGGCAACGCTTGCAAATGGTGGCTGTGGCATCATGACAGAGGCAGGAATAATGTACAAGGCGTTGCTGATTCCTGACGGAGCAATATTAACACCATCGCTGCAGGAGCATATCGCAGAGTTGCAGAAGCAGGGCGTCAGCATCGTATATGGCAACGATGAGCAGAAACTGAGACAGGTGGCTGCGCCAGAGATGATGAAGACACAGTATGGTCTGAAGATGATACGTCGCAAGTCGGATGCGGGATATGACTATTTTATTGCCAACCTGACACCTGGCGATGTGGACGGATATACTACGCTGGCTGTGCCGTTTAAGGATGCACAGTGGTATGAACCGCTGACGGAAAAAACCTTTGCAGCAGATATAGAAGACAACAGCATAAGGCTAATGCTTCGCTCAGGAGAGTCTATCATACTGCATACATTCTCAACACCGCAGAATGCACAGTTGCCAAAACGTTGTGTTACAGAATGCTTCGGCTCTGAAATAGACATGGATGGCAAATGGACACTGAGGTTTACGGAGGAAGCACCAAAGGTGAGTGGTACCATCACCCTGAGCAGTCCACAGACATGGGAGACACTGTCAGAGGAAACTGCAGTGACAATGGGTACAGGTATTTATGAGACAACCTTCAAGATGGGTAAGCCAGAGGGACAGTATGCCATAGACCTTGGCGATGTGAGAGAGTCGGCTCGTGTATATATCAATGATGTCTTTGTGGGATGCGCATGGAGTGTGCCATATATACTGCGTTTTGACAATACGATACTTAAGAAGGGAAAGAATACTCTTCGCATAGAGGTGACTAATCTGCCTGCCAACCGCATAGCAGACCTTGACCGTAAGGGAGTGGAGTGGAGAAAGTTTGAGGAGATAAATGTCGTAGACATAAAATATCAGAAAACCAAGTACGACAATTGGGCTCCAATGCCATCCGGACTCAATTCTGACGTGAGAATTTATGCTGTAGAGTAATATTTTTTGCAGAAAAATTTGGTAGTTTGAAAAAAAAGTATTACCTTTGCACCCGCAATCGAAAAAAGTGATGCTTTTGCACCCTTAGCTCAGTTGGTAGAGCAACTGACTCTTAATCAGTGGGTCCAGGGTTCGAATCCCTGAGGGTGTACAAAAAACGACGAGCTAATATAGTTCGTCGTTTTTGTTTTTTAGGATTACATTTTCACAAAAGCGCCATATAGAATCATGGTCAGTCATAGTATTCAATATTCAGTTCATCGCTTACGTTGAAATCATCATGAAAGCCGTCATCATACGAATATACGATACGCATGCCACGATAGGTAGAAGGAACTTTCAATGTTTCCAGCAGATGCCATTTGGGACGGCCAAAGTCGTATGATTCCCTATCAAGGAGAATGCGGTTGGAAACAAAGTCAAAGTGATAGTACCCACCGCCGATGCACTGGTCACCTGGCTTCAGCAAATTCATATGCTGGCTCACCATACCAAGGCGAAAGTAACCATCCATTGTTATTATGAACTTGGGGAGAGTCATTGTTCGAGTCCGTTCTGTTGGTTGTTTCAAGGATTGATTCCTGATAGTTCCTCCTGTGCAAATGCAGGAGTGACAG
>ERZ842401.4040-NODE-4040-length-17488-cov-39.037572_pt1 | contig 17488 bp, 12 predicted proteins | sample MGYA00521270_ERZ842401 | MGnify/ENA primary metagenome ERZ842401 (study PRJEB31892, sample SAMEA3878208) | bioreactor metagenome | biome: Moose rumen | place: Sweden | collected 2011-10 | study: EMG produced TPA metagenomics assembly of the PRJEB12797 data set...
GAAATAAGCAATTAGACTAATTTTTCAACACAGGGTTTTGCAGGTGACCCGAATAATCCTCTTAATTTTCGTTCATAAAGTTCTTTTTCGATGATTTTCCCTTTTGGCGATAATTCGTATTTCTTTTTAAGCCTTAAGATTGTATCTTTTTCACTTGTGGGGAAAAAGAAACTAATATTATGCTCTGGATATTCCCTCCAACTTTTACAAGTATCCACAACTATACCAATATAAATGAAGAGATCATCTTCAGGTAGGGCTGTGATGCCCTGATGGCGAATGATAATATTTGTTTGACTTATCCAATAAAAGTCGCAATACAAATCCCACAAGGCATCCCAATTAAATCCGAAATAATCGGGGAAAGCAAGTTTCTCGTTTAGTTCTGTGAGCAATTCTTTCTCGCTATAAACTACTTTAATGTCCACAAAAAGAAAATCTTCTTTTACGACAAGATCTTCACTCTTAGTAAATTCTATATTATTCATTAACGCTACACTGTTTAAAATAAAAAATATACATCCTGCACCTTTTCAGTAGACACAGAAATTGATTTTTAGATTTTTATTTTTTCAAAAGTAGACATATTCGTTATTTTTCTTTTATTATCTTTTGCAAAAGTAGACATTTCTATCAAAATCTGCAAGTTTTCTTTTCTAAAAGTGGACACATTTAACTATTTTATTGATTATCAGCCTCCTTTCTTCTTTTCTGTACAAACTTGGGCACTTCCGAGAGCTGTCTCTTGGAAAAAGTGTCTTTCACCTCCAGTTCACCTTTATAATATCTTCTTCGATAATTGGCAGGCGTGTCATATCCGATGGCGAAACAAGGACGGCTTTCGTTATAGAAAGTGACGTACTTACCTATACAGTCCCTGACGTCTTCCCTTGAACGGAGCGATTCTATCTGGAAGTCAATGACCAGCTCTTCCTTGATCCATCCGTTTAGAGCCTCGTTGACAGGATTGTCTGTAGGTTTTCCAGCTCTTGACATAGAGCGTACTATCAGAGTATCCTTGATGAGTTCATTATATGCCATCGATGCATAGACGCTTCCCTGGTCGGTATGCAGCACCGTAGGTTCTGTCCTTCCCCTCTGCAGGCTTACGACATCTTTTAAGCCGTCGATGTACTGCTCCCTGGCTCCTCTGCGTTCTGCCAGCCGCCAGGAGAGAATTTCCTTGGTGAACACATCAAAGTAGAAGGTAATCTCAAAATAGAAGTACCAAAACTTGAATGCGGTCATGTCAGATACAATAACTTGCCTGGGGCGGTCTACAGTCTCCCATGTAGAGAATATAAGGTTAGGGAATCTGTCCTTCACCTTCCTCGGCTTGTAATGGGGCCGATGCTTGGTTTCCGACTTGATGCCAAGATAGCGGAAGCACTTGTAGACGAAGTTGTCGCTGACTTTTGTCCTGAGCGTGTTCCGTATATAAGCCGCCACCCATCTGTAGCCGTGAGAGGGGTATTCGGAGTGTACCTCCTCCACGACCTCCACCATGGCCTCCCTGTTGATGTCACGGTCGGACGGGTCGCGCCTAAGCCACTTGTAGTAGCCAGAGCGGCTTACGTCCATCATCTCGCAGATGTCCTTTACGGGATAGTCCATCGACAGCATACTCACGATTTTGAATTCTTCGTTTTTAAACGAACATACTCCGTTTGTACTGATTATTTTATCCTTATAAAAGTTTCGTAATGATCAGGTGTATAGAACCACATTCCATCTGATGTTAGAATTCGCTGTGGCCCAGGCCTGTAATTCGGAAGAGTTGATGTGGGAACAACCCACTCCCTATACCCTCCTTCAACCTGTGGAAGAATATTCTTGTTGTTGTAGAAAACATCTCCATCATGTCTGTAATGTAGTTTATCACCTCTATTAATTCTATTTATCGTCGGTTGTATATCAAAGAAATCAATAACTTCTTTATAATCTGATGCTATCCCTGTTTGTAAATGTTTTGTGTTGCTATTTTTCCCAGTCCAAGGGTTTACATTGTTACTTTTAGATATTCTTATGCCGTCTGTAAATCCTGATACAGCACCAGACACCAAACCTAAACCACCACCTCTAAGAGTTGCATGGAATACGTCTTCTGATGTTCCGCCATTTATAAGAGTGGCTCCAACATCAATTGTGGCACCAACCGATCCATATAAGTAAGCCTTTCCAAGAATCTCATTCAGCACAGGACTCTTTATTCCCAAACTAGAAATGCCACTTGATATTTTAGGAGCCCACATACCACTTAAGCCTCCACTATAACAAGCTATCAGTTCTGCCATCATCAAGTTTGTCCCAACCTGTTCCCAGTCGATAGAGCCATTATTGAATCCTTGATTTGCCAAATCGTTACCGACACTGGTAACGCCAGCAACCACATAAGGAGCAGCACCACCTATATAGGGAGCAACTCCGCCACCAATGGCGCCAACGCCAAAAATAGTAAGTCCATGCCAGAAACTATTTATTTGATCTAAGTTCGCAATAGTATTAATGGTTCCTCCGATAGCAGCACCAATAATCAGCGGAGCCCATGCGAAATCTCCACTTGTATCTGTATACTTCAGAGGATTGTTCAGACAATATGAATAACGATTCAGGTTTTGGGAGAAATCAGGATTCTGTATATAATTGTCTGGACTTAGGAACCGTCCTATGACAGGGTCGTATAGGCGGGCATTCATATTAATGAGTCCAAACCAAGGCAGATGCTCGTGACTGCCGTAGCCGCGTCCTAAGAAAAGTGTTGGTTCTGCCCCAGAGCCATAGATATTATAATTAGCAGGGTTGCGTTGTCTACCCCATGCATCATAACTATATTCATAGCATTTCTGTCCCGCAGCATTTGTGATATGTGTGATACTACCCTGGTGGTCGCGTGTAATATAGTACATGGTTTTGTCAGAACCGGACACCACACAAGCTGCAGGAGCAGAATAGGCATCGCCGCCCAGGTAAAGCCGATAGACAGTGGTACCGTTTAGTGTTTCCTCTTCATAAACATCATCTACATAGTAGCGGGTCGGTATGTCGGAACTTGTGGATTTCATCCTGACTCTGTTTCCTTTCCCGTCATATATGAACGTGGCCGTCTTCCCGTTTTGGGTTATCGTGTCGGGGCGCTCAAAGGAATTGTATGAAATGTATTGGTTGGGGATTGCCGCCGCCGAATCATCTGGCAGTATAAGACTTACAGCATACGGCTTATTTGGAATGGTATATCCAAAAGTCATACCGACATCACTTTTTCGCAAGATATTTCCTTTGGCATCATATGACACCGTGTCGCTGCCGTAAGTAATCAGACGGTTCATGTTGTCGTATCCGAAGTTCTCGCGCTTATAGCCATCAAGTACACTAATGATGCTGCCTTTTACCGCATTATAAGTATACGTCTTGCTAGTCAGTTGAATGCCTGCCCCATACATCTTTCTGGTGAGAGGCCAACCGCTTCTGTACGAATAGGTGCGGCTTGTCATAGCAGACCGGTCAGACAGGCACATTCCGCAGTAATTCTCGCCGGTAAGTTCCCAAACGTGTGTGTTGTCGAAACTGACGTTGCAAAGGTTCCCGTATGAATAATAAAAATATTCTGTACCGAGAGTCATTGCCTGATTTGTATATTTTATGGCAGACATATGATCGCGACTGTACGTGTATTCACGCAGAAGCCATTTATTGTCAGCAAGAAGTTTTCTTAGCTTGGACAGCCTTCCTAAACTATCATAAGTATAAAAGTCATGCGAGCCATTGCTTGAATAAGTCCAGTACAGCTGGTTTCTGTTATTATAGTAGTACAGTGTGGTCATTTCTGGCCTCACCTCTTTTTTTAGTCTCCCATAGGAGTCGTACGTCATACTTACTGTGCGGCCATCAGCATCGGTCTCGGAAGAAAGCAGACCCTCGCTGTTGTATGTAAACGAGCGTAATCCTGTACTGGGATCGACGATGGATATCTGCCTTCCGTAATCATCATAGGCAAAAGAGGTGGTTATATCGAAAGCGGTTACCTGCAAAGGTTGTCCATCAGGGCGTAGCGTATAAGAGATGCATCCCTTGGGGTCGGTCACCATCACCAGTTCTCCCTTAGCGTTGGTTGTTCTTGTAATAGGGATGCCGTCTTCTTCAACTGTGGTACTGTTGCCATCGTATACATATCTGGTGATATGCCCTGAAGTTGCTTCTTCTACCTTCCTGCCAAAGCCATCATACAAAAAGGATGTGACCTGTTGTTCACTGCCTCCCTTATGGACAATGATTTCATCGACTCTTCCTGCTGTATCATACCTATTGTCAGTCAGTAATTCGGTACCATCGTATCTGAGAACACCGCTTCTTAACACGCGACCAAAGGCATCATACCATGTTCTGCTCCTGTTGCCGTCATTCCCCGTAACTGACTTGCAATAGACAGAGTTACCCACCGTATTGTCCCAAGTCCTTTCCGTTGAGGTAGACACTGAGTCATTGCCAGCCGCTTGAATTAGCCTGCCCATTGGATCATATGTATAGTTGAGCGTCAGCCCGGAATAATTCACCATACTGGTTCTACGCCCCAAACTGTCATATGCATAGGTCGTTTCAAGTTGCAAAGGGTCCGTGACCTTGCTAATATTAAGACGATCTGTTGTATACTGGTAAGATGTTGTTAAGGTGTTTGAAGAACTGTAAGGCTTTTTATCTCGTGATACAACATTCCCATTGTTGTCGTATGAGATGGTCTCTTCTGAAACTTTCTTGTTTCCATCGCCTGTATATGTTACAATTTTTACCGGCAGATTATTTGCGTTGTAAGTATAAACTTGCCTGTCTGTCCAACTTCCACTAGAGTTGACAGCCGTTGTAGTAGCTGTCTCAACTCTGCCTATATACCAAGGCGATGTTGAATTATTATAGGTTACAGAATTCGTCTCAGAAAGTCCTCCTCCATAGTCTGTATATGTCCATGTTTGATTGCCATATGCGTCAATAGCACGACTTTGTGCCTTAGTATTGCCTTTTAGATAGTCAATTACAGACTGGTTGGAAACGAATGGAATAAAAGCCTTAGGATGTGCCGATATTCGGGGTGTACAGACCGTTGTGAAGTCCTCTCTAGAGATGCTATCACCTTCCATTGTCTGTGTTGTTCTCCGACTAACACTAGGATAATAATAAGTGTTGTCTAATGCGTAAATGGTATTTGTTATCAAGCGTCTTTTAATGTCAGTAACTGACGATTCCTTAAATCCCAGGAAACCCTTTCCGGTGATATGAACCCGTGGACTTATGTAAGAATAGGTATTTGTTAAGGAAAAGGTACCTGACCTTATTGTCATCTGACTGACCAGGTCTATCGGATGGGGTAATCGTGCTATAGGGTATGCATAATGGTTTGCATTAATAGCACAAATGGCCGGATCTGCAGTTGTCTTATAGGTAAATCCCGTTTCTTTTCCAAGACCATCTGTTATTGCCGCTACTTGTAGGTTTTGTGAATCCGGGAAGTCTGCAAGTTTTATAAAATTATTATATCTGAACAGCCCAAATTCACTGCGACCGTCGCCGTCAAAATCTGCAACACTATAAAGAGAATTAATATAGTCGACTCCTTCGAAATCCGCAGGAAGGAACAGAGAAGAAGTCACTGTAGAGAAAGCGAACCCCGTTCCATAACTGATGCCAGTAGCAAACTTGACAACTCCGTTCTCGGAGTATTTATAAAAAAGATCGCTTTTCCCGTCCTTGTTAAATTCTCCTGCCCTGACAGGTTCTCTTGTCTCGAAAGTATGCGTCTGTACCAACTCCGTTCCAGTAGATAAGTACAATCGGCTGGTATAGGAGCCTGAGTTATCCCGCTGTGCAACGATGTCAGTGAGTCCGTCGCCATTGAAGTCACCGCAACAGATAATATCATCTGCTGTTATACCGCTGTTGGCAAACGACGCCACTTCCGACACGACTGTTCCTGACAACTCATATACCCTTAACTTGTCAAATCCTATTATAATAAGGTTTTCTTTCCCATTTCCGTTAAAATCGTTGAAGAATTTTGTGGAAGGAACAAAATTGCCTTCTACCCAGCAATTGTTCCAGTCAACATTGGCGGCAGATGCAATCAATTCGCCCATGCAGTTGTACACCTGCTTTGTGTCTCCCATTAGGAATTCAGGCCGGCCGTCGCCGTTTAAATCGGCACATCGATAACTGTTTGAGGGCAAGGAGAATGTCGTTTTAACAACTAAAGAATTATTCGCTATCGCATAGCACGTATGGCTTCCTGCCCCCCGTAAGATATCTATTTCATAAGCACCGTCCCCATCAATATCCAACAGGTTTATGTCCCAAAAGGAATAAACGTTATTACGAAGAGCAACGCTGTCTACCTTTTCAAATCTTACATTTTGATAATTCTTTCTGGCCAAATATACACATGCGTAGTCATTTATATCCATCTGAGTTGCATGTTTCATTGGCAGCAAAACAAAATCCATCATCCCATCGCCATTAAGGTCTGCATAGAAGACCCACGGACCGGTTAATGTTCCAGAAATGGTTGCAGGATACTCATTGGAGTTTGATGCCCCCATATATGTAATATATGTGGGATTGTAGTGGGTGTTGTCTGTGCCATAAAACGTTATCTGGGAAAGTTTGGAATAATTCCCGTCAGTGACATAGGTAAAGAAGTACTCGTTGTACTTAGCGCTCTGAATATAAGAAGTTATTGATAACAACCTTTTTGTTTGTTGCAGTTTCTTTCCAGCAATATAGTTCGTCCACGTATAAGGGAGTGTTTCGTATGAGAACAGTATATGCCTATTCGTGTCATACATGATTTCTGATAGGTAGGCTTCATTGGTAATTGAGTTTATACTATATGTGTATGTAATAGTACGCCCCCTATTGTCGGTTGCCTTGTTTAATAGCCATACCCAAGTTATACCATTATCCCCCATGCTGCTACCTGAAGCTAATCCGTACTCTTTAGTACTACCATCTTTATAATATATGGTAAAACCTGAATATGCACCGACTGTATGAAAGTGGATTTTCGTAGACGGATCACCTTCAAATCCATAGACAGCGCCTTCTGAAAGATTTGTGCCAGAAATCAAAAGGAGTCTTACACCATCTATCATGAGGTTATCACTTGAGCTAAATGTTATTTCCTTCGCTTCGCCATCATAATAAAAGGTTTTACCACATCTACTTATTCCTGATGTGCCCAGAAGATTCCATCCATATCCTAAGATGCCATTGGCCGACAGGCTGTTATAAGCAATTTTCAGGGAAGGACTGTAACCAAATTCACTTTTTGGAACACTTATTGGTATCTCATAGGTGGCAGCTCCAGAAGATGATACTCCAGCAGATCCTTCTATAGTTCCAACAGGAAGAGTAACATCTATAGCCAGCGACTTAATAGTCAGCATCAGGCCTATGGCAAGGGGAAAGATCTTTTTCATAGTTATTATTCTGACTCGCGCCTAATCCTATTACCGGAATTGTCGTAGATAAAGACAAATGGACAGTTCTCTATATGTTCAGTTCTGAACTCTCCTCCCAGTTTTACTTCAAAAATACCTGATATGTTAATATCTGACAGTCCTTTCAAGAGCAGACTTCCACTATGCGTTACACCAATGTTTCTAATAGTAACACTATCTACAATCATGACCTTATATGTCTCGATGGAGTCAACAATTGTTTGTCCTCTTGAAACTATCGGTAGCAAGCTTATTGAAAAGATAATTGAAAATATTTTTTTCATAATCTGTCTTATTTTATTATCATCCGCTTAGTATCAATCTCCTGTCCGTTGACAACGAGTGAATAAAGATAAAGCCCAGCAGATAAGTCTCCAGCATTGACGACGATACTTTCCATCCTGCTATCAACGGGTATCTGGCGCTGCATCTTTCCACTCATGTCAAAGATGCAGATGGCTGCATCACGGGCATCATCGGAGAGTCGGAAACGGATGGTGGTACTGCCAGTGAAGGGATTGGGCGTGTTCTGATACAGCACATTTCCACTAGTATTATTCAACAAAGATGTTGACGAAAGTAAATCATCCCTATTATCTTCTCTTGACAGGTTTTCATCGTCAGTTGTCTTTACCTGAAGAACATCTATCTGCCGTTTCAGCTCCTGTATGGAATGTAGGAGTATAGGGACGAGTTCAGTATAGTTGACAGTCAGATAGCCATCCTGTCCTTCCTGCACGAGATGAGGGAATACCTTCTGCAGCTCCTGAGCTGACACGCCATAATGACGCTGCTCAGCCATCCTCTTCTCCCTCTCTGAATCTTGTTTCAGACCTTTTGCCGCGTTATTGTTCAGTTGAGATGGGGGCACTATTCTATATTCTAATACTTCGAGATCCTGTAGTCTGTCAAGAGTGCTACCCTCGGATTTGGTAAGTTCATTGAGAGGAACAACGTCTTTTTTTAGACGTATGTCAGACAGATTGTAAAGGTTATATACCGTTAGTGTGCCGTCCATATATGTGTCACCATAGAAGTAACCGGCGTATATTCCATTTGTAAAGGGGCCGGGACCACCCTCAGATGTGGCGTATAGTGCAGTTCCTGTTACATCTGGAGGAATGGTTGCTACCACACCTATGTTCTGGTATGAGGCTCCACCGCAAGCATCACCCCACATTCCTATGGAATACCCCTGTGCCTGCGACTTTTTAGCTTCACCAAGAATACCGATATTATAAGCTTTGTTCTGGGTGTCGTATTGCTGGGCGTGAATGCCATACTTTGTGTCGCTATCGTAACACTCATCGAAATTTGAATTGGGTATGTCACCAATTGCAAGAGATGCATTTTGTGTGCCACCAGTCTTTTTTACATAGACCTTACCATCAGCTGCTACTTTTAACTGCGCAAATACAATTATAGGAGCCGCAAAAAGTAACATGGAGAGCAAATACTTTTTCATAGTCGTATCAATGTGTTGTTAAGAATTGTAATGCTATAGTGAAATATAACCATAGAAATAATAACTGCAACCTTCTGGATAGAGACAGAGCTTATAGTCGCCACTCAGAGTAGAGGGAAGTATTACAACTGGTGTATCTGCAGTTACGAACGTGCTGTAAATGACATTGTCTTCCGAATCAAGTATGCAGAGCGATAGATTAAAGTCGATATCATAAAAGTAAATATCGTGGTTATCCAAACTAATTGTTGGTACAGCGATAGGAGTTCGCGGACGCGGAAGTTGTCCATTGGTCGGATTGATTCTTTCTGCCACGAGTTCTACCTCTTCTCCTAGAACTTCTATCGATGACTTGTTTTCCGAATAGCCTGTTACGGCTATAATACTCAGTAATGAGATGAGAATTAAAATCTTTTTCATAATTATGCAGTGTTTAATAATTGACTGCAAAATTATGAATAGTCGGGAAAAGAAACAAATAATACTATTTCACATATTTCACAAACGAAATAAGTGCCTGAATATCAGTACTCTGTTAGCACCTTATCTGACGGATGGCATCGTCGAATTCGGTAGCACTACCTTCGGTGTGGAACAGTTTTTTGTGTAAGCGGGAACGCATATTTGAAACCGCATTCGGCTTCATTCTCAAGAGAGTACATAATTCGGAAGGAATGAACCTCAGTTTGATGAGGATACATACTTCAGTCTCTTTCAGGTTTAGATGATATTCGAATGATTGCAGTGTGTGAATGAAATTTGGCATAAAATGGTTTGCAACAGCCCTGAGGTCATACCAATCATTTTCGCTGACAGTGATGGCGCGTGCTGCACAATGATGGAATCTCTTGACGATATGACTCTCTAACAGCATATCTTCCATGTTTAAGTTTCCATGGCCTTGTTTTTCTGCTATGGAATTCAATAGCAGGGAAAGTTTCTCCTCAAGGGACGTGATTCTGCTTTTATCTTCTATGCGTTGGCTGCTCAATTGTTCAATTTCCGTCTTAAGGTCCTGATATGTCAGAATATCCAGAGAGTACTCGTAAGCCATCTTCTGCATTCGTCTTTTGGTGTTCAACCTAATCATCCATACGGTGACGCTTGAAATGATTACTATGAACAGCAAGAAGGAAAAAGCCAATATAAGTTGGGCCTGCAATCTTTCAGCTCTTAGAGTTTGTTTTTCTGCTGTTCGCTGATAGCGGCTATAATTGTAGAGGGCTTGAATATTCTGTAGACTGGCATGAACTGACGCATTCATATCAGAGTCCTTCAAATCGTATGACAGGTCGGCATATTTTACAATGGAATCAAGCGACTGTTCTTTCTTATAGAGCATATACAGCCCTCTGTTACCCAAGGCAGTATTATTGATGTCGTTCCCATTGGCAACCTGTTCTCGGAAATAAAAGTTTGCAGAATCTGGCTTTCCTATGCCAAGATAGTAGAGCCCTTTGTAATAGTAGAGCATCTTGTATTGAGGGAAGAAGTATAAACTTGTATCTGCCCATTCTGAGTGGAATTCGTAGCGATCCAGATACTCTTTTGCTTTCGAATAGTTCCCTCTGGTGAGGTAGATATAAATGGCTGGTGCCAGTTCTGTATTGCCAATCTTTGCATAACCGTATGACTCTGAAAGCCTGCATACCATTTCACTTATCTTCAATATACTATCCTCTTTACCTATTCCAAAGTAGTCGGATGCCAACTGCCCCATGGAGAGAATTGCTGGCAGTGTGTCGCCTGCCGTCCACGCATACTGTGCAGATAATCGGTCTTCCTTTATCGCTTCGTCCAACATGTTCTGGTTGCTCAGAATATCTGCGATTTGGGAATGGACGCGACATAATAATCGATAGTCGCAGTCGGGTGCGAGGGTGTCGGCACGGTCTATGGCGTCTTGATAGCTCTGCAGGGCCTGCGGAGCCTCCTCCATGTCGCGGTGGGCACAGCCCAGCAGGTAGTAGGCACGCATCTGTTCGTTGGGGGTGCCGTGACGGTCGTAGTAGTCGACGGCCTCACGCAGCAGCGAGTCGAGGCCACCAGTCATGGGCACATAGTTGCGGTTCAGGCTGTCGGCGCGGTCGAGCAGCGATGCCATGCGTAGCCGCATCCGCTCGCCGTCGGTACAGGAGAAGAGCAGCTGGAGCACGGTAAGCAGCGGCAGCAGTATGATTATGGTCTTTCTCATTAATTATCTAATTTGGTGACAATTGAGGCACGCAGTGCTTGATACTGATGGGGATGGTTGTGGTCTTCACGCTGTCGGGGGTCACCTCGATTTTTACCATGCAGGCCTGGCTGTTGATGGGCTTCTGCTGGTCGAAGATGAAGTTGCCGATGCTGTAGTAGACGGGGCGGCCGTGATAACGCTCGACGGTCTGCAGTGTATGGGTGTGGTGGCAGACAAGGGCATCGGCGCCCGCCTGTATCAGGCGGTGAGCCTCCAGCCGCTGACTGGGCGTGGGCTTCAGTGTGTGCTCGGCCCCCCAGTGGAGCGAGACGATGATGACGGCAGAGGGGTCGCTGCGGCGCAGACGGCTGACGCGCCGGAGTAGCGAGTCCATCGGCTCCTGACTGACACAGGGGCGGTCGGGCAGGTAGGCGTAGTTCTCCAAGGCCAGCCGTAGTGATGCCAGCAGCCACACCTTGCGTGGCGTAGTGGCGAGCAGCACGGGCTGTGCGGCCTCGTTCATGGCGTGTCCTGCGCCGACGGGTGTCATCTTGGCTCGGAGGATGTTGGTGCGGGTGTCGAGGAGTGCCTGGCGTCCCTGGTCGATAGAGTGGTTGTTGGCCAGGTTCAGGTGGGTGAAGCCGTGCTTGCGCAGGATGACCAGCCATTCGGGGTCGGCCCGGAAGATGAACCGCTTCTGCATGGGAGCATGGATATGGGTGGCTGGGCACTCGAGGTTGCCCACGACGATGTGGGATGCCCGCAGCACGGAGTCGACCCCTCGCGAAAAGAGGTGGTCGGCTCCGTGTCGGCAGATAACACTCCTCACCCCGCGGTCCAGCAGGATGTCGCCCGTGAAAAGGATGCCAACAGTCGTGTTGGCACCCGGCGGGGCGGCAAAAGCCGACAGGCAGGCTACGTTAGCAACCAGAGCTATAAAAAACGCCTTCATTGTCGACGGGGGCCTTGTCGAGGGGCACGATGATGGGCGTCATCCATTCCGGCACGCCCTCGCGCGGATGCTGCTCCAAGTACTGCTGCCACTCCTCGTCGCCCAGGCGCTGGTCGCTGGCAGAGCGCTGCAACTCGCGGTAGGAGAAGACGGCTCCGCGGGTGAGGTACAGGTAGCCGCCAATCTCGACGATGACATAGATTTCGTCGGCATTGCCGATAGCCTCGTAGAGGATGCTCTTGTTGGGGTTGTTGTCGGCATTGGCTGTATAGACGTCGGCAATGAGAGCCACGTTGCGGTCGGGCCCTTGAATGGCTGACCAGTCCCACAGCTCGTGGTCGGCATCGCGCAGCAGGTCGAGTGAGATGTTCTCGAAGGCGGCACCGATGTATTGCAGCTGGTCGTACTCTTCCTCAGAGAGGAGCTCGCCCTTCAGTTCCTTCTCGCTGAGGCGCAACAGTAAGGCGGCCTCCTCGGCAAGTCGCTCGTTGGCTTTCTGCATCTTCTCGTTCATCAGACCGTATTTTTCAAGCACGTCCTTGGTCTGTTGCAGCAGCGCGGCGGCCTTTGTCCAAAACGCCACGTTAGGCTCCACATAGCCCTTGACGATGGGTTCAGGGAGACCGCCACCGCCGCACTCGGCACCCATGGGCTGCTTGGCGTAGAGGATGGCATCGTGCTTCAGCTCGGTCCACGAGGCGAGGGCTGCATTGAGCGACTTGCGGTCCCATGCGCTTCCCTGCATGAAGTAGGGCGCTTTGTCGGGTGTCTGGCAGACCGTCGTCAGGGTGCTGATCCATTTCACGGCAGCATTTTCGTCCCAGTTGATCTCGGTCATGCGTTTCTTCATGCGCTGCAAGGCGGGCTTAAAGCCGTCCCAGCGTTCGTCCTCGTTGAGTTCGTCGAGCAGTATCTTCTCGGCGGCATTGTTGCCCATGGCGGCAAAGATGTCGAGTCCCCGGGGCACGTCGCGCTTGGTGGGCAGCGACTCGTAGTCGACCATCTCCTGCAGCACCTCGGCATCAGGCTGGTAGCGCTGCGGCATCAGGTTGATCTTGTACTCGCCGGAGTAGTTGAACTTGGGCTTGATGCGGGTCTGCTGCCGGGCCACGGTCTCTACCCGTTGGCGAAGCGCCTGCATCTTGTCGGCATCGCTGATGTCTTTACTCTCCAGGACGCCAGTCTCGTTGGCTATTTCAGCCACCTGCAGGATGCTGACGTTGTCAGGCTGTCCCATCAGGTAGGTCATGGGCTCGGTAATCTGTTTATACAGCCTTTTGGCCTTGTCGTTGCTGTTGAGCCACTGCGACAGCAGGACGGCCCGGCCCAGTTGGGCCTTGTCGTCTGTGCGGAAAGGCACTGTCTGCAGCCACATTATAGTGCGGAAATAGTGTTCCAGACGGGCGTTGCGCGTGTAGTGGCCACGGGGCTTAAACAGGCTGTAGGCAAACTTGACATCGGTATAGCCCAGGAAGTCGGAAAAAGCGTCCTGGCTGTTCATAATCTTCTCTATCTCGGTCTGTGCCGACTGGTTGGCGAAGCCCATGTGGTGCTTCCCGTCCAAATTGAGGGCCACGGCAAAGTAGTCGCACAGCCAGCGCGCTCCCTCAGCTACTTGTGGCTGGTCGGTCTGGGTCAGCGCGTACATGGCACGATAGCCTTCCTGACAAAGCATTTCGACCAGTGTGTCCATCTGATGCTCCTCCACCTCGCGCAGCATGCAGTCGAAGTAGAGGTGGTAGAGCTGCAGGTAGAGGTCGGTGGTGACGAAGGCGGGGAACTCGTGGTAGTCGTTCTGTTCGTAGACGTGGAACAGCTGTTGGTGGCTGGCAGGCACGATGGCGAAGCCGTTGGCGCCTAAGTAGTCCCAGAGCATGGGGTCGGTCTCTTTGATGAGTGTGGGGTTGATAATGTTCTGGATATTCACCCGCCCCTCGCCTTCGGGCTTGTAGTTCAGCTTCAGCAGCTCGGCCTCCCGCTCTTTGACGCGGTCGACAAAAGCCTGCTGCGCATCGGTCAGCGTCATCATGCCGGGGGCGATGTTGCCGTAGTAGTTCTCACGATAGGTCTTGTTGGGGTCATAGTGGTAATCCGTCTCTTCCATCACCCCGTCAAACGCCCACATCAGCGAGTCGTACCAGGTGGTGCTGCCGTAGATGCCGCGCAGGTAGGAGTCCTCGAAGGGGTAGCCCTTCTGTGCGGCAAAGGCGTGGCGCAGGATGTACAGGTCGCTGACCGACAGGGCAGAGATGTCCATGTCGAGGTCGATGTCTTGGTTCAGACTCTCCACGTCGAGTTGACTGATGACTGTGGGTGCTTCGTTGACAGCCTTGTGCGTACAGGCAGCCAGCAGCGGAAGCAACAATAGGAAAGCATACTTTCTCATAGGCTAAAAATATTTTAGTGCGGTTTCTTTATCGGTGTCTTTGATGATGAATTGATGAAACGTCATGCCGAAGTCTTTCCAGTGGTATTCCACGACGGCATAGTTGCCGCGCCCGTCGGTCTCCAAGGCCCGTACGCGCCCGTCCAGATAGCGGAAGTCAATGAGCGTGCCACCCAGTCGGGACCCCAGCCACAAAGGGCGCACCTTCCCGCCGTCCACCTGCTTGAAGATGAAGATGCGGCGACCCTTCTCGGGATGGAAGCGCGTGCTCTTGATGACGCCCACCAAGGCATCAATGCTGCCGTCGCCGTCGACATCGCCCGTGCAAAAGCGGTAGACGGGGTAGGGCAGTCGCCAGTCGTTCAGCCAGTAGAGGCTGTCGTTTACCTGGCGGAGACGGTAGGGTTTGTCAGTAGCGTGCGTATCTCTGCCTCCACATCGCTCATCTGCGACGAACGCTTGTAGAGCGTGTTGTTGCGGTCAATCAGGAAAAACTCGGGCAGGGTCTGGGTGTTATAGTGAGCAGCCGACTGTCCCGTGGGGTCGTAGACGCAAATCCAGGGGAGCGCCTCGGTCTGCTGCTTCCAGAAATGCTCGTTGCTGTCGAGTCCCACCTGGTAGATTTCCAGTCCCTGGGTGTGATATTTGTTGTAGAGCTCGCGCAGGCTGAGGATGCGGGCTGCCGACTCTTTCATGCCAAAGACGTGGAAGTCGAGCAGCACCACCTTGCCGTTGAGTTCGGTCAGGGTACGTATATGACCGCTGGCATCGGGCAGTTCCAGTTCCAGCAGGCCGGCCGTCACCACCTTCTCGCTGGCTTCGGCAGCCATCATCTCGCGGGCGGCAGCCTGGCGGGTGTCTTTCATGCCCTTGATGGCGGTGTTGTGCAGGTGCTTGGCGCGGTCGGACTCAGGGTAATAGGTGTCCCAGCTGGTGGCCACGGCTCCAAACACCCTGACATCCTGAGGGTTGGAGCGGTCGAACAGGTTCCACTGCCCTAATGTCTGGAACAGGGCGAAGTAGGCATAGGTAGAGGCAGGGTCCTGGAAGATGTAGTTCATGGTGACATCCTTCTTATAGGTGTCGATCATGCGGCCCAGCGAGTCCATTATCTGTTCGCGGCTCAGGTCCAGATTGCGCTCCAAGGCGATGGCCTGTGTCTGCAGGTTCTGCTGCTTCAAGGCCAGCTCACGTATCTTCTGGCAGTTCTCCGACCCTTCCACCTCGTAGCGCTGTGCCATGTTCGGATACTGGGCATGGATGGTGATGGCTTCGGTAGAGTCAATGCCGAAGTAGATGACCTGGCTGCTGATGTTCAGACAATAGAGCTCGGGAAACTGCGGAGCCTCGCTCTTGAACGAGAACGCACCGTCGTCGCCCAGTTTCACAGAGTCGAGCTTGACGGGCCCGCTCAGCGAGTTGTTGTACAGGTAGAGCACGGAGTCCTTGGCCCCCTCGACGGTACCTTGGACGGTAAACACGGGTTTTTTCTCGCTGCATGCTGCAAAGGTCAGCGCAGCGATGACTAAAACAATGATTTTCTTCATAGTTACTTCTTCCTTTTTGAGTGCAAAGTTACGAATATCGGTGGAATAATTCATAAAAAATAGTAAATAATTCACCTTTTTTATCTATTATCGCGCGAAAAGCATTACCTTTGCACGATTTTTTTATTTTAGATGTTTTAAACAAGATGAACGTAATTACAAAAACCATTCAACTGGCTGATGGAAGAACCATCACCATTGAAACCGGGAAAGTGGCAAAACAGACCGACGGAAGTGTTGTTCTGCGTATGAACAACACCGTGCTTCTCGCCACCGTTTGTGCCGCAAAAGATGCAGTTCCCGGAACAGATTTCATGCCTTTGCAGGTAGACTATCGTGAACAGTACAGTGCCGCAGGCCGATTCCCCGGTGGATTCACCAAGCGCGAAGGCAAAGCCTCTGACAACGAAATCCTGACCAGTCGTCTGGTGGACCGCGTGCTCCGTCCGCTGTTCCCCAGCAATTATCACGCAGAAGTATTTGTCAACGTGATGCTGCTCTCGGCAGACGGCGTTGACCAGCCCGATGCCTTGGCCGGCTTTGCCGCTTCGGCAGCCCTGGCCTGCTCGGATATCCCCTTCGAGTGCCCCATCAGTGAGGTGCGCGTGGCACGTGTGGGCGGCGAGTATGTCATCGATCCTACCTTCGAGCAGATGAAGCAGGCCGACATGGACATCATGGTGGGTGCTTCGGCCGAGAACATCATGATGGTGGAAGGCGAGATGAAGGAAGTCAGCGAGCAGGATTTGCTCGGTGCCCTGAAGGCCGCTATGGAGGCCATCAAGCCCATGTGCGAACTGCAGACTGCTTTGAGCAAGGAGCTTGGCAAGGACGTGAAGCGTGAGTATAACCACGAGGTTAATGACGAGGACTTGCGCGCACGCATGAATAAAGAGTTGTACCAGCCCGCTTACGACATCACCAAGCAGGCGCTGCCCAAGCAGGACCGCGCCGATGCTTTCGAGAAACTGCTTGAGGACTTCAAGGAGAAGTTCTTCGCAGAGCGTGCCGAACTGGCTGAGGATGCCAAGGGTGAGATTAGCGATGACGAATATGCAGCTATGATGGACCGCTACTACCACGATGTGGAGCGCGATGCCATGCGCCGCTGTATCCTTGACGAGGGTATTCGCCTCGATGGTCGTAAGACCACCGATATCCGTCCCATCTGGTGCGAGGTATCTCCCCTGCCCATGCCTCATGGAAGTGCTATCTTCACCCGCGGTGAGACACAGTCGCTGAGCACCTGCACGCTGGGTACCAAACTTGATGAGAAGATGGTCGACGATGTGCTCGACAAGAGCTACATGCGCTTCCTTCTTCACTATAACTTCCCCCCGTTCTGTACAGGTGAAGCCAAGGCTCAGCGCGGCGTAGGCCGTCGTGAGATTGGTCACGGACACCTGGCTTGGCGTGGATTGAAGGGCCAGATTCCTGAGGACTTCCCTTACACCGTTCGTCTGGTGTCTCAGATCCTCGAG
>ERZ842401.4043-NODE-4043-length-17481-cov-6.788305_pt1 | contig 17481 bp, 11 predicted proteins | sample MGYA00521270_ERZ842401 | MGnify/ENA primary metagenome ERZ842401 (study PRJEB31892, sample SAMEA3878208) | bioreactor metagenome | biome: Moose rumen | place: Sweden | collected 2011-10 | study: EMG produced TPA metagenomics assembly of the PRJEB12797 data set...
CGTGGCACCTCGGCGGCAAGACCATTGCCGACAATTGCCAGATGCTCTGCCGCGACTGCAACAGGCGGAAGAGCGGGAAATAAACCCAATAGACGTTTCACCGAAACGTCTATTTTTTTTGTTTTAACGTTTGTATCTGTGACATTTGAAAAATCATTTGAAAAATTCCCAAACTATCAGAAAAAAAATGTAAATTTGCAACACCGAAAAAAAATAAGTTTATAAACATAAACAAAAAGTAAAATAATGATTACCAATAATTTCACACCTCGTCACAATGGCGTTTCCAAGTCGGCTGACGAGCAGAAAATGCTCCAGACCATAGGCGTACAGTCCATGGACGAGCTTATCGACAAAACCGTTCCGGCGGCCATCCGCCTGCCCAAACCGCTCAACCTGCCCGAGGGCATGAACGAATACGAGTTCCTCAACCACGTGAAGGCGCTGGCATCGAAAAACAAAATCTACAAGACCTACATCGGCATGGGCTACTACAACACCATAACCCCCGCCGTAATAATGCGCAACATTTTCGAAAACCCGGGCTGGTACACCGCCTACACTCCTTACCAGACCGAGATTTCGCAAGGCCGGTTGGAAGCCCTTATGACTTTCCAGACCATGGTTGCCGACATGACCAAGATGCCCCTTGCCAACGCCTCGCTCCTCGACGAAGCCACCGCCGGCGGCGAATGCATGCTCATGTTCTACAACTCGCGCTCGCGCCAGGCCGTTAAGGACAACGTATGCAAAATATTCGTTGCCGACGACGTTTTCCCTCAAACCATCGACGTTATACGCACCAATGCCGCTCCACGCGGTATCGAGGTGGTGGTAGGCAAAGCTTCTGAAATTCAGCTTGATGCCACTTTCTTCGGCGCCATACTGCAATATCCCAACCAATGGGGCGAAATAACCGACTACACCCAGTTCATTGCCGACGCCAAGGCCAAAGGCATTTTCGTGGGCATGTCCGCCGACCTTATGGCTCTGGCACTGCTCAAGGCTCCTGGCGAGCTGGGCGCCGACTGCGTTTTCGGAACCACACAGCGTTTCGGTATCCCCATGGGCTTCGGCGGTCCCTCCGCAGCCTATTTCGCCTGCACCGAGGCCTTCAAACGCGCCTTCCCCGGACGTATCATCGGCTGGACCATCGACGCCAAAGGCAACAAAGCCCTGCGTATGGCCTTGGGCATGCGCGAACAGCATATCAAACGCGAAAAAGCCACTTCCAACATCTGCACCTCGCAGGCTCTGGTGGCCATAATGGCTGGTTTCTACGCCGCTTGGCACGGACACGACGGCATCCTGGCTATTGCCAACAACATCCACAAAATGACCAAAAAACTGGCCTCGGAACTGGAGAAATACGGATACAAACAGCACAACCGCTATTTCTTCGACACCTTGGCAGTGCAATGCCCCGTCAAGACCGATGTGGTGCGCAAAGTGGCTATCGAGCACAAAATCAATTTCCGCTACATCTGCGAAGAATGCATCGGCATAAGCCTCGACGAAACCACCTCCAAGGCAGACATTCAGGCCATTGTTGACGTGCTGGCCGAAGCCGCCGGCAAAAAAGCCGAAACCATACTTTGCGGTGGCGCCGCCTGCGGATGCAACGACGACAAAATCCCCGCTTCGCTGAAACGCACATCGTCGTTCCTCGACCACCCTGTGTTCAACACCTACCACAGCGAAACGGAGATGATGCGCTATATGAAAAAACTTGAGGTTAAGGACCTCTCGCTCAACCGCGCCATGATCCCGCTGGGCTCCTGCACCATGAAACTCAACGCCGCAGCCGAGATGATGCCCCTTAACTGGCCCGAATTCACACAAATTCACCCATTTGTTCCCGCCGACCAAGCCGAGGGCTACCTCGAAATGATCGACGATATGAACCGCATACTTTGCGAGATTACAGGCTTCGCAGGCATCTCGTTCCAGCCCAACTCGGGCGCCGCCGGCGAATATTCCGGACTTACCGTTATCCGCAACTACCACATCGCCAACGGCCAGGGCAACCGCAACGTATGTCTGATTCCCGCTTCGGCACACGGCACCAACCCCGCCTCGTCGGCAAAAGCCGGATTCAACGTGGTTGTGGTTAAATCCACCGAAGACGGCGAAATCGATGTCGCCGACCTCAAGGCCAAAGCTGAGGAAAACCGCGACAACCTCGCTTGCCTCATGGTTACCTACCCCTCCACCCACGGAGTTTTCGAAGAGGCCATCCTCGACATCATCAAGATAGTTCACGACAACGGCGGTTTGGTTTATATGGACGGCGCCAACATGAACGCTCAGGTGGGACTCACCTCGCCGGGATTTATGGGTGCCGACGTTTGCCACCTCAACCTCCACAAAACCTTTGGCATGCCTCACGGCGGCGGCGGTCCCGGAGTAGGTCCCATCGGCGTTTCGGCAAAATTGCTCGACTTCCTGCCACGCCACTCGCAGGTGAAAGTGGGCGGCGAAAAAGGCAACGCCATGTCGGCCTCGCCCTACGGCAGCGCCATGCTCCTGCCCATCACCTACGGCTACCTTAAGATGCTGGGCGGCAACGGTCTCACCGAAGCCACCCGTCACGCCATACTCAACGCCAACTACATCAAAGCACGTCTGGCCAAGTACTACAAGATACTGTACACCGGCAAGCAGGGCATGTGCGCCCACGAGATGATTGTGGATTTCAACGAGTTCAGCCTTAAAGTTTCTGTTGGCGACGTGGCCAAACGTCTGATGGACTACGGTTTCCACGCTCCCACTGTGGCGTTCCCCGTGCACAACACCCTTATGGTGGAACCCACCGAGAGCGAGCCGCTGAGCGAACTCGACCGCCTGTGCGACGCTTTCATCGCCATCCGCGAGGAAATCCGCGACATTATGGACGGCAAGGTTGACGAAAAGAACAACCCCATCTACAACGCCCCGCACACTATGCAGGTGGTTTGCGCCAGCGAGTGGAACCTGCCATACAGCCGCGAAAAAGCGGCATTCCCGCAGCCCCACGACGACAAATACTGGCCCACCATCAGCAAGATAGACGACGCCTACGGCGACCGCAACCTGCAGCCCGTTTGGCCGATGGAATAATGCGATTTTACATGATTGATGCTCAACCAGCCGTTGCGATAATCGCAACGGCTGGTGTTTTTTTGTAATCCACACAATTTTTCGGGGCAATGTGCGTTAAACACTATCAGTCGCTGATGTGTGGCTGTTTTTTTTACTAAACAAAAAAGGTTTCACGCATATATGGAATCGTTGCCTCCTCTGTTTTCCGACCTCGCCCTTATCCTTGTAACGGCGGGTGTTACAACAATTATATTCAAATGGCTTAAACAGCCGGTGGTGCTTGGCTACATTGTGGCCGGGTTCATCATAGGGCCGGCATTCAACCTGTTCCCCGGCATCACCGACAAGGCCGACATCGACGTGTGGGGCAAGATAGGCGTTGTGTTCCTGCTCTTTGCTCTGGGCTTGGAGTTCAGTTTCAAGCGGCTGAAACAGCTTGGCGCCACTGGTGCCATCACCGCCATCACCGAGTTGGTGATAATGTTCACCGTGGGGTTCACCATAGGTAAGATAATAGGTTGGCAGGACATGAACTGCATTTTCCTCGGCTGCATGCTCTCCATCTCGTCCACCACCATCATCATCAAGGCTTTCGACGATTTGAACATGAAACGCCACAAGTTCACCAACGTGGTGCTTGGGGTGCTTGTGGTGGAGGATCTTGTGGCAGTGCTGCTCCTGGTGGTGCTCTCCACACTCTCCGTCAGCAAGTCGTTCAACGGTGGCGAGCTGGCGCTGAGCCTGCTAAAGCTCGGTTTCTTCCTTATTATATGGTTTATTGTAGGCATATACCTGATACCCACCTTTCTGCAAAAGTCGCGCAAGCTTATGAGCGAAGAAACACTGCTGGTATTTGCCATCGGGTTGTGCTTTGGCATGGTGTACATGGCCACCCAAGCAGGTTTCTCCGAGTCGTTGGGCGCGTTTATGATGGGCTCCATACTTGCCGAAACCATCGAGGCGGACAAGATACACACCCTCGTAAGTCCGTTGAAAAATCTTTTCGGAGCCATTTTCTTCGTAACTGTGGGCATGCTCATAGACCCGCAGGTGATAGTGCAGTACTGGCTGCCCATCGTTGTCATCACCCTTGCGGTGATGTTCGTCAAGAGTTTCAGCGCCACGCTGGGGGTGCTTATATCCGGCCAAGACCTGAAAACCTCCATGCAGGCAGGCTTCTGCTTTTCGCAGATAGGCGAATTTTCGTTCATCATTGCCACGTTGGGATTGAGTTTCAAGGTTATAGACCCGTTCATGTATCCCATCATAGTGTCGGTGTCCATCATCACCACCTTTTTTACCCCGTTTTTCATGAAACTCTCCGTCCCGGTGTACAACAAACTGTATCCGCGCATTCCCGAAAAGGTGAAGGTGGCTCTGAACCGCTACAACTCAGGCTCTAAGGCGGTGGAGCAGGAGAACAACGTGCGCAGCTACGTTAAATCGCAGATTTTTGCGCTGTTGATATATGGCTCCATACTCACCGCCGTGCTACTGTTGTCCAATATCTTGTTCAAACCGTTTATTACCAGCAAGATAGAAGGATTTTGGGGCGGCGTTGTGGGGGCGTTGGTAACCCTTGCGGTGATGTCTCCGTTCATGCGGGCGCTTATCAGCAAAAAAAACAAGGGGTTCACCCTGTTCAAAAAACTGTTGCAGGAGCGTAAAATCAACTACGGTTTGTTAGTGTCGCTCTCGTTGTTGCGCTACATTGCAGCTCTTTTCTTCCTCGGCGCGGTGATGGTGTCGTATGTCAATCTGGCCACCGGCTACCTGCTTGTGCTTGTGTTTGCGGCACTTATGCTTATCCGCAACTCCAAAAGCATACTGCACTTCTACCAGCAGATAGAGTCGCGGTTTATGCACAACCTCAACGTGCGGCAGGAGGAGAAAAAGAAAAACTCCGCCGTGCTTATACCCGATCAACAGGCCAAAAATTTCTATCTCGAACAGATGCTTATAAGCAGCGACTCCGAATTTGTTGGCAAAACCCTTCTGGAACTGCAGCTGCGCGAAAGGTACGAGATAAACATAGTGTCCATAGTGCGGGGGTCCACAGTGATAAACCTGCCCAGCCGCAACACCGTGCTGTACCCCGCCGACAAAATTACTATCGTGGGTAGCGATGAACATGTAACACAAATGAAAACCCTTGTGGAAAAGGACGAGGATCTTATCAAACACAAGGAAAACCATCCGCAGATGGACCTCTACTCCCTACATATCACCCCCGACCACCCGTTCTGCAACAAATCCATCAACGACAGCAAGATACGTGTCAAATATCAGGCACTTGTGATAGCCATAGAACGCAACGATGAGCATCTGATGAATCCCGAATCGGCCGAAATGCTCCTGCCCGACGACGTGATATGGTTCGTGTGCGAACAGTCGCAGCTGAAAGCCATTATGGACATTACTCCATCAGCACAAGAACCCGACCAAGAGAATAAACAAGATGTTGGTTGATAATGCGCTGATTGTATGAGTGTTATTTATGTTAGGTGACAAAAAAAAAGGCAAACTGATAAAAAGTTGCGAAAAATCTGAAAAAAATCAGTATCTTTGCAAAACAGCAATAACAGGAAAAATAATACAAAAATAAATATGTCAGAAAAGAAATTTACTTTAGTAATCAACCCTGGAGCTACTTCAACCAAGGCTTCAATCTATGAAGGCGAAACCGAAGTCTTCACCGAAAACATCAAGCATCCGATAGAAGAAATACAGAATTTCAAGGAAGTCGCGGATCAGTTTGACTACCGCAAACAGACTGTCCTGGACATGTTGCAGAAACATAGCGTTTCCCCGTCGGAAATTGCCATCGTTGTGGGTCGCGGCGGCCTCACCCGTCCCTGCGAATCGGGTATCTACCGTGTAAACGACGTTATGAAACAAGAGTGCCACGAAGGTGTTCAGGGCAAACACGCCTGCAACCTCGGCGCCCTCATCGCCGACAGCATAGCCAAAGAGATCGGCTTGGGCGACGCCTACATCGCCGACCCCGGCATCGTTGACGAACGTCTCGACCACGCCCGTATCACCGGACACCCAGTTTTCGACATGGACCCCCACCGCGAAGGTGTTATCTGGCACTGCCTGAACCAAAAAATGACCGCCAAACTCTACGCCCGCGAACAGGGCAAACGCTATGAGGACATGAACCTCATCATAGCTCACCTCGGCGGCGGCGTTTCCGTAGGCATACACAACCATGGACGTGTGGTGGAAGTGAACCGCGCCCTCTGCGGCCTCGGCGCTTTCTCGCCCACACGCGCGGGCTCCATCAACGCAAGCAAGCTTATCGATGTGTGCTTCAGCGGCAAATACTCCAAAGATGATATTAAGAAAATGATCACCGCCGAAGGCGGATTCGTGGCCTACCTCGGCACCAACGACGCCTACGAGGTGGAGAAAAAAGCCCTCGCCGGCGACCCCAAATGCAAACTCCTAGTGGATGCTTTCTGCTATCAGGTGTCGCTCGAAATCAGCCGCCTGGCAGCCGTGGTGAACGGCAAAGTGGACGCCATACTCCTCACTGGCGGCATAGCCTACAGCAAACCTTGGATGGCCCAGATTCAGGAAAAAGTGGAATGGATAGCCCCCGTTAAGGTTTATAAAGGCGAAAACGAAATGCTCGCCCTCGCCATCTGCGGCAAGGAAGTGCTCGACGGAGTGGCCCAAATAAAAGAATTTGTATAATTCGTTGACTGATAATAGTGCCCTATCTATCAACGATAGGGCTTTTTGATACATTATTATCTACCGAAAAATGAAAAAGTTAGCACTTATTCTCGCCCTCGCATTGCCTCTGGTGATGACGGCTCAGCAAAAAGATGAACAGGAAAAGGCCCCGCAAAAAACCTACAAACCCTCGGCCAAGCTGAAAACCCTGCAAGACTCAGTGTCGTATGCCGTTGGATTGGACGTGTACCAAAACCTTAAACAAAATATGGGCGATTTTGGCATCAATTTCGACATTTTTGTAAAGGCCATAGGCGACGCGCAGAAAGAAAAACCAGGCTACACCACCGAACAGATGCAGCAGGTGTTCCAAGCGTATCAGGCCGAACAGCAGCGCTTGTACAACATCAAAGTGGAGAAAAACCTTGCCGAAGGTCGTAAGTTCCTCGAAGAGAACAAAAACAACAAATCGGTGATTGTTACCGAATCGGGACTGCAGTACAAAGTGATAAAGGAAGGCACGGGCAAAAAACCCGACATCAATTCCACAGTGAAATGCCACTACACCGGCACTTTGATTGACGGTACCAAGTTCGACAGCTCACACGACCGCAACCAGCCCATCACCATGCCGCTGAACCAGCTGATAAAAGGCTGGGGCGAAGGCCTGCAGCTGATGAAAGAGGGTGCCACATACATGTTCTACATCCCCAACGAATTGGCCTACGGACAACAACAGGCTGGCATCATTCCTCCGGGAGCAGCCATTGTTTTCGAAGTGGAACTGCTCGAAGTAGTTGAAAATCAGAAGTGATTTGAATTGTTAAACGTGTTGTGAAGAAGTTCGGGCGGCCTGCATAGACTTGCTTGGACTTCTTTGGTTTTTAAACAAAAGATGGGCAATACATTCGGCACACTGTTCAGACTTACCACCTTTGGCGAGTCGCACGGCAAGGCGGTTGGCGGCATTATCGACGGTTTCCCGGCCGGCTTTGAGGTGGATTTCCACGCCATCGACAGCGCACTTGCCCGCCGACGTCCCACGCAGGAGTTTGAAACCCCGCGCCACGAACCCGACCACGTGCAGTTTCTTTCGGGACTGATGGACGGCCGCACACTGGGCACTCCCATCGCTTTTGTGGTTGAAAACCATCAGTATAACTCCGCCGACTACGATGCCCTGAAGGATGTTTTCCGTCCCTCGCACGCCGACTACACCTACCATGCAAAATACCACATCCGCGACCACCGCGGCGGCGGACGCGCCTCGGCACGCGAAACAGTGGCACGGGTGGTGGCAGGTGCATTGGCAATGCAATTTCTTGAAAAACAGGGTGTAACGATAAATGCCTGCGTAACTCGCATTGGCAATGTGCAAGTGCCGGATACCGAACATCTCGACTTTGTCCAAGCCCAAGCTTCGCCACTGCGTTGTCCCGACAGCAATGCCGAGCGCCAGATGCGGCAGCTCATTGCCAAGACCAAAGCCAAAGGCGATACACTTGGCGGGGTGATGACCTGCGTGGTGAGCGGATGCAAGGCCGGACTTGGCGAGCCACTGTTCGACAAACTCGGCGCCACCCTTGCCCACGCCATGATGAGCATACCCTCGGCACGAGGTTTCGAGATAGGCGAGGGGTTTGTCTCCGCAGTGATGACCGGCAGCGCCTATGCCGACCCATTCAACGCCGATTTTACCACGCAAACCAACCGCAGTGGCGGCATGCAGGGCGGCATCTCCAACGGAATGGACATACGTTTTTCGGTGGCCTTCCACCCCGTGGTTACCACTGCCAAACCTTTGCAATGCGTTGATTCAGAAGGTAATATACTGGCGGTGGAACCCCGTGGCCGACACGATGTCTGCCATGTGCCGCGAACCGTGCCCATTGTACAAAGCATGGCGGCAATGGTTGTTTTGGACGCTTTTTTGTTGCAAAAAACTCAAAGTTAAATGAATACAAAAGTAATATTATTTGGTTTGTCAATTGTCGCACTGATGGTTTCGTGTGGCAAAAAAAATACCTTCACCATAGAGGGAACACTGCAGAATGGTGCCGGCAAACAGATTGTAATTGAGGAGATTGCCCCTAAGGACCTGATTCCTATCGACACCATAACTTTGGACAACAACGGCCATTTTTCGTTCACCTACGAAATGCCATACCAGAGTTTCTACACCGTTAAAGTGTCGGACAAGGATTTTGTAACCATCTTGCCCAACTATAACGAAACTGTCATTCTTACAGGAGATTACCGTTTTTTGTCGCCCACATACGAAGTGAAAGATTCGCCGGGCAGTGTGCAGCTGTGGCAACTCAACGATTTTTATCTGTACGGCACTCTTCGCCTCGATTCCATTGCAAGGGCATTCGACCAGCTGGTGGCCGAATGCAAGGGCGACACCAACTGCATAAAGAAGCAAAAACCCATGCTCGACTCGGTTTATGTATCGGCTCGCAGCGAGCAGCAACAGTACATTATCTCTTTTATACAACGCAACAAAGGCTCGCTTGCCACACTGATAGCCTTGTACAAGCCTTTCAACGGCAAAGCCCTGATAAATCCTACTACAGCCGATTTCTACTACTATGAGCAGGTGATAGCGGGGCTCGAGGATTCGGTACCTGACAATCCGCACACGGTGCATTTCCGAAACACCGTGGAACGCCAACGTGTTTATAACAGCACAGTAAACCAAGAAACTCCTCAGGCCATTGTAACGTTAGGAAACAACCAAGAATAATGTCCCAGCCCAAACCCGTCAAAGCCTATTTTGTGGCCGACACCCATTTCGGCGCCCCGCCCGACTCGCACAAACGCGAGGCCGACTTTGTGCGTTGGCTCGACATGGTGGGCGCCGACGCCACACATCTTTTCCTGCTCGGCGATATTTTCGACTTTTGGTTCTCATACCGATATGTGGTTCCACGCGGGTTTGTGAGGGTGCTCGGCAAACTGGCCGAATTGGCCGACAGCGGCGTTGAAATTCATTTTTTTACCGGCAACCACGATATGTGGGTGTTCGACTATATGGAAAAAGAACTTGGGATTAAAACGCATACTCAACCCACTGAGTTCGAGATAGATGGCAAGTTATTTCTTGCCGGTCACGGCGACGGGCTTACCAATCTCAACAAATCGTACAACGCACTGAAACGTGTGTTCGCTTCGAGGCTGTGCCAGCGCGCTTTTGCGGCGCTGCATCCGTGGGTGGGTTTCTCGATAGCCACCAAGTGGTCGCGGAGCAGTCGCCGAAAAGGCAAGAAAAATAAAAAAAAACAGTGCCGTCCCAACGAGATGCCCGTTTTCTGCAAAGCCAAACTCAACGAAAAACATTACGACTATTTTGTGTTTGGTCATCGGCATGAGGTTGAAAATGAGATGGTTGGCCAAGCATCGCAATATTTTGTCATTGGCGAATGGATTGAACATCGCAACTACGCAGTATTCGCTGGCGGCACGTTTGAAGTATGCGATTTTGCGGCAGAGTGAAAAAACTTTGCCGAGATATAATTTTCCGCATCGTTGTACGTTATTCTTGTACTTAAACAAAAAATGACATGAGTAACACTGTTTTGATTTGGGTAATATTTGGAGTTTTGATGTTGCTGAGCTACATTATCAGTTCGGCATTGCAGTCGTATTTTAAAAAATGCTCCAAAATTCTTACCAACGACGGCCTCACGGGCAAGGATGTGGCGGAAAAGATGCTCCACGACAACGGAATTTACGATGTGCAGGTGGTTTTCACCGGCGGCTCCCTCACCGACCACTACAACCCCACCAACAAAACCATAAACCTTAGCCACGATGTGTATTATGGCAACAGCGTTACCGCCGCCGCCGTGGCCGCCCACGAAACAGGGCACGCTGTTCAGCACGCCCATTCATATTATTGGCTTACAATGCGTTCCAAATTGGTTCCGGTGGTAAGTTTCGTTTCCAATTGGATACAATGGGTGCTGCTGGCCGGCATATTGCTGGTTAATATTTTTCCGCAGCTGTTGCTGGTGGGCATAGTGCTTTTTGCCCTCACCACGCTTTTCAGTTTCGTTACCCTTCCGGTGGAGATAAACGCCAGCCGTCGTGCCTTGGTGTGGCTGAATTCGAGCAACATCACTTCGGTGCAGACACACCCCAAGGCCGAAAAAGCTCTGCGCTTGGCCGCTTACACCTACGTGATAGCGGCATTGTCGTCGTTGGCTACGCTGATGTACTACATTTTGGTGTACAGCCGCAGGTCGTAGTTTTTGCAAATGCCAATAAAAAAGGGAGGCTATGTGGCTTCCCGTTTTTTTGGTGCGGAAAAGACGAGGAAAATGTCCGCCTTTCCGCGAAAAAAAAGTTTTTCTCAGTCGTCGTATCTGAGAAAATTTCCGTCCTTGTCTAAAGTTATCTCCAAGTTGTTGTTCAGCTCCGTCTCGTAGGTGCGGCGTTCTTTGTTTATCTCCACCACATGCATGTTGGGATGCGCGGTGGCAACGTAGTGCTATGCCTTGCGGAAGTATGGCGGTGGACACTCCGTCGGCATCGCGGTCCTTCACCTCGTCCCACTCGCCTTTGCGCGTAAACTCCACTTTGGCGCCGTCGGCAAACATTACCTCGTATTCGTTGTCGCCAACGCCGCGGTCTTGGTAAACCACGGTAATCTGCTTGTCGGGTAATGCGTGTTAACGAAACTTTGTGCCGACGACGGCAGCGAGCCGAATTTGATTACCTTTTTGTCGTTGTCGTTGCAGGCGGCGAGGCTCAGGGCAAGCATAGAGATGCCGTTAAAAGAACATTTTTCTTTATTGTTGTTTGATGTTTTTTGTTAGGGACTTCGGCTTTTGTTTCTCGTTGCCGTTTTGCCGCCCTTTGCCGAAGTCCGTGGATAGAAAAGGGCTGCAAGACAATTTTGCAAAGTCACAAAGCAAATTTTGTCTCGGCGTTACGTTTTGGTTAAGTTATTGTTAATTTTTACTATATGTGTGTAAAAGGCAGTATTGTCTTGCATCTGCACAAGGCAGATTGTGTTGTTAAAGAATTGTTCTTTGAACTTTTTTTAGGTGGTGATTACTACTTTTATTCTGTGGAAGTTTGAAAAAAAATGTTTACAACAAGTCCTGTAGCTGTGGGAGAAACGAGAGTAAGGTAAGTTGTTTCGTAATATGGCAGGTTAAATACAAATTTCTCCAAACAACTGACAATAAGTAATATGAATAAAAATAATATAGTTATAGCATTGATCCAGCTGAAGTGCTTGACAGTATGCAAAAATATCGCTATAAATGCCAAAAGTATACTAGAAAACGCTGATACCATGTAAAACAGAGCGTATTTGCAATTGTAATCAATGATGTTGGGAGAAAGAAAGAGAACTTCCGCCAGCACTAAGCTAAACAAGCTGTGCCATAATGTTGTTTTTTTTTGCTCAGGATCCTTAGGACAAAAGAAACCTCCGTGAGAAAGGAAGCGCCAGTTATAAACCCTAATGTCAGAGTTAGTGCCATAGTTCAGAACAATTTTCGGATGAATTTTCCCACGCGCATAGCGGTTTTGCAAACAGCTGCTCCCGTTCCTGCACCGATCAGGACTCCTCGTGCATTTACATTCCCACTATTCACATATTGATTTAACGCACTGGAAGCTGCCCCAATTATTGCTCCTCCAACATCTGCGGCAACCACAGGTGGCACATAGTCTTCGTAGCCTGTAAAAGGTTCGTTATCCTCGCAAGCCCAAAATGTCATTGACGAAAAGGCTATGTCTAATACTGCATCAGCTATAAGGATTGGGCATGGATTAGTGTTTGACCCGGATTGCTCCAGCTCATCTCTTAGATTTAGTAAACTGTAATAGTTCATAACGTTATTGGTGAAAACAGCTATTTTCACCCTGCAAAGATATTACATTTTTTCCAAATATCAAAGTTTTTCGGTGAAATAGTTTGGGATGTAGCTCTAACCACATGACACACGCTTCGATAGGTGTGCGTACATTGAGTTCTTTCACAAGACCGCCATGCCGTCGGTAGAGGTTGAAGTACACCAAAAACTGGTCGAGGTCGTCCGACAGTTTCTGCAATGACTGATAGTTTACTCTATGTACCGTAGCCTTTTTGATGGTGAGGTTTGCCCGTTCCACCATTCCGTTTGTTTTGGGAGAGCCAGGGTTTGTGAGTCGGTGTTCTGTTTTGTCTCCGCATGCGGCATCGAACTTCTCGTCCTTGTCCGTGGATGCGCCTCCGCGCCCTCAGCTTGTTGGTGAATTCCTTGCCATTGTCGGTAAGTACTATATCGAGAATGAACGGAAAAAACTGTCTCGCCCGTTCCAGAAAGTCGGCTGCGTTTTCACGGACTTCTCCTCGTAAATGAAGTAGAACATCATCCGTGTGGCACGGTCTATGGCGACAAACAAATATAGTCTTCTGCCGTTTATCCTCGGCATGCAGGTTACGTCTATGTGTATGTATCCAGGCGTGTATTCCTTGAACTTGGCGTACGCCTGCCGTGCCTCTTTCGGCTTTCGGTTGACGCCGTTGCTCACAAGGCATCTGTACACTGGGGAAGTGGACACGTTTTCGCCTGAGTCGGACAACATGTCTGCAATCTCTTCCCTCGAGGCCCATGTAGTGTTCCTTATGGACACCACCAGTGCCTCTTGCACTGGTATCAGTGCATACTCTATGTGGTGGGGGCGGGAGCTGGCATCTTCCATAAATTCGCATTTTTTTCCACTTGCTCACGGTGTTCAGTGACACTTTGTGCCGTTCGGCCAATTTGATTTGTTTATTTCGCGACGAATGTGTATATTTGTCGTCGCATTTGCCTGGCAGGCAGGTTTGTGGCATAATTTGCTGTTTTTAAATTAGTGTATACTTTTGCAAATATAGCCATTTTCCTTCAATTTTGGGTTGGGAAATGCCTGACAACAACCTTGTGAACTTTTATAAGTAAAGTATAAAAGATGAAAATCCCGCTGTAAGCATAGTGTCTACGGCGGGTAGGTAGGGGGAGGGGATTTCAGCCAATTTGTTAAGCAAAGAAGGTTAGCAGAAGGGTTAGTCATTCACCTTTGTAAGGGATGGCAGATACAAGAATCCATCCAATGACGGGGAATGAAGCAAGAAGAAGTCCGCCAGACATACCGCATCTGCGATTCATGCCTTCTAAAACACCAATTAGGCTTGAGATTAAGGGAACTATACTTATGAAACCAGCGATTTTGACTATAAGGGGGCATGCTACAATGATAGAAACCAAGATAGAAACCAAGCAAATGAAGTCTGCTGTTTTAGCACTTTTTTCAGACTTTGCGAATTCTCCATTCTTCCATTGTCTTCTGGCTTGAACTGCTTTTATTATTCCGATAATTGAGATTGGCAAAATTCCAAATATCGTGGCTACTATCGTCCATTCCAAAACGCCTTTAGGTTTCTGATAGATGTTAATCTCCGCTGTGTTTTCCTTCATTTTTCTTTCCCTAAATTTGTGTCGGGCGCAACTTCTAAAACTATCTCCAGTGCCAATAGAGAGATTAAACTACAAAAACAAAGCGTGGCACTGTACACCACTTCTTTTGTTGAGGGTCCTGAGAAATAAACCTTGAGATAAGATGCAGTAAACAGTCCACGCAAAACGCATGAACATTTACGCTAACTTGCATCTCTATTTGAAAATTTCTCAGGTCTTCAACAGCAAGAAAAGCATAACGCTTCGTGATTTCAACAGTAGAAATCCAACTGCAAAATTACACTTTTTTTCCCGTTCGGCAAAATTTTTTTTCGTGGTACAAAAAAAATGCGAGACTTTGCACAAATTTAAAGTCCAACTTTAAAACTGTGCAAAAAAACTTATCAAACGGCAAAGTGTTGTCTTACATTTTTTTACAAAAAAATGTTCTAATCTATTCACCGGCGGAGGTCGGCACCAGCCTTTAAAAATCGTATTTTTGCACTTTAAAAAAGATGTAAAGTGGCCACAAAAAATACCAAAGAGAAAGAAGAGAAAGTTACGCCCCTTATGCGGCAGTACTACGCCATGAAACAGCGTCATCCCGACGCCGTGCTGCTGTTCCGTGTGGGCGATTTCTACGAGACCTACGGCGAGGATGCAGTACGTTCTTCATCCATACTCGGAATCACCCTCACCAAACGCTCCAACGGCGCCGCCTCCGATGTGGAGATGGCTGGTTTTCCGCACCATGCCATCGATGTGTACCTGCCCAAGCTGGTGCGCGCCGGACTGCGGGTGGCCATCTGCGAACAGCTCGAAGACCCAAAGTTGGCCAAGGGACTGGTGAAACGCGACATCACCGAGCTCGTAACCCCGGGCGTTTCGTACAACGACAAAGTGCTGGAAAACAAGGAGAACAACTTTCTGTGCGGACTGCATTTGGACAAAACCATACACGGAATATCGTTCCTCGACGTATCCACCGGCGAGTTCTACCTCTCGCAGGGCGACACGGCTTATATCGACAAACTGCTGCAGAGTTTTAAGCCAAGCGAGATAGTGCTGCAGAAACGCAAGTTCACCGAGTTCCACGAAACCTTTTCCGAAAAATACTACGTAAACACTTTCGACGACTGGGTTTTCACCAAAGATTTTGCCAACGAGTTGCTTCTCAAACAGTTCGGTACAAACTCGCTGAAAGGATTCGGTGTGGAAAATCTGGAAATGGGTATCATTGCCGCTGGAGCCGCACTGCATTACCTGTCCGACACGCAGCACGACAAAACACAGCATATCTGTAAGATAACCCGTATCGAGGAAGACCGCTACGTGTGGATAGACAAGTTTTCGTCGCGAAACCTCGAACTCATCCATTCTCCCAACGAGAACGCCAAAACGCTTATCGACGTAATAGATCGCACCCTTTCTCCCATGGGCAGCCGTCTGCTGAAACGCTGGGTGATGATGCCCCTCAAGGAAATACCGTTTATCGAAGACCGCCTCTGTGTGGTGGATTACATGCTAGCCCACACCGATTTCTTGTCGTCGCTGCAGCAGCTGGTAAAAAACATCGGCGACCTTGAACGCCTTATCGGCAAAGTGGCCATACGCCGCATCACCCCCCGCGAGCTGGTGTACCTGAAAAACTCCCTTTCGGCGATAGCCGAGGTGAAACGCCTGTGTGCCGCTGCCGACAGCGAATCGCTGCAAAAGACCGCCGAACAGATAAACCCCTGCAAATATGTTTACGACCGTATAGGCCGCGAAATCCGCGACGACGCACCCTCCATGGTGGCCAAAGGCAACGTCATTGCCGACGGCGTGAACGCCGAACTCGACGACCTGCGCAGCATCTCCACATCGAGCAAGCAGTACCTTGCCGAAATGCAGCAGCGCGAAAGCCAGACCACCGGCATACCGTCGCTCAAAATCGGGTTCAACAACGTGTTCGGATATTATATCGAGGTTACCAACACCCACCGCAGCAAGGTGCCCGACACATGGACCCGCAAACAGACCCTTGCCAACGCCGAACGCTACATCACCCCCGAGCTTAAGGAGTACGAAACCAAGATACTCACCTCCGAGGAACGCATAGCCACCCTCGAGGCGCAGCTTTTTGAGCAGATACTCGACGCCCTTGTGGATTTTGTGCAGCCCATACAATACGACGCCCAGCTGATAGCCCGCCTCGACTGCCTGCAGAGCTTTGCCAGCGTGTCGCAAAGCAACGACTACCACCGCCCGCAGCTCAGCGACAGCCAAGTTATCGACATCAAAGGCGGCCGCCATCCGGTGATAGAAACCCAGCTGCCTCCCGGCGAGGACTACATAAGCAACGACGTGTACCTCGACAACCAGTCGCAGCAGATTATCATCATCACAGGTCCCAACATGTCGGGCAAATCGGCACTGCTAAGACAAACAGCCCTCATAGTTTTGCTTGCGCAAATAGGCTGCTACGTGCCCGCCACCGAGGCCAAGATAGGCGTGGTGGACAAAATTTTCACCCGCGTGGGCGCCTCGGACAACCTATCGCTCGGCGAATCCACGTTTATGGTGGAGATGAACGAAACCGCCAACATCCTCAACAACATCAGCGACCGCAGTCTGGTGCTCCTCGACGAGATAGGCCGCGGCACCAGCACCTACGACGGCATTTCGATAGCATGGGCCATCACAGAATATCTGCACAACCAGCCCAACTGTCGCCCAAAAGTGCTGTTTGCCACACATTACCACGAACTTATCGACATGGAGCAGCAGTTCGAGCGCATACGCAACTACCACATATCGGTGAAAGAGGTGGGCAACAAAGTGATTTTTTTGCGCAAGCTGGCCATAGGCGGCAGCGAACACAGCTTTGGCATACACGTGGCCAAAATGGCGGGCATGCCACCCAAGGTGGTGAAAAGGGCAGGGGAGATGCTCAAAATTTTGGAAGAAAAAAGTGCCAAAAACGACAAAAAAAACGAAAAAAAACCGAAAAAAGAGGCCGATTATGGCTATCAGCTCAGCTTTATCCAGCTCGATGACCCATCGCTTCTGGAAATAAAAGATATTTTGTTAGACATTGATATTGATGTACTTACGCCAGTGGAAGCTCTGTTCAAATTGAACGAGATAAAAAAAATTGTAAAAAAATCGTAGAAAAATTTGGTGGGTTCGAAAAAAGGTTGTATCTTTGCATCCGCAAATGCAAGGAAAAGGTTGCAAAGCAAAAAGCGGAAATAGCTCAGTTGGTAGAGCACGACCTTGCCAAGGTCGGGGTCGCGAG
>ERZ842401.4044-NODE-4044-length-17479-cov-6.131026_pt1 | contig 17479 bp, 17 predicted proteins | sample MGYA00521270_ERZ842401 | MGnify/ENA primary metagenome ERZ842401 (study PRJEB31892, sample SAMEA3878208) | bioreactor metagenome | biome: Moose rumen | place: Sweden | collected 2011-10 | study: EMG produced TPA metagenomics assembly of the PRJEB12797 data set...
AAATCAATGGTGCTCAAAAAAGATGCGGATAATAAAAAGCGTCGTATAAGATTTTTTATCCGAATATTCGGATAAAAAATCGAACGCTGGTTCAGGACATTAAAAGATCAATGGATGGCTTCCCTTGATATGAGGGATTTCCATACCCTTGATGAACTCCGGGGCAGCCTTTACCAGTTCGTAAGGAACTATAACCGGTCTGTTCATTCGTCTCTGAAAGGTATGTCTCCCCAGGACAGATTCTTTAAGGAACCTGAACTTATAAAACGTCTTCCGGAAGATCAGATTGACAAGTGCTTCCTTCTGGAGATCAAGCGCAGGGTGTCTGCCGACTCAGTTATAACTATTGATCAGATCGAGTATGAAGTCGACTACCGCTTTGCTAAGCAGCGTATAACTCTAAGGTACTCACCTGACATGAATGAGATCTATGTCGTTGAATCTGACGGCTCTTTAAGCCCGATACATCTATTAAATAAGCATGATAATGCTTACATTAAGCGTGACAAAGTACGTCTTACGGGAGGTGACGATTAAATGGAACTTACATCACGTTACGGTCTTGAATTCAATCCGTTCCTAAAGAATTCCAAAGAAGTCATTTTCAAAAGCAGTGAATTCGATGAAGCCGTATTCCGTCTTGGTTATCTTGCCAAGACAAAAGGCTTCGGACTGCTTACCGGCGCTCCCGGAAGAGGAAAGACAACTATCGTCCGCCATTGGGCATCATCACTTAATCCATCCCTTTTCAAAGTGGTATATACAAGTCTTTCCACTGTCACCGTAAATGATTTTTACAGAAATCTGGCTGCTTCACTTGGTGCGCAGGCTGCATACCGTAAGACCGAAAACTTTCATTCGATCCAGGGCGAGATAACACGCCTCGCTCTCGATAAAAAGAAGACCCCTGTCATCATTATTGATGAAGCGAATTACATAAGCAATGCCGTTCTCAACGACCTTAAGATCCTTTTCAACTTTGAAATGGATTCCCGTGACAGGGCTGTAATCCTGCTTGTCGGACTTCCGCAGCTTAATCATACCCTCCGGCTTGCAATCCATGAGCCTCTGCGCCAGCGTATCATAATGAACTACAACATCGACGGTTATACAAAGGAAGAGGGCAGATCGTATATAGACAGCAAACTTAAAGGAGCCGGCTGCAGTCAGGATGTGTTTGATGATTCAGCCGTTGAAGCTATCCTTAATGCATCTGACGGAACGGCAAGAATGATAAGCAAGCTGTGCAACAGTTCCCTTGTCATTGGCAACAGTCAGAACATAAACCTCATAAATGCCGATACTGTTATGCAGGCAGTCAATGAAAACACACTTGTTTAGGAGGCTTTTCATTATGATACACTTCAAATATCAAAACGGTGGTCACATAAATATCGGACAGATAAACATCATTCATTCTTCTTTTCCCATAGAAGCAGATATCCATGCTGACGGATGGATTTTTCATATCATTGTAGGAAAGCACAGGGATGGTAATTATATCTGCATTCCTAACTGGAGCATAGGCAGCGAACTTGCCGGTCTTGATGATACCTTCTGGAACAGTGAACGATTGAGTAACTGCACCAGACTTGATGAATCCAATTCAAATATAATAGCAGCTGCTCTTGCACAATTATGTCATATAACTTAGTTTCCGGATACTCTCAGTCATTTAATTTGGCTGAGAGTATATTTATATAAAACAAAGTGCAGAATCCACTCCAAACAATCTGTTGCCGTTTACGAAACATAACAAAAATCTGCTCCGAATAATTTGCAGAATGGAGCATAATTTAATTTGCAGAACAACAGCTTGGACGCTTTCGCAGATGCCTTTGCGGTCTGATGAGCTTTCTGTGCCGCCCGGTTCGTGGTCTTGACCGTCATCCGCGCTGTCCTGCCGGATGTCTTGATGGTTCTGGCAGTATGCTTTACTGTGCCTTTTCCGGCTTGCTTTACGGTGTTTGCTGTCTGGTAAGTGGTCTTGATTGTCCCCCCTGCCCGGTTCGTGGTCTTAATCGTCTGCTTTGCCGCTGTCCGTGCCTGCCCTGCGGTCTGCCGCGCCGCTGTCTGTGCGGCTTTCTGGCGGGCAGACTGCCGCTGTGCGGTCTTTATCATCTGTTGTCTCGGCTGGTAGGGGGATTGTCCCCCTCCAGACATGGAGGATGCTTGGGAAGTGGCAGAACCGCGCCCTTTCGGTGCGCGGCTCTGTGTCTGTGCGGTCTGCCGCACTTCCCTTGTCTCTCTCGCTGCCGAGCGTCTCTCCCTTATCGTATCGACTGCCCTGCCGCCCTGCTTTTCGACTTGACGGATGGCGGCTTGGGAGAGTGTTTTACCGGTGTCCGTGATATGCTCCTGCGCGTACTGCTCCGGTGTCTCCTGCGCTCCCGTCCGGGGCTGTGTCTGCTCCGCTCCCTCCTTTGTCCGCACATAGACATTTTTTACACGCTCCATGCCCGTGACCGTTTTATCCATCGCCTTGACATCCCTGCGGGCTGTGCGTGTCTTGATATCTCCTGCCATTGAATGACCTCTCTTTCTGCGTTCTACCGCACTTTCTCCTGCGCTCTGGGCTTTCGCGGCTGTCTTGCGGACTTTTCGCTTTTAATCTGGCGAAGTTCTGCCCGAACGGACGATTTCTTCTGCGGCTGTGTCCGTTCCTCCCCATCACGGAATCTCTCTATCTGCCGCATGGCTCTACCCGCTCTCTGCTCCATGTCGGAGAATACTTTACCGAAGGATAAAAATGCTTTCTGGATGCCTATGAGAATCCCCTTGTCCATGACCTTCCCGCTCTGCTCCTTTGCCGTTTTTCCCATCAATGTGCGTCCCGCATTTCTCAGGTGTCCTCCCGCGATTTTCAGCTCCTTATTGATTACTGTGAGCTTTTCCGCGCTCTTTGTCATGCTCTGCGAACCGTCCCGCATGAAATCACGCATGAGGGATAACACGGTCGGTATCTTCATGGCGGAGACGGCTCTGCGGAGTGCGTCCGCTCCCCGCTCCTTTGCTGTCTCTACGGCGGCTCTCGCGGAATGTATCAGCTTTTCCTTTATATGCGTGACCTGCCCGATCACGGACTGTACTTTCTGCTCTGCGCCCTCCACGAACCGGGCGGCTGTGGCGCGAAGTCCCTTGTCGCTTATCTGGTCGAGCTGCCCGCGCACTTCCTTTAATTCGTCGAGAATCTTCGTGAATTGGGTTTCCATGCTCTCGATATAGTCAACGAGGGTTTCTACCTCGTGTTGCTCCTTTTTCATGCCGTGGCTCTCCAGTACCTCAAATAGTTCCTTAATGTCCGGCTGTTCGCTTAATTGCATTACTGCGTCCATGTGTGGCTCTCCTTTCTGTTTTCTGGCATAAAAATAAGCCATCGTGTGATTTGTTGTTCACACAATGGCTTACTGTTGTTTCGCTGACTTGGGATATTATACGGTAATCAGTCCCTCGTCAAACTCTTTTATTTTGTTCTCTGCATCTTCTCTCGAGTAATTAAATTCCGCAGAAATGTCATCCGTTATATCTTGTTCTGATACCCCATACTTTCTTGACGTAATTATCAACCTTGCAATTTGCTTATTGTCTGCAATTTCCCTAACCTTCTTATCTACTATCTCACTAACCTTTTTATCTACAATTTCATTGATTTCCGGCTCAAATATCTCCATCAAAGCACCACTCATAATATCACCCTCTTTCCTCAACAATTCAATGAGTGCCTTATTCGCTCTGGCACTCACTTCAAGCACCGAATCCGCAAGCTCCCGTTTGCCTTTCTCTGTAATCCGGCTCACTTCCTCCAGAAAATTCTTCATGTCCTGTTTCTGCATCTTGTCTGTCAGTGCCTTCAGCCATATATGGCTTTCTTTATCCAATTCCACACCGACAATAATCTGCACCGGAAAGAGAAATTTGTCCTCCAGATAATAGATACCCTTAATCGGATTGCTCATCTTAATATCATGCCGCTTTAGATATTCAAACAATCCCTCCGGTCTGCCCTCCCGTACAAGGGAAACGGTAATGTCCTCTGCCTTAACTGAGTCAACCTTCTCTCCATACGATTTGTAGAGTGCCGCATACCCAAGTACCTTATACATCACATCCACGTTAAGGGAATCTCCGGGAGCTTTATACTCCATCACATTATACTCCCGGAAGAATGCTCCAATCTCATTCTTAATCTTGATATCGGACGTTTTCTTGATAATCAAAAGGTCAATTTCCAACGGTCTTGTATTCAGATTATACTCATCCTCAAATATTAAATCATCCTTATTCTCTTCAAGTTCAAGATTCATCGCGGCTACGAATCCCGGATGCCATTGGATTTTGGTTTCCGTCTCGCTCATTCCATCACCTGCCTCTTTCTGTGATTATACACCAAATTCAAACAAAATACCACTCTTTTGAAACAATCTTCAAAAATCAGCGGTTTCTGCTTGCCGAATCCTCCCCCGGTTTCGTCGTCATCAGCTTATACAACCGCGTATTCTTCGGGAAACGGTTGGTAAACGGCACAAGGGAGCTGCCGTACTTAATCAGACCGCATCCTGCGTCCGCGTTCGTGATATAGCTCATCTGCTCTCCCGATATGTTCAGAAGTTCCGCAAGTTTCTGTCGGTCGCTCGATGCCTGATTGAGCATGACGATATACTCGCTGTTCGACAACATGGTGCTTGCCAGTACGGAATCGAGCAGATATTCCACGTTCTGGGTAATGGCGTTCGGAAAGGCATTGCGCTTGCGGAATCTCCTCCATGCGGAATTGAAAAATGCACCGGAATACTCATTCTCGAAAACGACGTGAAATTCATCCAGAAAGATGTGCGTCCGCTTGCCCTTCTTCCAGTTCTCCGTCACCCGGTTCAACATTGCATCCGTGATCACCAGAAGTCCCATTGTCTTTAACTGCTTACCTAAGTCCATGATATCATACACAACCATACGGTTGCCCACGTCTACATTGCTCTCATGGGCGAATGCGTCCAGACTGCCGCTTGTAAACAGTTCGAGTGCAAGCGCAAGGTCTTTCGCCTCCCGCTCCGGCTGTTCCAGTATCTTCTCGCGCAGGACACATAACGTCGGCACTTTCCCGCCCCTCTGGTAGTCCTCATACACGGCTGCCGTACAGCGGTCTATGATGGATTTTTCCTTCGCGCTCACACCCTTGTTATCCAACTGCTCAAAGAGGGAGAGGACAAATTCGGACTTGTCAATGACCGGATCGCCGCCGTCCCCGTAGCCCTCCACCATGTCCATCGCATTGATATGGTCACGGCTTCCCGCCGAGATACGGATGACCTCGCCGCCCATCGCCTCTATGAGTGCCGCATACTCCGATTCCGGATCACATATCAGTATATCATCCTGCGTCGAGAGTGCGAGAAAGACAATCAGCATCTTCGCGCTGAAGGATTTCCCGCTCCCCGGCACACCGAGCAGAAAGGAATTGGGATTTAAGAGCTTTGCTTTGTTGCTCATGATAAGGTTATGGGAAATCGCGTTCTCACCGCAGTATATCCCGCCCTCGTCCATAATCTCCTGCACCCGAAACGGCATGAGAACGGCAAGGCTCTCCGTCGTGAGTGTCTCTGGTCGCGCGTCGTAAGGTCGTCCAGAAATTCCTTGCTCTCCCGTCTCTGCTGCTCCATGTCGTAGGGTACGACTGCGGAAAAGTTGTTGTTCGCGTTCTGCCGCCTCTGCCAGTTCGTGATGTTCGTCTCCACTCCCAGAAGACGGTTCTCCACCTCGCGCACTGCCTCGTCCGTCGGAACCGGAATCACGTCAATGCTCAGCATAAGGTTACGGTTCAAGTCGGTCAGCTCCGCAATCATGCTGTCCTTGATATAGGACGCATATTCCCTTAAAAATAACACCCGTCCGAACCGCTTTCCCATGCGGAAGTGGTCTTTTTCAAATTCAAGCGTATCGGGACAGATAAAATCCTTAAAGCTGTGTCCCTTCCGCATCGTCTCCGAGAGGTCGAACCGGAATCCCGTCTCCTCTCCCGTCCGGTAAAAATCATGCAAAGCGCGGAGCTTGTCGGTCGCGTCCATCTCCGCACACTTTGAGCCTAACCTTGTAAAATGGCTCACTAAGTCCGTCCCCACACGGGAGAAGTACGTCCGCGCCTCCTCGATGGACTTCTTGTAGACCGATACCGTCACATACTTTTCCTGTACCGTACTGTTTGCCCCGGTCGCTTTCTCTAACAGCATGGTATTGTATTCTTTCCGGTACAAATCCAATCCGTCCTCCTGCATGGGAATGAGGATGGATTTCTCAAAATCCTGCTTGTTCAACCGTCTGTTGTTGATGGTGATTTTCGTGGTCGCGCCGCTGTCAAAAGAGTTAAGAAGCTCACTATACTCCAGAAACATACTCTCCTTGTCCTCGCGGCTTGCGACCGCATAATTGATATCCACAAATTTATACGTCCGCGCGAATTTGTTCCGCCCGATCTGAAAGATACCGTCTGCCCAGACCGCCACAATGGGGATTGCCTGCTGTACGCTCTTGGGGATGGTGAACTTCTCCTTGTCCTGCTTGAATATGTTGTTTAACGTCTTTATCATTTCTTCTCACTACCTCCGTTTCGTTCTGATTTCTGGCTGTTATTCTGCTTATATACCGTTTATTGCTTTCTGCTATGCCTTCCCGTCAATCCCGGCAGGCGTTTTCCATGCGGTTCTATGTCGTCCGTCTCCTGCCGTTTCCTCTCTCCACGCTCCCGGCTCTCGATGCTCTGTCTGAGTGCCTCATAGTAGATGTTCTGCGGCAGAAACAGCAACCTTTTTGGTATCAGAAACTCTGACTTGATCCATGCCACAAGAAATTGCTCCGCGTTCATCCCGTGATACCTCACAAAACCGATTGCCGCGAACGGTGCCGCTCCCACTATGCAAAGCCAGCTCACTGTCTCCATTCCGAGATACGGGCGCAGCAGAAAATAAAGCCCCACGGCAACACCGCAGGCAAGTATCGAAAAAATAAACTGCCGCATGGACAGTCCGAAAAACATGGATTCCGTGTATTCACGGATTTCCCGATTGATTTTTACCTCCACTTGTATGACCTCCTTCTCTTATAATCCCAACATTTCGCGCACCACCCGGTCGGACATCTTCACCGCGCCGACAAGGACGAGCATGTTAAAGACAAGCTCCGCGATATAGCCCCACACCATCGTTACTGCCGCCGCATCAGGATTTACCACGGGCTGGGATGACGCAAAGAGCGAAAAGATGATGCAAGCCAGGACAATGATTGCTCCCTCCAGGCACACCGCCGCATACGATTTGAGGAAACTCTTTCCGACGTTCTGTGTCGGCTCTCCCGCAAACGTAGAAAGTGGGATAGGTGCTATCGCCGTGTAGAGATACAGCCGGAAAAAGCGTCCGTAGACGCTCATTATCATAATAAAGCTGAGTACCGTGATAAACAGTCCCCCGATCAGCGTCACCGCCCACAAGGGAATACTCTCAAAGAATCCGCAGTCCTCCACCGCCTCCACAATCTCCGTCGGAAGCACCGTCGCATCCGCAGAATCGAACCCGGCAGACTCCATGATGGTGGCAATCGTCCCCTGCACAATCTGGAAGAATGCCATCATAAGCTCTAGCCCGTGCGTAATTACTCCCTTTGCGATTGCGAACCGCACAAACAGCTTGAGTGCGTGTTCCGGTTTCTTTACCTCCGCAAAACTTCCACAAGTCTTGACAACACCTATCACAAAGAACAGCACCAACAGCGCATAGGCGATTGCCTGCAATGCCCCGTGTATGTCCACAATCACGCTCCATATTCCTCCGCCCTTAAACTCCTCCGGCGACTGCGTGATAATCGCCCATATTTCTGCCAGTTTCTCGTTCCATGTCTCTAATGCGTTCTCTAAGTTCTGTACTACCCAATTATCTGAATCCAATCTATTCACCTCACTTTTGAATTAGCAGGGAAACAGTGCCAACTGCTCCCCCGCTCTGCGTAATCTCTGATTATGCTGTATCATGCTCCCGTAATCAGCGTCAGAATCTCCTTTGCAAACGTGATAATCACTCCGCCCGCAAGCGTGAGAAAACCGTTTGCCCTCTGGCTCGGATCATGGGACTTTAACGACAAGCCCACCTGCACGATACCGAATCCGAGCAGAATCATTCCGATCGCGCGAATCAATCCGAAGATGAACGTCGAGAGATTGTTTACTACGGTGAGTGGATCGCCGCCATCCTTTGCAAACACGGTCGTTGTCCCAAATACCGACATCAGCACAAGCAGGGCATACAGAACCATTGCCCGCTTTGCCTTGCTCCCGGTCATGAACAGTCCCCCGATCAGCGGCTTATTCGTTGTGTCTATGTTTCTGCTCTGCGCCTTTCTGACACTCTCCATGAAATGTCCTGCCCTCTTATATATTCCTCTTGCCCTCTTGCTCTGTGCGACTTTGCCCTGCGTATCTGCCTTCATTGCTGCATCTCCTCTCTTTCCATGCTCCATTTTCTTAGTTCCCTTGTTCTGATTGCTCTGTGTTCTCATGTTCTGATTCCTCTCTTTCCTTGTTCAATATTTCTTCGATATCCTCATCGGATAAAATCTGATAGCTCTCCGCATCAATCGGGCTGTCCGTGACCTCTCCCTCTAAACTGTCCCACAACGTGATTCCCGCGACCGCCTCCGTGACCTCGCCGTGTCGGTACGGCTTGCCGTTCCCGTCCGTGGAGAGTGCCACATTCGGATGCTTTAAGATGTCGAACTTCTCGTCCATGACCGGACGCTCCCCACGGATGAAGAGTATCGCATACCGGTTATCCAGCATCCGCACTTCATCCGGTGTCAACAGTTCGCGTCCCGATAACTGGTAGTTGGTCGAGTAGTTCCCCGAATGTCCGGTCGATTTCCCATAGGTGTTCATGTCGATGGTCTCCTTGCCGAGCAGTTCGCTGACATACTTGTGACTTCCCTGCTCATTGCCGCCGAGATAGAGAAATTCGTCGCAATTCCCCAGAATGCTCTCCCATTGTTTTTCAAACAATGCCTTTAACTGCGCGATATTTTGCAGGATAATCGACACACTCACCTCGCGGGAGCGCATGACTGCCAGTATCTTGTCAAAGTCGTCCGGCAAACTGACGTTCGCAAATTCGTCCATCAAAAAATGGACGTGTACCGGAAGACTTCCTCCATAGGTGTGGTCGGCAAGATAAAATAGCTGTTGGAATAACTGCGTATAGAGGATGGATACGAGAAAGTTGTAACTCGTATCGTTATCCGGTATCAGCGCAAATAATGCGACCTTCTTCTCTCCGAGTGTGGTCAAGTCCAGATCGTCGGTTGACGTGAGTGCCGCGAGACTGGAAAGGTTAAATTTCTCCAACCGTGCCGCAAGCGTAATCTGGATGGATTTTAGCGTCTTGGCACTCCCGGAATGGTAGTCCTTATAGTATTTCAGCGCGATATGCTCCGGTTCCCGCATCTCCAGACGCTCAAACAGTTCATCAAGCGGCGACTGGTATTCGTCGTTGTCCTCCCGCACCTCCCCGGCGCGTAACAGCTCCATCACCATCGGGAAATTCTGCTCGTCCTCTGGTGCTTCGTACTTGAGATAAAATATCAGTGCCAACAACAGCATACTCGCCGCCGTATCCCAGAACGGATCGTTGCTCTGACTTCCCTTTGGTGTGGTCGCCTTAAACAGATTGGTAACAAGTTTCTGCACGTCATTATCATCCTCCAGATAGACGAACGGGTTATAACAATGGCTCTTTTCCATGCAGATTAAATCCAGTATCCGCACCTCATAGCCCTTCTGCTCCAACAGATAACCCGTGTCCCGCAGATTCTCCCCCTTTGGATCAAGCACCACAAAGGACGTGTTCGCCTGCATGAGATTGACCTTTGCGTAGAACCTCGTTTTCCCGCTGCCCGCTCGTGTCAAGTATGTGACACCTAAATTGTGATTTTTATTCTGAATTAGAAATTGATAACGTATCACAGATACGTTGGATAGATTAGTGCTAAAGCACCAAAGGTGCGTTTTGCACCTCTTTTAGAAAAGGGTGCTATGCCAATAGACAGGCACAACACCCGGATAGATAACAAATCTCTTATTTGCTTAACTTAGCTTTATACATATCTCTTTTATTTTCTGGTATATCCAAAACATTCATAGCCTGTTCTGGTGTCATATCGGCATTAGCTATCATCTTTTTTATGGCAGATACCAAACCCTCCACAACACCTTTTTCAAGATTCTTTCTTGCTACCATTTGACCATAATCGCACATGCTAATCATCTCCTTTTCCATTTCCTTTGTCATCGCAAGATCAAATTCATCATGCAGCCTACGCTTTTTGTCCTCGACTTCCATCTCTGCCGAAAGAAGTATGGACAACATCTTGATCAGTCCCGTACAGTTATCATCCTCTGTATCTCCAAGACAGATCATCCCGACTGTAATCAGATCGTAATTATCTTTCTTTTCCTTAAAATTCCCCACTAACCGTTTTTCAGCCAGCGAATACATATTCAGCGTATTCTTCCTATAGTCTGGTGGATTCAAGCAAACCCACAAACTGATAACACGCTTTACCTTCTCATAGTGGCTATTCGTGAATACTGTCCCATACTGTGCCGAAAGCATCCTTCCGCAATAATAAACAGCTCTTTTTGTCAGTGGATAGCTGGGAAAGAAATCCCCCTGGCTCTCGGTGTTTACCAGCATGGTGATAACTTCTTCCGTAATCTTAGGATTGATTGCCTCAAATCGAATATCAAATATTGCTGTTCCCTCTTTGAGAGTGCTGTCCTCATTCTGTGTGCCTTGAATACGTTCTGTATTCATATCGGCAACCACTTTCTTCTCCTTTAGAACCTCGTCCCTGTGAACCGGTGTTTTAGAGATTTCCGGTGTGCCGACTATATATTTCTCCTCAATATCTTTCAGGCTGACATCCTTAAATTCATCCACACAGGTTTTCAACAAGCGGGACAAGACGCTCTTGAAAGACAATATCTTTTTACAGGACGCATCCAGCTTTTCCATATTTTCATCGGAAATGGTTTCCAATGCCTTTGCTAAATCGTTCTCTACTTCCATACGCATTCATCCTTTCTTTATGATTCTATCTTATCACATTCTCCGCTACTCTGCCACAAGAATTTTCAGAGCCATTCATTCCACTTCCGGCTTGCTAAAGCTCCACACAATCTCAATCTGATCCTTTGCATACACCCTGACCTCTTTCACAAAAGCATCCACCATTTCTTTTGTCAGCTTTTCAAATTTCACGCCCTCCTCTCCGATCTGTATTCCTTTCTTCTCATACTCTGCCTGTTCTGACCGAAGCACATCCACCGCCTGCTCCTGCCTGCTGATACTGTCTGACAGCTTTTTTAACATCGAATCATAAGACGATTTCTGCACCAGATAAGTTTCCTTATCCGTCATTCCCATTTTATAGCTCTCATAAGCCTCTCTTGTATCATTCAGAAGTTTCTCCTTTGTTGCCATCATCTCACGCAGATGTTTCTCTGCTTTCTTTGCCTTTTCCTCATTCTTCTGCTGTTCGGCTTTCCGGATCTTCTCATAATCCAAAGACAGATCCGCCTCCATCTGCAGCATTGTGAGGATAACATCCTCCAGATCTTCATCCCTGACCGATGACACACAATCTGCATATTCCGGCATCTTATTTGAAAAAAATCTCTGCCGGCACCGGTACTTTGGTTTCCCATTATATAAATGGCTCATGACATGCCCACAGTTCCCACATATCACTTTCCCGGACAATATGTGGCGTTCATGCACCCTTTTCTGTCCCCACGAACCTCTGCCGGATCTGGCATTCTGTTCTATTCTCTTACCTGTCATTTCAAAGTCCTCTCTGCTGATGATTGCCGGGTGTGCATTCTCCACAATCTGTATCGCCTCTTTTGGGGCTTTCTTAGACTGACCGGCAACTGCTTCATTTTTATATTTTCCATAGACCAAATCCCCCACATACATCCGGTTATGTAAAATGCTGCTCACAGCGGAAGTATCCCAGAGCGGCTTATCATTTACCTGCCGGATTGCAAAATTGATTCCCTGCGCTCTTGCATAGTCTGACCTTGCCGGAACACCATCCTCATTCAGATTTTTTGCTATCTGGAACATGCTCACGCCATCCAGATATTCCCTAAAAATCCTCCGCACAATCTCCGCTGCCTCCCCGTCTATCTCCAGCTTATTCTTATCCTCTTTGCTCTTTTTATATCCATACGGAGCATAACAGGCAATGAATTTCCCTTTTGCCTTTCTTGCTTTCAATGAAGTCCTCACTTTCTCCGACAGATCCTCGCTGTAAAAATCATAAAGTAGCTCCTTAAATGCCACATCAATCTCACCGATACCGCCCACATAATCGTTGCTGTCATAGTGGTCATTTATGGCAATGAACCGCACACCCATAAATGGAAAGATCTGCTCAAGGTACTTGCCGGATACCAGATAGTCCCGGCTAAATCTGCTTATGTCTTTGACAATAATCGTAGTGATTTCCCTCTTTTTAACGCCTTCAAGCATTTCCTGCAGCCCAGGACGGTTGACCGTCTTTCCGCTGATCCCATCATCCACGAACTCCACCACTGGCTTGTTTATCAAATCTTTCTGCCCTCTGATATACCGTTTTAACATTGCCCTCTGGTTCGTGATACTGTTGCTTTCATCCTGTATCCTGTCATCTTCTTTGGATAACCTCATATAAAGTGCTATTTTATCCATATCCATCACTCCAATCTCTATTTCTTTTCCTCTTTATCCGCACTACTCTGAAAAGCACCGTCAAAGGTATAAGTGATCTCCATATTCTTGTCCGGGTACACATCAATCCGTTTCACAAGTGCCGTAATAATATCCCGGTCAATCTCCGGCTCGTCCATTTCTTTCAATCTCAAGAGCGACCGCAGCCATCTCTGCTTTTCCTTGAACAGCTTTTCCCTTGCGTCCATCTTCTCCTGCACCAAATCAATCTGTGCTTTCAGCTTTGCAATCTTATCTGCTAAGAGTTTCTGCTTTCCGAGAAGTTCCTCCCTGCTGATAGTTCCGGTCACATACTGCTCATAATACCGGCTGCCCTCATACTCCTGTATCGTGATTTTCTTCTCAATGGCAGCAATCTTCTTTACGGAATCTTCCTGCGACTTGTAGAACAGTTTCTTTGTTTCCCTCAAAAGCCGGTTCCCATCCGGTATGGAAATAAGCACTTCCTCTGCCAGACAATGATACAAGATTTCATCCATCTTCTTTTCGCTGATACCTACATAACAGCCTTTCCGTCCGGGTATGCCATATTGTGTAGGGCAGTTGAAAAAATACTGTCTGTAAAGTCTGCCATCTTTTTCAAAAAGTTTGCTGCATTGCTGTAACCGCTTTCCACAGACACCACAGTATAAAATATCCCTGTACTTATAATCCTTGACCGGCACATCTTTTCCCCTCTCCGAAGAAAACGGGCTTTCTGAAACTTTCTTCTCCATCTTTGCCCTGATCCGTTCAAATAACTCCCTGCCGATGATCGGCTCATGTGCGTTTTCTTCAATGATCCATTCCTCTTTATCCGTGAAATGCCTTTTTTCATTGTCACAAAGCCTTGCCCGTCGCTTTCCCTGCACCAGATTCCCAATGTATGCCTGATTCTTTAGGATATTCGAGATAGAACCGATATGCCAGTTCTTCCGTTCCTCTCCCTCTGCCACAAGCAGATGTCCGGTCTTTAGGTACTGTCCGGGGATGGCATAGCCCTCTTTTTCCAGAGTGTCAGCAATCTTTCTGAGGCTCATGCCCCCTTCTGCCATTGCAAAGATTTTCCGCACGACTTCCGCTGCACCTTCATCCACCACATAATGCCTTAACGGATCATCTTCATCTACTTTGTAGCCATAAGGAGCATTGCTCCCGGTAAATTTTCCCCGCTCCATTTCATTCTTTCTCAGCGTGACGATCCTCTTTGAAACGTCCCTTGCATACATATCATTGACGAGATTTTTTAGGGCGATCTCCAGAGCCTTGTTCTCGTTCATCGTATCGTCCGTGTCAAAATGGTCATTGATAGATATAAGCCTCACACCAAGAAACGGGAAAATGCTCTCAATATAGTTCCCGGTCTCCAGATAATCCCTTCCAAGCCTGCTCAAATCTTTTATGAGAATCAGATTGATCCTGCCATCTCTCACATCTTCCATCATCCTCTGGAACTCCGGCCGGTCAAAATTCGTGCCGGAATATCCTTTGTCCACATACTCCTGGCACACACCGAACTCCGGGTGCTGTCCGGCATAGTCACGCATGATCTGTAACTGGCTCTCAATCGAGCCATCCGCCTTGTCACTTCCGTTCATATCTACAGAAAACCTCGCATACAGAGCCGTATGGTATGTTTTCTGGACTGCCTGTGCTGCCGGAACAAACTCTGTCCTCACCGCATTAAATCTTCCTGCTTTCCTTGCCATCAGCACACCTCCCTTTCCAAGACTTCCGTATCTGCCACCCTGTCTAATACCGCACCGGAATCTTTCATCGCATTTTCTGTCCCGGTTCTGTCTAAGACTGTTTTCGCCATATCTGCCACCGTCCCGATCTCTTTTCCGTACTTGAAAACAATCTCGATACGGTCATCCTCATAGATCAGAATCCGGTCAATGAATGTCACAAGGGTAAGCCTGTCAATCTCCGAAAAAATACCGCTTTGAATTTCTTCACCCTCTGAAATGCAATCATCATGCGAACCATTAACTGCACTTTGACTTTCAGACAGTTTCAGCAATCTCTCCTTAAATCCCGCCATCTTCTCCCCGACTGCCACGCCATCCGCATACAGTTTCCGGATCAGTTTCTCCTGCTCACTAACCGCAGATAAAATCTCCTGCTCTTTCCTGCCGTAGATCTCCCGGTACTGTGCGAACTGTTCTTCTGTCAGAAGCCCTTCCTGCAAATCCTGATACAGAGAGGATTTCAATGCTGAACACTTCGTAAGCTCCTGCCTTAACCGCACGATCTCCGCATCCTGTTCCATAGCGTTTTCAAAACCGTCCTCCATCTGCCCGATCTTCTCCAAAATGCTCTGTGTATTACAGAGAATACGAATGTAGCGGTTCAACTCCCCTGCCACGATTTCATCCAGCATTTCCTCCCGGATACTGTGCCTGCTACAATCTCCGTTTCTGTTATATCCAGAGCAGATGTAATTGATGATTTCTTTCTCTTTGTATTTTGACTTTCTCCGCACCATGCTCATACCGCAATCCCCACAGAACAATAATCCGGCATATTTATAGGCACACTTTTCCTCAACGATGCTTTCTAAGCTACACTGACCGGAACCATATCCACCCCGACCGGAGCCATCCTCTCCGCTTTCAGCTATGCCACTCTTTCCTTTATCACTTTCCTCACTTATTCTGCTCCTGTCTTTAGTTTTATTTCCCTTTGGAAATGCACCTTTTCCTACAGCCCTCATATCCCTCTGTAAGAGTATCTGCACCGCCTCATAATCCTGTCTGCTTATGATCGGTTCGTGTGTATTTTCCACCCTGATCCACTCTGCCTCCGGCACCTGTATCTCCCTCTTGACCTTGTAGCTGACCTTCGCCCTCTTTCCCTGCTCCAGCACACCGGTATAGACCGCATTCTCCAGAATCCGCTTGACCGTTACTGCTGACCACCGGGAATGTGCCGCCTGCTTGAAGCTCGTGGCATAACGCTCTCCCTTGTCCCTTTTATACTCTGACGGACACAGGACACCCCGCCGGTTCAAGCCTTCCGCTATCGCATTCGCACTCATTCCGGACAATTTTTCTGCATAGATCTCCCTCACAATATCCGCTGCATAATCATCTACCACAAGCCGGTTTTTATTCTCTTTGCTCTTTGCATATCCGTAAGGGGCGAATGCTCCGATAAATTCCCCATTCATCCGCTTGATCTGCTGGCTGGAACGCACCTTGTTTGAAATGTCCCGGCTGAAATTGTCGTTCACAAGAGCCTTTACCGGCATGACGATATTCGTTTCCGAGCCATCTGCGGTCAAAGTGTCGTAATTATCATTGATTGCAATATACCGTATCCCCTTTTCCTTAAAGGTCTGCCGGATATATGTGCCTGTCTCGATCCGCTCACGACCGAGCCTTGAAAGGTCTTTGGTGCAGATACAGTCAATCTTTCCCGCCTCCGCATCTGCCATCATCTGCCGGAACTGTTCCCTCTCGTAATTCAAACCGGTATAGCCGTCATCAATATAAGTCCCCACAAGCTCCAGATCATCATGCCTGTCGATATAGCTCTGAATGATCATCCTCTGGTTCGTGATACTGTTGCTCTCTGATTTTATATTCCCGTCCACATCCCCGTCACCCTTAGATAAACGGAGATACATAGCCGTTTTGTATATCCTTTTCTCCATAAATGCCTCCTGTCTGCCTGTCATTTCAATGCACAGGCTAATTTCCTGCAAATACCGAGTGACAAATCCTTTATGCCCCATACCTCAGAGAACCCACCCGGTCTATGTAGCACTCCAATAAATCCGTCAGATTCTCCGTTCCGGCAAAGGTGGAAGTCACCCGGTATCTGCCATACTTTACTTCTTTTTGTTCATTTTGTCCGATACACACAGCAGCCTGCTTTGTCTGCTCTGTCTGTTCCGGCTTTTTCCGTTCCCTCTGGACCTCTTTTTTATCCGTCTGTATCTTCTCCATCTTTCCCATAAGACCGCTCCTTTCCATAGCTTTCTGCACACAAAAAGACCACTCTCCAAAAAAGGCAATCCATAGAAAAAACGAAACTTCCACACAACAAAAAGGAACGAAAACAAGGGATACTGATAACGCATCCCCGTCCGTTCCGGCTTTGTGATTTTCCATAGATTGTTTTCTTTGGATAGTGGTCTTAATCCCACAATCCCGCCCCGATGTCCGGCTAAAAACATCAGAACCGATAAACCTATTATACGGTATCATGCCCCGGAGTGCAACGCCCAATTTCAGAAAAATCCGAAGATAACCGCTGCACCCGGAACATAAATCCTGTTTTATAGCAACAATCCAGCTCTGCCGGATTATGTAAGGCAGCCCACAGCATTCTGCATCCCATACAGAAACAGGCTGCCCCTGTTATCCAAGCACCATCTGCCATCCGGTCCCTGTCGCCCACCCGAAGCTGTTACCCTTGCAGATAACCTTGTACCGTTGCCGGACGTGGGCTTCTTTTGCGTAAGATCCTTTCCCACCCTTTACGGAAGTGCCATGCAGTTTTCACTACTTTTTCTTCGCTCGCTGCCCTGACGATACCGGGCAGGTCATGGCATAAGTTTGTTGGCTGCGGATGCAGGGTATTCAGTTGTAATATCGGCGAATATTATTTATATTACTTCTAATATTCGCTTTTCAATTATAGTTGACAGATTATTTCAGGTCAAGTAAAATAGAAGAAAATCGTATTGA
>ERZ842401.4045-NODE-4045-length-17474-cov-3.879040_pt1 | contig 17474 bp, 16 predicted proteins | sample MGYA00521270_ERZ842401 | MGnify/ENA primary metagenome ERZ842401 (study PRJEB31892, sample SAMEA3878208) | bioreactor metagenome | biome: Moose rumen | place: Sweden | collected 2011-10 | study: EMG produced TPA metagenomics assembly of the PRJEB12797 data set...
ATCAAAACCTTTAGCCTTTTTATTTCAATTATTTTTCACTTGCGAAACTTGAGTTCAATTATAATACATTGAAATAGTTAATAATATCATACGAAATGATTGACGGACACGGAGACGATAAATACAAGTACGGGAACATAAGGCTCAACTTCTCGTCCAACATCTATCCAAGGGCAGACATCAGCCCCCTGAAAGAGTTCCTCAAAGAGCATCTGGATTCCATAAGGTCCTATCCGGAGCCCGATGCCGCATCGTTGGAAGAAGCCATTGCCCGCAAAATCGGCATACCGGCTGAAAACGTTCTTGCAACGGCCGGGGCAACTGAGGCCATATACCTGATAGCCCAGACTTTAAGGTCGTGGCAGACCTTCAATGTGCAGTATCCCGCTTTCAGTGAATATGAAGATGCCTGCCGCATGTTCATGTATCGTGAGGATTCTCTTGGTAACCTTATGTGGATTTGCAACCCGTGCAACCCCACCGGCGAGGTATTTTCCGCCACTCACATAAGGGATCTCCTGAACAAGCACCGCTATGTTATTGTGGACCAGTCTTATGAGGGCTACACAAAGGAAAAGCTGATGAGTGCGGCTGAAGGAATCAGGATTCCCAACGTCATCCACATTCCTTCGCTAACCAAAACAGACGCCATTCCAGGCCTCAGGATTGGCTACATCACGGCCAATACCGGAATAATAAGACTGTTACGCGGCTATCTGCACCCTTGGAGAATCAGTTCACTGGCAATAGAAGCCGGAAAATTCCTGCTCGAAGGCAGCAGTACCGCGGTGGATAATCTTGACGAATATCTCAGATGCACACAGAGGTTGAGGTTTTCCCTCTCAGCCATAGAAGGAATAGAAGCCAGACCTACCAAGACCAATTTCATACTCTGCCGCCTGAAAAATAGCAAGGCTGCAGACCTGAAAGAATACCTGGCCAGGGAAAAGGGAATACTCATCCGCGATGCCTCCAATTTCAGGGGGCTCTATCCGGGACATTTCAGGGTAGCCTCGTCAAATGATGTTGATAACCAGGAACTTATAGAAGGAATTGCCGATTTCCTGCTTACCCGGAACACTGAGGGCACTCAACCGGAGTCTGGGCAAAAGTCTTCTGAATAATAATGACTGCCGTGATGTACTGCCTGAGCGTCAACATAAATCTGGAGATACTGATATATTTCATCATCCCGCTGCTTCTTGGCTGGATGATGGATCTGATGTTTGGAGATCCGGCGGGGCCCGTTCATCCAGTTGTCTGGTTCGGCAAAGCCATAGCCTTCTTTGAAAAACGCCTGAACAAAGGAAAGCACAAAGTCATCAAGGGAGCCCTGGTTTCCTCAGTTCTGATCTTGGCAACAATTGCCGTTTCCGGAGCCGTCAACCACTTCACAGGTTTTTATTTCAGATTCATGCATAATCTTGAAAATTGGCATATTATTTACGCAGTTTTAATACGCAGCATCTTTATCTTCATGTTCCTTGCAGGAACAACCCTTATACGGGAAGTCAGGGAGGTTTTCAAAGCGGTTGACCGCTCTCTGGAAGAAGGAAGACGCCAGGTGGCGCGTATAGTAGGAAGAGAAACCGGCAACTTGTCTGCCCATGAAATCAGGACGGCTGCCCTGGAAACACTGGCAGAAAACCTCAGCGACGGAGTCATTGCTCCCCTCTTCTGGTATCTTCTGGGAGGACTGCCTGCAATGGCGGCCTACAAGATGGTAAACACGCTCGATTCCATGATAGGCTACAAGACCGGGCGCTACAAAGATTTCGGAATGGTGGCAGCCAGGATAGACGATGCGGCAAACTGGATTCCGGCACGGTTGACGGCATTTCTGATGGTTCTTGCAACAGGAAGGCTGAGCTTGCTCAAGTTTGTTGGAAAGTATGCAAGATGCCACGCAAGCCCCAACAGCGGATATCCGGAATCGGCACTGGCAGGAGCTCTGGATTGCAGGTTCGGCGGGTCCCACACCTATTTCGGCGAAGTCATAGTAAAGCCATATATCGGTGAAAATGAAAGAGAACTCACTACAGACGATATGTACAAAGCGGCAAGGATCAACCGCAAGGCAGAATGCATCATGATTACCCTTACCGTGGCAGCCGGCTTTGCTCTCAGATTTTTTACTATCTTTATCTCTTGCATTTGACCAGTACGATTTTCCATCATGAGAAGAATAATACTCATAACCGGAGGGCAGCGCAGCGGAAAAAGCGGTTACGCAGAAAAGCTGGCCCTGAGCCTCAGCCCTAATCCAGTTTACATAGCAACCGCACATATCTGGGACGAGGACTTCAAACACCGCGTCAAGCTACATCAGGAAAGAAGAGGCCCCCAGTGGACCAACATAGAGGAAGAGAACAACCTTACGGCCTGCAACATAGAAGGCCGCGTGGCTGTAATTGACTGCGTAACGCTCTGGCTTACAAACCTGATTCAGCCCTATCTTTCCAACGCTGACGGCATAAAAAACCTGGATCAGATAAGGGATATGGCCAAAAAGCAGATAGACATGCTTTCATCCAAAGATGCCACACTTATATTCGTTACCAACGAAATCGGTAGCGGAGGAACCAGCACCAACCCCATGCAGAGGCGTTTTACAGACCTGCAGGGCTGGGTCAATCAGTATCTGGCCCAAATGGCGGATCAAGTAGTACTTACCGTTGCCGGAATTCCTGTAAAAATCAAAGGGTAATGATTGTAGAATTCAACATAAAAAGGCCGGACGAGGCAATCCGGCAGAAAATTTCTGAAAAGATAGATAACCTCAACAAGCCTAAAGGTTCGCTGGGAATGCTGGAAGATCTGGCATTGCAGGTTTGTCTTGTGCAACAGACTCTTACGCCTAAGCTCAGCCATCCCTGCCACCTGCTCCTGGGCGGAGACCACGGCATAGAGAAAGAAGGAGTGAGCCTCTCGCCGCGTCAGGTCACATGGCAGCAGATGATAAACTTCACCAAGGGTGGCGGAGGCGTGAACATGTTCTGCCGGCAGAGCGGTTTTGACCTCAAGATTGTGGATGTAGGCGTGGATCATGACCTTTCTTCTTACCCCGCCATAAGAGATTGCAAAATTGCCCCCGGAACAGAGAATTTTCTCTACGGACCGGCCATGACAGAAGTCCAATACATTGAGGCTGTACAAACCGGTTCTGACCTTGTGGATGAATGTATTGACGAAGGCTGCAACATCCTCGGCATAGGCGAGATGGGCATAGCAAACACATCGCCGAGCAGCATCTGGATGAGCCTCATGCAAGACATTCCGCTTGAAGACTGCATAGGAGCCGGCTCGGGCCTGGATGCCAAAGGCATAACTCACAAAAAGGCCGTTCTCAAGAAGGCTGTTGATAATTTTCTGGAAAGCTGCAATGGCACAGACGGCCCCGAATACCTGGAATATATGATCCGCTACTTTGGAGGTTTTGAGATGGTTACGGCCATTGGGGCCATGCTCAGGGCAGCCGAAAAAGGCATAATGGTAATGGTTGACGGATTCATAATGACGGCCTGTGCCCTGGCCGCTACCAAGCTCTATCCGCAAAGCCAGAGCTATATGATATTCGGCCACTGTGGCGATGAAAGCGGGCACAGGGCCATGCTTGAGAAGATGGGAGCCAGGCCCATACTTAACCTCGGCCTTAAGCTCGGCGAAGGTACAGGAGCCCTATGCTCCTACCCTATCATAGAATCTGCCGTAAGGATGATCAACGAAATGAACAACTTCCAAAATGCAAAAATCACCAAATATTTTTAAGCGAATCTGGGCATCGTTCATCTTCCTGACAAGACTTCCGTTCTGGAGGCTGTATCAGCCGCCCAAGGAAGCCTATACGAGCGTTGTAGAGCATTGGCCGCTGGTTGGCTGGCTGACATCCTGCATAGCTGCCGCTGCCATTTACCTGATAGCCCCTTACAATCTGGCCATTGCAGTCCTGGCTGCCATAATTCTCAGGATTCTGGCAACAGGGGCACTGCACGAAGACGGTCTGGCAGACTTCTTTGACGGGTTCGGCGGCGGAACTTCCAGGGAAAAGATTCTTTCAATAATGAAAGACTCCCGCACGGGAACTTACGGAGTGCTGGGCCTGATCCTCTATTTTCTGACATTGGCGGCCTGCCTTTACACTCTGGCGGAGCTGAGCCCAAAGGTTGCGGCAATTACCGTAATCTTTGCCGACCCTTTTGCCAAACTGCTTGCCGCCCAAACGGTTATGATAATGCCCTACGCAAGAAAAGAAGAAGAATCCAAGGCTCATAACATATATCGCAGAGCTAAATTCCCGGAATATGTGCTGATGCTTCTGGAAGGGCTGATTCCGTACGGAGTATTCATAGCACTTCTCTACAACACCACTCCCCTTTCCTCGGAGCCTTGGCAGATACTTGTGCTTGCAGCAGTACCGGCTATTTTGTGCGCCCTTCTGAACATGTTCATATACAAAAGGATAAAGGGCTATACCGGAGACTGCAACGGAGCTATGTTCCTGTTGACTGAACTATCCATATACCTGACCGCTACATTCCTGTTCTTTTGACATTTAACTGAACGCAAACAGCAAATATATTAACGCAAACAAATGGAAGTAATACTTGTAAGGCATACAACTCCCAATGTTCAAAGAGGCACCTGCTACGGCTGGAGCGATGTAGATGTTGCTCCCACATTTGAGGCCGAAGCTGCCGAAACCCTCAGGAATCTGCAACAGTATCTGCCTATAGACAAGGCCTTTACATCCCCTCTTCAGAGGGCTGTCAAACTTGCCTCATACTGCGGCTTCAAGGATGCCGAAAAAGACTCCAGGCTCAAGGAAATGAACATGGGAGAGTGGGAAATGCAGCCCTACGACCAGATTCAGGATCCGGCCCTTGAGGACTGGTACAAAGACTATTTGCACCTGCCTGCAACCGGCGGAGAAAGTTTTCCGATGCTCTACGGCCGGGTAGCCGAGTTCCTAAGCCATCTTAAGTTCCAGCCTTACAGGAGAGTGGCCATATTTGCTCACGCCGGCCCCATAGTCTGTGCAGCAATGTATGCTGGACTTTGCGCAAAGGATAATCCGTTTGCTGTAGCCCCCACATTCGGCGGCATCCTTAAAATAAACATCTGAGAAAGACAAGCAACACATACAAGGTTATATGAAACAGACAGTTATATTCATCGCAATTCTTGCAATCCTGGTTTCGTGCAAGAATACGAAAGACACCCAAGACAATGACGGCAAGGCTGCCATACTGATGGTCCACTTCGGAACCTCCCACGACGATACTAGAACTCTCACTATAGATGCAATCAATGCCAAAGCCAAGGAAGCTTTTCAAGAATGTGATGTCTTTGAGGCATATACATCGTCTGTAATCATAAAGATACTCAAGAAAAGAGGCATAGAAAAGAGCAGCCCGCGGGAAATGCTGGAAAAACTCATCGCTGAGGGTTATAAAAATATATATATCCAGCCAACCCATATAATTCCTGGCAAAGAATACAAGGAACTGGCTTTGGAAGCTCAGCGGGCCAGACAACTGTCTGCCAATATAATACTCGGAGAACCACTGCTTTACAGCATAGAAGACTGCCAGAAAGTAACAGACATTCTGGGCAGCCGCCATGCTCAGGACTCCCCTTCTGACCATGTGGTTCTGGTAGGGCACGGAACCGAAGATCCGGCAAACGCCCTCTACTGCCAAGCCGATTACATGTTCCAGTCCGGAGGCTATGAGAACTTCCATGTAGCAACTATAGAAGGCTTCCCCGGCTTTAACGAGGTGCTGGCAATACTCCAGAAAAGCAAAGCCGGAAAGGTAACCTTGGTTCCTTTCATGTTCGTAGCCGGAGACCATGCCCTGAACGATATCTCAGAAGACTGGAAGAAACAGCTCCAAGGCAATGGTTTTCAGGTAGATGTCAAGCTTGAAGGCCTCGGACAAATACCTGAGATTCAAGATCTCTACATACGCCACCTCAAAGAGGCCATTGATATTGCGGAATAACGGTTTTTTTTGCGTACCTTTGAAGGTGCCCTAAAAAACATCAGATATGGAAAATGCTTCATTCATTCAGAAAGCCAAGTTTATTCTGAAGCATCCGTTAGTTCTTCTGCCAACTCTTACAATCACGGTTGTCTGGATTGTTCTTGGAATCCTCCAGGCAAAATACAAGAAAACCCAGGTACTTTCCTGGTTTAATTTCTTCACGTTCGCACAGGGTGGACTGTTTGGAGGAGTGGCTGGAGCCGTAGGCGGCATAGTGGGCAAGATACTGATTGCCTCAATTCTTACCGCCCTGCTGACACCGCTTTTCATAAAAGGCAGCCAGCCATTCGCCGGCTTTGGTAAAGGCTTCAAGGGCTTCTTCAACAGTTTCGCTTTCACCAGCTTCTCGGCAGTTGCGGTATTTATGCTAGGAATGGCCATAGCCCTTCTTGTCTATAGCTTCCTCAACATCACTCAGAGGTGGCAGGAATCGCTGGTAGGAATAGCCGGTACTGTATTCTTAATCAAGAATATAGGCCAACGAAGCGGATTCCTGTTCAGCGGTCTTTTAAGTCTTTTGAAAAAGGTATCAAAGAAAGCACCGTCACAAACAGGAGTAATCCGTTTTCTCAGTGGAATGAGCGTAGGTTTCCTGGCAGGAACCAGCCTGAATTTCATGAATCTCAAATGGGCCCTTCTGATAGCAATATGCGCCCTAATCTTTGCATTGATATTCTTCATTCTCAAAAATACAAGAAGGACTGCCATAGCCGGGGCTTTAATGGCCGCACTGATCATAATTCCTTTATATGCACAAACTCAGAAAAAAGAAACGGATGAACTCAGAAAGCAGGCTAAGAATCTAAAAGAAGTTGAGAGTCAGGTTTCCGGAATTGATGTCAGTAATTTCAATGCCGATGAGTTTGCCGCAAGAATGGAGGAGTTAAGGAATAAGATTGATGAAGCCCAAAGAAGAGGAGATAAAAGAGAAATTAAGAGGCTCTGCGATGAAATGGGAGCTGAATACAAAAAGGCCACTGGAAGTTCCATGGACTTCTACAAAATGTACACAGACTACTACAAGTCTCATCCTGTTGGAAAAGAAGAAAACAGCAACATAAATAAATCAGACAACAGCAGCAAAAAGGCCACGGTAAAAAAAGTCTCAGTTAAAAAGGCCTCAGGCAAAAAGACCTCAGGCAAAAAGACCACAGGCAAAAAGAGTGGCAAAAAAACAACCAGTAAATCTTCTTCCCATATCAACGACAGCGACTTCACAGACTCCGCACTTACGGGAGGTTGGTCCGATGAAAGCAGTTACAACGACAACAATATAGAAATGACGTTTATGGACTTAACTGCTGGACTGATTGCAGGTGCGGCAGCCAGTTTTGGCGCCGGAGGTCTGTCAGGAGCAAGCTTTGGAGGATTTGACGGATTTGACGGTTCTGACGGTTCCGACGGAGGCGGAGAGGATTTTCCTGATAGTTCAGAAGACTTTAACTCTGAAGCTGAAGCCGAAGAAAGAGACTATGAAGAAAATGACTATAAAGAAGAGGATGAGGATGAATCCGCAGATGGCGGAGATGCATTAATAGAAGAAGGAGGAGAAGAAGGAACTGCTGAAGAGACCGAAAACACCGAAGAAACCGAGGTAGAGGAAGCTGCTGAAGAAACCGAAGAAACTGAGGTAGAGGAAGCTGCTGAAGAAACCGAAGAAACCGAGGTAGAGGAAGCTGAAGAAGAAAACGAAGATATTGAAGAGGACGCAATTGAAGAAGAATTTGAAGAGATTGAAGAAGATGTTGAAGATGTAGAAGAATATGAAGAATATCTGGAAGAAGACGACTATGACTATGAAGCCGAACGAACTGAAAGACAAGCCGAGCAGGATGCTATAAACAAAAAGTATCAAGAAGCTTTCAATAAAGACTTTGAGAAATTCAGCACTACTTCAGATGAGGCAAAAATAAACAAGGAAGTTGAGCAGGACATTAAAGCCCAGAAGGAGAAAGAAGCTGAGGCGGCAAGGCAAGAAAGAGTCCTTTCTACTGCTCAGAAGTACGGAGTTGCAACAACCGACCAAGATGGAAAGCAGCGCGATATCAAAGATATTCAGTCCGATACAAACAAGGCAATAAAACGCGATGTCAACAAGGAAGTTTACAAGAACGAACTGGCCATCAAGAAGATTTACAGCGACGTAGAGCTGGAATGCTCAGAAAAGATTGCTTCTGCGGAACTTGTGGACAATGTAGCGGAAGGAACCATAAATATCCTGGGAGAATGCACCGGGCCAGCCGGAAAGCAGGTCAAGAACTGGCATAATTTCACCAAAGCTACCTTGCTGGGTGCAGAAGAGGCTTATCTGGACGGAAGGAATGTAGTTGTCGGAACAATAGGCGGCGCACTGGAAGGTGGCCTTACAGTTGCACAGAACGAAATGGGAGACGCAATGAAGGGAATGGGCGGCGGAGCTTTCAAGCAAACCGTGGCAACCGCAGCAGGAACAGTCTGGTATGAGGGAACAAAAACTGTAATACACGACCTAAGCCGCGGAAAAGATCTTGAAACATCAATAGAAAATGCCCAGACATCTATGGTCAAGAAGACTGGAGAAGTAGCTATGGGTATGATTGTAGGTGGAATAACAGACTATGGAACAGGAGTTGTGGGCAAGAATTACGGTGGAAAGATGAGCGTAAACGCCGTTTCCAACATGTACAAGATTGCAAACACCACAAAAGCCGCCTCTACTGAAATCTACAGCAGAGCTCACGACAATATGACCGTAGGCAACAAGAATATCTCCGAAATGCTCACAGAGGATTTCAACGACTGGAAAAACTCAAAGGTTGAACAGATGTACACTTCACATTACAACAAGAAATCACAGGAATAACTATGGATAACAAAAACAAATGCACCCCAGAAGAGGCCAAGAAGGCATATTTTACCGGACACTATCCTTATATGGTTCAGGCATTCGCAATAGCCTCCATGAAAGTTCCGGCCTGGAGACTGGCAAGTGACGGCACTCCCGTCCAGATGTTTGATGTTCTGCGCTTTGCAGAGAAATGGGACGACGAGCATCCAAGAAAAGAAGGAGACCGCAGTTTCTTCTACGTAAGCCTGGAAGGAGCCATAGGATATTCCGAAACCGGCCTCGAATACCATATCCAGTGGATATTTATCCCGATGGAAGCCGGAGAGGAACGCAACAAGCTGGTCAAACAGACAGTAAAAGAGTTTGAGCAGGCAGAAAAAGAGGAAGAAGCTTCCATCTAATCTACTGCTGATGCTCTTTATTGTTCACCGATTTTTCTTATATTTGCCAGCCGTTTTAAGTATAGACCTAAGCTTGTAGAGATTCCGATATGGTGTTTTCAGATCTTCTGTTTCTGTTTGAATTTCTGGCAGCATTTGCTTTGTGCTACCTGGTGGCGGGTCTTATAGACCGCAACGGGGCCAAACTGATTCACAGCGGAGACGGAACCCACACTCTGCATCAGTCTTTCAGGGGAAGGAACCTAATTACCGTAATCTTTTCGCTCATATTCTATGCATGGGGAGAACCGGTTTATGTGTTCCTGATGATATTCTGCGTATTTATAAACTATCTGTGCGGAATTGCCATAGACACATCGCAGAAGAGCCGGAAACTGGGTCTCGTACTTGGAATCATCTTCAATCTGGCGGTCCTTGCTACCTTCAAGTACCTCGGCTTTTTTGCCGGAATACTCTCCGACATCGGGCTCAAGGTGTCCGTTCCAACCCTGGCGCTGCCTATCGGAATCAGTTTCTATACATTCCAGTCTATGAGCTATCTGATAGATGTTTACAGAAAAGATTCCCCTCCACAGAAAAGGTTCATGGACCTTCTGTTCTATATCTCCATGTTCCCACAGCTGATAGCCGGTCCTATTGTAAGATATGGCACCATCGCTGAGGAAATCAGCAACAGAAAGGTCACCTGGGACGATTTTGCAGAGGGCAGCTACAGGTTCCTCATAGGTCTGGGAAAGAAGGTAATCATAGCCAATCAGATATCTACGGTGGCAGACTACTTTCTGGCCGCCAATCCGGAGACATTCTCAACTGCCGGAAGCTGGATAGGTCTGCTGGCCTTCACCTTCCAGATTTACTACGATTTTTCCGGCTATTCCGATATGGCCATAGGACTGGGCCGCTGCCTGGGCTTCCATTTCAACGAAAACTTCAACCATCCTTATATCAGCACCTCCATAACCGAATTCTGGCGGAGATGGCATATTTCCCTGGGTTCTTTCTTCCGCGATTATCTTTACATACCGCTTGGAGGCAACCGCCGTCATCAGGCACTGAACATACTGATTGTGTGGTTTTTGACCGGCATGTGGCACGGAGCCAGCTGGAACTTCATCATCTGGGGCCTGTACTTCGGCCTGATTGTGATGATTGAAAAATACACCATCCTGAAGATTTACGACAAGATACCTAAGATATTCCTGCATCTTTACAGCATATTCCTCTTTACATTGGGTTGGGGAATATTCTACTTTGATGATCTTGGAAAGATGAAAACCCTGTTTGAGAGCCTGTTCGGACATGCCGGCGCAGCTTCGGACTTTACGGCAGTCAGCGCTCTTACCAACAATTTCTGGCTCTGGATTGCGGCTCTGGTGTTTGCAATGCCGGTAAGGAAGCTCTTTGCCAATTTCAAGGGTATCTGGTATGTAAGGGCTGTGATTGGAGCAGCCATATTGATTTTAAGCGTGGCCCTGCTGGTAGGAGCCACCAACAACCCTTTCCTGTATTTCAGATTTTAGAAGATTATGAAAAAGACACTCATTATAACTGCATTGATGATCCTGGGGTGCTCATTTGCAACAGCCCAGCAGACAGACACAACCAAGGCTGGGAACACTGATTCAGCCAAGGTTGAGAAATTCGTTTTTCCCACTCCCACATCCGATGCCAACGACATTTATCCCAACCGCACGGTTGCAAAATATGTCAACAGGACCAATCCCGATGCGCCGGTCAAGACACTCAAGAGCGGTATAATGATAATAGGACAGCCTCCAAAGGCCAGGGCAGCAGAGCCCTACGGCGGCAGAAGCGCAGGCGAGGTTGAATACGCCAATTCCCCAAACAAATACAAGAGGATATTCGGCGACAGCGTCAATGTCTATTGCATGGTAATTCCCAATGCCGGAGCTTTCTACACCCCATCCAAGGCATCCTCCGGAAGGAACCAGGGAACTCCCATCTGTCTGATTCAGTAAAGGCCGTTGATGTCTATTCCATCCTCGGAAGACATGCCACGGAAGATATCTATTCCCGCACGGACCATCATTGGGCGCCGCTGGGAGCCTTTTATGCAGCCAAGAAGTTTGCAGCCGTTGCAGGCGTTCCTTTCAAGGATCTCAGCCATTACAACAAGCATGTAATACACAACTATGTAGGCACGATGTACATGTTCACCAAGAGCCAGGACATCAAAAATTCACCTGAGGATTTCATCTACTACACACCTGACTCTACCGTAACATACGAAACAACTTACATAAACTATAACACCAAAAACGGCGTTGCCCTTTCAGAAAGGGCGCCTCAGAAAGGCGATTTCTTCCAGAAAGGTGTCAGCGGAGCCGGCTGCTATGTAGTGTTCATGGGTGGAGATGCCAAAATCACCCAGGTAAGAACATCCACAAACAATGGCCGCCGTCTTATCATCTTCAAAGACAGCTACGGCAACGCCATACCCGGCTACCTCTTCTTCTCGTTTGAAGAAATCCATGTGCTGGACTGCCGCTTCTTCAAGCGCAACATAAAGAAATACGTAAAAGAAAACCACATAACCGACATCCTTTTTGCAAACAACATAATGAGGGGCGTACTTGCCACAACCAACAAGTCCTACACCCGGTTCCTCACGCAATAAGGAGCAGACATTGAGTTTTTGATACAGTAAGCAGAAGAACAGAGAGATAACCGGTCAATGGGAAAGACAGTTTACATAGTAGTTGCAACAGTGCTTTTCGCAGCCTTCGTGGTCGTATTCAACGCATTTCCACGCAGTACGGTCAGCCAGGTAGAAAAGCGCGACCTTGCCAAATTCCCGGAGTTCTCTTTCCAAAGCCTCAGAGAAGGCCGCTTTACAAAAGAACTGTCGGTATGGTTTTCAGACAGCGAGCCGTTCAGAGATGATTTCATCAGCCTGAGCATGATGATAAAAGACTGGATGAGGATGAACTTCTCCAAAGAGAACGCAATTACCTTCCATGCTCCCGACACCGAATTGCCCATAGACACAGAAGCCCCCGACATCAACGAAGAAGGCCTCAAACTCAACGACACCATACCGGACACAGCAAAGGACACCGTAGAGAACCGGAAGATTGAGGAATACCGCAACAAACTCACAGCCGAAGAGAACGCTAAGATAGCCCATGCCGGCATACTCATCATAGGAAGCGGAAACAAGACCAGAGCCCTTATGGCCTATGCCGGAGATTCCACCGGAGGTGTAAGGTTTGCAGAAGCCGCAAACATCTACAAACGCAAGCTGGGCAAGAAGGTCAATGTCTATCTGATGGTCATACCAACCTCCATAGAGTTCTACTGCCCGGATGCTGCAAAGAAACGCACAAAGAGCCAGAGGGCCACAATCAACAACATATTTGCTCACCTGTCAGATTCGGTAAAGGCAGTAGATGTTTACACTACTTTGGGACGGCATGCAGCAGAAGACATTTATCTCAGGACAGACCATCATTGGTCTCCGCTGGGGGCCTACTATGCCGCCAAGAAATTTGCCCAGGTGGCAGAAGTGCCGTTCAAAGACACGGCTTCATACGTAAGGAAGGTTGTTAAAGGCTATGTAGGAAGTATGTACGGATACTCCAAGGATATCAGCATCAAAAAAGCGCCGGAGGATTTTGTCTTCTGGGAGCCTGATTCCACCGTAAGCTACACCACAACTTACATCAACTACACCATAGACGAAAACTACAAGGTAACCGGAGAAAGCGGCCCGTTCAAGGGCAAGTTCTTCTTCCATTACAAAGACGGAAGCGGCAGTGCCTACTGCACGTTCATGGGCGGAGATACCAAACTCACAAAAGTGGAAACATCAACAAAGAACAGAAGAAGGCTGATCATCATCAAAGACAGCTTTGGCAATGCGCTTCCGGGCTGGCTGTTCTTCTCGTTTGAAGAAATCCACGTAATAGACTACCGTTACTTCACCTTTAATATGGCCCAATATGTAAAGGACAACAAGATTACCGATATCCTGTTTGCAAACAACATATTCTCAGCTTATTCCAACAGTATTACAAAGCGTTACACCAAGTTCCTGACGCAGGATCACGCCACATTCTATCCTCCCAAGCCCCCAAAAACAGAGGCGGAAAACAACGCTCCCGCCCCAGCCCAAGCAGCAGAAGTTGCTGCAGGAATATAGCATCCCCTATATCATCAGCGATGCCACATAGAGCACCGCTGCAGACACAACTCCCATAATCATGGTAACTTTTGTCTGTGTCCTGTATCCGTCTTTCACATTGAGACCGCCAAGCCTGGTAACTACCCAGAAGTAACTGTCATTGGCATGTGAAACAGTCATTGCCCCTGCGCCGATTGCCATTACCACAAAAGCCGCACTGAGCGGAGTGGTCATCCCCAGGGCGCTCATCAGCGATTCAGAAGACGGGAACATTCCCATTATTCCGGCCGTGGTTGTCATGGCCACTGTAGAAGAGCCCTGAGCTGTTTTCAGTATTGCCGCAATCAGGAATGGGAACAAGATTCCGAGAGCAGAAAAGAAATTTGCGTTTGACTTTATAAGTTCAACAAAACCAGCATCGTAGATAACCTGGCCGAGCACAGCTCCGGCAGCTGTTATAAAGACTATCGGGCCGGCTGTGCGAAGAGTGTCTTCTGTAATGGCGTAAAGACCGGAGGAAGCCGCCTTTACATCCTTCCTGATGAATTTCAGGAGAGGCAGTGCGCAGATCACACCAATGGCCAAGGCTATTACAGGCTTTCCCAGCATGAATAATATATCCGCAACAATACCTTCCAGTTTCAGCACCGAAACAAGAGAGCCTATTCCCATAAACACTATAGGTACAATTATCGGAAGCACCGAAAGTAAAGCAGAAGGCAGATTTTTCCCATCAATCAGCTCAGCGATATCGGCATCTTCCGTTTCATCTGAAGAATGGACTTTCTTTCCAACACGGTTTGCAAAAATGTAGGCGGCAGACAAGGGAAAAACGCTGAGCGCAACACCAACCAGAATCACCAACATCAGATTGTCGCCCAGGCCAACCATTCCGGCAGCAGCCACAGGGCCCGGAGTGGGCGGAATGAATACATGGGCAGCATACAGTCCAGCGGCAAGAGCCACGGTCATAGTAACCGATGAAACGCCGCTTTTACGGCTCATCCATTTTCTGATAGGATTTACAATCACGAATCCGCTGTCGCAGAAGACCGGAATTGATACTATCCAACCTATCAGCATTATAGCCAGTTGCGGATGCTTTTTGCCAAGCCTCCTCAGCACGGCTTCCGCAAGCCTCATCGCAGCCCCGCTCTTTTCCAAAATGAGACCTATGAGCGTTCCGAGAATGATTACAAGTCCTATGCTGGCAAAAATAGTCGAGAAGCCCCTTCCTATTACATCAGCCACGCTCCTCAGAGGAATGCCCATAAGCAGGGCAAGCACAAGCGCCGAACCCAGGATTGAAAGGAACGGATGGATTTTCCATCTGGAGATTGCAATTATCATCAGAACTATTACCGCCACAAACACAATCAGCGGCACTACCCAGCTATATGTCATCATAATGTATCAACTTTATTCCTCGGTATGAGTCATATTGGCAATGAACTTTACATATCGCTGAGTATCTTTATTATAAACAGTTTTCAGAGCCTCAGGCAGAAGGTCAGCAACCGCATTACGGCAATTGAGGAAGTTCTTCCAGTTTTGAGTGAGAGTTGATATATCCACACCCGCGGCCTCTCTGATTTCTTTCAGCGATTCTTCCAGAAGTCCGTCATAGACAGCATCTCCCATAGGCAGGAATATAGGCCCTGCAATCATCTGAGACATGGCATACAGAACGCTTGAAGAAGCCTCTCTTGTTTCATCGGCTCCGGACTCCACTCCCGAGACCTCCAAAGGGAGCATGGAGTAAGACATTCCACCGTTAATATGCACTTTGTAGTTATAGACAACTTCTCCCAGACAGTCTCGCAGCTTCAGCCATGCAGCTTCCTCAGCCTCCAAGGCAACCTTAAGGTTGGACGGCCTGAAACCGGCCTTTGCCAGATAGGAATTCACGATAGAAAGAAAACGGCTCATCTCCACATCAGAGCGGGAATACTGGTTCATTTCATACTGGGAACCGCCAATCATCCTGTCTTTCACCGGATTAAGAAAACCGTTGACCAAATCCCTATAGGCAAAAAAATTCAGCGGATATGTCTGGTTAGCCTTAGTGCCGAGCAGGTTGTCAAGAAAAGCCTTTGCCACTGCTGCAATGTCGTTCAGAGCCGCATTTTCTGAACTTCTCTGAAAGTTCATCAGAATATGGGCAAAAGCGGCTCCCATCCTTTCGGTTTCATATCCTGTCCACAGGTCGGCATAATCCTCATCCTCAAATCCAAAATATGATTCTTTGTCGTTGTAATACTTTAGTACCGTTGAATATATCTCACTCTGAGCCTGAGAAGAAAATTTCAGGTCCGGAAGTTCCTTCCTGTCGGGCATCTGTCCGAATGCAGAACCTGTAAGAACAAGGGCAATTATTAAAACCAAAATGTGTTTCATAGTATCAAAATTTTATTCAGTAATCAGTTTAGAATCAGACCAACCCTCAAGCAGATAGTCAAAACTTCTGCTTTTGAATTCCTCCATCGCTGAGCAGAATTCTTCTGAAATCTCACTCAGACGTCCGCGTCCGTAAACAAACGGGTTGATATATCTCCGCTTTGCATCTATCTTGTATGCAGGATACTCCCCTCCTGCCACCCCTGCTGCTTTGTCCTCTGCCGCTGCTACTGCCACTGCACCTGCTGCTTCCTCTGCCTCTGCCGCTGAAGCACCTGCTGCTTTTTCCTCTGCCTCTGCCGCTGCACCGGCTACGGCTTCTTCCTCTGCCTCTGCCGCTGAAGCACCTGCTGCTGCTTTTTTCTCTTCCGCTGCCGCTGCACCTGCTGCTGCTTTTCCCTCTGCCTCTGCCTCTATCCTCCTTACGGAGTTTAGGCGCCGGAAAGCCTCCCAATCGCATTTGCCCGCCTTGTCCGATGTAATAGCCTCTATCACTTGTTGTTCAGTTGTATAAAGGAGGTCCTCCGTGAGGATTCCTCTTGAAACGGCGCCTCTTACAACGGACGAAAGATGCTGCATGGAATACCTGTCCGCATCTAGAACATAGAGGCGGCTGCACTCCAAAGCCTTGAAAGCAAAGCTCTTGGCCGTTTCAAAATCGCTGAAGCAGAGCTCGTACTCCCCTTCTTCATTATAATCTACAAACAGGTTGTTGTAATAACGCTTAACATCTTCCAGGGTACCGTAATTGTAGTTGAGGATGTTACTCAAGGTATATTCCAGACGGTCTGCACTCAGGCGGGGTGTGTCATTGTCAGCCACGGGATAGAGGTGATAATCCGAAACCTGCTCTATCGGGATAGACAACATAGCCAGAACCTCACATATTTCCCTGGACGAAGAAATTATGGATGCAGTCCTCTCCTCTGTAGATTCCTGCCTAAGGTAATCGCCTTTCATAAAGTCAATTACATGGGCAAATGAAGGAGAGGCTATGTCGTGCAAAAGCCCGGCTATTGCCTGCTTGGGGTCATGAGTGAAATTCCAAACTATGGCCCCTACTCCCATACTGTGAATAAAGCGCGAGTAGTTCTCCAGATTCTGGAACACCGGAAAAGAAGTGTACTCACAGCCGCAGTGCATACCTATGCCCTTAAGCCTTTGCATCTGAGGCGAATCTGCAATCTCATACAAGAATGCAGGAATGTCGTCCGAATATATGTCAAGCAGTTTCTCCAGCATATTCAGTATCAAAGATAATAAAAACGTCCCAAAACGTCGTTGTCGTCCGGAAAACACGGACGACGACAGCAAAAACGCCCCAAAGCGTCGTTGTCTCACACAACGGAACGCATTATTTCGTAACTTGCAGGAAAATACTTCAACTTCTATGAAGAAGATGAACAGGTATAATTCATGTATATGAAACAATTGTTTATATCGGCATTGCTTATTGCCCTGCTCGCCGCCGGATGCAATAGCAACGGGAATCGGCAGGCGCCGGACCAAACCACACAAAAGGTTGAAATTCAAGACACTGAAGCAAGAAAGATTGACGCCGAGCAGTTCTTTAAAGACAGCATCAATCGGGTAGATCAACTTATCAAGGAATGCACAGATCGGAAGAGCGTCGTGTAGGGAAAGAGTGTAGATCTCGGTGG
>ERZ842401.4046-NODE-4046-length-17469-cov-65.438555_pt1 | contig 17469 bp, 15 predicted proteins | sample MGYA00521270_ERZ842401 | MGnify/ENA primary metagenome ERZ842401 (study PRJEB31892, sample SAMEA3878208) | bioreactor metagenome | biome: Moose rumen | place: Sweden | collected 2011-10 | study: EMG produced TPA metagenomics assembly of the PRJEB12797 data set...
AAAAGCAAAGGCGGCATTCTCGCAACGAGAGTGCCGCCTGTTGTTGTGTTAATTTAATGAGCCTCAAGCCAATTTTGTCCGAAACCGGCATCGGCTACAAGGGGTACGCTAAGCTCGAGTGCCTGTTGCATCTCTTCGAGCACGATGCGCTCCACCTGCTCTTTCTCTTCAGGATAGACAGAGAAGTTCAGTTCGTCGTGCACCTGTAGTATCATCTTCGAGCGTATGCCCTCCTTCTGGAACCGCTGGTAGATGCGTATCATGGCTACCTTGATGATGTCGGCAGCCGTACCCTGTATGGGTGCATTGATGGCGTTGCGTTCAGCAAAGCCGCGTACTGTGGCGTTCTGCGAGTTGATGTCGGGAAGGTAGCGGCGTCGGCCGAATAGGGTGGGGACGTAACCCTGGCGGCGTGCTTCGGCCTTGGCGCGTTCCATATAGTCGTGAACACGTGGGAAGGTGTTGAAGAAACCGTCTATGAGCAGTTTGGCTTCTTCGCGAGCGATGCCCAACCGTTCGGCCAGGCCGAAGACGGTGATACCATAGATGATGCCGAAGTTGGCACGTTTAGACTTTGTACGCTCGTCGCGAGTGACGTCGTCGATAGGTTTCTTATAGATGGTCGAGGCCGTTGCAGCGTGAAGATCCTTGCCATCACGGAACACGCTGATCATGTTTTCGTCGCCTGAGAGATGGGCCATGACACGTAGCTCTATTTGGCTATAGTCGGCTGAAAAAAACAGACATCCTGGCTCTGGCACAAACGCTTTTCTTATCTCCTTACCATCTTCGCCACGAACGGGTATATTCTGTAGGTTGGGATCACTCGACGAGAGGCGTCCAGTGGCTGTGACGCACTGGTTGAATGATGTGTGTATGTGACCAGTGCGGGGATTGAGTAGGGTAGGGAGGTTGTCTACATAGGTGCTAAGTAGTTTTTTTAATCCTCTGAAAGCCAGTATGTCAGCCACAATCTCATGCTTACCTTGCAGCTGAGTGAGCACGTCTTCGCTTGTTACGTATTGACCTGTCTTTGTTTTCTTGGGTTTCTCCACAATCTTCATCTTGCCAAACAGAATATCTCCCACCTGTTTGGGCGACGATATGTTGAACTGCTCGCCTGCCAGTTCGTAGATGTGCGACTCAATTTGGTTCATACGTTCGGTCAAATCTTTTGACGTTTGCTTAAGAGAATCAGTATCCAGGCATACGCCGTTCATCTCCATTTTAGCTAGTACGGGCATCAGTGGCATCTCCATGTCATAGAACAGTCGTTCGCAGTCGTTCTGCTTGAGCATTGGTTCCAGCTTGTTTTTCAGCTGCAAGGTGATGTCGGCGTCCTCGCAGGCATATTCGTAGACCTCAGCAGGCGAAAGGTCGCGCATGGAACGCTGCTTTTTGCCGCGCGGCCCTATCAGTTCGTCAATGTGCACCGTTTGATAGCCAAGCAGTGTCTCGGCCATGAAGTCCATGTTGTGGCGTAACTCTGGTTGTATGAGATAGTGGGCTATCATGGTGTCCCACATAGGGCCAGCGAGGCGAATGTTATAGTTTCTTAAAACTTCTAAATCATACTTTAAGTTCTGTCCAATCTTCAAAATTGACTCGTCTTCATATAGTGCTTTAAAGATATTAACAATTCGCAACGCTTCTTCACGATTTGCAGGAATGGGCACATAGAACGCCTCATGTTCACGTACTGCAAAGCTCAAACCCACTAATTCGGCGTCGATAGGGTGGGTTGATGTGGTCTCTGTGTCTAAAACGAGAATTTTATTTGTCCTAAAATAGTCACAAACGGAACGCATTTCATCCTCATTTTCAATGAGTTTATAATCGTGAGGTGTCGTTTTAATGGTCTGAAAACTCGAAAATTTTGGCTCAGCTTGCCCCTCGTTCGAAAATTCTTCAAAGAGCGAGAGCTGTTGATTATCGGTTTTTTGTATCTTTTCAGTTTTTTTAAGAACACGCTCTGAAAGCTGTTTAAACTCCAGTTCGGTGAATAGTTTTGCCAACTTCTCCTTGTCAGGTTCCACCACACGCAGTTCGTCAAGCTTCACTTCGATGGGCACATCGGTCTTGATGGTGGCAAGGAAGTAGGACATGCGAATATCGTCGACGTGCTCTTCTACTTTTTTCTTCAGTGCACCCTTTAGTTCTTCAGTGCGTTGCAGCATCTGATCGATGTTGCCAAACTGTTCTATCAATTTAGCAGCCGTCTTCTCTCCGACACCAGGACATCCGGGAAAGTTATCGGCTGAATCACCCATCAGAGCCAGCAAGTCGATAATTTGCGATGGTGTGGTGAGGCTATACTTCTGGCATACCTCCTGAGTGCCCATCACCTCATAGCCACCACCATGGCGTGGACGGTAGATGAAGATATTGTCGCTTACCAGCTGACCGTAGTCCTTATCGGGAGTAAGCATATAAATGACCCTTTCAGAATCTCCTGCCAGCTTTTTTGCCAGTGTACCTATGACGTCGTCTGCCTCAAATCCATCGGCTTGCAGAGCAGGTATCCGGTAGGCTTGAAGCAGCTCTTTTATGATGGGCACAGCCTTGCGGATGTCCTCCGGCGTGGCTTCGCGCTGAGCCTTGTATTCAGGGAAAGCGTCGCTGCGGAAGGTGGGACCATGAGGGTCGAAAGCCACGCCGATATGTGTGGGATGCTCCTTCTCGAGCACTTCCTGTAGGGTATTTACGAAGCCAATGATGGCCGATGTGTTGAGCCCCTTTGAGTTGATGCGAGGGTTCTTGATAAATGCGTAGTACGAGCGATAGATGAGCGCGTAGGCATCGAGCAGAAAGATTTTATCCATAAGTTTCTGAAATTTTCGCGTAAAATTACTAAAAAAATTGTGTTTACTGCAATATTTTCACTAATTTTGTCACAAAATTCTTCACTGATGGACTATTTATCACAAATAAAGAAGCCAATAGAGCAAGATTTGCTCGATTTTATCGAACTCTTTAACACTGCTCTTACCCACGATAACGGGTTGCTGTCCAATGCCCTGGAGCACATTCGTCAACGTGGAGGCAAGCGCATGCGTCCCATGCTCATCATGTTGATGGCAAAGAGCTTTGGTCAGGTGACAGCCATCACGCAGCATGCAGCTGTAGGTCTTGAGTTGCTGCACACTGCCTCGCTGGTGCACGACGACGTGGTTGACGAGAGCAGCGAGCGGAGAGGGCAGGCCTCGGTCAACGCCACCTATGATAATAAAGTAGCGGTTCTTGTGGGAGACTATATATTGTCGACAGCTTTGCTACATGTGTCTAAGACAGGTAGGCAGCGGATTGTTGAATATCTTGCACAGCTTGGTCGCACGCTGGCTGCCGGCGAAATATTGCAGCTGACAAACATAAAGAACCAAGAGATAGTAGAAGAGGTTTACTATCAGGTGATAAAGCAGAAGACAGCAGCACTCTTCGAGGCCTGTGCGTCGATAGGAGCACTGTCGGCAGGTGCTTCCGACGAGGCTGTGGCAGCGGCTGGCAATTTCGGTCAGACGTTGGGAATCATGTTCCAGATTCGCGATGATATTTTCGACTATTATGACTCGAAGGAGATAGGCAAGCCTACGGGCAATGATATGGCAGAAGGAAAGCTGACACTACCCGTTATTTATGCGCTGAATGCCAATCCGATGGATTCGATGCTGACGCTTGCTCGCAAGGTAAAAGCTGGCACGGTCAATCCCGATGAAATCGCCGTTTTGGTGGAGTTTACAAAGACCAACGGTGGCATTGAATATGCTGAACAGTGCATGGAGAAATATCGTCAGCAGTGCCTGCGTTATATTGACGAAAATGTGAAAGACCAAGATATTCGTAAGTCTCTCACTGCTTATGTGGATTTTGTAATTCAAAGGACGGAATAGAAGACGATTGACTCAGTAGTCGGAGAGGTTGTCTGATTAGAAAACAATTGTAAAAGCCTTCCATTTCAATGAAACGGAAGGCTTTTGCTATTTGAATATCCTTCTCTTTGAGAGGGCTTTGTTAGGCCTCTTTTTAAAAGAACTTCACCTCTTCACCCACCACCTCGCTCAGTAGCAGGTTGGCAAGTCTGCTCGTACCCAGACGCAGATATTTGTTGGTGAGCCATTTTTCGCCTAAGACCTCTTTTACAATGGTGTAGTAGATTAGTGCATCCATTACCGAGTTAAGGCCTCCAGCAGGCTTAAAACCAATCATAATGCCCGTTTCATCGTAGTATTCCTTGATGGCCTGACACATCACGTAGGCAGCTTCAGGCGTAGCAGCCGGCTCCAGCTTGCCTGTAGAGGTCTTGATGTAGTCGGCACCTGCATACATAGATAAGATAGAGGCTGTTTTGATATTCTGTGCTGTCTTCAGGCAACCTGTCTCCAGTATGACCTTCATGTCGTGGTCGCCACAGGCCTCTTTTTGCTGCTGTATCTCGTCTACTACGGTTTCGTAGTCGCCTTCGAGGAATGCACCCACGTTCATCACGATGTCTATCTCTGTTGCGCCGTCCTTTATGGCCAGCTGAGTCTCGATTGTCTTCACCTCAATAAGGCTCTGAGACGATGGAAACGAACCGCTCACGCATGCTACCTCGACACCTTCAACTTCGAGTGTTTCGCTCACGGTCTTGGCAAATTTCGGATATACACAAATGGTAGCAACGTGGGGTAGGGTGGGGTATTGCTCTTCAAACTGGTTCACTTTCTCTGTGAAGGCCATCACTGATGTTTCTGAATCGGTAGTCTTCAGCGTGGTCAGCTCGACGCTGCCCATCAGAAACTGCTTCACCTCAGGAGTGTCGTTCTCGTGCACCTTTTCGGCAATCAGCTTTTGCACTGCTGCTTTAACATCCTCGTCCTTCAGGTTGAGATTGTACTTTTTCAGCGCTTCTTCTATGCGCCCTAATTGTTGTTCTGCCATAGTTGTAAAAAGTTTATGATATTTCGTTTTCACGGCTTCAGTTTTTCATTGTTTCTGTGCCGTTGATTGTCTCTTAACGTTTTCTTTTCCAAGTTTTTTAGCAGCGCTGTGTCGAGATTTACGCCAGTTTGATTGGCAAGGCAAAGCACCACCCATAGTACGTCTGCCAATTCGTCGGCGAGGGCCTGTTTGCCATTGTCTGCTGCGCGTGGATTGCCTTGTTTCCATGATTGTTCGCCATAGCGTCGGCTGATGATGCGAGCCAGTTCTCCTACCTCTTCGGTGAGCACTGCCATGTTGGTAAGCTCTGAGAAATAGCGTACTCCATATTTCTTAATCCACTGGTCTACAGCCTCTTGTGCCTCGTTTATAGTCATCTTCTTAGCATCATTAAATATAGTAATATGATGGTACATAGCATAATAGCGATGTTTCGCTTGTTTTCGCGTTCGTATTCCTTCCAATGGCAAGCTTTATATACTATAATCATCATTGCCAGTAACAATCCTACGCCACAAGGCCAAGCTCCATATTGCATTCCAAGCATGTGTCCGATAACTACACCTATGAATAGGAGCAAAATGCCAGCCATGCTGATTTCGTTGAGGTATTTCTTCATTTCTATTCTTTGTTCTTTGTGTCTATGCAGATTGTTACTGGCCCATCGTTTAGCAGTTCCACCTTCATGTCAGCGCCAAATTCACCTGTCTCTACTGGCTTTCCTATGGCCTCGGAGAGCTTCTTGCAAAAGGTTTGGTATAGTGGGATGGAGTGCTCATGACTGCCTGCACGATACCATGATGGGCGATTGCCTTTCTTGTAGCTTGCAAAGAGAGTGAACTGACTGACAACCAGACAGTTACCGTTAATTTCGTTGATGCTTCGGTTCATCACATGGTTATCATCGTCGAATACCCTTAGTCCTGCTACTTTTTTTACCAGCCAGTCAACGTCTTCGTCTGTGTCTTCGTTGCACAGGCCTAAGAGGATGAGGAAACCCTGTTTGATGCTCCCTTTTACGTTGCCCTCGATGCTGACGCTGGCATGGCTCACTCTCTGTATGACTGCTCTCATTAGGTTTTTATTTTCGGCAAAGATACGACATTATTTTGAGACTACCAAATTTCTTATAAACTTGTTCATTAAAATTGGAAAATCACCTATTTATAGGCGAGACTTTGCCCCTTTTTTATCAGATGGATTGGAAAAGATATAGAAATGTTGAGTGTCTTAAGTATCATTAAGATATTTTGATTTGATGGGTTTTATAGCTCTTTACTTATCGGCCTGGTTATGAAAATGGTCGTAGATAATCTGCGCCTTTGAAGGCCCAATGATGTTCGATAGGGTGGGGAAGTCGGCCTCACGAATCTTATGAACAGATTTGAGGGCGTTTAGAAGTTCGTCACGTGTTTTTGGCCCGATGCCTCGGATGTTGTCAAGCTCTGAGTGTAAAGCGCGCTTAGAGCGCTTTTCTCGATGGAATGTGATGGCAAAGCGATGTACTTCATCCTGTAACTGGGTTAGCACATGAAAAAGCTCGCTATCTGTCTTCAGCGCTATGGTCATTGGTGGGAAGCCGTAGAGCAGTTCGTTGGTGCGGTGACGGTCGTTCTTTGCCAGACCAGCAATGGGAATGTCAAGGTTCAGTTCGTCCTGAATGACCTGCCGAATGACTTCCATTTGGCCTTTTCCACCATCGGCCACGATGAGGTCGGGTAGGGGTTGTTCCTCCTGTAACAAACGGCTGTAGCGGCGGTGTACCACCTCTTTCATTGATGCATAGTCATCCGGCCCCACAACGGTTTTGATATTGTACCGTTTGTAGTCGCTTTTTGAGGGTTTCATCTTTTTGAAAACAACACACGCTGCTACTGCATCGGTGCCTGATATGTTTGAGTTGTCGAAGCATTCTATCTGGTAGGGCATCTTTGGAAGTCCCAGCTTGTCCTGCAGCTCCTTCATCAGGCGCACCTGTTTTTGTTCAGGGTTCAGCTTTTCTGCCTGCTTCAGACGGTCGAACTTATACTGTTTACCATTCATAATAGACAACTCCAAGAGGCTTTTCTTGTCACCTCGCTGAGGTATCGTAAATGTTACACCTTCCAGCTGGAAGTCCATTTCAAACGGGATTACTATCTCCTTGGCGTCGCTCTTAAAACGTTCACGCATCTCGATGATACCCAACTGTAGCAGCTCTTCTTCGCTCTCGTTGAGAGCTTTCTTATACTCGAAAGTGAACGATTGGTTGATGCTACCATTTGACACATGTAGATAGTTTATATAAGCAATCTTGTCGTCATTGGTGATAGAGAATACATCGACATTATTTATAGTATGGCTTACGACCTCGCTTTTCGATACAAAACCATCGAGCAGCAGGTACTTGCGTTTTACTTCCTCTGCTTCTTCGAAGCGCAGTTCTTCTGCCATCTGCAGCATCTCTTCACGCATTTCGCGCAGAATAGCACGTGTGTTTCCTTTCAGAATCTCCTTTGCCTGAGCTATGTTTTTCAGGTAATTCTCGATGCTTTGTTTGCCTACGCATGGACCCTCGCAGTTCTTGATATGATAGTCGAGGCAAACCTGATATTTGCCCTTCTCAATACCTTCTTCGGTTATTATCATGTGGCAGGTACGAGGATGGTAGAGCTTCTTTATGATGTCAAGCACACCATACATTGTCGATATATGAGAGTATGGGCCGAAGTAGGTTCCCCATTTCTTGTTGATGGTTCGGGTGTTGAAGATTCTGGGAAGTGGTTCATTGGTCACGCAGATACTTGGGTAGGTTTTGCCATCTTTTAGTAAGACGTTGTAGCGCGGATTGTACTTTTTGATGAGCGAGTTCTCCAAGAGTAGGGCATCTTCTTCGGTGTTTACAACGGTATAGCTAATATCCCAGATTTTGGATACCAGCACTTTCGTCTTGAAACGGTCTACTTCTGCGTGGAAGTATGATGACACCCTCGACTTTAGATTCTTGGCTTTGCCCACATATATGATTGTGTGGTTCTCATCGTAATACTGGTAACTCCCAGGCTTTTCTGGAAGTCGAGCCACAATTCCTTTTAGGTTGGCCAAACGCTTCTCGTTCTCTTCTTTTGTCATTACCTTATATCTTCAATTTATTTGGCATCTTTCCCTTGTTCTGTTTCACGTGAAACCTCTCGTACTTTCGTCTTTAATGTTTTTGTTTATAAGGCCTATAGGTTCTATAAGGCTTATAAACGCAATAGCCTCTTATATTGTCATCAATGTTGTTAGGTCGATTCCCTTGAAAAGATCGCGCCCGTGTAGCCCTTCGTCTGTTATCTCGATGATGAAGTTCATATAGACTTTCTTGGGGTGGAAGTGCTGTACAAGCTTCCATGCTGCTTTAGCAGTTCCTCCGGTAGCTAGCAAATCGTCGTGGATGAGCACTACGTCATCAGGTTCAATGGAATCAATATGCATCTCGATGGTATCGACTCCATATTCCTTTGAGAATGATTCCTTGATTACTGTTGCGGGCAACTTGCCTGGTTTGCGAGCCATAACCATGCCACAACCAAGTCGTGCTGCCAACGCTGCTGCCATGATGAACCCCCGACTTTCTATTCCCACAATTTTGGTAATCCCTTTGTCTTTGTAGATTTCGTATAGTTCGTCTACCATAATCTTCATGCACTCTGCATTTTTGTAGAGTGTTGTCACGTCTCTGAAGTTGATACCCTTTTTGGGAAAGTCAGGTATGCATCTCAGGTTGTCAATAAGCACTTTGTTGTTCATTTTGAGTTAGTTATGAGTGTTACACAATATTGTTTGTTTCACGTGAAACTATCGACCCATAAGTACCAGTAGCACATTAATGTCGCTGGGGCTTACGCCTGGTATGCGACTCGCCTGAGCCAGTGTATCAGGGTTTATGGCTTCTAACTTCTGGCGGGCTTCGGTAGAGAGCGATTGTATGTCGGCGTAGCAAAAGTGGCCTTTTATTCGGATGTTCTCTAAGCGGTGCATTTTTTCGGCTACAAGTTTTTCTCGATCGATGTAACCTTTATATTTTATCCGTATCTCAGCTGCTTCGGCTATTTCTTCTTTTCTGTTTTTGGGCTTTGCGAGAATGGCTTTCAGTGCTGGTATGATGTCCGAGAGCTTCGTCAAGTTTAGTTGAGGGCGTGCAATCAGTTCGGACAGCCTTACACCAAACTGGAGTGGGGTAGTGCCGAGAGCTTCTAACTGAGAGTTGATTTCTTTCGGTTTTATCGCAAATGTATTGCAGAATTGCACGATTTCTTCAATGTATTGTTGCTTTTCTTTCCAGTGGTCATAGCGCTCTTTACTGGCCAGTCCTAAATAATAAGAGCGTTCTGTGAGGCGTGCGTCGGCATCGTCTTGTCGGAGCATGATGCGATATTCTGCACGTGAGGTAAACATTCTGTAAGGTTCATCTACGCCCTTTGTCACCAAATCATCAATGAGAACACCGATGTACGATTCGTCTCGGTGCATTACAAATTCGTCGGTTCCAACGCATTTAAGTGCAGCATTAACGCCTGCTACGAGACCCTGACCTGCTGCCTCTTCATAACCAGTAGTGCCATTTACCTGTCCGGCAAGGAAGAAACCGTCAATTTTCTTCGATTCTAACGTGTGCTTCAATTGTGTTGGATCGAAGAAATCGTATTCTATTGCATATCCTGGACGATATACCTTGAGGTCGCGTAAGGCGGGAATCTTTTTCAATGCATTTATCTGCACCTCCATAGGAAGCGATGATGAGAAACCGTTCAGATACATCTCGTTCGTGTTCTCACCCTCTGGTTCGAGGAACAGCGGGTGTTGCTGGCGGTCAGGGAAGGTGACGAGCTTTGTCTCTATTGATGGGCAATAGCGTGGGCCAATGCTCTGTATCTGTCCGTTGTAGAGTGGCGAGTCGGCAAGTCCGCTTCGCAGTACGGCGTGCACCTCGTCGTTGGTATTACATGTCCAGCACGGCAGTTGCTTCAGGTCCTGTTGTGAGCTATGTGTGTTCATGTATGAGAACATGTAAGGACGGTCTTCACCTGGCTGGATAGTCATGTCCTCAAAGTGCACCGAGCGGCGGTCAATGCGGACAGGTGTGCCCGTCTTCATGCGTGCCGTGCGTATGCCGTGGAGGGTGATACTCTCTGTAAAGTCATGCACAGCAGGTTCAGCTATGCGTCCACCAGGCAGCATTTTCCGCCCAATGTGCAGCAATCCATTGAGGAAGGTGCCGGCCGTCACGATGACACAGCGAGCGTAGATCTCTGCACCCCAAATGGTACGCACGCCAGTGACGCGCACTGCACACTCTTCTGAACCCTTAGTGCTTTCTGTCAATAGTTCGCAAACTTGGTCTTGCCAGATGTCAAGATTGTCGGTTTCATCGAGTCGGCGACGCCATTCCCATATAAACTTTCCGCGGTCGCATTGTGCACGAGGACTCCACACGGCCGGACCCTTGCCCACGTTGAGCATGCGGAACTGTATAGAGGTAGCATCGGTGACGAGGCCCATGCCTCCCCCCAGAGCATCTATCTCGCGCACAATCTGTCCTTTGGCTATTCCGCCAACGGCAGGATTGCACGACATTTGTGCAATCTTGTTCATGTCCATCGTAACCAAAAGCGTCTTCGCCCCCATGTTGGCAGCAGCACATGCTGCCTCACAGCCAGCGTGTCCTGCTCCTACTACGACTACATCATATTTAAGTATCATAATTCTGCAATTTGCTTGCAAAGATACACATTAATTTTTGAACTATCAGTCTTTTTCTGTGCCAATGTGATGAAAAAATGTTATTGACTTGGTTTAAATATCCACAGTAGGTAGCTCCTTACCACCTTATCCCCGCTCCTTTGAAGAAAAGCTTTTTATAGGATGTGCGTAGCAAAATGAATGGCGGATATCTGGAAAATGTAAAAATAGTGCATTTTCCTAAAGAAATTTATTCCTAAACGCTTGCTGTTTCATTGTTTTTTAGTAATTTTGTAGCCTAAATCGCGTGTGCGTACTTATAATTAAGTATTTTTAATGAGAGTTTTACGCTCTTGAAGAGGCCCGAGAGGGTATGTTTGTTAGCATGCATAAATCTAAAAAATAATATTTTAATTCATTAATTTTTAACAACTTATGTGGTTAATCAATTCATCAATTGGTAGAAAAGTTGTAATGTCTGTGACGGGCATTGCGCTGATCTTGTTCCTGACATTCCACTGCTGCATGAACATCGTCGCGCTCTTCTCGGCTAAGGGTTACAACATGATTTGCGAATTCCTGGGTGCCAACTGGTATGCCGTCGTGGCAACGCTTGGTTTGGCTGCCTTGGCAGTGTGTCACATCGTCTTTGCCTTCATCTTGACGGCACAGAACCGCAGCGCCCGTGGCGACAACCGCTACGAGGTGTCGACGCAGGTGAACAGCAACGGACTCTTCGACGTGGCTGAGCGTTGGGCATCGAGCAACATGCTCGTGCTGGGACTCATCATCCTCATCGGTCTCCTTGTCCATTTGGCCAACTTCTGGTACAACATGATGTTTGCCGAGCTGGTGGGCGCCATGCCTATCCATGATCCTGCTGACGGCTTTGCATGGATTGTCGAGACCTTCTCAAATCCTGTATTTGTGGTCATCTATCTCATTTGGTTCTGCGCCATCTGGTTCCACATTGCTCATGGCTTCTGGTCGGCAATGCACACACTGGGTGCCAGCGGTAAGATTTGGCAGAAGCGCATGCAGTGCATCGGCCTTATCTACGTCACGCTGCTCATGCTGGGCTTCACCGTTGTGGTGCTGGCTTTTGCCTTCGGTTGCGCTCCCTCGCTGTGTTGTGATGGCGGTGCCTGCTGTGCAGGTGCAGCTCCTTGCTGTCAGTAATTATTGTTAATCTGTAAATCGTAAAAAACTATGGCAAATAAAGTAATTGATTCTAAGATTCCCGCAGGTCCAGTACCTGAGAAATGGAAGGAATATAAAGCTCACCAGCGTCTGGTCAACCCGAAGAACAAGCTGAAGCTCGACGTCATTGTCGTGGGTACCGGTCTGGCTGGTGCTTCTGCAGCTGCTTCGCTCGCAGAGATGGGCTTCAACGTGTATAATTTCTGTATTCAGGACTCGCCCCGTCGTGCTCACTCTATCGCTGCTCAGGGTGGTATCAACGCCGCCAAGTGCTATCAGAACGATGGCGACTCCGTCTACCGTCTGTTCTACGACACCGTGAAGGGTGGTGACTACCGTGCCCGCGAGGCCAACGTCTACCGTCTGGCAGAGGTGTCTAACAACATCATCGACCAGTGCGTGGCTCAGGGCGTACCCTTTGCCCGTGAGTATGGCGGCATGCTGGCCAACCGTTCGTTCGGTGGTGCTCAGGTGAGCCGTACGTTCTATGCCAAGGGTCAGACCGGCCAGCAGCTGCTGCTCGGTGCCTATAGCTCGCTGAGCTGTCAGGTAAAGGCCGGCAAGGTGAAGCTCTTCACCCGTTATGAGATGGAAGACGTGGTCATCGTCGATGGTCGCGCCCGTGGTATCATTGCCAAGAACCTGACAACCGGTAAGCTGGAGCGTTTCAGCGCCAACGCCGTGGTCATCGCTACTGGCGGTTATGGTAACACCTATTTCCTCTCAACCAACGCTATGGGTTGCAACTGCTCGGCTGCTGTTCAGTGCTATCGTAAGGGTGCTTATTTTGCTAATCCTTCTTACGTGCAGATTCACCCCACGTGTATCCCCGTTCACGGCGACAAGCAGTCGAAGCTGACGCTGATGTCTGAGTCGCTGCGTAATGACGGCCGCATCTGGGTGCCGAAGAAGATAGAGGATGCCAAGGCTTTGCAGGCAGGAACGAAGCAGGGATGGGAGATTCCCGAGGAGGACCGCGACTACTATCTGGAGCGCCGTTATCCCGCCTTCGGCAATCTCGTTCCACGCGACGTTGCCTCTCGTGCCGCCAAGGAGCGCTGCGACAAGGGCTTCGGCGTGAACAACACCGGTCTGGCTGTGTTCCTCGACTTCTCTGAGTCTATCAACCGCCTTGGTCTCGACGTCATCATGCAGCGCTACGGCAACCTCTTCGAGATGTACGAGGAGATTACCGACGTGTTCCCCGGCGACGTTGCCAACGAGATAAACGGTGTGAAGTACTACAAGCCCATGATGATCTATCCCGCTATCCACTACACCATGGGTGGTATCTGGGTCGACTACGAGCTGCAGACCTCTATCCCCGGCCTGTTCGCTATCGGCGAGTGCAACTTCTCTGACCACGGTGCCAACCGTCTGGGTGCTTCGGCGCTTATGCAGGGCTTGGCCGACGGTTACTTCGTGCTGCCTTACACCATCCAGAACTATCTGGCCGACCAGGCTATCTGGGGTAAAATCTCTACCGACCTGCCTGAATTCGCCGAGGCTGAGAAGGCTGTCGACGCTGAGCAGGATCGTCTGTTGAACATCAAGGGTAAGCGTTCTGTTGACTCCATCCACAAGGAGCTTGGCCACATCATGTGGGAGTATGTGGGCATGGGTCGCACCGCTGAAGGCCTGAAGAAGGGTCTCGAGAAGATGAAGGCCCTGCAGAAGGAGTTCGATACCGACCTGTTCGTTCCCGGAACGAAGGAAGGGCTGAACATCGAGCTCGACAAGGCTATCCACCTGCGCGACTTCTTCACCATGGGTCAGCTCGTAGCTTTCGACGCCCTGAGCCGTAACGAGAGCTGTGGTGGTCACTTCCGCGAGGAGTACCAGACCGAGGAAGGCGAGGCTAAGCGCGACGACGAGAACTACTTCTACGTTGGCTGCTGGGAGTACAAAGGCAAGGGCAACGAGCCTGAGCTCATCAAGGAGCCGCTGGAGTATGAAGCTATCAAGGTACAGACACGTAACTATAAGAATTAATGTGAGTTTTTAAGTTTCTAAGTTCATAAGTTTTTAAGTTTTCCAAGCTGAGATGGGAACATATAAGGATTTAAAAGTTTGGCAGAAAAGCATGCAACTCGCTCGCAGGATTTACGAGATAACTCTTCGATATCCTGTTGATGAAAAGTTTGGCTTAGTCAGTCAGATGCGACGTTGCGTTGTTTCCATACCCTCCAACATTGCAGAAGGCTATGGTCGTGAGGGAGAAAAGGAACACTTACACTTTCTGTTCATCTCTTTGGGATCTTCAAACGAGTTGGAAACACAAATGATTCTCTCGTATGATTTCCATTATGTCAGTGAAGAGGAATACGCGGAAGTTATGGACTTAAACTCTGAGGTGAACAAGATGCTTTCATCGTTAATATATACGTTGAAGCATCCAAAACCGTAGGAACTCATAAACTCATAAACTCATAAACTAAAAAACTCACAACAATGGCTAAGAATATCAGCTTTACAATAAAGTTCTGGCGCCAGAACGGCCCCAAGGACCAGGGTCACTTCGACACCCACGAAATGCACGACATACCCGACGATACCTCGTTTCTCGAGATGCTCGACATCCTGAACGAGGAGCTCATCAACGAGGGCAAGGAGCCCTTCGTGTTCGACCACGACTGCCGCGAGGGCATCTGCGGTATGTGCTCACTCTACATCAACGGCACGCCTCACGGCAAGACGGAGCGCGGTGCCACCACCTGTCAGCTCTACATGCGCCGCTTCAACGACGGCGACGTCATCACCGTCGAGCCTTGGCGCTCTGCTGCCTTCCCCGTCATCAAGGACTGCATGGTAGACCGCAACGCCTTCGACAAGATCATCCAGGCCGGCGGCTACACCTCCATCCGCACCGGACAGGCCCAGGACGCCAACGCCATCCTCATCCCCAAGGAGGATGCCGACGAGGCCATGGACTGCGCCTCCTGCATAGGCTGCGGAGCATGCGTGGCTGCCTGCAAGAACGGATCGGCCATGCTCTTCATCTCAAGCAAAGTCAGCCAGCTCGCCCTGCTCCCGCAGGGACGCGTCGAGGCTGCACGCCGCGTGAAGAACATGGTGGCAAAGATGGACGAGCTCGGATTCGGCAACTGCACCAACACTCGTGCCTGCGAAGCCGTATGCCCCAAGAACGAGACCATCGCCAACATCGCCCGCCTGAACCGCGAGATGCTGAAGGCCAAGATTGCCGACTAATATTAATAAGGTAGTGAGACCATCATGGTCTCGCTACCTTTAATAACAATAGCAGATGAAACAGACAAGCGAATACATCGACCTCATCAAGGCTCACGCTGATGAAATCCGTACGCAGTTCGGAGTGCGGACTCTTCGTCTTTTCGGCTCAGTCTCTCGTGGTGAGCAGCATGAGGGCAGCGATGTAGACGTTTGTGTGGAAATGGAGCCTCGCATTCTGTTGATAGTACGACTGCAGCGTTATCTGGAGCAACTTCTGATGTGTCCTGTCGATGTTATAAGGATGCACAAGCACATGAATCCCTATTTATTACAAGACATTAACCGCGATGGAATTTTCGTCATTGGAGAAGCGTAACCGCATCAGATACACACTTGAGCAGATAGACAACGCCATCAATCAGCTGAGGGAGTGGAATGAAGATGTTGATAATGCCGACACCTTCTACCTCTCATCATCTGGTATGCAGAAACTGGCCGCCAACTGTATGCTCATTGAAGCAATCGGTGAAGGCATCAAGCAGATAGACGAACATTCCAATGGGGAGCTTCTTCCAGAACGCCCGGAGATACCTTGGAGGGATGTTATTGGAGCTAGAAACCGAATAGCTCATGGCTATTTTGAAGTTGACGCAGAAACCGTCCTCTCTATCATCAAGAACGACCTCGACCCTCTGCAAGCTGCTGTCAAGTATTTCCTCGATACGATTTAGTATCTCTCTCGTCTCCACCGCCCTGACGGTGGCAGGATACACATTATTTATATTATCAACAGATCAGCGTTTCTGTTCGACACTTATACATAGATATTGAGCTTTTAGCTCTTGTTCTTCGCACTCGAAACCGCCAAATCTTCGATTATAGTGAGAACAAGTAGATGAAAGTTCACGCTTGATAGGCGTGGACTATTTATTGCTTGTCACTATATTGGTTACTTGGCGGTACCAGAGTGCAGATAAGCATCGAATGGTTCCGCCTTTTATTATTTTATTAAAAACATGAAAAAATTTATCTTTTTGGTTTGGAGTATGTGCATGGCACATGCTGTGAGTGCTCAGGTAAACACAGACGATGTTAAAACCCTCCGCAGTATAGTCGCTACGATTCCATCTGAATTTTCTTTTGACGGTGAATCAAAGGTGATAGGATTCGATTATTTTGGAGATCCAAAATTTTATTATGTGTACGATAGTGAATTTAATGAGACCGTTTTAACGTTAGAAAGAGGACCAGTAAGGCAGAATTACTATGATTATAGCATAAGCTATACTGTCATTACAAATATTTGTTTCACTCAAACGCTATTTAATGATGATGAAGAATATGAGTTTGTTGAAGGGATAGTAGACCCTAATAATTCAGGAAACTGTAAAGGATTTAGGATTTGTAGCGGTAACAAGATTCTGCAGGAGGTTTATTTTCCTGAAGGTGCAACAGCAGCATCTTCAAGTATTTCAATTATCAAATTTGGTGATAACAACTATTTAGAAGTTTATTTATCTACTAATCAACGGATTATTTACCGCATCACTAAATCCAACGCAGCCAGAATCGTTGAGCAGAAGAATATCAGCAAGCCCCTGGCCGAATTGCTGAGCCGCCAGTCGAAGATTTACGATATGAGTGGCAAACAACTTCCTTCGGCTAAAGCTGGCATGAACATCATAAAAGCCGGCGATGGAAGCACGCATAAGGTGATGATGAAATGACACCATTACAAAAAGCAATAAACAAAAGCAAAAGGCGCCGCAGACGAGAAATCTGCGGCGTTTTGCTTTGTTTTTTGGAAAATAAACATTATCTTTCCTCTATAAATGGAGAACAAATTGCCCCGCTGAGGTAACAATCTCCGCGCAATCCGTTCCTGTATGCACATGAATCCCTATACACGGCCTTGTCTCCAATTCCGTGCTGACATATAAGTGGTACTTTCCTCTTCGAGCTCTAAGCTATAGACAGGCTTTCATCGCCGCCCATGTTGTCGGTTAATTTGCAGACGGGGTTCCGCTTGGTCTTTTGGTCTGCCGGATGGCCACCACAAAGATAATAGCCTTTGCAACGTTGAACGAGTTATTGCACCAATCCGTACAGGTCAGGCTCAGGATGCCAACGCTATCCTTATCCCCAAGGAGGATGCCGACGAGGCTATGGACTGCGCCAGCTGCATAGGCTGTGGCGCCTGCGTGGCTGCCTGTAAGAATGGCTCGGCTATGCTCTTCGTCAGCTCGAAGGTCTCTCAGCTCGCCCTCCTTCCCCAGGGTCGCGTAGAGGCTGCCAAGCGTGCTAAGGCCATGGTCATGGCCATGGAAGAGGCTGGCTTCGGCAACTGCACCAACACCCGTGCCTGCGAGGCCGTCTGCCCGAAGAACGAGACCATCGCCAACATCGCTCGCCTGAACCGCGAGTTCATCAAGGCAAAGCTGGCTGATTAATCCCTAC
>ERZ842401.4048-NODE-4048-length-17465-cov-4.468983_pt1 | contig 17465 bp, 10 predicted proteins | sample MGYA00521270_ERZ842401 | MGnify/ENA primary metagenome ERZ842401 (study PRJEB31892, sample SAMEA3878208) | bioreactor metagenome | biome: Moose rumen | place: Sweden | collected 2011-10 | study: EMG produced TPA metagenomics assembly of the PRJEB12797 data set...
GGCTATTACACCGCCAAGCGCTATGATTTTGCTGTCTATGCGCTGAACAAAAAAGGCGAGGAGCGCTATGTATACAATCTGAAAGCAAACACGGTGGTTCCCTACGAAAAACCGGAGCTGGAAGACACCGCCGCCATTCTCTTTACGAGCGGCACGACGAGCAAGCCAAAGGGCGTCATGCTCAGCCACAAGAATTTTGTGAGCGATGCCTACATTGCCCAGACGAATATGATTATTGACTACCACGACGTGTTCTATGCGCTCCTGCCCATACACCATGCCTATACCATGCAGGCTGTGTTCATTGAATCCCTTGCCATCGGTGCGGAAATAGTATTTGGCAAGAGCCTCTCCGTGTCGCGCATGATGAACGACCTCAAGCAGGGGAACATCACCATGATGCTCGGCGTCCCCATGCTCTTCAACAAGCTTGCGGACGGTATCATGAAGGGCATAAAGAAAAAAGGCGTGGTGGTTTATGCGCTCGTCCGCTTCCTTATGGGGCTTTCGTATATCATCAAGAAGCTGTTCAAGGTGAATCCCGGCAAGTACCTGTTCAAAAGCGTGCTCAAGCAGGCGAACCTTTACACTGTGCGCATTGCTATCAGCGGCGGCGGTCCGCTTGCAAAGGAGGTCTTCCGCTTCTTCAATGAGATGGGCATAAACTTCGTGCAGGGCTACGGGCTTACCGAGACGTCGCCTATCATTGCCCTTAACCCCATAGAGCACTTCAAGATAGAAAGCGTGGGCAGCTATTTTGCCGGACACATGGAGATGAAGATACTCAATCCCGACAAGGACGGTATCGGCGAAATCTGTGTGAAGGGACCCATGGTCATGCAGGGCTACTACCAGATGCCGGAGGAGACTGCCAAAGTCTTTACGGAGGATGGCTGGTTCAAGACAGGCGATTTGGGCTGGATAGACAGCGAGAACTACCTCATGCTTGCGGGACGCGCAAAAAATATGATAGTCACTGAAGGCGGCAAAAATGTCTATCCTGAGGAAATAGAAGATATGTTCCAGCTTGAAACGGATATCCAGCAGATAACCGTGCAGGGCTACCTTGCCAACAAGGAACGGAAGTCAGAAGAGCTGGAAGCGCTCATCTATCCCAGTGATGAGCTTTACAAGCGGCTCAATGTGGCGCGAGGAGATGTCACGGGGGAATTTTCGGTGAGCGAGGCTGTCGGTGCCATTGTGGGCAGGGTGAACAAGAAGCTGCAGCCCTACCAGCGCATTACGAAGATTACGCTTTTGGACAAGCCTCTGGAGATGACCACGACGCTCAAGGTCAAGCGCAACTACGGAAGGAAATATATTTAGCGGCAAGAGAGGCTAATTCTTCTACGTCAGCGGCGAAAAATCACAGAAAGCAATAATTTCACAAGACTTACTTGTAATGCCTTTGTCGCTGTAGTAGAATACTGACATGGCAACGACGGAAACAGGGGAAACATTCATCTTTTTTGATATTGAAAGTGCCAACAATATCAATGGCGAGGGATACATTTGCTCTTTCGGCTATGTTATCTGCGATGAAAACTTCAACGTGCTGGAATCCAATGACATCGTGATGAACCCTCGGGTGGCTTTTGATGAAATACTGCTTACCGAAGGCTCCCCCTGCACGCTCGCCTACAGCAGGGAGTACTTCCAGAGCCAGCCCGATTTTGCGTATTACTATGACACAATCAAGGCGCTGCTGCTTGCGCCCCACAGGACGGCGTTCGGCTTTGCTGTGGAAAATGATCTTGGCTTTCTTGCCTGCGCCTGCAAGCATTTCAATCTGGAGGAGGTGAACTTCGTCGCCTATGACTCTCAGATTGTGGCAACTAAGCTTCAGACATCCCGCGGCGGACTGGTGAACTGGATGAAACACTTCGGAATAGATACGTCCTCATTCACCATCCACAAGAGCAGCGATGATGCCATGATGACCATGCTGCTCGTCAAAAAGCTCTGCGAATGCCGCGAGATAGGTCTCGGAGCCTTTGCGGAGAATTTTCCTGATGCCTACCATTCCGTCGAACAGGACAAGGAGCGCCGCCGCTTCCGCGAATACAGGCGCTATATGGAACAGCAGTGTTCTTCGCTTGTGAACCAGCGCAACAGCAACCCGCATTCACGCAGGCTGCGGGGAAAATTCAGACTGCTCTTTGCCACGAACCGCGATTTTGACCAGATGTATGAAATTATTAGGCTCGTCTATGACAACGGTGGTGTTGTCGTCAAGGATATAAAGCCGAAGTGTACCGTCGTCGGGGAAGACAACAAGGAGCGCCCTGCGTGGCTCGATGCCCCGCGCTTTGCTTCAGTCCGCTATATCACTTTCAAGCAGCTTTTCGCTATGCTCGGCAAGGAAGAGCCGTCTTTTGTGGAGCAGTCAAAGAACGTGCCTGACCTGCAGGACATCTTTAAAGAATATCTCGTTTGACGTATACTGTCTTTTATGAACGGTAGAAAGAAAAACACAATGGCGGCACTGCTTGCCTTTGCTCTGTGCGCGGGCGCCTTTTCGCTGACGGTAGAGAAGGAAGGCAGTTATTCCTGCGGCAGGCAGCCAAAGCAGGTGCTGTTTTCCCCCGACAGCTCCCTTGTGGTGCTTCCCCTCCTTGATGACAAGGGCTTTCAGGTCATCAGTCTGGCGGACGGGAGCCATCCCCGGCTTATAGCCCCGCCGCGTGCGGAAAAGCTCGGCTTTGCCGAAGGGCTCTTCATTCCAGAAAAGCAGGCTTTCTTTGTTTCCCAGATGAGCACAGGATACATCTACGAGTATGATTATCCCTCGTTTTCATTCAGGCGCGAAATCAGTACAGGCGGGGTATGGTCAAAGTTCATCGCTTGGAGCGGGGACAAACGGTTGCTTGCAGTGTCCAACTGGGTGTCCAACGATGTGAGCCTCATCGATTATGAAAGCGGCAAGGTGCTCCGCAGCATCAAGACAAAGGCGGCGCCTCGGGGGCTTGCATTCACCAAGCAGGGGAGCGAAATCATCGTGCTCTGCTTTGACGGCGGCGTTATCCAGAAATTCAGCACAGAGGACGGCAAGCTTTTGGCATCCTGCGCCGTGCAGAAATCAGCCATGCGCCATATCGCTGTCAATGACGCAGAGAGCAAGGCATATATCAGCGATATGTATCATGCCAGCCTTTATGAGCTGGACTTGTCCTCATTTGCCATCACTCGCACCTGGAAAGTGTTCAACAATCCCAATACCATTGCGCTTTATAAGGACCGATACCTCTTTGCCTCGTCCCGCGGGCCGAACAACAAGAAAGATTACACGCTGCGGAGCCCAGTGGACGGCAAAATCACCGTGATTGATACGCTGACGGGGGAGGTCGTGCTTGCCATACGGGGAGGCAATCAGCCTACAGGGCTGGACATCTCTCCTGACGGCAAGTGGCTCTGCTTTTCAAATTTTCAGGATGCAAACATAGAGCTTTACCGGCTTAAAGACTGATGGCTTTTATGAGCGACTGCGGCGTAAGCGCATAATCTTTTCCGGCGGAAGCAAGCGCATGGGCGAGCGAGGCATTCAGCGCGGCATCAAGCGGTTCCCTGCCCTGTGCGAGCAGGGACACTATCAGACCCGAGAGGACATCCCCCGAACCGCCCTTTGCGAGCGCGCTAGTGCCGTGTGTATTGATGTACAGCCCGCTGTCCTTGGCGATGAGCACGTTTGCTCCCTTCAAGAGCAGCACGGCGGCAGGGTAGCGGGCACAGAAGCTTTGCACCAGTTCCACGCGCCGTTCCACAATTTCCCCCGTCGTGAACTGCCCCATGCCGCAGATGGCAAGCAGGGAGGCGAATTCCTTGGGGTGCGGGGTGAGCACAAGCCCTTCTGCCCGCGCCTCAAGCAGGGCGGCAAGCTCTGGGTGGTAACATGCATCGGCATCAAGCACGGCGGGTATAGCAGGGTGGGAGGCAAGGTAGCCAAAGGCGGGAGACTGAACCGCTGCCTTTCCAAGCCCCATGCCGACGGCGATAGCTGTCGTGTTTTCTGGAAAGTCTGTTCCTGCCATCAGCTCCCACGGAATGTCACTGCGGGCGCAGCTGCCTTGCACGAGCGTCACCAGTCCTGCGCCGAAGTGCAGCGCGGCTTCCGAGGCAAGCACCGCAGCCCCTGCCTTTTCCCCCTGCACTATAGCCGCGTGGCCAAAGCTGCCCTTGTGCACGTTCTGCCTGTTGCGATGCGGCAGGCGCAGGTCTTCTTTGTCTAGCAGGATTGCTGCGGGGCGCAGTGTGCCGTCGCCCTGCTCAAATGCCGAGCGGCTTATGCCCAGATTTGCGAGGCGTATCTTTCCACAGGCATCCTTTGCCCTGTCGCTGTAGAGGGAAAGCTTGAGTGCGCCCATGGTTACGGTTTCGTCAGCCATAAAGCAACTGCCCTCGCAGTTTCCCAGTGCGTCAAGCCCGGAAGGTACATCGCAGGCTATCTTGTATGCATCCTCGCCTGATATTGCTTCAATGGCAGCCTCTGCTTCCGGCGGGAGCTTTCCGTGGAAGCCACTGCCGAAGATGCAGTCGGCGATTGCCTTTAAGTCTATGCTTGTCTCTTCCAGATAGCGGTCGAGCTCGTAGAGCGGGAAGACACGCACGCCAATCGCTTCTGCCCGCTTTTTTTGCAGGATGCAGAGAGGGCTTTTTGCTTCAAGCACCGCACAGACGGAGACGGAAAGCTCTTTTGAGTGCAGCCGCCGTGCCAGTGCATAGCCGTCTGCGCCATTGTTGCCGTTACCCGCAAGCACTAAAAGCGCGGGACGGTACAGGCAGGGGGCGTTCTGCTTTACAAGCTGCGCCAGAACGGCGCTTTCCAGTGCCGCCGCGGCATTTTCCATCATACAGTCTTCGGAGAGAGAAAAACATTCCCGTGCCTGTCTGTCAAGCTCGCGGGTGTCTGTGTATATGTTCTGCATAGCGTACATATTATAGAAGATTTTAAACGGCTTGTCATTACGTGCATTTCTTGCTATTGTTGCCGGTATGGACAGGACAGTTTTACACAATGCAGTGATTGCGCACACTTCTTTCAGCTTTTGCCGGAGCGGAGGTAAGGGTGGACAGAACGTAAACAAGGTGAACAGCAAGGTTCATGCCACGCTGCCTGTAAACGCCATTGCGGGGCTTTCAGAGGAAGAACTTGCCGCCGTACTGCAGAAGCTTTCCGGCAGGATAAATACAGAGCAATTTTTGTGCCTTGATGTGGATGACGAGCGCTCACAGGACATAAACAGGAGCATCGCGCTTGCCCGCCTTGAAAGCCTCATTGCGTCAGCGGCATACATCCGCCCCAAGCGCAAAAAGACACGCCCAAGCAAGGCGGCACGGGAAAAACGGCTCGCCGACAAGAAGCTGCGTTCCGCACTTAAGAAAGCGCGGGGAAAATTTTGGGACGAGTAGCGGTTTATTTGCTTTTTGCTATCCAGACGCCTTGCCAATCGGCGGGCGGCGCTTTTTGCAGCTCTCGGCAGCGTTCTACGTAGTGTGCGGCGGGTGCGTCTTTGTCTGCTATGGAAGCGAAAAGTTCTTCCGCTTCTGTAAATTTTCCCTCATAGAAGCAGGCGAGCGCTTTGGCAAATACATCAAGCACGGGCTTTTTTGCCGCGAAATCTTCGGCGGTCATAGGCTCGAACACCGTCACCGCCTGCTTTTTACCGATGACCTCTGCACGGGCAAGTTCACGGAAGCAGAGCGCTGTGCCGTGGGCAAGGGCCGCCTGCCGTGTTTCATCGGAACACATGGTGTAGGTGCCAAACTGTTTGTTCAGTCCTTCCAGACGGGATGCGAGGTTTACGCTGTCGCCGAGCATGGTGTAGTTGAAATGCCGCGAAGAGCCCATGTTGCCCACTACGGCAAGCCCGGTGTTTATGCCGATGCGCTGATACATAGGCTTTTTAGAACGCTTTTGCAGCTCTTCCCGCAACTCGTCAAGCTTTTTCTGACAGCGGATGGCGGCTTCTAGTCCTCGCCGCGCATGGTCTTCCTCCGTGATGGGAGCGTTCCAGAACGCAATGAGCGCATCCCCTTCGTATTTGTCCAGCGTGCCGCCGGAAGAGAGGATGATGTCCGTCATCTCGCCTAAGTAGTCGTTGAGCAGCGAGGTTAATTCCGCAGGGTCAAGGTTCTCGGATATGCTGGTGAAGCCCTGCACATCCGAAAAATAGATGGTGATTTCGCGCCGTTCGCCGCCGAGCGTTAAGAGTGCGGGGTCTGCAATGAGTTCATCGATGACTGCGGGATTGAGATACTGGCTGAACGCATGCTTTATGAACTTTTTCTGCCTGCCTTCCGAATAATATGCCACCGCCACCGATGCAACAAAGCCCATCGTAAAGGCAAAGAGGGAGGCAACTAAAGGCATCCAGATTCCCGGTATGAAAAGCTGATATGCGATGGCTGCCACTGCGGCAAGTCCTGCGAGAAAGCCACAGACATTGATGGTGATGCTCATGCGGTGCCTTTTCTGCTTGCCCGCAAAGGCAACCAGCACGGTACCGCAGAACGAAAGCACTGCGAAAAGCAAAAGCGAGGCCGCGAGGGGCAGGGGATGAATTTCGTGTCCATTTCTCACCGTGTCGAGCAAGGTGATATGGGTGCCCACGCCGGGATAGGTCTGTGACACAGGCGTACTGCATATATCATACAGCCCTGGCGCATAGACACCGAAAAAGACAGCCATATCTTTGAAGTATTCCGGTTCAATCAAGTCATCGGGGAAAGCGTCTGCATTGTCCCGCCATGCGTACCAGCTCTGCAAAATCTGCATCGCGCTGTAGGGAATATAGTCATCCATTGAGCGCGTATATCTGAGCCTTACGGTGTCACCCTTCTGTATATGCTTCAGCACCGAGGGCAGGCTCTCTTCGTTAAGGGCGAGCACGGAAACTCCCAGAGAGGGATATGCCTTATCCTCGTGGATATGTCCCCAGCTTGCACGGCGAACCACCCCGTCGCTGTCTGATGTGCTGAGCACATTTGCAAGCAGACCTGCGGAATCCAGAATGGGCTGCACGGGCAGAACTATGTCTTCGCCTAGAAAATGCGTGGCAAGGGCGGTCTTCCCGAATGCACGGTTTGCGCTTGCAAAATTCTCATCGTCTTCCGCCCCGTACAGGGACGGCTCTGTATAAAGCATATCGAAAGCGACACAGGCGGCACCCGCGGCATCAAAGTAACGCACGATATCCCCGTAAGCAGAACGGGGCCATGGCCAGCTCCAGCCAAGCGTCTCTTTTGCCCAGTCAAGGCTTTCTTGATCAATGACCACTATGGCTATGGATTCATCTGCCCGCCAGTGCCCCGCCGTTTTCTTCATACGGTGGTCGTAGGATTTGTTTTCAAGGAACGAAAAGACCCCGCTGAGGTAGCAGAGCGACGTGCAGACAAATGCCGCCGCAGTGACAAGCGGAATGCTCTTGCTGTGCTTCTTCATAAGCACCTAGAGCGTCTTCATCACCGCCTCGTAACGTTTCTGGCGGGCTTCGGTGGTGTCTTTTTCAAAGTACGTATTATAGGTAAAGACTGATGGCTTTATCATCACCATACGGGTCTTGGGGGAGGGATGGGACTTCCGCAACCCGCTGTTCTTGCTTTCCCCCTTTATGTGCTCGGCAAGCAGCTTGAGCATATCCACCATTGCCTGCGGGTTATAGCCCGTGTCGGCAAGCAGCTTGACGGCGAAAGCATCGGCATCGAATTCGCTCTGCTTGGAATAGCCTGAAGAAAGCGCGTCGGTAACGGACTGTGCTTCTTTTTTGACTTCCTCCTTGGAGACTTCATCGTTTGCCGAAAAAACAGCAAGCTGGCGGCTCGTTTTGATAGCCTTGAGGGGGTGCTTGAGCTGGATGTGTGCAAGCTCGTGTGCGATGATGGCGGCGAGGGAATCCTCAGAGTTACTGCAGCGCACAAGCCCCTTCGTTATGAGGATATGCCCTCCCGGTGTGGAAAAAGCATTGAGTTCCTCTGAATCAAGGACGGCGACATGATAGCCGTTGTAAAGCACGGGGTCCGACGAGTGGATGACGAGCGCCATGCAGATTTTGTTCAGGTAGGTATCCAGCGTCTTGTTTGTATAGCGCTTGTACTTGCCGAACACGTTTCCTGCAACGGCGCGCCCGATGTAGTAGGCTTCCTCGGTCGTGATCTCTTCTTTTGCCCGTGCCACTGCTTCCTTGGTCTTTGAGCTGGAAGAGCCTCCGCTTGCTGCAAAGAGCAAGGATGCCGCGCAGCAGAATGCCGCAATGGCTATGACATGCACCGCCTTTTTCATCTTGGTTCCTCTTATTCGCTTAGTTTGAGGCTCCCGTCTTTGAGGAAGTTCTTTGCTTCCTCATTGGAGACGGAAAGCTTTTCCATGGCGTCCACCTGCTTGTAGTCAGCCTTTGCATTGCCAGAATCGCTGTCTTCGAGGGATGAGCTAAAGCCCTTCCCCGCAAGGGAGATTTCCTTTGCATTAGCTGAAACTTTGCCGTTTGAGGCGACAATCTTTTTCTTTGTCACGGAGGCTGAAGGAATCCAGCCAGTCTTTGACTTGTCAGAAGCGAGCGTTACCTTCACCCAGTCGCCGTTTTCGGTGATAACGTCCACTTCGTCACCATAAGAGGCTGTCGCAACTGTCTTGGCAAACCAGTCTCTTCCGCTCTTGATTTCAACCTTCTTTGCTGACACCCATGAAGAGTTGGCAAAAAGGGATGCCGAAAAAACAACACTGCAGATAGCAATCAGAAAGACTTTTTTCATTGTACTGCTCCTAACACAGAAACCTGTGAAGATGATAAAGGTTACGGAAAACTTCCGCATTTTCATAAATATTTTATAGCACAATATTGTACGTGTCAATCAAGGTATGAAGCTGTCGAGAGGACGGTGAGAGGCTCGACACGGAGATTTACACCGAGAGTGACGAAAATGGCTGCGGGCTAAGGTGCAGGACATTCCCGGTGGTGCGTCGTGCGGTGATTCAAATCAGCAGGATCGGCGCGGGCGAAATCCCGCTGAAACTTGCGGGCACATAGCCGATGCTAGTGTATATCAAGCATATCGCAGAAATACTCTCCCTGCGGGGAGAGCCGCCAGGACTTACGGTGTTAAACACCCTCTCGCCTTGATGTTTAAAGGTCTCTCCTTGCGGTGCGTTAAGGGGCTTAACGGTATATTTCAATCAGGAGGCATGTTCAAGCCGGCGCTCAGAAGCATCAGCCCGTCGTAGCAAATCGTCTTTGTATCGCTCAGCTCGCCGAATGTGCCGAGCTGCTTTATCATCGCCATCTGCTCTTGGGGAAAGTGAATCATGCCGCGGAAAGTCACGCAGTAGCGCACGAACTGCACAAGAAATGCATTCCGCGCTTTTTCACTTACGGCGGGGAACTGGCGGGCAAGCACTTCGGAAAACCATATAGAGTGCAATCCACATCGTGAGCAAATCGCGCGTCCACAGTGAATCCACGAGCGCGACGGAAAATATACATTGCTTTTTTACTCTAATATGTTAGAATTGATGTATTCACACTTACATAGGGGGACTCCATGGAAATTAAGGCAGTCAAATTCAGAAAAGACGGATTTTACACACAGCCGTTTGCATTTGGCGGTGAGGAAGGAATGGAAAAGTTCGACAAGAACGTGCGGTATCGCGGCAGCTTGCAGAACTATTTGATTGACACGGGCGATGAGGTTATCTTGGTGGACACAGGGCTTCCCGCTGGCACACCTGAAGAATCGCCCGACGAAAACAGCCTCATCTTTACCGGTACAGACATCTCATCGTACATGGACGCGCTTGCCGCACTCGGCTACAAGGCGGAACAGGTAACGAAGATTCTGCTCACTCATAAGCACTCGGACCATTCAGGCGAGCTGAAGTCATTTCCAAATGCAAAGATTTATGTGAACGCGGACGAAGTGGGTGCCGACGAGCTGAAAGGCATTCCGAACCTTGTTCCCGTCAAGTTTACTGACGGCGCGTATCACAATTTCCCCGAAAGCCAGAAAATCCGTAATGGCATTTATTTCATCAAGGCGAAGGGACACACGAATGGAAACAGCATCGTCGTGGTGGAAAATGATGGGCTTTTCTATATGATTCACGGTGACATTACTTATGTGGACGAGGCATTATACCAGAACAAGCTTTCGATTGTGTACGACGACAAAGAAGCGGCGCGCGTGACGCTTGACCGCGTGCGCGAGTTCGTGGCGAAAAATCCGACGGTTTATATGGGCACGCACACCCCGCAGGGCTATGAAAATCTTGAAGGAAAGAAAGTCGTTGATTTGTCGAATCCGCCAGAGACGATTCCTGCGGGGGAAATCGTATTCAAGACTGCGAGCGGAAAGTATATCTGTTCGGTTTGCGGCTATGTCTACGACCCTGCTGTGGGCGATGAAGCTCATGGCATTCCCGCAGGTACGCGCTTTGAGGATTTACCTGACGACTGGCATTGCCCAAGGTGCCGGCAGGGGAAGGAGAAATTCAACAAGGCGTAGAAGTGGAACGCATTTGCTTCATTGCATTTTGAGCGTAGGTGGGCGGCACAGAGAATTGCCGCCGCTGAATTTTATCTGTCTTCTACACTTTCGCGCGTCCACCCTTCGGTAAATACATCGCTTGCACCGTGAGGCGTGTACTGCGCGCTGTTGAGTTGCGCCGTACCGCTTCCTTCCTTGATGGTGCCATCAGCATTGCGGCCAAGCCAAGGATTTTTCAGCTGTTCAAGCTTTCCGCGCCGCATCTCGCTTTCGCGGGTCTGCGCGTAGAGCCAGGTGAACGGCGTAGTGAGCCGATAGCCATATTTCCAAGTGGACATGTGACTTCCCTTAGTGAACGCGCCCCAAGTGATGCCGCTGCCCGGTGTGCTTGTTTCATGGGCTAGAAGTTCCCTGTCAGCGTCAAGCTGCTCAGCCAAGGGCGCATACGGGTCAATTTCGGTATATGGAATTGCCGCTCCTGCCGCCGCAAAGTATTCCGCTGTGTAGCCCCATTCGCCGCTTGCCATCGGATCTCCCGCGCAGGTGTGCACGAGAATATTGTCGTCTGAAATCATATAGTACCAGTTCTGAAAGTTCTCTGAATCCAGACCAAAGCCGTTGAAGCTGATGGGGTCATTTTCAGGCGTGCGGGCGGGCGCCCCCGAGTTCTGGAAAGGCTTATCGTAGCTGTTCGACCACTGCGCGCCCACTACGGCGATTCCCGCAAAGAAATTGTCCCTTTGACTCGCCATGTTCAAAATCGTCATGCCGCCCATACTTTGACCGGTGCCGTAGATGCGGTTCGGGTCAATGTAATCCTTGTATTCCTCAAGCAGCCAGTCCATAAGCTCCCAGACTGCTGTGTTTGCTTCGCTCGAAGCATCAAAGTCATTCGTTGAACGGCGGCTTTCTTCAATCTGAGGAACGACGATAATTGCGGGATTGCCGTTCCGTGCAAATTCCGCATGCATAGCAGCCGCCCTGCTTGAAGTGATTGCGGACATAGGATCTGTATCCAGCGCAGCTGCGTGCTCCATGTGAATGGCGAGCGCAACCTTGCCCTTGTTTGCCTCGAGCGTCTTCTGGTCGGGAACATAGAGTGCGTACGGAAGCTCAAAGTCGTAATACTCGCCCGTGTACTCGCTGTAACACTGCGTCGCCTTAAACGCACCGTTCCCGATGTAGTGAAGCGTCCAGCCGTTTTCCTTGGCAAACTCGGGAAAAATCAGCTTTGTCTTGTCCGTGGTTATCTTCGTCTGCGTGCCGCGCCGTGATTCAACTTGTTCGCTCGTGTAATTCCTGAAAACCGTGTCGCTTGCCAAAACCGCACCGTCTTTGCCCGCAATGTCCTTGACTTGCTTTGCTCCTGCCATCATCGAGGTTGTATAGATAAGGTTTGCCGCCGAAAGCATATAGTCGGTGTTCACCTCAATGATGACGAAATTCCCATAGTTCGCGGATTTCTTTGCCGTTTTAGGCTCGGTGTTCACATACACCCGCGAGATTTCGCCCTCGTTCCCCGCGTTTCCGTCAAAGTCAAGCTCGATTGCGTTTTTGTCGGCAGCCCTGGCAAAGAGCGTGTAATTTTCGATTTCATAGGACTGTTCATCAACCGACTTTGCGGAAATCTCTTGCCCGTATTCAATGATGATTGCCGAAAGCTTTGCGCCTTCAAGGTCTACAAAGCCGTAAGAATACACGGCTTTTACAGCATTGTCGGCTGAAATAGCCGCGTTCTGATTTGACTGTGTTGATGTGCAGGAGCAGACCATAGCAGCACAAGCGAAAAGTGCTGCTGCCCCCTTTGCAAATAGTTTCATTAAATTCTCCAAAAACCTGATGGTAGCAGCAGACTCCTGCAACGAGTTCGATTATATACAGCGCATTATAACAGATTTAAGGGGGAGGATTCAAATGAAATTTTTGTTACAACTGCTGGGGAAACTGTAATTCAGCAAAATATCTATACAAAAGTGTTTTTCTTATGCTATGCTGTTTTAAAATACAGAAAGGGGTAATTTTTATGGAAAAATCGCCTGCTCAAAAGCCTTTCACGGACGAAAGCCGCAGGCTGCTGATAGAAAAGCATCAAAAGGCACTGATTTCGCGCCTGCAGCCCGCGGGGGAGGAGGCGCAGGTATTCGCCGCCGCGCTCGCAGGCTGGAACGACAAGGACGGCAGCTATCTGCGGTGTCTGCAGGAGAACTGCGCGGACTGGGGCAAGGGCGAGACCCCGGACGAATTCATTGCCCGCACGCCCTTCAAGGCGGTGCTGGAGGCATGCATCCCCGACAAGCGGGAGCGGGAAAAGTACCGCCTCATCGCCGCGAAGAGCAAGCAGTTCATGTACTCCACCGGCTACGAGCGGAGGTCCGTCCGCAGCCGGAACTGCTGGGCAGACAGAATAACCGCCGAGATGACGATGCGGCTCATATACGGCTACTACTACTTCAGCCTTTTCAGGGTCCCGCTGAGCGGCTACCTGCGGGACGAGCTGGACGAGGAAAAGCTGGACCTCAAGAAAAGCGTGTTTTCCAGATTCCAGAACCATGTAAGCTGGCTGTTCGAGGACATGCTCATCGCGGCGGAGCTGGACTGGGATCTGGCGCATGGCGGCCCCAGCGAGCTGCACAAGACAATAGAAGACATCATCTTGGGCGACGGGAACACCGCCGCCGTCACCGTGCCGATTATCCGGGGCATCATAAAAAGTGACGACCGCGCCCTGCACGAGCTGCTGGGCAAGTTGCTGCTCGCCGCCCGCCTGCAGGAGGGGCTGCGGCAGGCAATCTGCGAGAACATGGACTGCGGCACGACCGCCGCGTTCGACACGCTCTTTGCCGTCATTGTGGAAAACGACCTCATCCGTTTTTCCAGTGTCAAGCGGGCAGTGGCCACCTGGATAGGCATGTTCAACGAAAACGCGGCGGAGCGCGTCTCCAAAAAGACCCTCGCCCTCATGCAGCGTTGCCTCTACAACGAGGACGAGCGGCAAACGCTCCTGCACAGCGAGGACGCGATGGAGCTGCTGACCGCGCTCTGGGCGACCGGCTTCTACGAGGTGGAGGACGCGCTGGAAGCCGTGCGCAGTCTCATCAGGACGGGAACGCGGAACCAGCTTCTGGTTTGCGCCTACTACAACCGCTTCCTGAATGACCGCAGTTTCTACGCTCAGGCCGCCGAGTATGCCGTCGAGACGCATCGGGACGACCTGGAGCTGCTGGCGGCCTTCCTGCCGACCTACCTTGACGACAGCTCCACCGTCAGCACCGTATGGTGGTACGAGGACAACGACAATCCGTGGGGGCGACAGCCCGCCATGCCGCCCGTCTGCTTTGGCGGTGACCTGGAAAAAGCGCGGCTCCACGCGGACATCCTGCTGGGCTTCTTCCGGCAGCTGGGCAAGGGGAAGAAGCCCAAGGAGTTCTCCCCCTGCACCTTCCCCTGGTACAGCGTGAGCATCTCCAAGCAGGACATTGCGGCCCGCCTGCTCGTCATGGCCGTCCGCATTCCCGGCTCGCTGCCGCAGGAAGCCGCCTACGAGATGCTGGAAAACGCGTCAATCGGGCCGAGAGCGATGAGCCGGCTGCTCCACGTGCGGGACAGCAGGGCCGACCGGGACTTCGCCGTGCGGGCGGTGGCGAACAGGACGCTGCGCGAGACGGCGGCGAAGCTTCTGGACGACGTGTCTTTGGGCGAAGAGGACTTCCGCCTTCTGGAGCCGCAGCTGCGTTACAAGGACGACAGGCTGCGCACGCTGGTGAGCGGCCTGATCGCGCGGCAGGATGACCAGGGCTTTGCAGCCTCCGTCCGCCGCCTGCTCGCCGCGAAGAACGAGGGCGAGCGTTTTGCCGCGCTGGACTTCATCAGGCGGCTGAAGGACGGGAACGAAAGCCTCGGGCACCGCAGCCTTGGCTGGACGCAGTTCGAGGACGCGGTGCGCGCCATTGCCAAGCCCACGGAAAAAGAGAAGCTTCTGATGCAGACGATCTTCGCCTTCCGGTCTGCCCCGGGAGAAAGCGCCGTCAGCGGGCAGGACGAGCCGCCCGCCTCCCTTGACGCGCTCTATGACAAGGACAAGCTGACGCACTTTTCCCCCGCCGAGCTGCACCGAGATACCGCCGTAGCCGATACCGTCCGCGCCGCCGACAAAAAGCAGCTTGTCGCCATCATAGAGGCCTTTGACCAGCTGGTCATCTCCCACCAGAACGACGAGTACACCGACATATTCGGAGAAAACCACCTGCTGGGCGAAAAGGGGACGCATCTCAAGGCAGGCTACCTGAACAGTGCGCAGAGGGAGGCCGAGCGGGCAATAGGCCTTCTCCCCTTCCCGGACTTGTGGACGGGCTTCTACGAAGAGCACATAAAAAACCCCGTCACGCTCGTGCAGCTCTACCTGCTGGCCCTCCTGCCCAAGCAGGATTCGGCCATTCTGGCTGCGGCACGGCAGCTGATAGGCTCGATAGCCGGAAAAACAGGCGGGAAAACAGACGAAATGGCAGAGCACGAGAAGAAGTGTGCCAGAATCACGAGGGCGGCATTCGGAAAGCTCTGCGACGTGCGGCCGGGGGAATACCAGTACTTCATTCCGGGCATATACCGCTCGCTTTTCAAGGACGTGGCAGAGGCGCTGATACAAAGCGTATGCGACAAGGCCTTTTTCAAACAGCTGATGGACGGGATATGTTGGTACCTGACAACCAGCACCGACAGGGAAGACTTCTGGATTCCCGCCAAAAACTCTTTTCCCGAGCAGTGCCGGATCTGGCAAATCAGAGCAATAACTGAGCTTGCAGAGCAGAACGACAAAATACAGGGCATAGCATACAAGCAGGCAGACAGGCTTGCCCCGCTGTCCGACGAGGACTTTGCCGAAAGCTTCAAGATGTGGTACGCCCTTGCCGAGCAGGCAGGCTATGCGGAGCATGACGCGCCGAATCATTACGACCGCTTCAACCCGCTCAACGCGCAGGACTACTTCCGCGCCTACAGGCTCGGCCTCATCAGCGAGGACAGCATGTACTACGGCATTATCCGCATTGCCCCCTTCAGAAAAAGCATGGGCGCGGAAAGCTTCTACGCAAGCAAGGACAAGAACGTATCCGCCGTATACATGCGGCTTGTGGACACGGTGGTGGGCAACGAGCTGAGGCGGGGCGACAGCCCCTCGTCCTGCTCTGCCTCTGTGGACTCCATACAAGCGGTGTACGGTGCGGACAGCACGCTCCGTCTTGTGCAGGCACTGGGAAAAGCGCCCTTCGAGCGCGCCGCATCCTGGTCCGCATCTCCCACGGCCCGCAACCACTGCCTGAGCCATTTCATCAGGGTAAGCCGTCCCGCAGAGGGCGACAGCGCGGAGCAGATGCGTACCCTCATACAGCGGCTCGGCATAGGCGAACAGAAGCTCTACGAGCTTGCCATGTACGCCCCCGCGTGGATTCCCCTGCTCTCCCAGGTGCTAGGCATACGCGCACTGGAAAGCGGCTGCTACTACTTCATCGCCCACATGAGGGAAAGCTGGAACGACCAGAGGGACACCGCCCTCATCGCGAAATATACCCCGCTCACGAGCGAGGAGCTGGACAAGGGGGCCTTCGACCTGAACTGGTTCAGCGAGGTCTACGCGGAACTGGGGGAGGAGGTGTTCGACAAGCTCTATGAGAGCGCGAAGTACATCAGCGACGGCAGCCGCCACTCCCGCGCCCGCAAGTTTGCCGATGCCGCGCTGGGCCGCGTCACGGAGAAGGAGCTGGAAGCGGAGATAAACCGCGCGAGGAACAAGGACCTGCTGATGAGCTACCCGCTCATCCCCCTCGCTCCCGAAGGCGCACGCGGCGAGGACAAGCAGGCCCGGCTCCTGCACCGCTACGAATTCCTGCAGCAGTTCAAGAAGGAAAGCCGCCAGTTCGGGGCGCAGCGCAGGCAGAGCGAGGGCGAGGCAATGGAGATTGCCCTTGAGAACCTTTCCCGCTCGGCAGGCTACACAGACGTGAACCGCCTGAACCTGACGATGGAAAGCGCACTGATCGACAAGGTCCGCGAACTGTTCGGCTGGCAGGCCATAGGCGCAGGGGGCGACGCCGCCTACGAGCTGCGGCTTGCGGCGGACGGCACGGGAAAGCCCGCCCTGGAATGTCGCAAGCGGGGCAGCGAGAAGCTTTTAAAAAGCGTTCCCGCAGCCTGCAAGAAGGACGAGCGGGCGGCATATATGCAGGACGTGTACAAGCGGCTGAAAGAGCAGCACTCCCGCACCCGCAGCATGCTCGAGAACTTCATGACCGACAAGGTGAGCATACCCGCCGGGGAGCTTACGGCCCTGCTGCAAAACCCCGTCGTCAGCCCCCTGGTCTCCGCCCTGGTCTTCGTGACGGCGGAGGACGCAGGTGGCACGGCAGGCTTCCTTTCGGCTGCGGGCGGCGGCATATCCCTGACCGGGTATGACGACACGGCACACGAGGTTCCCGCCAGCACGCAGCTCCGCATCGCCCACGCTTACGACCTGTACCGGGGCGGCCACTGGCACGAGTGGCAGAAAAAGGTCTTTGACCGGCAGCTGGTGCAGCCCTTCAAGCAGGTCTTCCGAGAGCTATACCTGAAGCTTCCCGAAGAGCTGGACAAGGACAAGAGCCTCATGTTCGCGGGCAACCAGATTCAGCCCAAGAAGGCCGTCGCCTCCCTGAAAGGCAGACGCTGGATTGCGGACTACGAATGCGGTCTGCAAAAGGTCTTCTACAGGGAGAACCTGATTGCGGAAATCTACGCGCAGGCGGACTGGTTCTCCCCAGCGGACATCGAATGTCCCGCCGTCGAGTACGTGCTGTTCACCCGCCGCCGGAGCGGCTCGGAAAAAGACGGCCCGCTCCGCATCCGCGACATAGACGACATCGTGTACTCGGAGATCATGCGCGACGTTGATCTTGCCGTGAGCGTGGCCCACGCGGGGAGCGTTGACCCGGAGACCAGCCACTCCACGATCGAGATGCGGCGGG
>ERZ842401.4049-NODE-4049-length-17461-cov-8.293692_pt1 | contig 17461 bp, 11 predicted proteins | sample MGYA00521270_ERZ842401 | MGnify/ENA primary metagenome ERZ842401 (study PRJEB31892, sample SAMEA3878208) | bioreactor metagenome | biome: Moose rumen | place: Sweden | collected 2011-10 | study: EMG produced TPA metagenomics assembly of the PRJEB12797 data set...
TGCTCCTATTCGTCGCATTGCAAGCGCGGCGGGGCGCACGTCCTGTGCGCCCATTGTCCAAAATTGTTTGTAAACGTATTCTAGTCTCTAGCCGCTAATCCCTAGCCCCTAAACAAGAGGTTAAGCTATGAAAAAAATTTTAATTTTGACGTTGACATTAATTTTTGCTACTTTGACAAGTGCGGTTGTGTCGATTAAACAAATGGAAAATCAAAAAGAACAATATGAAAACGCCGCCGAAGACGCGCGACTGCGTGCAGAATGGATTCAAGGCAAAATACCTTCAGTTTCAGAGGCTAAGCGTATTCTTGACGAAGAGGCGGAAATTGCTACCGCCGACTTCAACGAAAAACAAAATACGCTCAATGAAACTTTGAACCGTATTGAGTCGAATGAAATTTTGCTGATTGAGGCTGAACACGACTACGAAAAAAAATTTCACCGCCTTGAACGTCGTATTCGTGACATTTATATTAATGGGCAAATTTCCTATATCGACGTACTTTTTGGCGCACACGACTTCGGCGACTTTTTAACGCGAATGGATTTATTAAAGCGCGTAATTTACAATGATGTTGACTTGCTTAACTCCGTTTCGCAATATAAATCTGACATTAAAAAATTAAATTCCAAACTGGAAGAAGATAAAATTTTGCAGTCGAATCAATTACGCCTTGCCAACAAAGCAAAAAATAATAAGCTCCAAAAAGTTGCCGTCCAACAGGCTTTACTTGATCGAATGGAAAACGACCGCAATTTATACAATCAGCGTTATGATGAAATGATGGCGGCGTCAAAACAGGTTGAAAAGCTGATTCAAGAAAGTAAATATCGAATGGCGGCGGAGCAGGCGGCAAAAGAACAACGCGAGGCTGAACGCAAGGCGCAGGCTGAACGTGAAAGACTTGCACGCGAACAACGCGAAATCGAACGTAAAGCCCGTGATGAATTTGAACGCGAACAACGAGAAATTGAACGAGAAAAACGCCGCGTTGCACGTATCGAAAAAAATTCTGAAGGCTACGTTGAAAGTCATACTATTGAAGAAAATACCGGCGAAATGATTTTTCCGATTCAAGGTCCAATAACTTCAGAATTTGGTTGGCGCACTCATCCAATTTTTGGCAGCTCAAAATTTCACAACGGTATTGATATTGGCGGAGATTATGGAATGGAAATTAAGGCGGCACGTGGCGGCGTCGTAAGTCATGCAGGTTGGATTGACGGTTACGGCAATACCGTTATGATTGAACACGGCGGCGGGCTTGTGACTTTGTACGGACATAATCAAAGCCTTGCTGTCAGCGTCGGCGCAACCGTTAAACAGGGGCAAGTTATCGCCTATTGCGGCAGTACCGGAAATTCTACCGGTCCGCACTGCCATTTTGAAGTTAGATTGAATGGCGAAGCCGTCAGCCCTTACGATTATTTATAAGGACTAGGAAATAGGGACTAGGGATTAGAGATTTTTTCCCTAGCCCCTAGCCCTTAGCCCCTAATCCCTAGAAAAAGGATTGTGATAAATGCTTACAGATTCATTTAGAATTTTGGAATTTGATAAAATACGTGAAATGTTGAAAAACTGCGCGACAAGCAATTTTGGCAAAGAATTAGCCGCCGAAATTGAGCCGTCAGACGATGAAGACGCCGTGCGAAAAAATCTTTCATTGACGACGGAGGCAGTAAAAGTTTACGCCGTCAGTGAGCCGCCCTTTGGCGGTATTCGTGACATTAGAGAAACGCTGAAAAAAATTGCGTTGGGAAGTTCAGCCGGTGCGATTGAACTTTCAGACGTTTTATCTACAATGTACGCAATGAAAAGCGTTAAAAAGTTTTTCAAAGAAAATGAAGTTGACGCGCCGCAATTAAAATTTCGCGCAGGACAAATAGAAATTTTGGGCAATTTGGAAAAGCAACTTGAAAACGCGCTTGACGATCATGGCGGCGTTAAAGATTCTGCCAGTGCAGATTTACAAAAAATTCGGCGGGAACTTCGCACGGCTCAAAGTCGCGTTAAAACCGAAATTTTTAATATTTTGCACGACCCCGCCAAACAAAAATATTTTCAAGACGCAATTATTACAATGCGCGGCGATCGCTACGTTATACCCGTGAAACTTGAGTACAAGGCGCAATTTCCCGGACTTGTACACGACCAATCTGCAACCGGCGCAACGCTTTTTATTGAGCCAATGGCGATTGTAAATTTAAATAATGACATTCGGCAACTTGAAATTGAGGAAAAAAACGAAGTGGCGCGGATTCTGCGCGTTTTATGCGACGCCATACAAAAAAATTCTGCTGAACTTATAAACAACGTGGAAATTTTGGCGCAGTACGATTTACTTTTTGCAAAGGCAAAACTTGCAAGGAAACTTGACGCAACCGAGCCCGTCATTTCAAAATATACAAACTTGCACGCCGCCCGCCATCCATTGATTGACGCTAAAAAAGTTGTGCCAATCGATATTGAAATTGGCAACGGCTTTACAATTCTTTTGGTAACGGGACCAAATACCGGCGGCAAGACTGTTTGTATGAAAACTTTGGGACTTATGGCGTTAATGGCGCAATGCGGCTTGTACATTCCAGCGGCTTACGGTTCAGAAATTGCGATTTACACAAATATTTTTGCAGATATTGGCGACGAACAATCAATAGAACAAAGCCTTTCAACTTTTTCCGCACATATGACAAAAATAGTTGACATTCTGAAAAAAGTTATGCCTTCAGATTTAGTTTTGATTGACGAAATTGGCGCGGGTACAGACCCTGACGAAGGCGCGGCGTTGGCAATGGCGATTATGGGGCGGCTTTTAAAAATTCAGTGCGCCACAATCGCTACAACGCACTATTCAGAGTTGAAAACTTTTGCTTATTCGACGGCGGGAATTGAAAACGCCTGCGTAGAATTTAACGGCGATACACTTTTGCCGACGTACAAACTTTTGATAGGAATACCCGGCGCAAGTAACGCCTTTGCAATTAGTAAACGACTTGGCTTGCATATGAGTTTAATTCGCAAGGCTAAAAAATTTTTGAAACAAGACCACGCCAACTTTGAACAAGTTTTGGCTGAACTTGAAACTAAGCGGCTGATTTACGAGGAACGCAACGAAGAAATTAAAAAATCTCAAGCCGCCATTGCTAAAAAAGAAAAAGAAATTACCGCACTGCGCGACGAAATTTCTAAAACTAAAAATGACATTATCAAAAAGGCGCGTGAAAAAGCCGCCGAAATGGTTAAAGAAACGCGCAAAGAATCTGAAGAAATTATTTCCGCGCTCAAAGAACAATTTGACGATTCCGGCGTTAAAAAGCGTCAGCAGACAATTCAAAACGCCCGTGATAAAATTCGTAACGCCGAAATTGCAACCGCTGAAAATATCGTTGCAAATGATTCAATCGGCAACCGAATTAACAAAAAATATCTGCAAATTGGCGACACGGTTTATATTAAGCCGCTTGATCAAAAAGCCACAGTTTTATCAATCGAAAAAGACGGCAACGAGCTTTTAGTTGCGGCGGGCGCGTTGAAAATGACGGTTAAAACTTCAGACTGTCGATTTGTCAGCCATAAAGCCGAAGAAATTCAAAATGCGCCGGTTGTTAATGAAAATCGCGGTACGACGGGAATTTTAAAAAGAGTTTCGACGGCAAGCCGTGAAATTGATATACGCGGTATGATGGTTGATGAGGCGGAACAAGTTTGCGCCAAATTTATTGACGACGCACAACTTGCGGGACTCAAACAAGTTTTGATAATTCACGGCAAGGGTACGGGCGCACTTCGTCAAGGCGTTCATGAATTTTTGCGACATTATCACGCGGTAGAAAAATTTACGCTTGCAGATATTGATGAAGGCGGCGCGGGCGCAACTCTCGTCGTGTTAAGGTAGGTTACTGAAATGGAAACGGAAAATATCACCGGAAAAATTAAGCACTGGATAATTTTGGGCTTCGTCATTCCAATTTTAAGCGGCGCGGCGATTGGCTACGGCGCGTTTCAAAAAAATCATCCTGTTACAGAAATTCAAATTGACGACGCCAAAGTTACCGGCACAATGATTTCAGTTAGGACTTTGGTTGACGGCAAACTTAACGAAATTATTTCAAATGACGGCGACGAAGTTGAAGCGGGCGAAGTTATCGCACGGCTTGAAGTTGATGTAAATGAAGAAACTATCGCGCAGCTTAAAAATACGGTTGAGCTTGCCAAAGAAAACTATGAGACTTTGAAACTTGGACAAATTGTTAAAGTACCCGTTAAAAAAGTCCGCGTAATTCCTGCCGCGCCGGTTGCTCCAACGCCCAGATCCAATGCCGGTTTAAAATCTTTGGAGGAACGCGCTAACCGAATGAAGGAACTTTTTGAAATGGGCGCGGTTAGCAAAAAGCAAATGGAGGCGGCAGTTGCAGCCTACGAAAATGCAAAGGCGTCCGCCAGTTATTCATCACCCGCCGCACGACCTGAACCAACTTACGTTGAAGAAATTGAATATGTTGACCAATGGCAACCGACGCCGCCTGCCGCTTTACAAAACGCTGAAAACGCCATTAAACAGGCGGAACTTTCTTTGAATATCGCCTTGCAGGAGGCTCAAGAAACTGAAGTCATCGCGCCAATTTCCGGTACAATTTACTATACCGCCGAACTTGAAAAAGATTTAATCGCGGGAAATTCAATCGCAAAAATTGGCGACAGTAACGAACTTTGGCTTGAGGCTGAAGTTTCGCCGGATACTTTCAACAAAGTAACTTTGGGCTTGCCGGTAGATTATACTTTGGACGGGCAAAATTTGTCAGGTACGGTAATTGAAAAAATCGCGCCGGATGTTCCGGTTGTTGAGGAAACTGAAACAAAATCTGCGTGGATACCGCCGACTGATGACAATCCACACCCAGAATTTTCTGCCGCTGACATTGAAATTAAAATTGAAGAGCCACTCAACGAAAAATTTATTTTAAAATTTTCAATGCCTGCGGATTTTCAATGCAAGCCGAATACAACTGCCAACGTCAAAATAAAATTGTATCGATAAGAGGAAACAGGAAAGCAGAAAACAGGATACAGATTTAAAAACTCAAAACGCTGTATCCTGTCAACTGTTTCCTTTAAAAAGGAGTAAATTTAATGAACAGACGAAATTTTATTAAAAGCGGCGCGGCGTTGACTGCGTTAGCTTTTTTTTATCCCGAAAAAATTATTGGAGGAGAAAAAGTTATGGCGGCTGAAAAATTGAAATGGTGGCAAAAAACGATTGTCTATCAAATTTACCCGAAAAGTTTTCAAGACACGACCGGAAGTGGCACGGGCGATTTAAACGGCGTTACTCAACATTTGGATTATCTGAAAAAATTGGGCGTTGGCGCAATTTGGCTAACTCCTATTTATCCTTCGCCGCAAGTCGATAACGGCTACGATATTTCAGATTACACGGCGATTAATCCTGATTTTGGAACGATGGCGGACTTTGAAAATTTGGTTGCCGAAGGCGAAAAGCGCGGGATTAAAATTGTTATGGACTTGGTTTACAATCACAGCTCGGACAAGCACAAATGGTTTTTAGAATCTAAAAGCAGTCGTACAAATTCAAAGGCGGATTGGTACATTTGGAAAGACGCTAAACCTGATGGAACGCCGCCTACAAATTGGCGCAGTTTTTTTGGCGGCAGTGTTTGGGAATGGTGCGAGGAACGCCAACAATTTTACATGCACAGTTTTGCCAAAGGGCAACCTGATTTAAATTGGGAAAATTCCGAAGTCCGGCAAGCAATTTTTGACGCGGCAAATTTTTGGTTAGATAAAGGCGTTGGCGGTTTCAGAATCGATGCAATTCCCTACATAAAAAAGCCCGCCTTTGTTGACGGCAAGCCCGACGCCAAAGACGGTATGATAGCCGTTCACACAATGACGGTAAACACGCCCGGTATTTTAGATTTTTTGCACGAATTCAAAGAGAAAGTTTTCGCAGGACACGATATTTTCACTGTTGGCGAAGCTAACGGCGTTGCGCCGGAAGATTTAAAATATTGGATTGGCGATAACGGCGTTTTTGATATGATTTTTGAATTTAGCCACGTCAATTTGCAATTCAAAAATGGCGAAGTTTATTGCCGTCCGACTGAATGGAAATTAACCGAACTTAAAAAGGCAATTTCTGACAGTCAAGCCGCCACAAAAAATAACGGCTGGTACCCAATGTATTTTGAAAATCACGACAAGCCGCGCTGTGTAAATTATTTTTTCAAGAATGTTGATACAGTCAAGGCGGCGAAAGTTATTGCAACAATTCTTTTGACGATGCGCGGGACGCCGTTTATTTTTGAAGGGCAAGAAATTGGAATGACAAATGTTAATTGGAATTCTATCGAAAATTACAATGATATTTCAGCGCACGCACAATTTGACTTTGCAATTAATGAAGGTTTTACGGCGGCGGAAGCGTTGGAATTTGTACACTTTTTCAGCCGTGATAATTCAAGGACGCCAATGCAATGGAACGATAAAACCAACGCGGGATTTTCTACGGGCAAAACGTGGTTACCTGTCAACGAAAATTATAAAACTATCAACGCCGCCGCTGAAGATAAAAATTTTGATTCAGTTTTGAATTGGTACAGAAAACTTGCCAAAATTCGCGCAGATAACAAAGAATTGACGCAGGGCGATTATCAGTTACTGTTAGCTGACAGTGAAGAAATTTTTGCATTTTCGCGCAGTTTGAACGGCAAAACTTTTATAACGGCTGTAAATTTCTCTGATAAAAAAGTTGCACTGCAAAAAGATTTTACCGACAAAAAAATTATTCTGGACAGCGAATCAAACTTTGATAAAAATTTTTTGCAGCCGCTTGAGGCTAGAATTTACAAATAAAAAATCATAGATGGAAAATTTTAATTCAACTAATTCACGTTCGGCGTATTGGGACAATATCAAGGGATTTTTGATAATTCTGGTAGTGTTTGCACACTGCCTTTTTGAATGGCAAAATTCGCCGCTAAATAATCTTTTGGTTGATGCAATTTATATGTTCCATATGCCGGCGTTTGTATTTGTATCGGGATATTTCAGCGAGTCCGAACATTCCCGCTCATTTTTCCCAATGATGAATTTATTTGTTGCGTTCATCTTGCTGAATGGATTTTTTATGTTACGGGAAATATTTTCGGTTGGAAATTTTCCTTCGGCAGTGGAGCCCTATTTTTCGGCGTGGTATTTAATTGCGCTGATTGTTTGGCGGTTGACAATTCCATTTCTTGAACGTATCAGAAATATTTTGCCGCACTTGATTTTAATTTCAATCGTTGCGGGATTTTGGGCAGATATAAATTTGGAGTTTGCAGCTGTAAAAATCGTTGTATTTTTCCCGTATTTTATGGCGGGATATTTATTTTCTCGTGAAACGGCGGCAAAACTTCAAAGTAAAAAATTTTTTCCGCTCGGTTTAATTTTGTTGGTTTTAACAATCTGCGCGGGCGTTTTTTCTTACGAAACTTTCAATTTAACAGACAGAGACCTTTTGCCGAATAGTTACGCCAATATTGACGGATTATTTGGGCGAATTTCTTTATTGATTGTTGCAAGTTTGGCGATTGTAACTTTGCTGATTAGTTCGGTTGAAAAAAATATTCCGTTGCTGACAAAGGCGGGGAAAAATTCACTTGCGATTTATCTTTTGCACAGACCTTTTACAATTTGGTTTTCTGAAAGTTTTTCTACTTCGGAATTTCAAATTGGCGCGGCGATTGTTGCAACGTTTTTGATGACACTAATTTTGGGTTCAGATTTTGTAAGCAACGCACTGAAGAAATTTTTAAATAGCATCGTTGAATCTTTAACGACAATTAAAGGCGCGGCGTTCAGAATAATTTTTTCAGTTTTTGTCGGATTTATAATGTGCTTGCCGGTAATTGGTTATTTCTACGTTCAAAAACAAACTGATAAAATTTACCGCGTGGCAGATTCTGAAACGGCGGCGCGTTTTGAAAATTCGTTTAAAATTTTATTTTGCGGCGATTTAATTTTGTTGGAAGATCAAGTTAAACGCGGCTTTAAAGGCAACGGCTACGATTTCACGGAAGTTTTTGAATATGCAACGCCGTATATTTCCGGCGCAGATTTAGCAATAGGTGTTTTTGAAGGTCCACTTGGCGGCACGGTTAAAAATTTTTCGCAAAGTAACTTTGACGACGGCAAGGAACTTTATTTAAATTTTCCTGACGAATTTGCAGACGCCGTAAAAAATGCAGGATTCGATTTGGTAACAACGGCGAATAATCATTTATTGGATATGGAAATTGGCGGCGTACTTAGAACGATTAAAATTTTGAATGAAAAGCAGATTGATTTTATTGGCTCGTATTCAAGCGCGGAAGATAAGAAAAATCATGCTGTAAAAATTTTGGAACGTGGCGGAATTAAATTTGCGATTTTGGCTTACACTTACGGAACTAACAATTACAACACGGACGCACTTATTAACGAAAATTCTTTTGCAAGTTCTTTTATAGTTGGCGCAGATTCTCCCAATTTTTCTAAAGTTAAAGCGGCAGTCGAAGAAGATTTTAATTTTGCAAAAAGTTTTAAGCCGGATTTGATAATAGTTTTGCCGCATTGGGGAACGCAATTTTCAGATTTTCCCGATGACTTTCAAAGGACGTGGCAGAAAATTTTCATTGACAACGGCGCGGATATAATTTTGGGCGATCATACTCATTCAGTACAACCGATTGAATTTGACGGCAAGAATTTTACTTTGTTTTGTCCCGGCAATTTTGCAAATATTTACCGTGAATTTAACGGCGATGCAAGCGCAATGGTTGAAGTTTACATTGATAAATCGACGAAAAAAATTATTGGCGGCTCGATTATTCCGCTGTATACTCAATCTAAAATTAGCGGCAATTATCGTGCCTTGCCGACAAATGAAATTTTTACTAATGAAAAACTGCGCGATGAATTGAGTACAAACGACCTTGAACGCGCCGAAGAAGTTTTAAATCATATTACAAAAATAATGATTGGCGAAGAAATTAACTTTAATCAGCGAAAATATTTCTTTGATGAAGGCGGTTTTATGAGGCTTAAAGTTCAACCGTTGAAAATTTCTAATGAAATGCGCGGCAATTTTTACAAAACTTTGACGGCGGCGGAAAATGTTTGTTTTGTTGGCGATAGTTTAACTGAAGGTACTAAAAATGGCGGCGTTCCATACTTTGAGCCGCTTGAAAATTTGGTGCGCGGGAAAATTTTTAATGTTTCAAAGGGTGGCGCAACTACAAAAATGTTGCTTGAAAGACTTGATGAAATAATTCAGACGGGCGCAGATTTATTTGTTGTTGCAGTTGGTACAAATGACGTGCGTTATCGTGACGAAAATATTTGTGCAATGAATCCTAAAGAATATGTTGAAACTTTGCAAAAACTGCGCGACGGTATACGCAAAAAAATTCCTGCCGCAAAATTTGTTTTTATTGCTCCGTGGACTTCAACCGACGGCGATTTTGTAAGCCAATTACCATTCAACGAAAAAATTAAACTTAACAACGCCTATACTGACGCCTTAAAAAATTGGTGCATCGCGCAGGGCGAAATTTTTATAAATCCTAATCCATACATTGAATCACGTTTAAAAGTTTTTCCGCAAAAAGATTATCTTGTTGACTTCATACACCCGAACGCAGATAAAGGCGTTGAACTTTATGCAACGGCGATTCTTTCAGCAAAATAAAAAATCCTGCAGATAACAACTCGTCTGCAGGTTAATTTTTTTACGCGCTTACTAAAATTGCCAATCCCAAAATTCCACAAATTAGACTTGCCGTCCAGAATACGAAGACAACTTTTAATTCTTTCCAGCCGCCCAATTCAAAATGATGATGCAGTGGTGCCATTCTGAAAATTCTTTTGCCGGTACTTTGAAACGAAAGTACTTGCAGAATGACGGACAACGCCTCACAAACAAAAACTAATCCTACTACTGGGAGTAACAATTCTGTTTGCGTTAAAATTCCCATTGCCGCAAACGCGCCGCCCAATGCTAATGAACCTGTATCGCCCATAAATATTCGCGCAGGATGAAAATTAAATTTCAAAAATCCAACGCACGCGCCAACAATCGCCGCGCAGAAAATCGCAAGTTCCCAATGTCCTCCAAGCAGACAAATTATCACGTAGCAACTTGACGCAATAGCCATACAACCCGACGCCAAGCCGTCTAAGCCGTCAGTTAAATTCACTGCGTTTGACGCGCCAACTATTACCAGCAAAACTAAAATGTAATATAAAAATCCCAAGTCAATATTTTCACAGATAATTGGAATCCAAAGTGTTGTTTCAATTCCAAGTTGCGTTGTTGCAAAGTAAATTGTAACGATTGAAATTATTATTTGCCCCAAAAGTTTTTGCCGCGCCTTGAGTCCCAAATTTCTTTTCTTGACAACTTTTATATAATCGTCCAAAAATCCCAAAAAAAAGTGTCCTATCAATATGAACAACGCCAATAAAATTTGCGTGTTCAATTCGGCGCAAGTAACAGTTGCCGCCACAATTCCAATTACCATAAAAATTCCGCCCATTGTCGGCGTACCGCTTTTAACTTGATGGCTTGCAGGTCCTTCAGTGCGGATACTTTGTCCGAATTTTAATTTGTGTAACATTGGAATTGCGATTGGTCCCAGAATTAAAACAACGGCGGCGGCTATTAGCCCCGCAAATAATATTCCCGATAAAGTGCCAAATATCATAAAAAGCTCCTTTCAGTCGCTTTTAGGGGCTAAGAAATAGGGATTAGGGGTTAGAAATTTTCCCTAGTCCTTAGTCTTTAATCCCTAGTCCTTAAATCAATTCAAGAATTTTTTCTAAGTGCATACCGTGAGACGCTTTAAATAAAACTACGTCGCCTTTTTGTACAATTTCAAGAATTTTTTTGGCGGCGTCTTCGTGTGTTTCAACCGTAAAAATATTTTTTAAGCCCGCGTCTTTTGCACCGGCAGCGATAAATTTTCCCAATTCGCCAAACGCTATCAAAGTATCAAAATTATTTTCTACAAGTTGCTGACCAACTTCACGATGCACTTTTTCAGAAATTGCGCCAAGCTCCAACATATCGCCCAAAACTGCAATTTTTCTGCCGCTGTAAATTTCGGCAACCGTTTTAATGGCGGCTTGCATTGAGGCGGGGCTTGCGTTGTAGGCGTCGTTTATGATTGTAAAATTTTCGCGCTGAATAACTTCAAAACGCATTTTTGTTGCAGTCAAATTTGAAATACCGCGCTGAATTTCTTCAACATTCAAGCCGACGCTTAAACCTGCCGCAATCGCCGCAAGTGCATTTGAAACGTTATGACGACCAATCACAGGAATTTCAAAATTGTAACTTTCGCCGTTGTATTTCAAATTAAATTGCGTGGCGTTGCCGGTAACGGAAATATTTTCTGCGGTTAAATCTGCCGCGTTGTCAAGCCCGTAAGTCAGAATTTTAACGCCGTCATTTGCAAGATTTTTCATTTCGGCGGTATAAAAATTATCTGCGTTCAAAATAACCGTGCCGCCGCTTTGAATCGCCTCAACCATTTCGCCTTTCGCCCTCGCAATGTTTTCGATTGAGCCTAAAATTTCAATGTGCGTTTCGTTGACGTTGATAACAATTCCAATATTCGGCTTGACGTACTGCGCCAAATTTTCTATCTGATGAAGTCCGCGCATTCCAATTTCTACAACGGCGGCTTTGTGCGTTTCGTCAATTTCCAAAAGTGTCATCGGTACGCCAATTTCATTGTTAAAATTTGCGGTAGTCTTGCAAACTTTGCCGAGACTGCTCAAAACGGCGGCGGTTAAATCCTTCGTTGTAGTTTTGCCGTTACTGCCGGTAATTGCAACAACGGGAATTTGAAAACGTTCCCTCCAACTTTTTGCAATTTGCTGATACGCCGTTAAAGTGTCATCAACTTTTAAAGTTACGCCGTCGAAATTTTTTGCAGCTTTACTAACCAAAACTGCCGCCGCGCCTTTGTTAAGGGCGTCCTGCGCGAAGTCCTCGCCGTTGAAATTTTCGCCTTTCAACGCCACAAATAAAACGCCATTAGTAATTTTGCGGCTGTCAGTTGTTACGCCTTCAAAAAAAATATTGTCAATACAATTTGTTTCAGCGTTCGTAACTTTTACAATTTCGTTTAAATTTAATTTTTCCATTAAATTTTCTCCTGCCAAATAATTTGATTTTTAAATGTACTTTCTTTTTAGTAAAGAAAGTACCAAAGAAAATCTTTGCCCGTCCGGATTTTTCGCGTCGTAAGTTGAAGAAAGTTTAAGTAATCGCCGCGTTTTGCTTGCGTTGTTGCAATTCCAAGATTCAAAATAAAAATCGAGGACGGGCGTTTAGTTAAAATTCAGTTTATTTCCTATCGCCTCAAGCGCAATTTCTTTATCGTCAAAGTGAATTGTTTTATCTTTCAAAATCTGATAATTTTCGTGACCTTTGCCTAAAATCAAAACAATATCGCCCGCCTGTGCAATTTCGACGGCGCGGAATATCGCCGCCTTTCTGTCAGGTATGCATTCATAAATTTTTGAGCCAATTTTTTCTTTTATTCCAACTTCAATTTCGCGCAGGATTGTTTCAGGATTTTCACTGCGCGGATTGTCTGAAGTGGCAATTACAATATCTGAAAGTTCAGCCGCCAATCTACCCATAATTGGACGCTTTGTATTGTCCCTGTCGCCGCCGCAACCAAACACCGTTATAATTTTATTTTTGACAATCTGCCGCGCCGTTTCAATGACATTTTTGACGCCGTCGGGCGTGTGCGCGTAGTCAACAATAACTGTGAATGGAACGTCAGCATAAACTCTTTCAAAACGCCCTGAAACGCTTTTAAACGCCTCTAAAGCCGCTTTAATCGTGTCAGTTGATATATTTTCACCTGCGGCAGTTGCAACCGCGCTAAGGGCGTTGTAGACGTTAAATTTGCCTGTCAAATGTAAATTTAGGAAACAGGTAACAGGGAACAGGTTACAGGGATTTATTTTAAATTTTGTACCGTTAGAAAGTACTTCAACTTCAACCGCCTGCAAGTCTGAATTATTTTCGACGCTGTAAGTAATTTTTTTGCAGTTTGCATTTTGGAGCATAACCGCGCCCGCCGCGTCGTCAACATTCACAACTACAAAATCTTTCGCCATTGCAAAAAGTTTCGCCTTCGTGTCGCGGTAATTTTCCATTGTTTTATGATAATCCAAATGATCCTGCGTCAAATTCGTAAAAACTGCCGCGTTAAAATCAATTCCCGCAATTCGATTTTCGGCAATGGCGTGGCTTGAAACTTCCATTACTACATAATCAACATTTTTGCTTAACATTTCGGCAAAAGTTTTTTGCAAATCCATAACATTTGGCGTGGTATTGTGGACGGGAAAAATTTCTTCGCCAATCATCATTTGAATTGTACCAATTAAACCGATTTTGTAACCGGCTTGCATCAGTATCGAACGAATTAAATAACTTGTTGTAGTTTTGCCGTTCGTGCCGGTAATTCCAATGACACGCATTTTTTTAGCCGGAAAATCATAAAAGTACGGCACGATAACCGCCAAAGTTTTTTGCATATCCGGCACAACCAACGCCGAAATATTTTCTGGAAGTTTAATATTTTCGTGCGTGGTTAAAATTGCAACCGCGCCACTTTCTGCCGCCGAATTTATAAAATTGTGTCCGTCGAAATGCAAACCTTCCATACAGACAAATAAATTTCCTGCCGTTATTTTTCTTGAATCGTGTTCAATCCCTGTAATTTTAACTGCACTGTCGCCAATTATCTTTGTACCTTGTACAAGTAGCGAAAGTTCCTCAAGTGTTTTGCTCAAAAAAATTCCCCCTTCGTTTTGGGGGATATTATAACTTTTTCTGCCTTCAATGTACAATAATTTTTGTTGGCTGTAATTTTCAATATTAAAATAAAGAAAACCGCCTCGCGGCGGCGTTCCTTTTATATTTAAAATTCTTCCGAATAATATTGACAAATCGTCTCGTTTTGATATAATCAATTTGCAAAATCTTAAAACAAAAACACTTCGAGACGTTTAAAACTGTTTACGAAGTAATTATAAACGTCTCTGGGTGTTTTGTCAATAAAACATTAAGGAGGCGTTTTTTATTATGGATTTTCAAATTTTAGTTTTTGAACATGAAAAATTTGGAAAAGTTCGTTGCTACATTGACGACAAAGACACGGCGAATTTTAACGTCGAAGATATTTCGCGTGGACTTGGTTTCGTAAAAATCGAAGAAAAAGTTTCGCCCACAAGTGGTCGAAAAACTTACACTACAATTCGTTGGTCACGTGTCAATAGTTATTTAAAGCAATTTGGTTTTCCAAAAGAAGTTGGGGAAAATGATTATATTCCTGAAAATATGGTTTACCGCCTTGCAATGAAGGCAAAAAATGAAACTGCGGAAAATTTTCAAGCGTGGCTTGCTGATGATGTTGTTCCGCAAATTCGTAAAACCGGCAGCTATTCTTTGCCGCAAAATGAAAACGCGGTTGTTGTTCAAAATTCAGTTGAATTGAAATTGCTTGTAGCTCCTGCGCTTAAAGACGTTGAAACTTCGATTGAAATTGTCGAAAAAATGTTTTTCGTGCAACACGGAATTGCATTGGCACATTGTATCAACGCCGCTGAAAAAAATCATCAAGTCGATTTAAGCGAATTTAAAAATTTGTTGCCGCCCGCTGAACACGAAATTGGATATTTGACGGCAACGCAAATTGGCAAAGAAATTGGAAAATCTGCACAGTACGTCAATAAAAAATTGCTTGAATTGGAATTTCAAGAAAAAGACGGACACGGCGGCTACATTTTGACAGACAAAGGCAAAGACTACGGCGAGGCAATGCCGTTTGAACGCAACGGACACGCGGGCTATCAAATTAAATGGGCTGAAGAAATTGTAAAGCTTTTCAATTAAAATAAAAAAAATCCCGCCATAAGGCAGGAAAAAAATTTTTAAATGCTATTCAAGTTGATTGGTGGTAATGTTGCCGCCGTCAACCGTGAAATTAATATATTGCGAAGTGACACTTCCATTATTTGGCGTGACGAATTCAAAGCAATATAAATATTCGCCGTCGCCAATTCTTTCATCAGCAAGTTTGAAATTTTCGGCGATTTTAAAAGTATCAACTTCGGCTTCTGTAAAATCAGTATCGCCGCCGCTCAAAGTCATACCGTAATGCAAAGTTGTAACCGTATCGCCCGCCTTGAGTTTGATTAAATTTTTGTCAGACATACCGCCGGAAGTACCGACGCCGCGTGCGCCAAGAATTTTATAATTGTTCGTCTTGTAGTCATACGCGGCAATAAGGTTGCAACGCACGCCGTTTAATTTAATTGGGATTGAATACAAATTATAATCGTCTTCAACCGCTACAACTTCAATATAAACGGGATGTCCATCAAGCATTGGCCAAGTAGCATCAAAATTATCTGTAACCGTGCCGCGTTTCCAATCTATTTTAACATTTGAATCGCTGCCGACGGACAAAATTAAATCGTTGTCAAGATCAATGTACGCCAAGTTACAATTTATGTGAGCAATATTTTCAAGTTGCGATTCGGTTAATTGAACGAAGGCATTATTTTTTTTGTCAATTTGAATTTGTAAATCTGAAAGATCGTCAATGTTGAAAAGATTTTCGCCCAAAGGCTCCGGCAATTCCTGCAAGCCGGTACTTGCCAAAATTCCTGCCGCCTCGTTTGGAATATAACCGCGTATCAAGTGATTGTACAAAAATTTTTGAGATTCAGGCGCGGCGTTGACTTTGCTGTACATCGTGTACATTTCGTTACTGCCGTCGTAAGGATAAAAACCTGAAATACCGCTGCCGTTACTTCTGTAAGGTCCTGTAACTTTGTGAATAACGGCATCATCAATCGCACGAATTAAAGTAGTTGCAGTTTGCGGCAGTAAATCTTTTGCGTTATTGGCAAGGTCGCCAATATAAACCATATCAAAATAACCGCTTTCACGAGTATTGCCGCCGTAGTTTTCGGAATTTTTGGCACTGCGTCCGAATTGTGAGAAAAACTTTCTGGGATTCTGCGCCGAAAGTCTTAAAGCCTCAATACCAAAATTTTCGTAAGCCGTGCGAAGATTCGGCAGTTTTGTTAAATCGACAACAGACAAAGTTACAGTGTCTTCGCTCCATGCGTCTTCGCAACCTTGATAATAACTGTTACAAATAACCTGTCCGAGACCTGCGCCGCTCATTGCGGGATTGTTGCCCAATGCACTTAACCAACTTTTATATTCCCAACCGTTACCGGGCTCAACTTCTTCAGAGGCAACCATATAATGGGACAAGCCGTAAATCGTGTTCGCCATTTCGTAAGTTGCCATTAAACAAGTATCAAATCCAATGACTTCAAACGGCGGATTTTCTGTATTGGCGTCGTAAACTGCAGCGAAGGCGTCTTTAACTTCATTGAGCGTCAAAATATTTTCAGTGCGTTCATCTTGACACAAGCCAAAAACACTGCCGCCGCCGTGATCCCAAAATACAAAAACGCGGTGGTCTGCTTGAAAATTATCTTTGCCGAATTGCAAAAAACTTGCCAAAGTTTCGGCGTCGCCCATATCACTATCAGGAGCTGTAACAAGTTCCTGCAAGCCGTCCGCGCTGTACAAAAGTAAATTTGTTGCGCCGGATTTTATAACGGGGTTTTGCCATTCATTGGAGCCGCCGGCTTGAATCAAAACTTTCACATTTGCGGGAAGTTGCGCCTCCAGCATTTCATTAATATCATCAGTCGCCGCGCCGCCGTCACTTTCAAGGTTACTGCCGCAGATATACCAATAAATTAACCAATTATCGTTGGGATTGAAAGTATCAGCAAAATGTTGAGTCGGCGGCTTTTCTTCTTCAACGTCAATATCATCAAGACAACCTGAAATTGCCAAGACAAATAAAAGCATTACCGCAACTGCCAAAAATTTTATACATTTTAAAATCATTTTATCACTTCCAAAAAAAATTTAGCCGAAAAGTATCGGCTTGAAAAAATTTTTAAAAATTAATCGCGGTCGAATTTTGAAACGGCGTCTTTGATTTTTCCGGCAATGGCACTGCCCGCCGAATTGTCATTTTTAATACCTTTGGTATTGCCTTGATTGTTCGCCGCGTTTTTCTTTGCGTTCTTGAGTTTGTTAGCCGCTTGAAGTAACGCACTTTTTTTAGAATCTGCCATATTAATATCCCCAATCTAAAAATTTTTACGCTTGTTAATTCGTTGCAACTAAAAAAATTCCTGTAATAAAAAAGCCGCCGCGTTTGACGGAGCAAAAATTTTATTTCCTTATAATGTTTTGACAAATTCGTAATTTAAAATTTTATATTCTAAACGGGTTTTCTTTCTTGCGTGGCTTGCGTAGCAAGGCATGCTCTTTAGTAGGCGCAAAGA
>ERZ842401.4050-NODE-4050-length-17451-cov-8.072775_pt1 | contig 17451 bp, 10 predicted proteins | sample MGYA00521270_ERZ842401 | MGnify/ENA primary metagenome ERZ842401 (study PRJEB31892, sample SAMEA3878208) | bioreactor metagenome | biome: Moose rumen | place: Sweden | collected 2011-10 | study: EMG produced TPA metagenomics assembly of the PRJEB12797 data set...
ATCTACTGGGTGTTTCACACGAACACGCGGTTCAACCTGCGTAAAACGAACGCTGTGAATGAGGAGCCGGTTGGCTGACTTGACAACGGACGAGAGTCCTTGGTGTATTAGGCCAGACCGCTTGCCTCCTCATTCTAACAGCTTAAGCAACGAGATGGACGATTTCTTGACTGGCTGTCAGGATCATCGGCCAAATACATTGTAGTAGGTGTATTTTTGCTTTTTCACTTTTTGATGATAATATTTAGCATGGATAATGTTTAAGTAGCTCTCTTTCGCTAAACCATGGCTACCCATCTATGATCCTCACACAGGCGTGATTTCGATCATCATTACGCCATGCGGTGGGAGAATATATTCCAGCCGAAGATGCTCCTTTACGGATACCTTTTCCGTGCGCAGCTCCGGGATACAGCGGCTCTTCAGATAATCGGCATACTGAATGAAACGCTTGCGTGGACTGCCCATACGAATCCATTCATCATAAGGGGATGCGTGCTCGCGGTCAATGCGGCTGGTCTCCACCCGGTAGAAGCCCTCGGGCAGTTTGAGTCGGATGTTATACTGGCAGTCCGGCTGGCTCTCGTAGATGTTATATCGGTCCTCCTCAAACAACAGTTCTTGCTGACCGCCGGAGAAGGATGCGTTATAGGGGTTGCCGTAATACAGCAGCAGCCGCAGGGAGTTGCCCCGCCGGGTCAGGATATAGCCGTCTCCCACCTCCAGGCAGATATCGCCCATACGGTGAACAAAGGTGAGCATGGTGTAAGCGGGCTTGGGAATGCCGAGGCGCGTCATGAGACCGGTTCCGCCGTGAAATTCAATGTCATCGGTCAACTCGGTGTCGGCGCACAGATCACTCAGGTCGCAGATCACGCCGCTGCACAGAGGAAGCAGCGGAGATAATTCCTCCAGCATACGGGCGGGCAGGGATGCGGTATCTCTCGTATAGTCTCGAAGATAGGCCGTCATGGGCCAGGTGCTGAGGATGATCCGCTGGGAAGAGCGGTCCTTCAGCAGCCGGGAGAAGGCGGATAGACGCGCGCTGAACGTTTCCTGACGGAGACCGGAAAAACTCGCTGCACAGGCGCGAAGCTCGTGGGGGATGCTGGTATTCAGAGGGTCTGGAAAGGAATACAGGTTCAAAGGATAGCTATGGAAGGACATCCCGTGTTCCCGACAATAGCCCATAAAACGCTTGAACAAAGAAAAGTCGTCGATCCCACAGGCTGCCGGTGCCAATAATGCTGCGTCAGGAACCCGCTGTAAAGTAAGCGTGATCACTGACCGCACCAAATCAAAAAACGCTGTCGGCCTGTCATAGAACGCGTGGGACGGCAGCTCCGGCAAATCCCAAAGCTGTATGATCAGACGCGGGTGATTCGGCACATTGGCAAAGCGGTCAAACAAATTCGTGAAGAAGCTCAGCACTCGTTCCCGGATATCCGCCTCCCCAATGGGCAGCGGTGCAAGCTGCAGGATCGGGAGCAGCCCATTGTTCTGAAAATACCGCAGCAGCTCGTCCGGCCGCATTCCATAATAGTGGAAAGCAAACGTCCCGTTTTCCGGACGCTGCTGCCCGTAGGCGTCGATTTGAAATCGGACATAGCGGCTGCCGAGCTGATTATGGGCTGTCAATATCTGTTCTTGAATGCTGGCAAATCCCAGATTCGAGGCTTTGCCCACCGAAAGGATCGGCCCATCAGACAGTCCCACGCTTTGAGCGGGGAGCAGATCCGGCTCCGCGTCAACACTTCGCAGGGTGCGCACAGCTCCGCTCTGTCCGGCAGCCGGAATGCTGCTGAGAATATGGATGGATGAAAGAGAAGCCTCCGATGGCTCCACGCTCTGTGGGGCCGTCTGCGTTTTGCGGTAGCTGCTGGGGCTTTCCCCGAAGGATTCACGGAAGAGCCGCCCGTAGGTCTTGTAATCGTTGAAACCGCATTCCACAGCAATGTCCACAATGGGCATATCTGTGTTCAGCAGATAATGGAGAGAGCGGTTCAAACGCAGGCTCGTGAGGTATTTTTGGAAGCCCACCCGCATGGTGTTCTTGAAATAGCGCGAGAAGTAGGACGGACTCATGTGCATCTGGCCGGCCAGTTCCTCCATGGTGAAGCTTTCCTGCCAGTGACGATCGATGTAGTCCAAAACCTGACGGATACGCTTTCGGCTGCTGTCATCCTGCCGGGCAGGAATGCGCTGCGGACTCGTTTCCTGCACATTCTCCATCAACGCGCTCATGATCCGCACGACCTGACCCAAGGCTTCCAGTTTCCAGTTGGGTCTTTGCTGGATGCCTAGATGCAGGATCTCTCGCAGACTTTGGTACAGAGTCTGATACAACGCCTGATTTCGATTGTTGACGGAGTTGGTAAATACAAAACGATTGAGGGTCATATCCGGATCGTATTGTTGAAAGGCGTTCAGCTCAATGTGCAGAAAAAGCAGACGGCAGTTTGGCGTACAGCTGTTGATCCTGTGGAGCACCAGCGGATTGATGATCAAGAAGTCGTGCTGATACAGAGGATAGACCATCTCATCCACATGAAACTCCGCCTGCCCGTTGAGCAAAAAGCAGATCTCCATCTCCGGATGAAACTGGCTGTTGGTCGTTTCCGCATCAATGAGGAAGAGATGGTAAGGCAGCCCCTTCTGGCCATCGAACAATTCGTGATACATAGCGTGCGCCTCCTCCTATTTGCAGTGAAATACCGCCTTCTCTCCTCCTATATGTAACAATAATTGCTTGAAATGTCAAGATTATTGACTAAGTTCGTTGCCCTTTCCGGAAAGAAGAAAGAAAAACAACGATTTTGGACAAGGAATGCAACGCAAAAAATGTGACCTTCCGTTACAATAAGGACAGCAAGAAACTTCGGGCTAACACAAAAAACGAAACGGGAGGAAACAAAAATGGAAGAAAAGAAATACCTGAAGTTGAAAGACAAGGTCTTTTACGGCATGGGCGACTTCGCCTCGAATATCTTCTCCGTTCTGGTTGGGTCCTTTGTGATGGTCTACATGACCACGCAAATGGGCATGAACGGCGCCGTCATCGGCACCCTGATGCTGATCACCAAGCTCCTCGACGGCGTGACCGACATCCTTTTCGGAAGTCTCATTGACCGCACGCATACCAAGATGGGCAAGGCTCGCCCCTGGATGTTCTGGTCCACCTTTCCGCTCGGCATTCTGACTATCCTGAGCTTTTGCATCCCCAACGTTGGCCAGACTGCGCAGTACGCCTATTTCATGATCGTGTACACGCTCTTCAACGCGATCTGCTACACCATGAACAACATCGCCTATTCCACGCTGTCCGCACTGATCACCAAGAACAATAACGAGCGTGTACAGCTCGGCACCTTCCGCTATGTCTTTGCCTTTGCCTCCATCATGCTGGTCTCCGGCTTTGCCGTCCAGTGCGCCAATGCCATCGGCTGGCAGATGACCGCGATCATCTTCTCCATCGTTGCAATCATCGTCAACACCCTCAGCTGCCTGCTCATCAAGGAACTGCCGGAAGAGGAATTTGCCGAGGAGCGTGCCGCACAGGCGCAGGCTAAGAAGGAAAACGTCAAGCTGATTGACGCACTGGGCATCCTTATCAAGAACAAGTACTATCTCCGCGTCCTGGGCATTTACATCTGCTTCTACTTTGCCACCGGTATTCTGGGTGGTCTCGGAGCTTACTACACCCAGTATTCGCTCGGCAACCCCGGTCTGATGGCGCCCTTCTCCATCGCCAACAACATGCCCACCATCATCGGTCTCTTTGCCGTACCCTTCATCGTCAAGAAATTCGGTATCTACAAGACGAACCTCACCGGTATGTGCCTGTCTGTCCTGATCGGCCTGGTGCTGATCTGGGCCGGCGTTTCCGGACACATTGTGATCCTCGTGGTCTGCATGGCCCTGCGTACCATGTGCTCCGCCTCTCTGATGGGAACGCTGAACGCAGTCATCGCCCAGATCTCCGCCCTCGTATTCAAGAAGGACGGCATTCGTTTGGAAGGCAGTATGTTCAGCTGCTCCTCCATGGGCATCAAGCTGGGCGGCGGCCTCGGCTCCGCGGCCTGCGGCTGGATCATTGCTCTGCTGGGCTTTGACGGCGCGGCTGCTGTGCAGTCTGCCTACGTCAACCAGGGCATCAGCATTGCCTACTGCGCCCTGCCTGTGGTGATGTTCGCTGTCATTGCTCTGCTGCTGCGTGGCCTGAACGTAGAGAAAGCCATTGCTGATCTGGACGCTCAGAACGGTTAAAATTGATGTGATCCGACAAGGAGCAACCGCAGTTTGCGGCTGCTCCTTATCTTAAAAAAGGAGACGCAGGAACATGTTTGAACTGGAAATCGAGCAGATTCTCTCGCAAATGACCCTTGAGGAAAAAGCGAGAGCGCTGACCCCGTTAGACAATCACTATTGCAGCATCCCCACCCAAAACTTCTACGGCCCAGTGCCCCAGGATGTTCCTCGCGGCGGCGCGGACCGTTTTCCCGAAAAGATCCCCAAAGATGCAAACGGACGGCCCACGGACGGCGGCTACCATCCGGTGGCGTATCCCTCTAACTCTGCGGTGGCTATGAGCTGGGACCGTGCGCTTACACGCAAAGTCGGGCAGCGTATGGCGCAGGAAGCTCAGGCCAATCCCGAGCAGGTCAACATTCTCAACCGGCCGGGCATGAACCTGAAGCGCAGCCCTCTCTGCGGCCGCAACTATGACTATCTCAGCGAAGATCCGATCCTCACCGGCATCCTGGCCGCAGAATATGTGACGGGCATGCAGACCGAGGGCATCGGCGCCTGCCCCAAGCATTTTCTGGCCAACAATCAGGAATATGACCGCATGAATTCCGACTCTGTGATCGCAGAGCGGGCGCTGCACGAGGTCTACCTGCGGCCGTGGAAAATGGTGCTGCAGCAGGCTAAGCCATGGATGATCATGAGCTCCTACAACAAGGTCAACGGCGAGTGGGTCAATTCCAACCCGCAGATCATGGAGCTTTTGCGTGGTGACATCGGCTATGAGGGTGTGATCGTCTCAGACTATCTGGCGATCCACCGCAACAAGGTAGCCGCCCACAAAAACGGTATGGAGATCGAGCTGGCTGATCCTGCCAACCACAGTGACGAGATCGTTGAGGCTGTGAAGAACGGGACTATGACAGAAGCCGAAGTGGATGACCTTCTGCGCCGTCAGCTGCGCATGGCGCTATATGCGAAAAGCCAGGAGAAAGCTGTCACGCTGGACATGGAGCAGCTGCATACCGAGGCGGTGGCAATGGCTGAGCAATGCACGGTTCTGCTGAAAAACGACGGCGTGCTGCCGCTGGAGCATATGTCGAATCCGCGCATCCATATCCACGGCGCGCTGGCTCTGCAGCCCAATGTGGAGGGCAGCGGCAGCGGCTTTATGAACGGTTATGCGGTGGACGTGCCGCTGAAAGAGATCACGGCGCTTGCCAAAAAGCAGGGCATAGAAGTAGTCTTCACCCCTGGCTATCCCTTTGGCACAGAGAAACGCCCGGCAGAGGAAAGTGTGGAGGCTGAGACGGAAATCCGGTCGGACGATCTGCATCTGGCCTTTGTAGGCGCTCCCTACGGTTGGGAGATGGAGGGCTATGACCGGCCTGACATCCGCCTGCCCGCCTCCCAGATCGAGATGCTGGACAAACTCGCGGCGCAGACAGAGAATCTGATCATCATCCTCACAGGCGGAAGCGTTTACGATCTGACGCCCTGGGAGAAGCGGGCAAAGGCCATTGTTTTCGCCGGTATGAGCGGCGAGGGTTACGGCAAGGCCATTGCCAACATTCTCTTCGGCCTGGCCGAGCCGGGCGGACGGCTGGCGGAAACCTTCCCGGTGGACTTTGCCCACACCCCCGCCTATTTCGATTTCGCCCCGGACGGCATGGAGATGCCCCACGTGAATTACTCCGAGGGGCTGTTGGTTGGCTATCGCTGGTATGACACCCGCCATCTGCCCACGCTCTATCCCTTTGGTCACGGCCTGAGCTACACCAGCTTTGTCTACTCAGATTTCTCTGTCAGCGACAAGACGCTGGGAGAAGATGGTGAAATCAAGGTGAGCATTCGCGTGGTGAACGTGGGCAAGCGCCGCGGCAGCCAGGTGATCCAGCTCTATCTGCACGAGCATGCCTGTGCCCTGAAGCGCCCGGAGAAAGAACTGCGGGACTTTGTGAAGCTGGAAATTGCCCCCGGTGAGAGTAAAGTCGCAGAGTTTACGCTAAAACGGGAGGACTTCGCGGTCTATAACGACAGTCTCCACCGCTGGTGCGTACAGGCGGACCGCTATGATCTGCTGCTGAATATCTCGGCGGAAGAGAACATAGCAAAAGCTACCGTCGAAGTAACGGATGGCGATCCCATGTTCGATTATACGGACATGACACCGCTGGTGCGCTTTGTGGAAAACCCGATTTTCCACGCCTATCTCAAACAGACAGCCCAGCCCTTCGTACAGGACTTCTTCAACCCGGAAAAAACACAGTTTCTGCCGCTGATCTACGCTTTGCCTTTCTACCGCATGGCGGAGCCCCTGCAAGGGCAGGCACTGCTGACAGAGGCGGAGGTCCAGGCGATCATCGACTATTGCAACGAGCACAGATAAAAGGAAACGGACAGATACCGCCCCGGTATCTGTCCGCATATTAGGAGAATATCATGGAACAGGCGTATTGGATCTGGTATCCGGGCGATATGGAACTGTACTTCGCCCTCAAACAAAATTTCAGCCGCGTGGAGCGGGGCTACGGTTGGCCTGCCTTTTGGAAAAGTGACGGTTTCCGTAACCGCGTCGTCTTTCGCAGAAGCTATAAGCTTGATCGAGAGACCTGTTTCACAGTATTGTCAAAATCCACAGGCTATGTTCTGGTGGATGAGAAGAAATACCCCTTCGGCACGGAGATCACCTGCCCGACTGGAGAGCATCGTGTTTCGATCCACGCCGCACGGATCGATGCTTTTCCCAGCGTCTATATAGTTGGAGACTCCATCCGCTCCGATCCCGGCTGGATGACCGAGGATTATGCTTCTTCTCCTGCCCCGGCCGGATACAGTTTATATTTCACAGAGCCGGATCAGGACACGACCGAGTGGCCGTACAACAAGTGCGTTTATGAGCCGGTCTCTGTTACCGCTGCGGAGGATGGCTGCCTCTATGAATTTGAGACAGAGCTGACTGCTGTGTTGGAGGTGGGCACGCCATTTGAACCGGGGCTGCGTGTCTATTGCGGGGAATCCCGCGAGGAGGCCCTGGATCGGGAGCATTGCTATTACAGCTGGCAGCCGGATGCCGACACCGGACGCTGCCCATGCTGCGCACTGCGCTTTGCCTTTATCTCGGGCGAGCGGGTATCCCTGCGGGCGGTCCATCAATTCGTGGATATCCCGGTAAAGGCTATGTTTGAAAGCGGCGACGAGCGTCTCAACCGGATCTGGCAGGTGGCAGAGCACACCTTCCGCCTGTGCAGCGGCGTGTTCTTCATCGACGGGGTCAAACGGGACAAGTGGATCTGGTCAGGCGACGCCTATCAGAGCCTGTTCGTCAACCGCTATTTGCTCTCCGATCCGGATATTGAGCGGAGAACGCTGCTGGCCCTGCGGGGAAACGATCCGATGACCACGCATATCAACACCATCGTGGACTACAGTATGCTCTGGCTTTTGGCGGTCAAGCGGCATACAGATGTTTTCGGTGACCCGGGTTTTCTGCGTCTGATCTGGCCGAAGTGCCGTTCCCTGATGGCATTTCTGGAGTCACAGCTGGACGCGGAAGGCTTTCTCGTCGGCCGGGAGGATGACTGGATCTTTATCGACTGGGCGGAACTGGACAAGACCGCTCCCTTTGCCGCCGAGCAGATGCTGCTCTATGCCTGCTATGAGGCCATGGGGCAGCTCAGCGGAACGCTCCGGGAGAACGCAGCGCCTTGGATCGAAAAGCAGCTCCGCCTGTACGAGCAAATTCAGACCCGCTTCTGGGACGCGGAAAAGGGTGCGTTCCTGGATTCCTTCACTTCGGGTCTTCGCCATGTGAGCCGCCAGACCAACCTGTTTGCCCTGCGCTTTGGGCTGTGTGAGCAGGAGCAGAAGACGCAGATCCTGCAAAACGTGATCCTGAACGATGCGATCTCCGCCATCACGACACCATATTTCGCCTTTTTTGAGCTGGACGCCTTGGGCGAAGCGGGCATGACAGATGCTCTGTATCGGCGGATGGACGCCTACTGGGGCGGTATGCTGGATCGCGGAGCGGTGACCTTCTGGGAAGAGTTTGACGAGACGGTTCCCGAAAATGAGCAGTATGATATGTATGGGGACAAATTCGGCAAGAGCCTCTGCCACGCCTGGGCGGCCAGCCCTCTCTATCTGATCGGGAGATATCTGGTCGGTCTTGCGGATACAGCAGAGGGCTTTACGCTCGCCCCCTGCTTTTCTCTGCTGCCGGAGCACTTGACGGTGACGCTGCCTGTGGACGGAGGGGCGCACAGGGTCACGTTGATCCGCGATGGAGAAAGCTTCACCGCTGAGACAGATTCGGTAAACGGAACGCTTTCCATCAATGGAAAACTGCTTGCCATGAAGCCGAGAACCCGCTATACTGGAGCAGCAAAATCGTAAGCTTCGAGGTTGCTATGAATATCAAAAATGCCAGTTATATTTCGACACTCCGCGATTTCGGCGATGTCTGCCCGGTATTCCGTCGTGTGTTCGCCGCGAAAAAGGCAGTGCGGTGCGCGGAGTTGGAGATTACAGCGCTTGGGGTCTATGAGGCGCGGCTCAACGGTACGCGCGTCGGGCAATTCGTCCTTGCGCCCGGCTGGACGAGCTATGACAAGCGCCTGCAGGTGCAGTGCTATGACGTTACGGACCTGATTGAAACGGAAAACGAGCTGCAAGTCACAGTCGGCCGGGGCTGGTTCCGTTCCCCTATGCCCGGTTGGGAGGATTCGGAAGATAAGCGGCGTCGCTATACGCGTCCCTGTGGGCTGATCGCCATACTGCACTTGACATATGCAGACGGGAGCGAGGAGCATCTTTCGACGGATGAGAAGTGGGCCTGCGGCGAGAGTGCCGTTCGCTTCAGCGAAATCTATGACGGCGAGACCTTCGACGCCTGCTTCGAGACGGCGGCATGGGAGCCGGTAACGCTTTTGGACTGGTCAAAAGAGATCCTGATCCCGCAGGAGGGCGAGGAGATCCGGGAGATCGAGCGCCTGTGTGCTCAACGCGTATTCCGGACGCCTGCCGGGGAAACTGTTGTGGACTTTGGGCAGGAAGTCAGCGGTTATGTGGAATTCACACTTGACGCCCATGAGGGAGACCGGGTTCGCTTCACCCACGGTGAGATGCTGGATGCGGAAGGAAACTTCTACAATGCCAACTATCGCTCGGCAAAAGCGCTGGTGGATTATACCTGCCGGGAAGGAGCGCAAAGCTGGCATCCGCAGCTGACCTTTTTCGGCTTTCGCTATCTGAAGCTGCTGGACTGGCCCGGCAAGGCAGAGGCAGAAAACTTTACGGCCATCGCGGTCCATTCGGATATGCGGCGTACCGGCCATGCCGAGAGCGGCAGCCCTCTGCTCAATCAGCTCTTCTCCAACATTATCTGGAGCCAGCGGGACAACTTCCTTGATGTACCTACCGATTGCCCCCAGCGTGATGAGCGCTTGGGCTGGACAGGAGACGCGCAGGTATTCGTCAAGGCAGCCAGCTATAACTACGATGTGGAACGCTTTTTCCGCAAATGGCTGCATGATGTGGCGGCCGACCAGCGTCCAAGCGGCGAGGTAGGACAGGTCATCCCGGATGTGATGCCCCACGCCCCCGGCAGCTCCGCCTGGGGCGACGCGGCAGTGATCTGCCCCTGGCAGATCTATCAGACCTATGGCGATACCTCTGTTTTGGCTGACCAGTTTGACAGTATGAAGGCCTGGGTGGATTATATCGGCAAAACCACAACGACGCCGGATCTCTGGACTGGCCATTTCCACTTCGGTGACTGGCTGGGCTTGGATGCCCCCGGCGGGAGCTACAAGGGCTCCAGCCGGGAAGACTTCATTGCTTCGGCATTTTACGCATACTCCACTATGCTGCTGATTAAAGCAGGTAAACTGCTGGGCAAGGATATGCGCAACTATGAGGCGCAGTATATGCGGACGGTCTCAGCCTTCCGCAAAGCCTTCCCAGCCTGTCTGACGCAGACTGAGCATGTGCTGGCAGTACAATTTAATCTTGCAGAAGAACCGCAGGCAAGCGCCGATGCGCTGGCCGCGATGATCGAAGCTGACGGCTGCCAGCTCCGTACCGGTTTCGTCGGTACGCCGTATCTGCTCCATGTGCTGTCAGACTACGGCCACAGCGATCTTGCCTGGAAGCTTCTTTTGCGTCGGGAATACCCCGGCTGGCTGTTCTCCGTCTGCCAGGGCGCCACCACGACCTGGGAACATTGGGACGGCATGCGCGAGGACGGCAGCTTCTGGAGCACCGACATGAACTCATTCAATCACTACGCATATGGCGCGGTCATCGACTGGGTATATGAGAAAGCGTCCGGTATTTCCCACGCGGAGAGTGCCCCGGGATTTACGCGTCTGCACTTCGAACCGAATCCCTGCAAGGAGCTCGGCTGGCTGGATACCACGCTGGAAACAAGACACGGCCTGATACACAGTCGCTGGGAATACACGGATGGCGCTTTGCAAATCGACCTGGAAACACCCGTCCCAGCGGACATCATGCTGCCGTCCGGGTACAGAACCGTTGAACCAGGTACATATCATTTCACGGAAAAAGAATAAAAAGGTTCTCCCGTCGGATCAAGTAGAATCGACGGGAGAACCTTTTATGTCCCCGGCGAGCGCATATAGAAGAGCAGAGAACACTTCACTGTCGCCAGTGTTCTCTGCTCTGTTTTTTGCATTATCGCTTAGATTTCTCTCATCTTCCCCTCGGTTAGAACGTCAAACATGATCTTGGCCGCAAGGCGAAAAGCGTAGATGAAGGTTTGTACAAGTTAAAGCAATGAAATGAAGAAAGGACACTCACGCTTGCAATGCTTCCAAACACATTTTGTGAAGCAAAAGCATGAAACGATCGGGCGGCAGAGCTCTTGCCCTGACCGACAGCCTTAGGGAAGAATCGAAGAGGGGGTCTCCACGGAGATGGCATCGCCTGTTCGAAACTTTTCCCGGTAAGCTGCCGGGGTAAGCTGATACTGGCGGGAAAACAGCTTTCGGAAATTGTTGACCGCCTGAAAGCCTGTCTGTTCTGCGACAAGCTGTACCGTCAGGTCGGTCGTGCGCAAAAGCTCCGCCGCGCGGGTAAGCTTTTGGGTCTGGATCGCGTCCCGGAAGCTCAGGCCGGAAGCCTCATAGATGATTCGCTGCAGCTGCCTTTCACTGTAATTGAAGTGCTCGGAGAGTTCCGACATGGTGACGGTTCTGTAGTTTTCCTGCATGTAGCGGAGGATCTTCACAACGTCCCTGTGCCGCTCGGAACTGACACGGGGCGAGGGAACAACGAGGCTGTCCTCATAGCCCTGGAACATGCGGATCATCAGCTCCGACAGCATGGCATTGAGCAGAGGCCGTTTATATTTATTGTCGCTTTCAAACTCCGTCATCGCATCCAGAATCAGAGAGCGGATCTGCAGATCCTTCTCTGTCCGAAAAAGGAGGTATGGCATCTCCACCGTTTTGCAGAAAGCCGTTCGGAAGAACCGGGACAGGATGCATTCCTCCTCCATCAGGCTGAAGAATGCTCGTTCAAAGGTGCTCTTCCGGATCAGGATATTCAACAGGATCGCATCCTCGCTGAAAGCCCGCACACAGTGGACTGTTCCCGGAGCGTGAATGCAGATATCTCCGGCTTTCATCTGAAAGCGATCCTGCTCAAAGATATTGTCGCATTCGCCGGAGAGCACGCAGAGCATTTCAAAGAACTCGTGCGTGTGCCAAAATACAGGCATATAGCGGGAATGCTTGACAAAAGCGCAGTCGAGCTCCGGCGGGATAAACACATGCTCGTTGATTTCCACCGAAAAGGAGCGGCGAGCATCGATCGTCGGATGAAAGGCGTGATCCAGGATTTCCCACACATCCTCGCGCTGGCAGGGCTCGTCCAGCCTGAGCTCCGGGTGCTCGAGCCAGGCCTTTTTCAGCGCCACCTCAAAGGCGTTGAGCGAGATCAGTTTTGTGTAATCCATGAAGCCAACTCCTTTCTACAGATCCATTGTATCATACAAATGTCCGAAAAGCTACTATTCCTTGTCCGCTCCGATTCTTTTTCGCCTTAAGCTGACATGCTATGATGAGCACAGATCAAGAGGAGATCCCTCACTATCTCGGACGATTACAGGACAGCACGCAGTGAAACTTGCTGCGCGGAGAAAGAAAGGAGCAACTATGGAAACGCGGAAACTCAAATTCAGCGAAAAGCTGGCCTACGGCCTTGCGGACTTTCCGGAGGCTGTAAACTCGATCCTGGCGGCCTTCCTGACTATGTTCTACACGGACAACATCGGTCTTGCGGCAGCGGCAGTCGGCACCATGTTCTTTATCTCCAAGCTCTTTGACGGCATCACCGATATTCTGGCGGGCGTCATGATCGACAAGACCAAGACCAAGTGGGGCAAGGCGCGCCCCTGGCTTCTGTGGCTGTCGGTTCCCACGGGCCTTGCCGCGGCATTGATCTTCTTCATCCCGCAGAACGGCTCCCGCACCATGCAGATGATCTATGCATTCGTCACCTACAACCTCTTTACCTCCATCATGTTTACCATCGTCGGCATCGCCCGCTCCTCTCTGCTGGCGCTGATGACCCAGGATATGAAGGAACGCGGCTCCATGGCTGCCTTCGGCATGTTCTTCGGTCTCGGCAGCACGATCCTCGGCATGTCCCTGACCTTCCCGCTCATTTTCCGCTTCGGCGGCAACGTCACCGCATGGCGCATTGTCTTCTGTATCTACGGCGCTGTGACCATGCTGGGTCTGCTCTACGGTTTCTTCTTCTCCAAGGAGTACGTCACCTCTGTTGCAGAGGCGACCCAGACCAAGGAGAAGCTCTCCTTCGGCGAAGAGGTCAAGCTCTTCTTCACCAACCGCTATCTGATCATCGCCCTGATCATGACCGTTCTCGTGAACTTCGTGACTCAGATCGGTCAGGCCTCTCAGACCTATTTCTACACCTACTCCATGGGTGATCCCATGCTGACGACCTCCCTGAACCTGGTCAGCATCGTCCCCATTCTTCTTGGCATCGTCGTTCTGGTCGGCCCCTGCCTCGCCAAATTCGGCAAGCGCAACTGCATGTACATCGGCATCTTCGGTCAGTTGATCGGCAACCTCATTCGCGGCTTTGCCGGCGTGACCCACAGCGTCCCTCTGCTGATCGTCGGCACCGTGGTCAGCGGCATCGTCACCGGTCTGCTGGCTGTCCCTGTCAGCACTCTCTTTGCCGACGGTATCGACTACGGCGAGTGGAAGACCAACAAGCGCATCGAGGGCATGGGCTCCGCCATCACCAGCTTTTCTCAGAAGATCAGCTCCGGTCTGGCGTTGGCCAGCGTAGGCTGGGTGCTGGGTCTGACCGGCTACGTGGCCAACGAGGCCATCTCCGCCAGGACCAACAGCGGCATCATCACTCTGTACTCCTGGCTGCCCGCCATCATCCTGGTCGTCATCTTCCTGATCCTCAAGTTTGCCTACAAGTATGACAAGATCGCAGATCAGGTGATTTCCGATCTGGAAAGCCGCAAGCAGGCTGGCTGAGCCCAATATTTTCTGATATACTGATACTACCTGAATACCGCAGCGTGCCGGACATGCTGCGGTATTTTCAAAAAGGAGGACAATCCTATGGGAGAACTAGGCTCCTGGATCACATCCGGCGCCTCCGCGCCCTTCTATGTGAGAAAAACCATTGAAATAAAAAAGCCCCTAATAAAAGCCACGGCAAAGGTCTGCGGCTTGGGGCAATTTGAATTCCACTTAAATGGAAAGAAGGTCGGGGACCATGAGCTGGACCCCGGCTGGACAGACTACCGCAAATGGATCGAGTATGTGTGCTTTGATGTGACAGATCTCCTGCATGAGGGCCGAAACGCCATTGGGGCGGAGATCGGCAACGGCTGGTTTATCAAAAACGATGAGCACTATACTTTCTCTCTGCCTCCCTTCATGCCGCCCAACCCCAACCCCTACCGGCCCTTCGGCAAGACGCTTGTCTTCGCGCTGGAGCTACGGCTTGAATACGCCGACGGCACGGAGCAAGTCCTGCATGCGGACGAGAGCTTCCGCACGGCAAAGCACCCGGTGATTCAGTCCAATGTCTACGGCTCCGAGACCATTGATCACGCCCTTGCCCAGCCCGGCTGGGACGAGGCGGACTTTGACGACAGCACCTGGGCACAGGCACAGCTTGTTGACCTTGAGGCCGAGCCGAAGGGAAAGCTTGTTGAGCAGTTCCAGCCCGCAATCAAGGTCCTGCGCAGCTATGGGGCCGTGTCTCTGGGAACGGCGAACGGCAGGGAGATCTATGACTTCGGCCAGAATATGTCCGGCATGCTCTCCCTGTCCCTGCGCGGACGAAAGGGCGACACCGTGAAGCTCTATCCGGCAGAGAAGCTGGGCGCTGACGGAGATGTGGATCAGGTCGCCAAGGGCTGGGTGACGGTAGACTCTGTCATCACCTGCGTCCTGGGGACGGACGGCGAGTGGGAGGACTTTCGCATGAAGTTTGCCTACTTCGCCGGAAAGGTCGTCGCCGTAGAGAAAAGCAGCCCGGACATCGAGCTTCGCAATCTACGCTCCGACGCTATCAGCTCCGCGTGGAAAGAGGCGGGCAGCTTCACCTGCGACGACGAACGGTTTAATCAGATCTACACCATGATCGAGCGGACGGTGGAGGCCAATATGGTCTCGGTGCATACTGACTGCCCTACCATAGAGCGCTTTGCCTGGCAGGAGCCAAACCACCTGATGGCTCCATCCATCTTCTTCATGAAGGACGGGAAAAAGCTCTGGGAAAAGTTTTTGACCGATATGCGCGCCTCCCAGCACAGCGCGGAGGATGTCTTCTACGACTACGAGGGAAAGCCCTTCTGCCCCGGCGACGGGCTGATGCCCTCCCAGGCCCCCTGCTATGTGCCGAACGTCCTTCCGGTGCCCGGCATGGGCAGTTTCTACGACATCATTCCCTGGGGCTCCACCTGCATTCTCGGTACCCGCTGGCACTACCTGTTTTATGGCGACCGGAAGATTATTGAGGACAACTACGAAGCGGGCAAGCGCTACTTGAACCATCTGAAAACCAGGATGACGCCTGATGGCTTCATCAACCACGGCCTGGGCGACTGGGGCAACCCGGATCAGGCTTTAGCCCGGGAAAATGTGGAGACGGCGTTCCTGTATGCAGACGCGGTCACGCTGGCGGATTTTGCACGCGTCCTGGGGAAGCGCGAAGAGGAAGCCGCATTTCTGGCTTTTGCTGAAGCAGTGTGCCGCAATTACAACGAAAAGCTGCTGGTGCAGGGAGCGGACGGCAAGTGGTTTTACCGCAACTGGGAGGATCAGACCAATCTGACCGCCACCCAGGCCTGTGAGGCGCTGCCCCTCTACTGGAACATGGTCCCGGCCGACAAACTGGGCGATGTGGTGGACTGCTTCAAGCGCACGTTGGAAGAGAAAAACGCTTTTGCTTCCGGTGAGGTGGGACTTCCTTACATCATCCAGACTGCCTCCCGCTTCGGTCTGGACGAGCTGATCGCAAAGCTGATCACCCGTCCCGAGCATCCGTCTTACTACGCCTTCGTGAAGGACGGCATGACCACCCTGGGCGAATACTGGGAGACGAATCCCCGCAGCCATTGCCACGACATGATGGGCCACATCATTGAGTGGTATTATAGCGGTATTGCGGGCATCCATCCTCTGGAGCCAGGCTTCAGGCGAGTTTCGATCAAGCCCCATATGCCCGAGAGCATGAACCGCTTCTCCTGCAGCTATGAGACGCCCTATGGCACGATCATGGTCAGTGGTAAACGGGAATCGGACGGCCCGGTCTATGAGATCCATCTCCCGGATGAAATCATACTGGAAAGGTGAGATGAGATGAAGAGACAGGAAATCAATATCCGCGATCCCTATATACTGGTGTATGGTGGAAAGTACTATCTCTACGGCACTCGCAGCGCTACCGCCTGGGGACCGGCGGATGGCTTCGACTGCTATGTGAGCGAGGATCTGGAGGACTTTGAAGGGCCGATCGAGATCTTCCACCGGCCCGAGGGGTTCTTCGCAGACCGCAATTACTGGGCACCGGAGTGCTATGCCCATAACGGCGCGTTCTATCTGGTGACGACCCTGGGTGCGGAAGATCGCCCGATGGGGATCTATGTTCTCAAATCTGACAGCCCCACCGGACCCTTTGCTCCTTACTCCGGGCGACTGACGCCTGAGGACTGGCAAGCCATTGACGGGACGCTCTTCTTCGAAAAGGAAACGCCATACCTGATCTTCTCCCGCTCCCAGCGGGGGGCGGAGGACGGAGACTTTGTTCTCCTGGAGCTGACGCCGGATCTGAAGAGGGCGGCCGGCGAGCCGGTCACCCTGTTTACAGCAAAGCAGGCGCTCTGGGCCAGGCCCGTTCCCTTTGCCAAGGAAGCTTTCGGGCTGGAGGAGATGTACTTCTCCGACGGACCGAGCCTGCTGAAGCTGGATGACGGAAGGCTGTATATGATTTTCTCCAGTTGGAGCGTCAACGGCTACGCGGTCGGTGTGGCGCGTTCCGAGTCCGGAAGCGTGCACGGCCCCTGGCAGCTCCAGGCAGAGCCGCTTTACCCCGAAAACGGCGGCCACGGCATGTTTTTCCGAGACCTGGAGGGACGGCTTCTGCTCACGCTGCATCACCCCAACGATCCCTTGCAGGAGCGTCCGCACTTCTGGAAAATACAGTCCGAAAGCGAAACGCTTATTTTGGGCGGGCAGGAATGAGTCAAAACCGGTCGGCAGATGATGGAATATTTCCCATCATCTGCCGACCGGCCTTTTGCTTATATTTCCCGCATTTGCCCGTCTGTCAGTACATCGAGCATGATCTTGGCTGACAAGCGAAATGCGTAGATGAAGGTTTATACAAGTTAAAGCTATAAAATGAAGAAATAACCCTCACGCTTACGATGCTTCCAAGTATTGATTTGGAGGTATATAGCAAGAACACAATAAGCAAGGCCGGAGTCGACGAAATGAATGTCAACTCCGGCCTGTTTTCAGGCTCAAATGATAAAGTTGTTGAGATAACGCTTGCTCAGCCGGATGGATTTGAGGACGTCTTCCTTACAGCTTTCAAAGGCCTTGTCCTCGACTTCGATGACGGCGTCGCCGTTGTAGCGGATGTCGTTGAGGGCGGAGACGTAGGCGCCCCAGTCCA
>ERZ842401.4051-NODE-4051-length-17444-cov-6.123124_pt1 | contig 17444 bp, 14 predicted proteins | sample MGYA00521270_ERZ842401 | MGnify/ENA primary metagenome ERZ842401 (study PRJEB31892, sample SAMEA3878208) | bioreactor metagenome | biome: Moose rumen | place: Sweden | collected 2011-10 | study: EMG produced TPA metagenomics assembly of the PRJEB12797 data set...
GCCAGCAGCTCATAGCCCTTGGCTGTGGCGCAGATATCCTCGATATACTGCACGCGGCAGCCATCACCGTTCCAGAAGTGCTTGAGGATGCAGGCCCCGCCGCCCATGACGGTGAGGCGCATGATCTCCGGGTTGAACTCGTATTCCCGGAGCTTAGCGAGGATCATGGCCGAATACTCTTCGGCAGCCTTGCGCATGACCGAGGTGTACTTCTCCGCAAGCTCCGCGTTTCCACGTCGAAGGAAGTCTTCGCACACGTCGTAGGGCATGGCAAAGCCGCTTACGGCCAGCAGTTCGTTGGACATGCGGATGATGCACTGCTCCACGCCCAGCTTGTCCGTGTAGCAGCGGCTGGACATGGGCTTGCCGTCCTTGATGAGCATGGTGTTCATCGTCCCGTTGCCGATGTCCGCCAGGATGTTCAGGCCCTTGAAGTCTCCGAGCCTCTGCACCACGCCGGCGAAGCCCTGGGGGAAGACCTGCACATCGTCGATGCGGACCAGGTAATCCTGTCCGTGATACCGGAACTCGATCAGCTCATTGCGCATGAGGTACTTGCGAAAGGCCTCCTTCTGCGCGCCGATCCACTGGATAGGCAGGCCCACCGCCAGCACGGCCTCACATTCCGTGATGTGCCGGAACTCCAGTTCCTTTGCCAGTGCCGCCACGGTGAGGATGTAGTAGTCCTCATCCTGGCTCTTGTCTCTGACAAAGCCCTTGTGCTCTTCTCCGACCACATAATACTTGCCTTCGTAGAAGAGCGCATCAGCAGTCATAGGCGGTTCGGTTTCGTAGGCCCGGACGCCGGAGCGAAAGACCACGTGCCGGCATTTGATGTTGCCGAAGCCGTGGTCGATCCCAATGATTTCTTTTCCGTTGTAGTTGTAATGTTCCATTCAATTTTCCTCCTCTAATTCTTGTTCTTTGATTCTGTTCAGCCGTTCCTCCAGCTGATCCATTTTGCCGTCGGCCATGAGCCGATCTACCGTGCGGATACGCTGCTCCAGCGTCCCGGCTGCTAGCATGGATGCTATGTAGTCCATGGGCTCCAGCATCTGGCAGGCCTCCACATACCGATCGTCTGGCGCTTCATCCGGCGCACGCGGCGCATATCCCCGCTGCCAGCGGATCAGAAGATTCAGATATTCATCCAGCACCTGCTGACACCGAAGCAGATCCGACCGGAAGCGGTTCAGGCTGCCGTCCGGCGGTGCTGTAGCCGGAACGTCCACGCCGAAATCCACCGCCAGCTTGCTGGCCGCCTCATACGGCCGCAGGTCGAACAGCCGCCTGGTCAGTTCCACAACGTCACCGCCTGCCCCGCAGCCGAAGCAATAGAAGTAGTCCTCGTTCAGCTTTAGGCTTGGGTTGTGATCGTCGTGGAAGGGACAGCATACCATGCCAGCGTGATTGGCCTGCAGGCCGTAGCGTTCCGCCGCCAGGGGGACCGGCACAGCCTCCCGGACGGCTTCAAAAATGTTTGCCATAGGGTTCACCTCCTTTCTCCGCCCTCGAAAAGTGAGAGCAGTTATTTAAGAACGGAATCTGTATTCAGACCCCGCGTTTTGAAGCGGAAACAGAAAAAGACCCGAACGCTTTCGTCCGGGTACAGTAGTACGGATGGACGGAAGAATTCAGGTCTCAGTCTTTTCTATTCAGTTGTCTGCGTCTTCGCTTCTATAAGAGTATACGCAGGGGAGCCAAAACTGCGCCGGAAAACGACACATTTGCAATTTTGGAGCCACAGGCGGAGAAGAAATTGCAAATCTGCAACTTCAAGTCTTTTGCGCCTGCCTGCGTTCCCGGGTTTCCGCTTCTGTAAGAGTATACGCAGGGCAGCGAAAAACGCGCTGGAAAACGACACATCTGCAATTTCCATTACGTTAGAGCAAAAATAATTGCAGATTTGCAATTATTTCGAAATAAAAAAAGACCCGCAATCATCGGTACACACAGTACGGATAATTGCGGGTCATCGACAGCTTTAGTATACAGTGCCATCTGCGGCGATAATGGTCAGGATGCCGCGGTGCAGGATGTAGCGGTTTTGCGCTTCGTCAAAAAAGCATTGATAGAGATGCGTTGGCTCATAGTCTGTGCGACGCATCAGTGTGCCGACGATCTGAAATCCGATCTGTTCTGCCTGTGCCTGAAGTCCCATGCTTATGTCCTCCCTTGTTGTTTCTGCCTGTATCGTATCACGAATGCTGTCCAAAAAACTCCCCTCGGTTCTTGCCTAAGCTGTTCCCTTTTGATATAGTATAGAAAAATGTGAAGCGAGGTGCTTACCATGCCTGCCGGAGACAATCAGCGCCTGAAAATGCTGTATCTTGTGAAGATCTTTACCGAAGAGACCGATGACAAGCATGCCCTGTCCCTGCAGCAAATCGCGGATCGGCTGGAGTCCTGCGGCGTCAATGCTGACCGCAAAACGCTCTACAAAGACTTTGCTGAGTTGGAGAAATACGGCCTGGAGATTCTCAGCGAGCAGGTCGGGCGAAACGTACTCTATCATCTGACCACGCGGCAGTTTGAGCTGCCGGAGCTGAAGCTGCTGGTGGACGCAGTACAAAGCTCCAAGTTCATCACGGAACGGAAGTCCCGCCAACTCATCAAAAAGCTGGAATCCCTGGTAAGCGTCTATGAAGCCCGCCAACTCCAGCGGCAGGTGCTCATCACCGGACGTATCAAGGCCATGAATGAGAGCATCTATTATCTTGTGGACATGCTGCACGAGGCTATTAACGCCGATCGGCAGATCCGCTTTCAGTATTTTCGTTGGAACGTGCGTAAGGAACAGGAGCTGCGCCGGAACGGAGCCTGGTATCAGGTCAGCCCCTGGTGTCTGCTGTGGGATGACGAAAACTATTATCTTGCCGCTTACGATTCCCAGGAGGGAATCATCAAGCACTACCGCGTGGACAAAATCGTGCGTCTTTCCGTCACCGACACGCCGCGCGAGGGAAAAAAGGAATTCCAAAAGCTCGACCCGGCAACCTATTCACGCAGCGTGTTTGGCATGTTTGGCGGCGAGTTGACCCGCGTGACGCTGGAGGGACGCGCCGATATGGTCGGCCCGCTGATCGACCGCTTTGGCAAAGACATCACGATCATCCCGCAGGAGGGCGACCGTTTCACAGCGACAGTCGAGGTCGCTGCCAGCCGGCACTTTATTGGCTGGATCATCGCCCTGGGCGACGGAGTGCGAATCACCGGCCCGACCTCTCTGGTGGAAGAAATGCGCGGCGAGGCCAGGAGGCTCACAGCGCAGTACCCCTGATCAGGCAGCGTCTGCCTCCACACTTTCATAGTAATCGCTCTCGCTGCTGAACAGAACATAGCGCCCGTCCACATAGCCGTAATAGCCGTTTCCTGTGTAATACCCTTTCATTTTGCGGGCCCCCTTGTTTTCTTTTCTGGCTCCATCATAACAAAAACCGTGTCCCGAAAACTTCCCTTGATTGCCGTCCATTCTCTGACCGAGGGAAGTTTTCTGGACACGGTTTTTGATAGAATCATTGTGCGCTCGAAAGAGATCGTTTTCGACAGCAAATGCGCGCGAATCTCTGTAGAATCCATCGAGGAGGCGAAGGACATGAGTGAAAAAGAATATCTGCCGGGGTGCATTCGGGATCGGATCGTTGATTTGAAGCGAACGCACGGCGTGACAAACAAGACCATCGCGGAGAAGACCGGCCTTTCGGAGTCCCTGCTCAGCCGGATCGAGAGCGGCAAGCAGCAGACGGTCAATGACGATGTGGTGCTGGCACTCGCCAAATTCTTCGGCGTGTCCACGGACTTCCTTCTCGGCCGCACGGATGTGCCGGATCGGAAAAACTACACGATCGAAGAGCTCGGCCTTTCGGCGCAGGCGGCCAGGAATCTTTATACCGGGAACGTGGACGTGACGGTGGTCAACCGATTGCTGGCCGAGCCGGAATTTGCCGCGCTCACTGCTATGATCGCAGACTATTTCAATGACACCTATGCCGCCGCCATCGCTACGCAGAACCAGATCCACCAGAGCACGGCGGAGCTCTTCACCCGCATCGCGCGTGAGGACAAGCAGCGGCGTCAGAAGGCAAGCTCACTGGCCAAGCAGGCGCGGGCACAGTGCATCCCGCTGTACAAGACGGAGCTGGCGCAGCTTGGCGTGCAATTTGAGCGAACACTGAAAGCCATCAAGAAGGATCTTCCCAACAAGGCGGAGGAAGCAAAGGCCATGACGAAAGAGGCCTTCGATCATCTGCTGGAGGAACAGGACAAAACCGGAAATGCCGTGGATATTCTCTCTGTGACGCCGGAAGAGATTTCCCGGAGCATCTGCGAGTATGTCAGTCTGATGGACGGTGTGTCGGAAGATATGAAGGAAAACCTTTACCGCGCCGTACTGCCGCTCTTTCATGCGGGAGGGATGAGCGGTGGATGAATGGACCAAAATGCCTGAGATGACCAATGAGGAATTGGTCGTATATGCCATGGGCGGCTGCGACCGCGCCATCCGGCTGATGATGGAGAAGAACGAGGGATTGGTCGTCTCAAAGGCAAAAGCCTACTGGGAGGGCATCTACGCGACCGGCATGGACAAGTCGCTGACGCAGGACGATTTCATCCAGCTCGCGCGGATCGAGCTCTGGAAAGCCATCGCCAAGTTCAAGCCGGAGCTGGGAAACATGTTCTCCACCTATGCCGGCGTGTGCATCGACAACAAGCTCAAAAGCGTGATGCGCTCTGTGGGCAGCCGGTACAAGCAGACTGGCGGCGAGCTGATGAGTCTGGATCGTTACGCGGGGACAGAGGATCAGCTCACCTACCGGGAAACCTATTTCGATCCTCTCCAACATGGTCCGGAAGAGATCGCCATTCGGCACGATCACTCACAGTGGATTTTCTATTCGCTGCTTGATCTGCCGCGTCGTGAGCGGACTTATGCAGTCTACCGCTTCGGCTACCCGGACGGCAAAAAGAAAAGCCGCAGCCAGACGGCGCGGCATTTCTATCTCTCCCGCGTACGCGCAGAAAACCTGGAGCTCACGACAAGGCGGCTGTTCCTGAAAAACTATCGTCGAAGAAGTCGGCAGAGCACATAAACAACATCTGAAATACCATCATTATAAAAAGCTGCCTTGAAGAGACCAACTCTTCAGGGCAGTTTTTTGTCAACAAAGACTGTCGTAAAATTCTCACAAAAAAACTGACCGCTGTTTGTGCATACCCGACTGTTATTTCGATACAAGTTGCGTGCTCCAACTATACGTGATACAAATAGAATCAAATGATTCTGTAAATCGAACGGCAAGGCGGCAGATTAGAAAACACAATTAAAAAAACGGCAGAATACAAAGCGATAATGGTCAGTAGCAAACGATTCTATAAGATGGAGGTATCAAAATGATCGCACGCGATTCAGTATCCCTGACGATCAATGGGAAAGCGTATACCTTTTCCATTGGTGAAGGGAGCGGCCAGATTCCCTCTTCCCAGACTCTTGCAGAGACCCTGAGGGGCATGCTGCTTCTCACGGGCACCAAGACCCCATGCAACAAAGGCGCATGCGGCGGCTGCACGGTTTTGGTGGATGGAACGCCAACCCTGGCATGTTCGAACCTGACCGTGGAATGCGGAGGAAAAGATGTTGTGACCGTTGAAGGACTCAAGGATCCCGTAACTGGAGCTCTTCATCCAGTGCAGCAGGCATTTATTGATATAGATGCTATCCAGTGCGGGATGTGCACACCCGGAATGGTGATCTCCGGTGTTGCATTGCTGAGAAAGAATCATCACCCCACCAGAGAAGAAGTGGCCGAGGCCATTTCCGGCAACATCTGCCGCTGTACTGGCTATGTCAAATACATCGACGGCATTCTGCTTGCGGCAGAACGGATGTACGGGGAGGAAAAAGAATGAGTTTTGATGTGATCGGAACCAAGGTTGAGCGTATAGATTCCCGAGCAAAAGCAGCAGGCGAAGCAAAATTCACCGTAGACACCAGATATCCTGCGAATACATACGCGAAGTTTATTCGCTCCCCTTATCCCCATGCAAGAGTGAAATCCGTCGATGTGTCCGAGGTGCTGAAGGTTCCCGGCGTGGTCTGCGCCGTGACCCAGCTGGATCTTCCCGGTCGCCGACTCCACAATGATACGCTTGACGATGTGGTCCGATATATGGGTGAGGCTGTCGCGGGCGTTGCCGCGGAGACAGAGGACATCGCGGAGGAAGCGCTGGATAAGATCGTAATCACCTACGAGCTGCTTCCGGACTATCTGGGTTACGATGAAGCGCTGGATCCCCAGGCCATGCCTCTGTGGGGCGAAGGGAATCTGTGCACCTGGCAGGGCCCGCGGAACATCAGTCAGGGCAAATCCCTGGTTTGGGAGAAGGGCAATACCGCCAAAGCTTTGGAGGAGGCTTACGCCACCGCTTCCTGCGTGGTGGAGACACACGTTCAGTACCACGGCTGTCTGGAACCCCATGCCTGCGTAGCGAACTGGGATCCAGGTCTTGAGATCATGCATATGAACATCTCCACCCAGGGCATTTTCGACGACCAGGAGAATCTGGCGATCTCCCTTGGCTTGCGACTGGACCAGGTGCAGGTACACGCCACCTATGTGGGTGGCGGTTTTGGCTCCAAATGTCATAACACCTGCAAGGAATATCTGTATGCCGCGCTCCTTTCTCAAAAGAGCTGCCGTCCGGTAAGCTATACGCCGACCCGCGCCGAGGAGTGCATCACGGCCATGCGCCATGCTGCTCGTTTCAGCTATGAAATGGGGGCCAATAAGGACGGGATCATTACCTCCATCGTCATGAAAGCGCTGCGCAGCGGCGGTGCACATACCTCCCTGCAGATGAACTTCCTGCTGGGCAGCACGGAATATGTGGCTCCAACCTATCTGAGGAGCGACAACGTAAAGTATGAGGGTATCAGCCTGTATACCACGCTGCCTCTCTGTGCAGCTTACCGCGGCTTTGGTTATTTTGAAGGCGGCATCGGCTTTATGCAAGCCGTGGATATTCTGGCTGAAAAGCTGGATATGGACCCCCTTGACTTCCTGCTGAAAAACGTCCCTGTCAAAGGGGATCCGGTCAGCACCGACCAGGGACCGCTTACGACAGCGGGCATCAAGGAAACCATTCAGGCCTGTGCCGATGAAATGCACTGGAAGGAAAAGTGGCACAAGCCCGGCACGAAGCGGCTCCCCGACGGCAGGATGCATGGCATTGCCGTGGCCCATGCCATGGGGCGAGCCACGCTGCCGAACTTCGTTACCACAGGCAACGCGGTAGTACAGATCAAAAAGGACGGCAGTGTGCGTGTGTTTGCGGGCATCAGCGACATTGGTCAGGGGCAGGCAACCGGCCTCAAACAGATCGCCGCAGAGGCAGTCGGCGTTCCCTTTGACAGCGTGACCGTCACCTGGGGTGACACCGTGGCACCGCACACCGGCGACCAGGTGGCAAGCTCTACCACCATGATGACCGGTAATGCGGTACAGAGGGCAGGCTTTGACGCGAAAAGCAAGCTGCTGAATGCCGTTGCGGCCGTCCTTCACAAGAAAGCAGACGAACTGGATATCAAGAAGGGCTTTATCATTTGCCCTACGGATCCTTCTGTGAAAATGCCTGTGGCCAATGCCGTGCAGCTGCCCGGCGTAAAGGTCGTCACAGGTGTGGGCACCTGGTCTATCACCGACGAGCAGGCTTCTCCCCGTGCCATGGTCGCCTGTGTGGCCGAGGTCGCGGTGGACACCGAGACAGGCAAAATCGAAGTGCTGGATATGGTGCAGGGGACGGACTGCGGCCGTGCCATATCCAAGACCCGCATTGAAGGCCAGCTGGACGCAGTCCTCTCCGGCGGTGTCGGCTATGTGTTCATGGAAGACTACGCCATGGACAAGAACTTTGAGGGCCGCACGCTCAACATTAACCTCTACGACTACAAGATGCCCACGGCGCTGGATACCGTCGGCGTCCTGCGGCCGGGCATAATCAAGGAATTTCCGGACGACGTCGGCCCATTTGGCGCGCGCGGTATGGGTGAGGCCACACTCTCTGCCAGTGCCCCCGCGCTGCTGAACGCGGTTTACAACGCCATCGGGATCCGCTTTGACAAAACGCCGCTTACCCCGGATAGAGTGCTCGCCGCACTGGCTGAGCAGAAGAAGGCCTAAGGGAGGGATATGGAATGAAGCATTTTGAACATTTCACCGCCGAAACCGTAGCGGAGGCTGCACAGAGCGCAAAGGAAGGTGCCAAACTAATCGCGGGCGGCACAGATCTGTTGGGCGTTCTGAAGGATCGCATCCTCCCCGAATATCCGGAGAGTCTGATCGACATCAAGGCGATCCCCGGTATGAACAAAATTGAAGAGAAGGCCGAGGGCATTCGGATCGGCGCCAACGTCAAGCTTTCGGACATTGCCGAATCCCCGGTGGTAAAAGACGCCTGTCCCGGATTTGCGGAGGCTGCCGGAACCGTGGCCTCCCGTCTCATCCGCAGCCAAGCCACTTTGGGCGGCAACATGTGCCAGGACGTGCGCTGCTGGTATTACCGTTACCCCAACCAGGTGGGCGGCCGTGTGGACTGCGCCCGTAAGGACGGTACCCGCTGCTACGCCTTTACCGGTGAGAACAAATACCACAGCATTTTCGGAGGCATGCGCGTCCACCGTACCGGCTGCAGCCAGCGCTGCCCCGGCAATGTGGATATCCCCGATTACCTGGAGCGTATCCGGGCAAACGATATTGACGGCGCGGCGGAAATCCTCCTTCGGAAAAATCCGCTGCCGGCCATAACCTCCCGCGTTTGCTCCCACTTCTGCATGATGGAGTGCGTGAGAGATCAGTTCGACGAGGAAGTGAACATTGCCCAGATCGAGCGCTACGTGGGCGACTATATTCTGGAGCACAAGGACAAATTCATGCCGGCGCCTGAGAAAGAAAACGGCAAAACAGTCGGCATCGTTGGCGCTGGTCCCGCAGCCCTCAGTGCAGCCTTTTATCTGCGCAGGAAAGGCTATGCCGTCACAGTCATCGACCGTATGAAGGAGCCCGGCGGTCTGCTGATGTACGCGCTGCCCGAGTACCGCATCCCGAAGGACAAGGTCCGTCAGATGACCCAGGCCATCGCCGACATGGGAGTGGTATTCAAAATGGGAGTAAAGGTCGGCGAGGACGTTGAGCTGGAAGAAATCATTTCCCAGTATGACAGCGTCTTCCTGGATACCGGCGCCTGGAAGCCAAACATTATCGGCATCGACGGAGAAGATCTCACCCAATTTGGACTGGAGTTTCTGGTGGAAGTCAAGACCTGGATGCGCGATAAAGTCGGTCGGGACGTCGTCGTGGTCGGCGGTGGTAATGTGGCTGTCGATGTGGCTGTCACTGCCCGTCGTCTGGGTGCACGGAATGTGACCATGGTCTCTCTAGAGACTGCCGAGCAGATGCCGGCTACCGCCGAGGAACTGGAACGCGCCGAAGTCGCTCAGGTCAAACATCTCGGCGGATGGGGGCCCACAAAGGTGTTGCGGGAGGACGGCAGTGTGAAAGGCCTTGCCTTCCGTAAGGTCACGCGGTTGCTGGACGAAAACGGGCGTTTCTCTCCCCTGTATGACGACAACGACACCATGGTCGTGGAGGCGGACGCCATCTTTCTAGCGGTTGGCCAGACGGTGGATCTGTCCTATCTGGACGAGCGTATGGCGATCAATACCCAGCGTGGCCGCATCTCGGTCAAGGAGGATCAGAAGACAAGCCGCCCCGGCGTGTTCGCCGGCGGTGATGCCACCACCGGCACGGTGACGGTTATTGCTGCGATTACCACCGGACGGCGCGCGTCTTACTCCATCGACGAATACCTCAGCGGTACGCCGGCTCCGGATCTGAACCTTGAAAAACGCCATGTCAAGCGCAGCGCCACCTGTCTGGATCACTCGGAGGCTGTCAAGGCCAATCTGCGTCCGGTCGCGGAGCTCTCCGCGGACAAAGAGGACGATTTGGGTCTTCCCTTTGAGGCTGTCAGGAAGGAAGCGGATCGCTGTCTTAACTGCGCCTGCTATGCGGTGACGCCTTCGGACACTGAGACCATGCTTATGGCGCTGAAGGCAAAGATTGTGACGAGTCTGCGAGAGTACAGTGCCGATGAATTCTTCACCCGCTATACCAAAGTGCAGGATATGCTCGCCCCCGGCGAAATCGTTCTGTATGTGGAGATTCCCAGGACCACCGCAGCCGCTGCCTACGACAAATTCCGTGAGAGAAAGACCATCGACTTCGCGGTCGTCGGGCTTGGAAGCGTATATGAACTGGATGGTAAAACCGTCAAGGACGCCAGCATTGTGCTGGGCGCGGTTTCTCCCGTGCCGGTGAGAGCTGTTGAAGCCGAACAGTATCTGATCGGAAAACAGCTCACGGAGGAAGTTGCTGAGAAAACCGCGGAAATCGCCCTGGCCGCCGCCGAACCGCTGAAGCAGAACGCCTATAAGATCCAGATCGCAAAGACCCTTGTCAAGCGCTCTCTGCTTCGCCTTATCTAAGAGCAAACCATCACGCTGGTAAAAATAAAAAAGGAGTTTGGGAAATGAAAACTGAACAAAAGCAGATCATTATCCTCAATGTGAACGGCAAAGATCACAAATTTACCGTTGGCAGTGATCCTCTGGACATTCCGCCCTCTGAAACCCTGGTGCGGACTCTGCGGGACCGTCTGGAGCTGACCGCTGCCAAACTCAGCTGTGATAAGGGCGTCTGCGGCGCCTGCACGGTCATCATCGACGGGGACGCCATCCCCAGTTGCTCCGTGCTCACCGTCGAGTGCGAAGGAAAGCGCATCGTCACGCTGGAAGGTCTGGAGAACCCTGAAACGGGTGAGCTGGATCCGGTACAGCAGGCCTTCATTGACGACACGGTTTTTCAGTGCGGTTTTTGCACCCCCGGCGTCATCATGGTCGTAAAGGCATTGCTAGACAAGAACCCCAAGCCCACGGTTGAAGAGCTGAAGGAAGCGCTGGCTGGCAACTACTGTCGCTGCGGCACCCATCACCAGGTGATCGAAACGGTGATGAGGCTTACGAATCAGGAGGTGTGATCATGAGCGAACTGAGACATATCGGTAAAGACACCCCGCGTATGGCCTCCCGGGACTTCGTGACCGGCCGGGCCAAATTCGCACAGGACCTTCGCCTGCCTCGTATGCTGTACGGCAAAGTCCTGCGCAGTCCCCATCCCTATGCGAAGATTGTAAGCATCGACACCAACAAGGCTTTGGCGCTGCCCGGCGTTGTTGCGGTGCTGACCTACAAAAACGCCCCCGATTGGAAAATGGGCATGCCCATGCCGCATAAGCCCATGCTGGGGCAAACTCTTTACTATGTGGGTGATGCCGTTGCACTGATCGCTGCCGAGACCGAAGACATTGCTGAGGAAGCCCGCGATCTGATTGAGGTGGAGTACGAGGTCCTCAAGCCTATCCTTTCCATTGATGAGGCGCTGGCACCCGATGCGCCGCAGCTTTACCCGCAGATGCCCGGCAATATCGCGCCGGCCAAGCCCTTTGCAGATATGCACATGGCCTTCAACGAGATCCATGTGGGCAACGTGGAAGAAGGCTTTGCTGAAGCAGACGTGATCGTGGAGAACGACTCTCTGCTGGATAACGCGCAGAATCCTCTGCCTCCCGAATCTCCCGGAATAATCTGCGAGTGGGAGGAACAGTACCTGACGGTGCGCGGTTCCATGTCCTCCTCGGGCCTCTGTAAGATGATGAACGCCCCCTTTATGCAGATTCCCATTTCCAATATGCGCGTGATCCCCGCCTATGTGGGCGGCAGCTACGGCTCCAAGCATTTCTCCAGCCAGGGCAGTATCATTCTCTACGCCTCGGCGCTCGCCAAGGTGACCAACCGCCCGGTCGGTCTCTTCTATGACAGAGAGGAGCACTTCACCGCCCAGACGGCGCGCATGGTCTCCAAAGGTCACTATAAGATCGGTCTGAAGAAAGATGGCACCGTGACCGCCATCCAGGGCGACTGGACCGGCGAGAGCGGCGCGTTTCAGGGCGAGCAGTACCTGATCCTGGGCGTGGGTCTCATCAGCCAGCCTGTTCTGGCCCAGTCCAAGAACATAGACATTGCCGCCAAGGCTGTGCTGACCAACCGGATGTGCTCCGGCGCTTACCGCGGCTACGGCTATCTGGAAAACGGTATCCACATCTGCAACGCTCTGTATAAGGGCCTTGAGAAGATCAACATGGATCCTTATGCCTACTTCTGCCACAACCGCCTGAAGGTGGGCGACGAGTTTTTCCATGCCTATATGTGCTCCGGCTTCCACCGCAGTGCCGGACCCGACCCCATCGACCTGCTCCACGCCGGCGCTGAGGAGTTTGGCTGGTATGACAAGTGGAAGGGCTATGGCGTTCCCACAGCCGTGGAGGGCAGCAAAATCCGTGCTGTCGGCATGGGCTTCTGCGGGCAGAGCGACCTGGGCGAAAACCCCTCCCAGGAGAACGTTCAGCTGAACTTTGACGGCGGAGTCGTGGTCTACTGCGCGGCGACTGAGTTTGGTCCCGGAACCCGCGACGTAATGCGCAAGGTAGCGGCGGAAGAGCTCAATGTGCCGCTGGAGATGGTCCAGGTTACTCCCTCCGACAGCATTTCCGTCCCCTACGACTGGGGCAGCACCGGTTCCCGCAGCACCTACGCGATGGGCAGCTCCGTTCTCGACGCCGCCCGCAATGCGAAGCAGATTCTCTTTGAAAAGGCCGCCAAGCTCTTTGGCTGCCCGCCCCAGGCACTGGAGACCAAAGACGGCATGGTGTCCATCATCGGTCATCCCGAAGCCACCATGCCCTGGATTGCGGCGATCGGCTTCAACCAGTGCATCACCGGCGTCGGCCACTTCGACGGTGCCTACAACGTCACCACCCATCAGGCACAGTTCATCGAGATCGAGGTGGACAAGGAGACCGGCAAGGTCACCGTCCTGGAACAGATCTGCTCCACCGACGTGGGCAAGATCGTCAATCCCAGTGCCTTGAAGGGACAGTTGAACGGATATTTCCCCGGAATGGATCTGGCTCTTCGTGAGGAGACCGTCTGGGACAAGAGCGGTCGCGTCATCAACGGCAACATGATTGATTATAAATACCGCACTTGGAACGAGATCCCTGGTAAGCACAAGAATGTCGTGCTGGAGAGCGCGGTGAACAACGAGGAGCATCCCGTGCCCTACGGCGCGATCGGTGGCGGTGAGCCCAGCCTTGCGCCCGCAATCCCCGCTATCACGCTGGCGCTCTACAACGCCACCGGCGTATGGTTCAACCAGTATCCCGTGACCTCCAAGGAGATTCTGGACGCGCTGAACAAATAGGAAGGGGTGTAAAAAATGAAGCATTTTCAGCATCAAGATGCGCTGACCATTGAAGAAGCCGCCCTGGAAAAAGCCAACGGCGCGGAAGTGATCGCGGGCGGCACCGACCTGCTCGGCGTCCTGAAGGATAAGATCACGCTGGATTACCCCGACAAGGTCGTCAACATCAAGAGCATTCCCGGTTTAGATCAGATCGAAGAGACTGAGAGCGGCCTTCGCATCGGAGCCAATGTGAAGCTGTCCGATCTGGCCGGAAACGAGACCGTAAAGGCCGCTTGGCCCGCTCTGGCCGATGCCGCATACTCTGTAGCCACGCCGCTGGTACGGAACCTTGCTACCCTGGGCGGCAACCTTCTGCAGGACACGCGCTGTTGGTATTATCGCTATCCGCATCAGATCGGCGGTCGGATCGACTGTGCGAGAAAAGACGGCGAGAAGTGCTGGGCTATGACCGGCGAGAACAAATTCCACAGCATCTTCGGTGGTATGCGCGTTCACGCCTCCGCCTGTACGATGCACTGCCCGGCTCATGTGGATGTGCCCCAGTATCTGGAGAAAGTTCGTGAGGGTGATCTGGACGCTGCAGCAAAGATCCTCCTGCGGAAGAATCCTCTGGCGGCCATGACCTCTCGCGTCTGTGCGCATTTCTGTATGCAGGGCTGTCGCCGCGACGACTTTGATCAGGAAGTCAACATCGGTCAGATCGAGCGCTGCGTGGGCGACCACATTCTGGATAACGCTGATCGCCTCATGCCGTCTCCCGAGAAGGAGAGCGGGAAGAGAGTCGGTATCATCGGCGCCGGTCCCACTGCGCTGACCGCTGCTTATTATCTCCGCAAGGCGGGTCATGCAGTCACGATCCTTGACAAGATGGACGAGCCTGGCGGTCTTCTGATGTACGCGATCCCCGAGTATCGCCTGCCGAAGGCAAAGGTGCGTCAGCTCACGGCAGCGCTGGCCAATATGGGCGTTGTCTTCAAGCAGAAGGTCGAGGTCGGCGTTGATGTTCAGATCGACGACGTCCTGAGCCAGTTCGACAGCGTTCTTCTGGACACTGGCGCGTGGAAGCGGAACATCATCGGCATCGACGGTGAAGATCTGACCACCTTCGGTCTGGACTTCCTGGTGGAGGTTAAGAGCTGGATGAAGGATAAGCCCGGCTCCAAGGTCATCGTAGTCGGCGGCGGCAATGTGGCCGTTGATGTTGCGGTCACCGCCAAGCGCCTGGGTGCAAGCGAGGTGACGATGGTCTCCCGCAAGCTCCTAAAGGATCTTTCCGCGACGCCGGAGGAAATGGAACGTGCTTTGGATGAGGGCGTTGTGCACGAAGGAGGTTGGGTCCCGGTTGAGGTCCTGCGCGAGGGCACGGCCATCAAGGGCATGAAATTCAAGAGAAACCCCGCTGTCGGCGATGAAAGCGAAACCAAGATCATTGAGGGTGACGCGATCCTTCTCGCGGTCGGTCAGCAGATCGATCTTTCCTATCTGGACGAGCGCCTGTCTCTGGAAACGCAGCGCGGCCGTATTGCGGTCGAAGAGTCCCAGATGACCAGCCGCCCCGGCGTTTTCGCCGGTGGTGACGCCACGACAGGCCCGTCTACCGTGGTCGCTGCTATGGACGCCGGACATAAGGCTGCGGAGTCCATCTCGAAGTATCTGACTGGGGAAAGCCTGCAGGAGACGCCCTTCCAGGAGCACTTCATCAAGCGTGGAAGCGGCAGCCTGCGGCATACCGAGCAGGTAAAAGCCAACCTTCTCCCGAAGGAAAAGCGTTCCGCCGAGAAGGAAGATGATCAGGGTCTTCCCTTTGAAGCAGTGCGGAAGGAGGCAAATCGCTGCTTTAACTGTGCCTGCTATGCGGTAAATCCCTCTGACCTTGCCACTGCCTTGATGGCACTGAAGGCGACGATCGTTACCAACAAGGCCTCTTACGATGCGGACTGCTTCTTCACGAAGGATACCAAGGCCAGCAAGTTGCTTGACGCAGACGAGATCCTGGTCGCAGTTGAAGTTCCCAAGCCGGATGGCATAGTCGCCTATGACAAGTACCGTGAGCGTGAGTCGATCGACTTTGCGGTGGTTTCTCTGGGTTCCGAGCTGATCGCCGAAGAGGGCGTGATTTCCAAGGCCAGTCTGGTGCTGGGCGCTGTGGCCCCGGTTCCGGTTCGCGTTGTGGAGGCTGAGGCATTCCTGGTCGGAAAGACAGTCAGTGAAGAAGTGGCCCAGGAAGCCGCAGAGATTGCGCTGAAGGACGCCGAGCCTCTGGAGCAGAACGCCTATAAGGTGCAGCTTGCCAAGACGCTTATCAAGCGGGCGATCCTTCGCCTGGTGTGAGGAGGAATACAAATGCCCAATATGGAACTCTATGACCTCGTCATGGCCTATGGAGAATACCTGGAGGAAGAGAACTACTCGGAAGAAAAGACCGCGTCCCTTTTTTCGGAGAATGCGAAAATGCTTTTCGCGATGGGTGGACCTGGCCAGGGGATCTCCGAGCTTTCGGAAAAGCACAGGGGGATGACAGAGCCTTTTGTGGAGGTCACCCATAATATCACAAACGTCTTCTCTCGACTGACCGGCGATGACTTTGCGGATATTCGCTTCCACATGGAGGTCGTCCATGAGTTTAGGCCGGAAATCGCGGAAAAGCTTCCGGGAAATCTCTTTATCGTGAATGATCGTATCAAGGCCAAGGCGGTAAAGACAAATTCTGGATGGCGATTCTGCGAGATGGAAATGAACACAGTCTTCAAGCGAATGGTTCAGAGCGCCGAATAAAAAGCCAAGGGGAAGATCCAGAAGGTCTTCCCCTTGTTCTTTTCGCAAGGAGAAATGGGAAAATGAGCACCCAGCAGCATGCAGAAGAATACAACAAAACACTTTTAAAAGAAAGCAATAAGATTGAGCTTCTGACAGCGGTTGGCGGAGGCTGATTATTGACTAAATGATTTAGCATGATGCTTGATTCTTTGCCGTTTTTTCTATATAATATACAGCACCATGCAAAGGAGAATTATTGTATGAAAGCACGTGACGACACGACTTATGAACGACTGATGCAATCGGCGGCCCGTCTTTTTGCACAGAAGGGCTTTGACGGGACCACAACACGTCAGATCGTGGCCGATGCCGGTTCCAGTCTCTCCTCTTTGCAGGCGCATTTTCAGTCTAAAGAAAGTCTGTATCAGGCTGTTATAGAAAGAACGCTGGAAACCTTCTACCGATTGAATTCCCCTGTCATCGCTGAGATCAGCGAAGCAGAGAAAGAAGGCTTTCTGAATGCGGAAATGGCTTGGAATCTTATTGTTCAGTTTACAAATCAGATCATTGAGTGGGCTTTCAATGATGAGTATCGAAACGAGATCGTGCTTATCAACCGCGAAATCTTGATGTCGGACGAGACTGGCCGCAAATTGCCAGAATCTGTCTATGGCCTTTATGCATTTTATGAGAAATTGATAGAAATATACTCAGGAGAAGCAGATCAATTCTGGATAAAGGCGCTTTCGTTCTCCGTCGTGGCTTCCGCTTTTGACGTTGCGAACTATCCGCGACCGCTGAATTACGTTTTGAGAATGGACAGCAGTCTGCCGGAGAACAAGGCCAAGATCAAAATGTATATGAAAGGTTATCTGCTCACCTGTATTCGTGCTTCCGTAGCATCTCACGGCGAGAGATAAACTAAAAGAACTGGCATTCGTCCGCCTTTATCGGGTAGGCGAATGCTTTTCTGATTTCATACCTATACACCTGGTAAGAATTTCAGAAACAGCAATATACGAAAACACAGAGATATGTTCAAAAAGCGAGCAGGTTACCCACTATTGGGGCAACCTGCTCATTGGTGTACCATATAAAACTGAATAAAGTTAAAGTCGTAATGCTGCCGAGACACATAATATATTCGCAGCCCTTTGCCTACGTGTATTCCAGTGCCTGAGCAATGAGGACTTTCTACGTACCTCTGTGCCCACTTTATTTGACAGTCACGATGACTCTGCCATAGCGGGTCAGCGCGGGGGTCCCGTTGTCCTTTAGCTCCAGGATAAAATGCAGTGTACAAGTGCTGTT
>ERZ842401.4053-NODE-4053-length-17438-cov-6.288040_pt1 | contig 17438 bp, 6 predicted proteins | sample MGYA00521270_ERZ842401 | MGnify/ENA primary metagenome ERZ842401 (study PRJEB31892, sample SAMEA3878208) | bioreactor metagenome | biome: Moose rumen | place: Sweden | collected 2011-10 | study: EMG produced TPA metagenomics assembly of the PRJEB12797 data set...
ATATTCGCTCGATGCGTTCCTCGATGGTGAACTTGTCGGCAGCACGTGCCATTTCACGGATACGCTTGCCTGCCTCACGGAATATGTCGGGATCGTAGTACTTCTTGAACTTCTCGAATTTCTCCTTGTCAACGCCCTTGGGCATGAACTCCTCCCACGACTGGTCATCAATCAGCGATGCAAAGTTGTCGATGGTAATCTCCTCCTCGTAGGAGCCGACGCCTCCGAGCGTCGGAACATCGCTGCAGTTGGCACGCTCGGAGGCGTGCCCTCCTAATTCAGCACCATAAATAAGGAGCGGCATGCGAATACTGATGCCACGCAGTATCGAGATGGCATTCCGCCGCTGATTACTCATCGCTTTCAGTTCGTCGAGCCGTGCCTGTTCCTCTGGTGTACGCTCTTTCTTGGGTTTCTTCTCTATACGTTCCTTTTCTTCGTATTGCTCGTTAGTAAAACCCTGCTGGTTCACGTCGATGTCACCCGTCTTTGCCATCGCCTTCGTGGTGCCAATAGTTCGCTTCAGGTCGTCGAAGTCTCGCAGTTCCACATCCGTCAACTTCAGCAGTTCGTCGTTGTAGAGGGCACCATCCTCGAAACCACATTGCACCACCTTCTCGATCTGAGCCTTCTTCAACTGGCTCATCATCTTGTTGACATCGTAAGGCTTCATCTGCGAGCCGTCGATGCTGATGATAGGACAGAAGTTCAGGAAGTCACCCAAGATGCGGCGGTCTTCTTCGGTCTGCTTGCCAGCCTTGGCACTCACTTTGGCTGTCTCTGCCAATACACGCAACGTCCTGTCAGGCGCAAAGTCGAAGGCATAGCATTGCTCCTTCATGCGTCCATGATTGGTAAAAGGAGTCTGCACGCGGAAGATGGTCTGCATATACTGAGCAGCGGAAGTACTGAAAGAACCAGCCATCATAAAGACTGCCGTCCACGGCTTGATGCTGACTCCCGTAGTCAGGCGTCCACAAGAGAGTGTGATGGTATAGGTCTCATCAGGGTCTTCACCAATAGCCTTGTTCACCATCTGCAGGGCCTCGACGTTCTCCTCGTCCTCGTCGCCATTGCCTGCCACGTTGACTATCTGGAACATTCCAAAGACAGGATGTGCCTTCAACTTGGCACTCAATGCACGAGCCGACTTCACACCAGGAACCAACCACAGCGTATGACGGAAGATGCGACGGAACGTATCGTTGCTATAAGGATAGAGGCTGTCCTTGTCTTCCTTGCAGAGTAGGTCAAGGAATCGGTTTACGTCCTTCTCATGAATAAAGGTGTCGTCTTCACGAGTGCGGAAGAATTCACGGAAGTTGAAGGCCTTTTCGTCCTCTACATACTCCGACATCAATGTGCCGAGGTCGTAGGTGTAGATATTGATAGCGGGCAGCGAGGCGTATGGGTTCGGCTCGTATGGATTGTCTGTGGCCCATGCCTGCTTGGCCTTCTGCTCCATCACGTAGTCCCAAGTGAAGATTTCCTCTTCCGTGTAGTCATCAAAGAGGTTGAAGGGTGTTCCCGAAAGTTGCAGCACCTTGGTGTCGGGCTTTATCAGTTCCTTCAGCACATTCTGGCCCAGTTCCGTCTTGGTTCCCTCGTGGGCTTCGTCAACGACGACAAAATCCCATGCCGTCTTGAATATCTCGTTGTTCTTGTCAAATTTGCCGCCCACCTGTTCAGAGCCGCGAAGGTCTTGCATGGAGGCGAAATAGACATACTTGCCGCCAGTCTTGACCTTGCTCTCCAACTTGTCAAACTCACCTCCGTTGCCTCTTGAACCATATTGATAGTCTTTCCTGTCGTAGAATATCTTGCCGAAATCCTCAAACCAGCCTTTATCCACCACAGGGCGGTGTGTCAATATGAGTGTTCGCTTGAACTCCTCTTCCTTCACCACCTGCAGGGCAGAGAGTGTCTTGCCGAAACGCATCTTGGCATTCCACAGCATCTGGTTGCCCCGACGGAATCGCTTGCGGGTCTTGTCGATGGCCTCCTGCTGTTCTGGACGGAAGATGATGGGCGACTGTCCTTGGGTGACGTCTGAGGGATGCAGGCTTGTCTCGCCCCGCTTCACCGCAGCAATGGCTTTCTTCACCGTCGCCAGGTCGCAGCAGTACCATTCGTCGGCACCGCTGACACCCTCAAACTCCTTGCGCTTGATGCCGCTACGCTCCAGCACCTTGTGCACCTGCTTGTCGTTGAAGGTCATAATCATGCCGCTGCGCACGAAGATGCTGATTTCTGTATAGAGCAACTGGTAGGCGATGCCTGCCGTCTTGGTGTACTGGCGGATGCGTTTGTGCGCTGCCTCTTTCAGCGACTCCGCATTGTTGAAGAGGTCGCTGCCGTCGTCTTCGTCAATGGTGGTCTCGCCAATCTTCAGGCAGTCCTGATGCCGTTCGTCGTTGATGGCAAACACATAGATCAGTTTCGATTTCAATGAGGATTCAAATGTAGCCATAGGATCAATTTATGAATAATTCGTGTTCAATTCGCGGAAATTCGTGTTAACTTCTCATGAGGTCGATAAATCGGATTTTCTTCTTGTCGTTCGCCCAGTCGCGGATGAGACAATAAGTGCCATTGTGTCTGCGGATGTCGTCTTGCTGACAACCTGCGCAATGCACTATCTGTTCTTCTTCTCCGAAAAGGGTCTGTATCTTCTCTGTCACACCATTTCGGCAACTGTCGGGTACTACACCCTTCAGCCCGTCCATCTGCCAGAGATTCCAGGAAATGATGTAGGCGATGTAGTTGATGCTTTTGATGAGCGGAGCCTTCTGAAACTTCGCCTGATAGTATTCGATGAAAGTCCAGAGCAGGGCTTCGCGGGCCAGTAGCAGGTTGTCGCCCTGCCACTCGAAGCCATAGATGTTCTTATAGGCCACCTGTGCCCACTCTAACCAGTCGCCGCTGGTCTCGGTGTTCTCGCTGATGACTCGCAACTTCCGGTCAAGCAGGCCGATGCGCTGTTCCAACGGAATTGGTTCGCCTGTAGTAGCATCGTATCGACTGACAAGATAAGGTGCTTCGCCACAGGTCATCTCCATGCGAGTGGCACGGACATAGTCTTTCCAAGTCTTTCCTTTTGGGAATTCTATCTTTTCTGTAGTGGCTTGCCAAGTATGGTTTGTTGTGTCCTCAACATTGAACACATCCTTGCGTCCAAACCATGCTTCATCTACTAAGTTGTTCTGTGCATTGCAGACCCACGCGGGCGTAAACACCTCTGCCATATCCTTCGCGCGATCAGTCTGCTCATCTTTCGTCTTGAGCACACGAGGTCTGATGATGTTGCCGTGTATGCCTGTAATGAGTTCTGGACGTATCTCATCACCATACTGATAGCCTTCGCCCAACGGTTCATAGTCGTGGGAAGCCCAGAGGATGTTTCTGCCCGTGGTATGGTCACGCAGCAACTGCGCCAGAGTCTCAGGCGAAAAATCATTCTCTACTATGTCTACCACATTCTCGGGCATCGGTCAGCAGCAAATGGTCTGACTGATACCCAAGCGTCAGAGAGTTCTACTTCTTACGTAAACGGCATACAAAAAGCGGGGTATCCTCGTCTGCCCGTTCCGCTATTTCGGCCCTCGGAAAGCCTTCCCAATAGAACGAGCAAAGTCTGAACACCCACGCCGGTAAAGTATATCATACGCCCTAACAAGTGTGCGTGAGGGCATACAGCCTGCCCTCGCCACACACTCCGGGCTGTATATACTACACCCGTAGCATTCACCTCCGCATTGTCTTTGATTAGAGATTTGAATTTCCTAGGTTCAAACGGTCAAAAACAAAGCATCAATGACGCTTCTTAATATGTCGCCATCCCACCCATCGGCCTTGCGGCGTGGGCAAAGACGGGTACAAAGATACGAATTTTTCCGAAAACAAAGCAAACTTTGGGCAGAAAAAATGCGAATGGTGTGGTTAGGAGCACTCCGCAGGAACAAAGGCCGTGGGGACTGCATAAAAAAACGAACGAGATGGGAAAAAATCTCGTTCGTTTTTGAAAAAATCTCGTTCGTTTTTCGAAAAATCCCGGCCGTTTATCTGTCGTGGGTCGGCCTGTGGTGCTATTTGTCGGTGACAAAAGGCAGATACCAGGTCGAGGTGTCGAGCAGATTGGCATTGATGCCAGCACTGGCGCCCTGACCACGGCGGGCCTGGATGCGGGTGGCCAGATAGGCGGGGTCGGAGCGGCGCAGGGACACGCGCATGAGGTCATAGAAGCGCTGTCCCTCGAAGGCCAGCTCCAGGGCTTCCTCGTCGACGATGAGGTCTTCCACGGCCTCCACCTGTTGCTCCAGGGTGCCCTGGGGCAGCTGGTAGAACTCGTTATACTCGGTGAAGCCGGAGCCGCGCGAGTGGACGCCCATCGTGGTGAAGCCGGCGGGATCCTCGGTGCGCAGCACGTACTCGGTGTTGGGGAAGTCGAACTGTGCCAGCCACGTACTGTCGGCGGGGTACTCGTGCTGCATGCGGGCCACGACGTTGTTGTTGACGCCCGTGGAGAGGATGCTGAAGGCAAAGGCGGGCAGTCCGGCGCGGTTGAGGGCCTCGGCCATGTGGAGGTAGACCATGGCTCTGCGCCAGAGGTGCACGTTGGGCGTGCTGTATTTGTCGACAATCTGCGTGGTGGGGCGTCCGGCGGGGGTGGTGAGCATGCCGCCGTAGTTATAGTTATACTGATGCCAGGCAGCTGAGAGGCGCAGGTCGCCGGCGCGGTTGTTGGTCAGGTTGGTGGGGGCATAGCCCACGTCGCCCGTGGTGGTGCGGTTGCAGTAGACCTGGCTGGCCGAGAGGTTGATGAGGGCCTGCGAGGGTGTGAGCTGATAGTAGCCGTCGTTGGCGGTCGACGTGTTGAAGAGGTTGGGCAGTGCGCTGTAGTTGGCCGACGAGGGGATGGAGTCGCCCGGGGTCATGGTGACCAGCTCGCCGGTGGTGGTGAAGCGCTCTTGGCTGAAGACGTTCAGCGTCCAGCTGTTGGAATAGCTCTCGTACTTGCCGTCGTCGCGCGTCCACTGCACGTAGTAGGGGCTGAGGGGCCAGGCGGTACGGGTGCCGCTGCGCGAGGAGATGTAGCGGTAGTAGCAGAGGGCGGCCTCGCGGTAGTTGCCGGCCCAGAGGTTGAGCTCGCCCAGGAGGACGTTGACGGGGAAGTAGGTGACCTTCGAGTCGACGCTGCCGATGGTGCCCAGGCCGGGCAGCTGCACGTCGGCGTAGGGCTGCAGGTCGTTGACGAAGTACTGGCACACCTGCTGCAAGTTGTAGACGGGGAAGGCGGCCTCGTCGACCTTCATGTCGAGCAGGGGCTCAGTGACGAAGGGAACCTGGCCGTAGACCAGTGCCAGCTGGAAATAGGTCCAGGCGCGGTAGGCCTTGACGGCGGCGTACTCCTTCTCGAAGACGTGCTCGTTGCGGTTGTTGCGCAGGGCGGTGTCGGCATAGGCCAGATAGTAGTTGCAGTTGTTGATGATGGCGTAGTAGTCACGTGGCTGGTTGTAGCGGTTGTCGGCGTCGACGGTGAACGTGGCCACCTGCCGGATGTCCTTCGAGGCATATTCGTTGATGTCGACCAGGTCGGCGCGCACCTCGCCCAGGATGACGGTGCGGTCGGCAATGGACTGCATCTTGTTCATAATGCCCGTCAGGGAGTAGATGGTGTCCGTGGCGTTGTTCAGGTGCGCCTTGTCGGCAAAGACCACCAGGTCGGAGTCTGTCTCGAGCATGTCGGTGCAGGAGACCCCCACCCAGCCTCCCCCTGCGAGGGGGAGGAGTGAATAGATTGTGAAGCGGAAGAAACTCCTTATCTTGTTTTTACTAATGTTTGTCATAATCATATTTGAAAATGTTGATTCAATTCGTTGCAAGTCTGACTACTCCCCTCCCTTAGAGATTAATCTTCACCCCTGCCACGAAGGAGCGGCTCTGGGGCAGCAGGCCCACGTCGACGCCCTGTCCGACGACGCTGGAGGTGGCGGCCGTCTCGGGGTCGGCTCCGAGGTAGGGCGTGAGCACAAAGACGTTGTTGGCCTGCACCCAGAACTCCAGTCCCTGGAGGAACTGCGAGCTGACGGGCAGCTGATAGCTCAGGGTGACGGTCTTCAGGCGCAGGTAGCTGCCGTCCTCAATCCATCGGTTGCTGAAGCGGCTGTTGCCCATGGGGTCTTGGAAGGCTATCTGGGGCACGTCGGTCTGATGCCCCTCGCCGTGCCAGCGTCGTGTCAGTGCCAGCGTCTGGTTCATGAAGCGCTGTCCGCCCTCCAGCTGCGAGCGCTGGTAGTTGTAGACGTCGTTGCCCAGCGAATAGTTGAAGTTGACGTCGAGGCGCAGGCGCTTGTAGCTGAGCGTGCTGAAGATGTTGCCGTAGACGTCGGGATTGGGATTGCCGATGATGGTGCGGTCGGCCTCGTCGATGCGGCCGTTGTTGTCGAGGTCGGCAAAGTGGATGTCGCCAGCCTGGAAGTAGCTGCGGTCCACACCGTTGTCGGCCAGCTGGTAGAGGTTGGCCGCGGCGGCCTCCTCGGTGGTGGCGAAGACGCCTTCGGCCCGATAGCCGTAGAAGGCGTTGACGGGCTGGCCCACAGCCGAGCGGATGGTGGCGCCGTAGAACTCGGTATCCATGTGGTCCTGTCCCGTGGGCAGCGAGGTCACTTTGTTGTTATAGTGGCCGGCGCTGGCACCCAGTTCCCATTGCCAGTTGCGGGTGACGACGAGGCGGGCGTTGGCCTGCACGTCGAAGCCCTTGTTGGTGAGCGAGCCGCCATTGCCCCAATTCTTCTCCAGACCAGTGAGATAGCTCAGGCGTTGCAGGGTGAGCAGGTGGTCGGTCTTGGCGCTGAACACGCCGAGGCGGAGGTGGAGGCGGTTGCCCAGGAAGTTGCTCTCCAGGGCGGCAGAAAGGCGGCGGGTGGTCTCCCACTGCATGTGGCTGTTGCCGATGTTGCCGAAGGTGAGACCGAGGATGGCGTCGAGGTACTTGCCCGATGAGAAGTAGCTGCGGGTGGCGTTGCTGTCGATGTCGTCGTTACCCGAAACGTCGATGCCTGCCGTGAGCCGGAGGTAGTCGATGCCCTTGACGCCTGCCAGCCAAGGCTCGGAGCTGAGCACCCAACTGGCCTGTGCACCGGGGAAGAGTCCCCAGCGGGCTCCGAAGGCCTTCAGGCCGCTTTCGGCGTCGATGCCGAAGCGCGACGAGGTCTCGGCCGTGAGGTTCAGCTGCACGAAGTAGCGCTGCAAGTAGTCGTACTGAGCCTGGGCGTACCAGGCGATGTTGGTCCAGGAGCCGCTGTTGCCGTTGGCGCGGGCGTTCAGCAGCTCACTCTTCACGAAGGGGGTCTTGTCGTTGCCCGTGTTGTAGCCCAACTGCGTGTTCAGGTCGTAGCTCTCCCAGTTGACGCGGGCACCTCCGAAGATGTCGAAGTGGTGGGCATCGTAGCGCTGCTTCCACTCCAGACGGGTGTCGCTCATCAGCGAGTTCTGCTTGGCAAAGAGCGAACGCACCTCGTTCTCGCGGGTGGAGGCAACGCTCTCCACGTAGAAGTCGGGCATGCCGTAGATGGGGATGTAGTACTTCTCGTTGGTGGAGAGGAGGTTGTAGCTGAAGTGCTCGCTGAGCGACAGCGAGGGCAGAATCTGGAAGCGGGGCGTCACGCTGACGTTGAGCATGGAGTTCTCGAAGCGGTTCTTGTTCTCCGCATCGCCGTACTGGTTGAGGGCGTAGGGATTGCCCAGCTTGTAGTTATAGTTGTTGTAGTTGTGAAGGGCTTCGTCGAGGTAGGTCTCGTCGTTCACGTCGAGGTGATTGTCGGAGATGGCGCCGCCCACGTAGGCATAGGGACTGATAAAGGGGCTCTTGGCGTAGGCCAGGAACGAAGGCGACGTGGGCGAACCCTGGTCGTAGTCGGCTGGCGTGCCGTCGTCGCGCAGGTTGCGGCTCTGGTTGGCAAACGAGGCGTCGAAGCGCACGCCGAACAAGCGCGAGAACGTGATGTCGGTGTTGAAGCGGATGTTCAGCCGGTTCATGGAGTTGTAGTCCAGCGGGCTCTGGGCGTTGACGTAGCCCAGCGAGAGGTTGTAGTTGGCCACGTCGTCGCCCCCCTCCACGTTGATGCCGTAGTTCTGGGTGATGGCGGTGCGGTAGACCTGTTCCTTCCAGTCGGTGTTGTTGTGGTACTGCCCGTAATAATAGTAGTTGGGATCCTCGTTGAGGAACTTGAAGTCGCTGATGGTGGTGTTGGTGGTCTTCAACAGTTCCGAGGCATAGCTGCGGTACTGGCTGGCATCCATCATGCCGGGGAGACGCGGCTCCAGCGTGACACCGGCCGAGAGGCTGGCGGTGATGCGGGTGGCCATGGAGTGGTTGCGGCGAGTGTTGATGAGGATGACGCCGTTGGCACCCTTGGCACCGTAGAGGGCCGTGCCTGCGCCACGCACCACGGAGACCCGCTCGATGTCGGCAGGATTCAGGTTGGTGAGCAGGTCGTTGTAGAATCCCTGATGGAACATCTGTCGCTGGTATTGCGGATCGATGATGACGCCGTCGATGACGATGAGGGGCTGTGCGTTGGCGTTGAGCGAGTTGACGCCGTCGATGAACATGACGCTGCCGATGCCCGGCGCTCCGCTGCGGCTGGTGGTATGCACCTGTGCACCCAGCTGCTTCTGTATCTCCTCGCTGATGTTGAGGGCGGGGCTGTAGGCAAAGCCGCTAGCCTGCCCGCCAGTGGGAATACCCACTTCCTGGGCGTAATCAGCACGCAGCGTCGCAGGATACATCTTTACGTCGCCGAGCCGGTTGCTACGTGTGATGCCCCGTCGTACCAGCCGGTAGTCTGGAGCGCTGAAAACGAGCGACGAGGCATAGTCGGGCACCTTGAGCTCGAACACGCCGTCTTCGCCGGTCAGCGTGCTGTAGCCGCTGATTCCATCGGTGCTTACCAAAGCACCGGGCAAGGGTTCGCCCGTAGAGGCGCTCAGCACCCGGCCTGTCACTACGCGCTGGGCGTATGCCGGGAAAGCGAGAACAAGTGATAACAAAAGGATGGAAATTCTCTTCATATCGCTGTCAGTTCTATTTTTCTTCATGATTCTGTTTTCAATTCTCTGTCTCCTCATGAGGCCGCAGGATGATGCAGTCCAGGCGGAGCGTGCGGGTGTACTGCGATGACATGCTACTGGTAAGGTTGCTGGCTACGCGCAGCGTGACCTGCGGTTCGTCGATGTCGAGGGCGCAGGTGGGGAACACGTAGTTGCCGGCCACCAGCACCGTGTCGACGACATCGGGCGTGGTGGTGTAGTTCACCGTGTTGTCCGACGGGTTGCGCAGGCTGGCGGTGGTCTCGGTGCCGTCCTGTTCCTGGTAGGCTATCGTAAAGCGCACGCGGCAGGGCAGGCGACTGTCGTCGGAGGCGTTCACGTCGAAGGCGATGGCGGGCACGAAGACGGCATAGATGTCGTAGCCGATGTTTGAGAGCTGGTCGGGGATGGCATAGCGCACGGAGGTTGACGATGCCGTGCTCAGGGGCTGGGCCTCGATAAAGTTGTTGCCCGACACCTTACCGTAGAACGGATTATCCACGGGCACCGTGCGCACGCTGAGCGGCTCGCGGGCCTGGATGATGGTGTCGACATAGCGGATCTGCTCGGCCTCAACCTTGATTTCCTGGAAGAAGGATTCCCGCTTGTCGATATTCCAATGCGACTGCTTCAGCACGCTGCCGTTGCTGCACTGCACGGATTCGGCGCCGCCAAAGGCTCCCTGGGCGCTGTTGGGATTGTAATAGACGTAATAGCGCTGGTCAGGATAGTTGGGCTGATTGTCGTAGAGCCGCTGGTAGGCCGTGGAGACGGCAGAGTCGGCCAGCGCTTTCTGGGCATGGAGGTTGAAGATGGTGCCGTCGGCAATGGCGCGGCGGGTGTGGGTGAGCACCATGGAGTCGCGCTTCGAGGTAAGGTCGTTATAGTTGAAGTAGTTCACGTACTCGTCGAAGAGCGTCTGCCAGACCTGGTCGGTGGGGGCGAGGACCAGATAGCTGGAGTCCTCGCGGTTGATGTAGCCGTACTCGCGCAACAGGCTGTTGCTGAGGTGGAAGACGGAGTCGAGGTAGACGGTCTTGCCGTTGACAATGTCGCCCGGCACGCTCTCGGCCGCGTCGAACTCGTAGTGGTTGAAGCTGCTGATGAACTGATAGAGGCTGTCTGTCTCGCCGTCCTGACTGAGGTACTCGAAGACGTTGGCGTAGTAGGGTTCGGGGCGGTCCAGCGTGTAGAGCACGCCATTGGTGTGATACTGGTTGCTGGTGAGAATGTTGGTACTGCCAAACTTCTGGCCGGTAAGCACCTCGTACTTGCCGTTCATCATGGAGATGGAGTCGGTGGTCAGCGCCGACACGCTGCGGTTGAACAGCGCGATGTGGTTCTGTACAAACTGCTTGACGACCTGATTGTCGGCCTCGCGTACGCCTCGTTGCCGCTCGCTCTGGTAACGGCTGACGAGCAGGTCGGCCTCAGCGCCGGAGAAGCCGGCATTGGTGGGGGCAAAGACGGTGAACATCTGGCTGCTGTTCAGACGGGCGTCGTAGCCCACGGCCTGGACGACGCGTACGAAGTTGGAGAGCTCGCTGTTGCTCTGCATGGCCGACCAGAGCGTGCCGTTGAGCTCGGTGTCCTCGGTGTAGTGGTCGTTCCACTTGTCGGTGCAGGAGCAGAGAAGCAAACAACTACAAGCCCACCCAAGCCCTCCCAAAGGGAGGGATGTTGATATAGAGAAAATCCTATTCAAGCCCTTTCGGAGGGAGCGAAGCTTCATTTGTTTTGCGAGGATTTCTATTTTCATTCTTATATTTATTTTAACGATGATTACTTTATCTGTCTAAACACCCCTCCCTTCGGAGGGGGGCGGGGGGAGGGTCTCTTACAGGTCGTCCTCGGGTTCGCCCTCGTCGGTGACGCCATAGACACTGCGCGGCACCAGCTCAATGAAGTCGAGCATGAGCTCGGACGAGCCGTTGTTCGAGACGTTGCGGAAGCGCAGGAAGTGGTCTTCGTCAGGTTTGATGTGGACGGTACAGACGATGCGGCGTACGCTCTGGGCGTGCAGGCCCAGGAAGTAGTGGGCACCGCTCTGCAGCATGTAGGCACCCATCGGGCCGCGGTAGTAGTCGAGGTTCTTCAGCATCTTGCGCTCGGCGGCCTTCTCGTCCTTGGTAAGGAGGCTGTAGTTGTTGGCCAGGGGCACGCCGAGGTCGCTGAGCGACTTCGTCATGTCGATGGGAATGCCCTGCGGCTTGTTGTCGAAGTAGACCTGGCCGATGCCACGGGTGGCGCTGGGGGCATAGCCCAGCCGAATCTGGTATTCGCCTTCACCAGGCACGGGCGGCAGGCGGAACGTCACGTCGTAGTCGCCTTGCAGGTTGAGCTCGTCGCCCTGAAAGCAGCGGTAGTGGTTGTGCGGGCGGCGGTAGAGCAGATAGCCGTTGACGGAGACGCCCTTCAGATAGCCGGCGGGGAAATAGTAGTTCCGGCCGTAGCGCTCGGCCTCGTCGTAGCCCTTCGTCGGGTCGCCGTTGAGGCGGATGCCGTTGGTAATCATCTCGGGGAAGAGGGTGGAGAAGTCCATGCGGATGCGCTTGTTCTGCACCTCGGTCTGTACCTTCTGGTCGAAGGCCACAATGTCGTTCACGTAGAAGTAGATGCCGTTCATGGCGGCGCTCTTGTAGCCCGTCACCTTGTCAATCTGCTGTCCTTCGTGCTGGAATTGCGAGTCGTAGCGGCGGTTGACATAGTGGGCGTTGCGCGTGCCCTGGCCCAGGTATTTGCCCACGGTGAGCTTCTGCACGTTCATCATGGTGTGCGAAAGCAGCGTCTCGTACCAGTCCTCGGGGTTGTTCTGCGTGGTCTCGATGCCGATGTCGACCAAGCCGTTGGAGTTGAGCACGTTGTAAGGAGTGAGCTTCTCCTTGCTGATGACGTTGCAGCCCAGGATGTGGTAGCTGACGAAGCGGTTCAGCGGGTTACGGCGGTCGGTGAGCCGGTCGAAGGCGTGCCAGGGCTGGGCCACGTCCTCAGGATAGACCACGTCGTATATCTCGCAGGCCTTCTGGTAGAGCTGTTCCAGCGTGGTGATGCCATACTTCCCCGCGAAGACGGAATCGGGCTCGGCGAAGACGGTGAAGCCGTAGAGCATCTCTTCAGGCACGGTGGCCGACTCGGAGTTGATGTCTGACGAATAGTACCAGCGCGGATAGGGGGAGGGATCCCAGCCGGCGTCCTTGTAGAGGTAGAGCGAGTCGGACATGCCTGTCTCCGTCAGGGCTTCCAGGAAGAGGCTGATGCGGGGGTTGAGCTTCATCAGGTCGACCACCATGCGGTTCGAGCTTTCCAGCACGCGGTCCACGGGCTGCATGATGCCGTTGTCGACGGAGTCGTCCTGTAGCTCATAGATGATGTGCGACTCCTCGTTGAGGAAGACAACGGCGTTGGAGTCGCTGTCCAGTCCGTGGCTCACCTCCAGGTAGCGGCGGTTCATGTTGGCCGTGGCCAGCACGCCGTCGCCCATGTCGGCGGTGGAGAGCATATTGTTGACCAGATGGGTGCGGGCAATGGTGTCGCAGTCGGCATCGGTCAGCTGGCTGACGTCCTGAAGGCCGCGCTCCGCGAGGAACCGCTCCACGGCAGCGTTGGTGGGAGCGAAGCAGGTGTAGTTGCCGTAGGCCGAGAGCAGCTTCATCAGTCCGGCACGCTTCACGATGTCGGCATAGAGGCTGAACTGTGCGTTCGACTGCAAGTAGGCGCTCATGGTCTGGCCCTTGTAGGTGTAGAAGTGCTCGGCGTCAGGCTCGTCGGAGCAGGAGACCCCCACCCAGCCTCCCCCTGCGAGAGGGAGGAGTATATAGACCATCAAGTGAAGAAATCTCCTCATTTTTTCTTTCATATCGTATATCATAACCATTATGTTTTTGCAATACTTTCCACTCAGTCTTTTTTACTGGCTGACTTCAAAGACAGACTTGTCGCCACTGCCGAAGGCAGGGTTCTGTACCAGGTTCCTGTTCACCTTCAGCTCGTCCTCATGGTAGGGCCAGAAGATGGCATCCATTCGGCTGAGCTTGCTCTCGGCGGCCGATTTGTTGTTGGTGTACTTGCGGCCGGCCTTGCTGACGAGGTAGTTGGTGTTGCCGTCGTACATCGAGCGGCGCACCAGGTCGAACCAGCGCTTTCCCTCGAACATGAGCTCGCGGTTGCGCTCGTCGAACACCAGGTTGAGCATGTTTGTCCTTGTGCTGAAGCGGGTGTAGGCCAGCCCCGACGTGGCCTGCGTGCCTGTGTAGCTGCGGCGGTTGACGGCATCGATTAGTGTGAACGCCGTACGCAGGCGGCTGTTATCCTCGTCGTCCGGCGTGTCATTGGTGCTGACCAGCATTGTCAGTGCCTCGGCCTTCATCAGCATCACGTCGGTCAGGCGGTAGAATATCCAGTTGGCATGGCAGCGGTCTTTGGGCCAGCGCATGTTCTGGTTGTAGACGCTGTAGGGGTTGGTCGATGTGCTCACGGTGGCATCCTGGCTGGCATACTTGGCCACGACGAACTGCGTGGCGCTCTGCCGGTAGATGTTCTCGAAGGAGCGGGCATCATAGCGGTCGGCAAAGACGGTGAACTGCGCATCGCCGATGTCGTTGGCCACGACGTCGGAGGGACAGAAGATGCCGTTGCCGCCATCGGTGCTTCCGTAGAGCACGCTGACGCCCAGGTTGGAGCGGCGGTTGTCGTCAGGAGAGAAGTAGAGCTCGAAGATGCTCTCCGTGGAGTTGCCTTCACCAAAGATGGTATAGAAAGCACGGCCAAACTGATTGCCCGAGGCATAGTCGTCGGCAATGAGCGGGAAACCGCTGATGAGGCGGTCGATGAGGCCCGACGAAACGCCACCCACACGCTCCGATTCCTCCTGATAGTCGCGCTGCTTCGAGCGGATGACGGCATCAGCGTGGTCGATGGCCTTCTGAAAGTCCTGCTTCCAGAGGTACATGTCGCAGAGCAGGGCATGGATGGCGTCCTGCGTGATGCGACTGGTCTGGTATTCGGGATTCGTTTCGGGATAGTAGACCACGGCATTGTCGATGACCGACTCCAGATTGGTCGTCAGCGAGTCGAGCACGGCGGCAAACGGCGTGGCGGGCAAGTCCATCGTCTGCGTGTCTTCGATGAACGGCGTCGTGGTGTAGGGCACGTCGCGGAAGGCACGTATCAGGTAGAAATAGTTCAGTGCGCGCAGGGCCGACACCTCGGCAATCGTGGCCTGTAGCTCACTCTGCGTGTAGTTGGGGTCTTTCTCCGCCACCTGCGGAGCATAGAGCAGGATGGTGTTGCAGCGGTTAATGACGCTGTAGAAGCTCTCCCACTTGCAGAAGGCGTTCGTGGCGGTGAGGTTCTCCTTCGTCACGTTGACCAGACTGGTGGAGTCGTTGATGCGCTCGCCGCCCACCAGGTTCTCGCTGCGGGCCTCGCCCCAGACGATGGCCCGGTTGGTCCATGCGGGCTGCTGCATGGCAGCATAGCAGCTGGACACCACGTTCTGCACGTCGCTTTCCTCGTTCCAGAAGTTGCCCAGCACAATTTGTTCCAGCGGCTTCACCTCCAGGAAGTCGGAGCAGGAGACCAGTGCTCCGCTAAATGTTAAATGACAAATGATAAATGATAAACCTATCAGAAGTCTTCTATATCGTTTGTTGATCATCATGAATAACTTTTTTTGTTTCTACAAGGTTCTTTGTGTGAATGACATTCGGTTTCTGGTGATGCGGGGCCGGAATTTTTTCATGCGGGGCCGAGATTTTTTTACGAGAGGCCGAGATTTTTCCACGCGGGGCTGAGATTTAGAAGTCCACGGTCACGCCTAGCGTGTAGGACTTGGCGCGCGGCGTCTGAGCCTGGTCGATGGCGGCGCCGTAGCTGCTGTAGCTGATTTCAGGATCCACGCCGGTGTAGTTGGTCAGGCAGAACACGTTGTTGGCACTGAGGTAGAAGCGCAGGCCACGCAGGCCGATGGGCTTCAGCGTCTTCTCGGGCAGCGAAAGCGAAAGCTGCGTGTAGTTCATGCGGAGGAACGAGCCGTTTTCAACGAAGCGGTCGCTGATGAGCGTGTTATAATTGGACGAACTTCCGTACATGGCACGGGGGACTGTGGTGACGTCGCCCTCCTTGCGCCAGCGGAAGTTCACGGCCTGGCTCTGGTTGTTGTTCGACACCATAGACTGTGCGTCCAGACGGGCCAGGTTCAGAATCTTATTCCCCACGCGGTAGTTGAACTGCGTGTTCAGGCGCCAGCGGCCATAGTTGAACGTGAAGCCGAAACCGCCGGTGAGCTTAGGCAGTGAAGAACCCAGATAGACGATGTCGAGCTCGTTGATGTTGCCGTCGCTGTTCAGGTCTTCATAGATGGCATCGCCGCCCTTGAAGCGATAGTTCTTGCCAGGGATGTCGTCGCTGTTGCTGAAGGTATACATCATGTGCAGGGGCTGTCCCTTGTCGTCGTAGATGACAGTACCGTCGTCGGCAATGGCCACTGGCGCGGTTTTGCCTGCTGCCAGGAATGCCTCCTGCTCCTGGCGGGTCATGTCGGCGAAGGTGGAGTAATTATACTGGTAGACACCCTTGAAGCGGAAGCCATAGATGGCACCGAAGGGGTTGTTCAACTGTACGCGCTGCAAGATGCCGCGGTTCTCCTGGTTGAACTTGATGTTCATCGTCTCCAGCGTAGTGGCATCCATGGTCAGGATTTCGTTGCTGTTGTTGCCGAAGGTGGCGTTAAAGTCAGCCGAGAACTTGCCGCTCTTGATGATGCGGTTGGTGTTGATGTTGAACTCCCAGCCAGTGTTGCGCATGGAGCCGACGTTCTTGTAAGCCAGCGACGAGAAACCCGTGCTGGTGGGGATGCTGACGGGCATAAGCATGTTGCGGCGGGTGGCGGTGTACCACTCCAAGGCGATGTTGATGCGGTCGTCGAGGAAGTGCACGTCCGTACCGATGTTGTACTGGTCGTTAGTCTCCCACTGCAAGCCGCTCAGGCGGATATTGTTGGGTGCCATGGCCGAAAGGTTGATGTAGCCCTCGGTCGAGGCGTACTTACTCTCGTAGAGATAGTCGGCACTGGGCTGGTTGCCCACGCGTCCCCAGCTGGGGCGCAGCGACAGCATGGAGAGGATGTTCTTCTCTCCGCCGCGGGCCCACTGCATCCAAGGCTCGTCGATGATGTTCCAGCGGAGCGACACGGCGGGGAAGTAGCCCCAGCGGCGCTCAGGACCGAACTTCGTGGTGCCGTCGGCACGGATGGAGAAGTCGGCCATATAGCGGCCCTTATAAGCGTAGTGGGTGGAGAAGGTGTAGTACATGGAGCGCCACTGGCCGAAGCTGCTCTCCATCTTCTCCATCATGCCGTCGGCGCCGGTGCTGGTGATGCCGCCCGAGGGCAGGCCGTAGGTCTGGGTGAGCTGGCTGTTGCGCTCGCCACTGACCAGTTCGAAGCGGCCCATCATCATCAGCGAGTGGTCTTCGTTGGCGAAGTGGGGAATAAGCGTCAGCGTCTGCTTCGTGTTGAAGGCCACGCTCTTCGACGAGCTGGTGAACGTCTTGTTCACGCCCGACGTCCAGGCCGTGGTGACCAGTTCGGAGGGATAGTAGCGGTCGGTGAAGTTGTTGAAGATGTTCATGTTGGCACGGGCCTCCCAGTTCAGCTGCCAGTGCTCGTCGTCCATGCCCAGAAGCTTGTACTTCAGGATGAACTCGGGCGTGATGTCGTAGGTGCGCTCGTTGTTGCGGGCCAGGTTGGCCGAGGCCACGGGGTTGACCAGCGACTTCTGGTTGCTGCCGCCGTCGAAGACCGACGAGGCCGTCTGCAACATTTCATAATACTTGTCGGTGGGCTCGCCCGTCACAGGATTCTCTTCGTAAATGGCCATGTTGGGCATCTTCTTGTAGGCGATGCTCAGCAACTCGTCGTAGTTCTTACGGTTCTTGGTGTAGGTGAGCGAGAAGTTGGTGGAGATGGTGATGCGGTCGCTGACGTAGTAGTCGAGGGCGACACGGGTAGACATGCGCTGCAGCTTCTGCTTGATGACCGAACCCGTCTCGTTGTCGAAACCGCCGGAGATGCGGAACGTGGCCTTCTCGCCACCGCCGCTCACCACCAGGTAGTGGTTCTGGCGCAGGCCCCACTGCGTAACGGCGTCCACCCAGTCGGTGTTGTTGTTATACTGCTGATACTCTGAGAAGGTGGGGTCGTAGTTAATCTCGTTGATGTTCGAGGACACGTCGCTCTGGCGGGGGTTGAAATAGCTCTCCTTGAGCAGCATGGTGTAGTCGTCGCCGCCAAGCATCTTATAGCCCTGGGGCTGATAGGTGCCGGTGAGGCGCAGGGAGTAGCTCAGGCG
>ERZ842401.4054-NODE-4054-length-17436-cov-6.150509_pt1 | contig 17436 bp, 13 predicted proteins | sample MGYA00521270_ERZ842401 | MGnify/ENA primary metagenome ERZ842401 (study PRJEB31892, sample SAMEA3878208) | bioreactor metagenome | biome: Moose rumen | place: Sweden | collected 2011-10 | study: EMG produced TPA metagenomics assembly of the PRJEB12797 data set...
AAATTCATAGGTCCTAGTCTTTGTAATTTCTTGTCTTAACCTCGATAAACTCATACTTAAGCTCTTCCTTGTGAAGTTCGGGTTCAACACCCTCTCCCTTGTACTCCCATGCGGCGACATACATGAAGTTGGCATCATCGCGCTTTGCCTCGCCTTCCTCGGTCTGGCTCTCGATACGGAAGTGACCACCGCAGGATTCCCTGCGATTGAGGGCATCGTAGGCCATCAGTTCGCCTATATCGAAGAAATCTTCGAGACGTAGGGCTTTCTCAAGTTCCTGATTGAATTCAAACTGACTGCCGGGAACACGGACATCCTTGTAGAAACGCTCGCGGAGTTCCTTTATCTTCTGAATAGCAGTCTTGAGGCCTTCTTCATTACGGGCCATACCTACATATTCCCACATGATGTGTCCGAGTTCCTTATGGATCGAATCCACGGTTTCCGTTCCCTTGATGGAGAACAGTTTGTCGATACGGGCCTGGACGGCCTTCTCGGCGATAGTGAACTCAGGAGCATTGATATCGGTTTTGGGCTCGGCGAATTTCTTGGAAAGGTAATCTCCGATAGTAACGGGGATTACAAAATATCCGTCGGCAAGACCCTGCATGAGGGCGGATGCACCCAGACGGTTTCCGCCGTGATCCGAGAAGTTGGCCTCGCCGATGGCGTAAAGACCGGGAATGGTAGTCTGAAGATCATAATCTACCCAGATACCACCCATGGTGTAGTGAATTGCAGGATAAATCATCATTGGTTCTTCCCAAGGGGAAGATGCAGTTATCTTTTCGTACATCTCGAAGAGATTTCCGTACCTCTCAGCCACCTTCTGATGACCGAGACGCTTGATGGCGTCTGCGAAATCGAGATATACGGCAAGACCGGTCTCGTTCACACCAAAACCGGCATCGCAACGCTCCTTGGCGGCACGGGAAGCCACATCGCGGGGAACGAGGTTTCCGAATGCAGGGTAACGGCGCTCGAGATAGTAATCGCGGTCTTCTTCAGGAATCTGGGAAGCCTTTATCTCGTGCTTGCGAAGCTTCTGCACATCCTCAATCTTCTTGGGAACCCAGATACGGCCGTCGTTACGCAACGACTCGCTCATGAGGGTAAGTTTACACTGCTGCTCGCCGTGCACGGGGATACAGGTAGGGTGAATCTGTGCGAAACAGGGATTTGCGAAGTAAGCACCCTTGCGATAGCACTGCATGGCAGCGGAACCGTTGCTGTTCATAGCGTTGGTAGAAAGGAAATAAGTATTTCCGTATCCGCCGGTAGCTATCACGACAGCGTGCGCTCCGAACCTTTCGAGCTGACCGGTAACAAGGTTGCGGGCTATTATACCCTTCGCCTCACCGTTGATGACGACAAGGTCGAGCATCTCGTGACGGGGATAACTCTTAACGGTGCCGGCTGCAATCTCTTTGTTGAGCGATGCATAGGCGCCGAGGAGGAGCTGCTGGCCGGTTTGACCGCGGGCGTAGAAAGTACGGCTCACCTGCACACCGCCGAAAGAACGGTTGGCAAGATATCCGCCATACTCGCGTGCGAAGGGAATACCCTGAGCCACACACTGGTCAATAATGGCAGCGCTCACCTCTGCAAGACGATAGACATTCGCTTCGCGTGCGCGATAGTCACCACCTTTGATGGTATCGTAAAACAATCTGTATATGGAATCGTTGTCGTTCTGGTAGTTCTTGGCAGCATTGATACCACCCTGGGCCGCAATAGAATGGGCGCGGCGGGGAGAATCGCTGATACAGAAAACCTTCACATTATAACCGAGTTCCCCAAGGCTCGCAGCTGCACTTGCACCGCCGAGACCGGTTCCGACAACTATAATCTCAAGTTTTCTTTTGTTGTTAGGGCTGACCAGATGAATTTCTGATTTACGCTTTGTCCATTTCTCGGACAGAGGACCATCAGGAATCTTAGAGATAAGTTTATCTGCCATTTTTATATAGGTTATTTAAAAGTCTGCAATTTTACTCATTTTTCGCGAGAAGAGCAATATCAAAACAAGGTATTATCGTCGGAAATACCTTTATTTATGCCCAAATGCCTGTATGCAAGATCGGTTGCGATGCGCCCTCTCTGAGTGCGGAGTATGAAGCCTTCTTTGATAAGGAAAGGTTCATAAACTTCCTCATAGGTTCCCTGATCTTCACTGATAGCGGTGGCGAGGGTATTGGCTCCTACAGGCCCTCCCTTGAATTTCTCGATGATGGTGCGGAGTATCTTGTTGTCGATGGAATCGAGCCCCAGGGTATCGATATGCAATTTGTCGAGGGCGTACCTGGCGATCTTGAGATCTATGCGTCCATCCCCCTCCACCTGGGCAAAATCGCGCACTCGGCGGAGCAGGGAATTGCAGATTCGGGGAGTTCCGCGGCTGCGCATGGCTATTTCCTTGGCGGCGGTATCATCTATATCCACCTTCAATATGCCCGCGCTGCGCTTGACTATCTTCACCAGATCGGAAGAATCATAGTATTCCATCGGACAGGTGATCCCGAAGCGGGCGCGTAGAGGAGCCGTGAGAAGACCACTGCGGGTGGTAGCTCCCACGAGGGTGAATGGATTCAAGGAGATACGGACCGAACGGGCGCCCGGCCCTTTGTCTATCATGATATCAATCACAAAATCCTCCATGGCGGAGTAGAGATACTCCTCCACTTCGGGAGACAGGCGGTGGATTTCATCGATAAAAAGCACGTCGCCGGCTTCCAGGGAGGTAAGCAGCCCTGCGAGATCCCCGGGACGGTCGAGCACCGGACCGGACGTGATCTTCATGTTGACTCCCATCTCGTTGGCTATGATATGGGCGAGAGTAGTCTTTCCCAGACCGGGAGGGCCATGGAAAAGAGTATGGTCGAGAGTCTCGCCGCGAAGCTTGGCTGCCTGGATGTAAACACGCAGATTCGAGACAATTTCGCTTTGTCCTGTAAAATCTTCCAACTCTGCTGGGCGGATAATTCCATCCAATTCCTTATCTTTGCCTTCGTTTGTATCGCGGGGGTTGAAATCCGACATCGGTATCAATTTTTAGTTCCAAATACAAATATAGTTCTTTTTATTTTTAAAGTGTAATTATTTATAGTTGTGTTGAAATGTTGATAACTTTATAACTAGTTAATAATCATACTTTTATAAAATAAAAAATTGTTGATAACCGTATTGATTTTTATTTAGGAATTTGTTAAAAAAACAGCATCCTGTTTTATGAAGTATTTATCAACAGGGTTATCAACAGGTTTTAAACTGAATTCAAAGGCCGAATGTTAAAAACACAGCTCGAAAAAGAAAATACTTTATATTGCAGCGGATTATTCCTCTCCGCCCGTTGGTTTATGCTCAGCGGGTCGGCTCCTGACGGGCTCAATATTGTTGTACTACCAGACAAGGAATCTGCGGAGTATTGTACATCCGACCTTTATCAACTTATAGAAGGCGACAAGGTATTCCTGCTTCCCGAAACGGGGAAAGGGGTGGAGCGCAGTAATTACAAATCTTCTATCAGCGTCCAGCGCACTGCAGCCCTAAGTGCTATTTTTAACAATAAAGGCGAACAGGTTTTCATAATCTCTACTCCTGATGCTCTTGAAGAACTCGTCCCTCCTTCAGGAAAGGATTCAGGAATATCACTGAAAATAAAAAAAGGAGAGGAAATACCTTTCGACAAGATAATTTCGCAACTTGGCGAGATGGGTTTCGAAAGGGTTGATTTCGTATCATCTCCCGGGCAATATTCAATCCGCGGATCGCTGATAGATGTATTCTCTTATTCGAATAACGAACCCTATCGCGTATCCTTCTGGGGAAATGAAGTGGAGGGAATAAGCATATTCGACTGCAACACTCAAATTTCTAAGGAAACTTGTGAACAAATAGATATCATAGGAAGTTCCCTTTCGGAAGATACCGTCGGCGGAATATCGGTTTTTTCGGTCCTTCCAAAGGATTGCACCATCTGGCTGGACTCCTCCGATCTGTATAAAAACAGAGACTTCTACTCTCAAACCAAGGCCTTTAAAAGAGTTTTTCTCCAGATTCCAGTGGGAGAAAAACCTGATAACCCGGAGGTATTTCACACATCCCCTCAACCAAGTTTTAACAAAAACTTCGATCTTCTCCAGAAGGATATCCGACGCAAGATCGAAAACGGATATAAAGTGTATATCTACGGCGAAAAAGCATCCCAACTCAACAGAATTAAATCAATACTTGCCAACGAAGGAGCTATTCTTCCGGAGTTCGTGGCCGGAAAGAATATACACAACGGTTTTGTTGACGAGGATTCTAAAACGGCCATATATACGGATCACGAAATCTTCGACCGTTTCCACAGGGTGAGTATACGTCGCAGCGTAGAAAAGAGCGGGCAGCTGACCATAAACGACCTGAACTCCTTCAATATAGGGGATTATGTAGTCCATATCGATTACGGAGTTGGAATATTTGGAGGTCTTGTGCGGATGTACGACGATAAAGGCAGGGTCCGCGAGGTTGTGAAGATTACCTACAAGGACGGCGATGTGGTATTCGTCTCCGTCCACGCCCTCAACAAACTATCTCTTTTCCGTTCTTCGGAGGGAGATATACCCCGCATAAACAAACTCGGCTCCAAAACCTGGTCCACCCTCAAGGCGAACGCCAAGCGCAGGGTAAAGGATATAGCAAAAGATCTCATCCAACTTTACGCCAAGAGGCGGGCGACAAAGGGATTCGCATTCTCTGCCGACAGTTATCTTCAGGATGAACTTGAATCCTCATTCATGTTCGAAGATACTCCCGATCAGGAATCCGCCACGATTGCGGTCAAGCGCGACATGGAGGACGATTGCCCCATGGACCGGCTGGTGTGCGGAGATGTGGGATTCGGTAAGACAGAAATAGCCATCCGCGCTGCATTCAAAGCTGCTGCCGACGGTAAGCAAGTGGCCGTGCTGGTGCCCACTACCATACTCGCCCTTCAGCATTACAATACCTTCTCCCAACGCCTCGCCAACTTCCCGTGCACAGTAGATTATGTGAGCCGCCTGCGCACGTCCGGACAAATATCCGAGATAAAGAAGAAACTTGCCGACGGCCGTATAGATATTCTCATCGGCACCCACAAAATACTCGGAAACGGGTTTGAATTCAAGGATCTCGGCCTGCTGGTCATCGACGAAGAGCAGAAATTCGGGGTATCCGCAAAAGAAAAACTCCGCCAGATAAAGAATTCGGTGGATACCCTTACCCTCACTGCCACCCCTATCCCGCGCACTCTGCAGTTTTCGCTGATGGGAGCCAGGGACCTGAGCATCATCAACACCCCTCCCCCGAACCGCATCCCCGTGCAGACCGAGATCATACTCTTCGAAGAATCGGAAATAAAGAGTATCATCAACTACGAACTGAATCGCGGCGGGCAGGTGTTCTTCCTCCACAATAAAGTAGAGGAACTCCCCCATATAGAAATTATTCTTCACAGGCTGGTGCCTGATGCAAAGATTTGCACAGCCCACGGGCAGATGGAATCCAAGACGCTGGAAGACAAGATGCTGGGATTCATAGGAGGAGATTACGACATACTCCTCTGTACCACCATAATCGAAAACGGCCTCGATATCCCCAACGCGAACACGATAATCATCAATCAAGCGCAGAATATTGGCCTCAGCGACCTCCACCAGCTGCGCGGAAGAGTGGGCAGATCGAACCGCAAGGCCTTCTGCTATCTGATAGTGCCGCCGCTGGCATCGGTGACCGAAGACGCCCGCCGCCGGCTGCGCGCCATCGAAGAATTCTCCGATCTGGGCAGCGGATTCAACATAGCGATGCAGGACCTCGACATCCGCGGAGCCGGCAACCTGCTGGGTGCGGAACAGAGCGGATTCATGATGGATATGGGGTATGAGACTTTCCAGAAGGTGATTAACGAGGCTATGGATGAACTGGGAATAGAGACAGGCCAGCAGATAAGCCATCGCGGACGCGAGAAATTCATATCCGACTGTACGGTCGAAACCGATCAGGAGGCCCTCATTCCCGACGACTACATAGACATAACCGCCGAGAAAATCCGCATCTACAAACAACTCGATTCCATGGATTCCGAGAAAGATCTCGACCGCCTTGCAATCCATCTCACCGACCGTTTCGGCCGCCTGCCGCAGGCTGTTCAAAATCTTTTCACCGTGGTGAAAATCAGGAATCTGGGCATGCGTCTGGGCTTCGAGAAAATCATTGTAAAAAACGGAATGTGCATCTGCTGGTTTATATCCGAAGAGAATTCCCCCTACTTCAAATCAGAGGTTTTCGAAAAGGTCCTCGGAGTGGTCTCGTCGGGATCCACACCATTTGTACTGAAGCAGACAGACCGCAAACTGAAATTGGTGGCTCACGGGCTCGACGGTCTTCAGGGATCGTGGTCGCTCTTGAATAAGTTGGGATAAATTCTTATCTTTGTAGGCTTTATACAAAACAGAGTGGCTAATTTACTGATAGAGATAGGGAATACGGCTCTCAAGGCCGCCTGGGCAGAGGGAATGACCCTCGGCAAAACTTATCGTTTTCAGGGAGAGAAAGTTATGGACTTCATACTTTCCATCACCGAAAAAGAAAAAGCGGAAGTGATGGCCGTAGTTTCAGCTAAACCGATTTCGGCAGAAGACGAGGCGGCGCTCCGCAAAGAATGCAGGCACCTGATGATTCTCGACAGCAGCCACACCGATATTCTCCAGCGCTACGATCTCCCCGATTACCTTTCGTACGACAGGGCCGCGTCGCTGCTGGCGGTGCGTTATCTGTTCAAAGGGAAACCCTGTATTGTCTTCGACTTCGGGACCACGCTGACCATAGATTTGACCTCCGAAGACGGGCAGTACCGCGGCGGAAACGTGTCCCCCGGATTCCTCACCAGATTCAAATCCCTCAATCGTTATTCGAAAAGTCTGCCTCTGATGAATATCCCCAACCGCATTCCCCGCGAAGGCAATTCGCTGGAAAGTTCCATCGAGTCGGGAGTCGTTTCGGGCATAATGTTTGAAATTGAAGGCTATATCCGCCGGCATCCGGGACATGTAGTGGTGTTTACCGGCGGAGACGCCACGTATTTTGCCAAGCGCATGAAGCAGAGTCTCTTCATTGTGAGCAACCTGGTGCAAGTTGGCTTGGCGCTGATAACAGATGATTATGTTGAAAAGAATATACAATAGTGCTATTCTTTCTCTTGTTTTGATTCTGAGCGGTGTTCCTGCATTCGCCCAGTCCGGTGAGTTTACTTCTTATACACCCTATTCCATCTTTGGGATAGGAGACCTTTCCCAGCAGGGATCCGCATATAATCGCAGTATGGGCGGAGTGGGCATCGCATCAAGAAACGTCCGTTATCTGAATTCCCTTAATCCTGCTGCAGTAACAGCTCGCGACACCCTGTCGTTTATGTTGGACTTCTCCGTAATAAATTCGAATACCATGTTCCGCCAGGGCGACATGAAATCCGCCAACAACATCACCAATATAGGGAGTATGGCTGTGTCGTTCCCGATCTGGAAACACCTCGCCTTCATGGGCGGAATAAGTCCGTACAGTTCCACGGGATACTCTTATATGACGAAGGAAACGGATCCCGCCGTGCTGGCAAAGACCGGAAATATCAATTATTATGACTATGGCCAGGGCAGCATGTACAGGATTTTCGGAGGAGTGGGATATAAGTTTTGGAACAAACTGTCTCTGGGAGCGGAAGCCGATTACATATTCGGAAACAACGGGAAGTATTTTACGGAAACCTTCTCCAATTCAGGATTCAACACCGCGAACGACAGTTATACCATGCATCTGCACACATTTACCGGCAAATTCGGAGTGCAGTTCGAGCAGACCTTCGGAGCCAAGGCCAAGATAGGAATCGGGGCGACATATAGTCTAGGCTCCAATCTCAATGGAACTGTGGATTATGCCCATCAGTCGGCTGGTGCGGCAGAGACGGTGGCTGTCATTTCCAAGACCGACACCCTTTCCAACAATCCCGGACAGATCAGGATCGCCGGCGAACTCGGCGTCGGCGTCTCTCTCAATATCGAAGAGCGTTTCCGCGCCGAGATCGATTATACCCGTGCGGATTGGACTGGAACAGGGATGGGAACGGTCGACGGATTTGCCAATCAGAACAGCCCGGCCTCTTTCAGCGAAAACATCAGACAGGGTTTCAGGTTCGGAATGGAATACACCCCCGACAGATATAGCGTGCGATATTACACAAAGCGCATTTCTTACCGCGCGGGGGCCTATTGCAATAATGAATATTACAAGGTGGCAGGCAACGAAATCAACACTTTCGGCATTACTTTAGGTGCAACCCTGCCGGTATTCATGCTATATAACGGATTGTCGGTTTCGGTGGATATGGGGCAGCGTGGCACAAAAAATGCAAATTTGATCAGGGAAAGGTATATCAGATTCTGTGTGGGGCTGAACCTGCACGATATCTGGTTCCAGAAACGCAGATACGAATAAAAACGAAAAGTCAACAGATATGAAAAAGATTGTTGTAGCAATTCTTACCACTATGATGGTATTCTCCGGGGTAAGGGCCTCGGCACAAGGAAAATGGGGTGCAGACAGCGCAAACTGCATCAAATACCTGTCTTTCTATGATGATTCATACAAGGCGAAGGATTACGACAATGCGACTGTCAATTGGCGTAAGGCCTACGCGATCTGCCCTCATGGAGTCAGGCAGACGATGCTTACCAACGGCACCGAACTTGTGCGCAAACTTATCAACAAGAACAAAGGCAATGTCACCTATCGCGCCGCCCTCATCGACTCTCTGATGACTCTTCACGAGGAGCGCGCCCAGTTGTTCCCCAAGTATTCCGTATCGGCGCTCAACAATAAAGGCGTGGATATCGTGAATTACCTCAGCAACGACCAGAAGGCTGTGTATGACGGGCTCAACGATGTGATTTCGCGCAACGGCGTGAACACCCGCACCAGTCTCTATATTCAGGACATGAATGTTGCGATCGAACTCTACAAGAACGGTGTTATCAGCGCCGAAGATGTGATCAATACCTATCAGAAGAACATGGATCTTCTCGACAAGGCTCCCGCAAAGGACGCCAATGTGGCCGAGCAGAACCAGAAGGTCAAGACCGATCTTGAGAGTCTGTTCATCACCAGCAAGGTGGCTGAATGCGACGACCTTATCGCCCTCTTCACCCCTCGTTACGAGACAGGTTCCGACGATCTCTCCCTCGTTTCGAACATCGTGAAGATGCTCAGCATCACCGAAGACTGCCAGAGCAACGACCTGTTCCTGAATGCGGTGACATCCCTGTACAAACTGGATCCTTCCTACAATTCGGCATATTATCTCTACAGACTCAACGCCACCAGGGGAAATATCGATGCAGCCCTCAAGTATATCGACGAAGCTGTCGCCTATGATGCTTCCGACGCCGCCACCGACGCCGCCTACAGTTTCGAGGCCGCAACCTTCTGCTTCAAGAACGGACGCTTTGCAAAAGCATACAATTATGCAGGCAACGCCCTGTCGCTTGATTCTTCGATGGCAGGCAAAGCCTATTTCCTGATGGGCCAGATCTGGGGTTCCACCTCCTGCGGCGGCAACGAGATCGAGAAGCGCGCCCACTACTGGGTGGCAGTCGACTATCTCAACAAGGCCAAGGCCGCCGATTCGTCTCTTGCGGAGGATGCCAACAGGGCTATCGGTTCCTATAGCATCTACTTCCCCGAGACTGCCGAGGCATTCATGTATGATGTGACCGACGGCCAGGCTTACAGGGTGGTTTGCAACGGCATGAGCGCCACCACTACCGTGCGTACCAGAAAATAAAGTGAAACCCTCAAGCTCAAAGGCTCTTTACAACGGGATAGCTGTCGTGATTGCGGCGGCTATCCTCGTTGTTTCGTGCAAGAACAAAATGGCTCAGGCCGATGTCCTGAATCTGGCGGAGACTCCTCTCCAGACCATCGAGGACATGTTCGCCGTGCAGACGAAGAACGGACTTGTGGTGATGCGCGTGGAGTCGTCGGTGATGAAGCGCTTCGACAATGACTCGGTGTCGTATGAATCGTTCCCCGAAGGCATAGCCATTTACGGGTATTCCGACGAAGGATTGCTGGAAACGGTGATCGTGTCGGACGACGGCCGCCATATAACCAGGAAGAAAGGATCCAAGCGCAGCGCCCCCGAAGAGATGTGGGAAGCCTTCGGCAATGTGGTCATACATAATGTACTCAAGCAGGAGACGATGGAGACCGATACCATCTACTGGGATCAGGCCAGGAACGAAATATATACCGACTGTTACGTTAAGATGTATTCTCCGCAGGGATTCCTGCAGGGCTACGGCATGCGTTCCGACGATCACGCCCGCAATGCGATACTGATGGAGCCGTTCAACGGCTACGGTTATACGGTGAAGGACAGCACGGCGGTAGTGATTGATTCTGTTAATTTTATCGGTCCTTTTCTCAAAAAATAAAGATAAAATTACTACCTTTGCAGGCTTTAACTGATTTTAGTAATTAAAAATATAAACCAAAATGGCGGTTCTTGAAAAAATTCGCGTAAAATTCGGGCTTGTGATTTCGATTATCATCGCATTGGCCCTCTTGTCGTTCATCATAGATCCGAGCACCCTCGAATCTGCCCTGCACTCCATGTCGAGCAAATATGACGTGGGCAGCATCGCAGGCAAGGCGGTTCCCTATACCGATTATCTCGAGGACGTGGAGAAGTTCACCCGGATCAACGAAATAGTGACCGGCTCCAGCGTGCAGAACGAGCAGACCCAGCAGCAGATTCGCGACGCTGCATGGCAGGAACTCATCGACAAGTATCTCTTCATAAAGAATGCAAAGGCTGCTGGTATCACCGTAGGCAAAGCCGAACTTGTAGACCTCACCACCGGAGCGAACCCTTCTCCCCTCATTGCAAACAATCCTGCATTCATGGACGAGAACGGAAACTTCTCGCCTTCACAGGTGAGTGAACTGGTTTCCCAGATTCCTTCCGACGAGAGCGGACGTCTCCAGCTCTATTGGAACTATCTGCAGAACACTCTCAACACCCAGCAGTATTATGCAAAATATGGTTCCATCTTCAATGCCAGCACCATCCAGAACGCTCTTGAGAAGAACCAGAACATCGCGCTCAACAACACTACTGCGAATGTGGATTATGTTTATGTCACCTATCCTTTCGCACAGGACAGCACCATCAACGTAAGCGCTGCGGAAATCAAGAAATACTACAGGGATCACCAGAACTTCTACGAGCAGACCGCCAGCCGCGACATCGAATATGTGGTATTCGAGGTCACTCCTTCCGCCGAAGACATCTCTGCGACCAACGACCAGTTCGTCGGGGCTTATGAGCAGTTTGGCGATACCGACAACCTGAAGACCTTCCTCCTCAAGAATTCCGACCGCCAGCTTAACAACTACTGGTACAAGGCAGGTGAGCTGAACAGCATCAACAAGGAAGTCAACGACTTCGTGTTCGGCGGCAGCGGCAAAGTATCTCCCGTTATTGCCGACGGAGAGACCTTCTATGCCGTCCGCGTGCTCGACACCAAGCCCGTTTCGGACTCCGTGTATGTAAAGCACATCCTTCTTCAGGGTGCTGACGCCAACACCAAGGCCGACAGCCTTGCAGGCGTGGTTCGCAAGGGAGCAAACTTCTCCGGCCTTGTCGCCGAATTCTCCGCAGATCAGAATTCCGCCGCCGACGGCGAACTTGGAAACATAGGCTGGATGACCCAGACTTATATGATCCCTGGTTTCGAGAGCGTAATCACCGCCAATGTGAATCAGCCCATGGTCATCAAGACCCAGTACGGCACCCATGTAGTAGTGGTGAGCAAGAAGACCGCTCCTGTGACCAAGAAGCAGGTTGCCATCCTCGAGAAGACCGCGGTAGCCAGCAAGGAGACCACCAACGCCATCTATGCCCAGGCCAACAAGTTCGCGACCATCGCAGCCAAGACCGCAGCCGGATATGCCGCAGCCGTCGACACAATGAAGGTGTACTCGCATAAGATGAACATCACCGAGGCCACTTCGAATTACGGTTCCATCGAGAATGCCAAGGAAGTTACCCGCTGGGCTTTCGACAACAAGGTCGGCAAGGCTTCCAATATCATCACCGTGAACAACAAGTACTTCTTCGTCGCCGAGTTGAACGCGATTCACAAAGAGGGTGTAAGGCCTCTCGACGAGGTAAGCACACAGATTCAGAACGTGCTCTACACCCAGAAACTTGCCGAGACCAAGAAAGTTGAGATTGCAGAAAAGATCGCAGGTTGCGCCGACATGCAGGCCGTTGCTGAAAAACTCGGAACTACCGTCACCAGCGAAGCGGCTCTCAGCCTCGCTCCCATGGGCGGGCGCGTGGATCCCGCTCTTGCAGGGGCTGTCGCCGCTGCCGAAGAGGGTAAGATCTCGGCTCCCGTGGCAGGCGCATACGGCACCTATGTGTTCGTGGTCAACAGCAAGGAGGTCGGATCCTTCTACACAGAGAACGACGCCGACATGTTCGCAATGCGCAAGGCGCAATACAACGCCCAGGGCATCATTCCTACGATGTCCGCAAACGGAGTTGTAAAAGATAACAGGGCGAGATTCTTCTAGGAGATCTCCACTTTAAGCCCTTTGGCGAATGAAAGGACTGTGTCTACGGTAGTGGCATAGTCCTTTTGCTTTATCCGGAGTTCGAATACTGCCACCCCTTCGGTGAGGGTGAAACTCTCTATGTCGGCCCCCTTGTCCTTCAGGGTTTTCATCATCTCCAGCAGTTCGTCGTTGGTAACGGGAGAAAGCGTGACCGAAAACTCCTTTTCGCTATGGGTGCGGGTGATGAAGTGCATGGTCTCCAGCACCAGAATGGTCATCAGCGTGGCCGCGATAGCCACGGAATACATCCGGGCGCCGCAGGCAAGCCCGATGGCGGCCGCAACCCAGAGCCCCGCAGCGGTTGTGACTCCGCGGACGGCGTTCCTCTGGAAGATGATCACGCCCGCGCCGATGAAACCTATTCCCGACACAACCTGCGCGGCAACTCGCGCGGCATCAAAACGCCCACTGAAGGCGTACTGCGAGATAATCATGAACAGGGCGCTTCCCAGCGCAACTATGAAGTGTGTACGCACCCCTGCCTCCTTGGCCCTGAATTCGCGTTCAAATCCTATCAGGCCGCCGAGAATCCCGGCAGCGAATATCCTCAATATAAAATTCCATTCGATAGTCATGGCAGTGTTGTTTTAAATGAGCCCGGGAGTTATATGCAGCCATTTGAGTACGGTCTGTCCGAAGAGCAGGATCAGCAGCCAGGAGAAAGTCATCATGGTGATGCCGAACTTGAAGGCGTCGGTGAGACTGTACTGATTGGTATTATAGAGCAGGGCGGCCGGCTTGCTGTTGAAAGGCAGCACATAGCAGTGCTCGATCAGCATCGAAACGGGCAGGGCCAGGCTCATGGGAGGGAAGTTGAAACGTTTCTCGACGCCGAGAGCGATGGGCACGAATACCATCGTGCGGATTGTCTTGCTCTGGAAGACGAGTCCGGAGTACATCATGAGGAAGGTGAGCACTACATAGAGCACCCAGAACGGGGTGTCGGCGGTGATTCCCATGGAATCGAAGGCGGCGTTCACCATGGTATTCGGCAGGTCGGTGGCGTTGAGGCCGCTTCCGAGCACATAGGCGCCGGCCGAAAAGAGCATCAGGTGCCAGGGGATGTCCACATCGTTCCACTTCACCACGCCAATGCCCGGAAGCAGGGCGAGGATGGCGCCGATCAGCGCCACGATGGTCTCGTCGATGTTATGGAAGGTCCCCTTCGTCACCCAGAGGATGAGCACGACCATAAAGATGGTCACAGCCTTCCATTCCTCCTTCGACATCTTTCCCATGCTTGAGAGTTCGTCTTTCAGGCGGTCGATACCGCCCTGGATCTGAGGCGCCTGCTCATCTTTTTTCATGGGGAAGAACACATACATTCCCAGCAGCAGGCCCACAACCAGGATGATGACGCTCATGGGGCCTACCGCGACCAGCCATTCCTTATAGCCGAAGTCGCAGGAGCCGAGAAAACCGGCGATGAGGGAGATGGCCAGCAGGTGCGCACCGCTGCCGGTGTAGAAGGCGTTGGCGCCGATATTCACCTGGAAGAGATTCTGGATCACCAGGTTGCGGCCGAAGTTGTTGCGCTGCCCGTTCGAAGCGCCGTAGATGGCGCAGATGACCATGAAGATGGGCAGCATGATGGTAGCCTTGACGGTTGTGGCGGATATGAATGCGGAGAGCACCAGGTTGATTACCAGGAAACTCCAGAGCACGCCCTTCGCGCTCTTGCCAAACTTGATCACGAAGGCCAGGGCGAGGCGCTTTGCAAAGCGTGTCTTCACCAGCATGGAGGCCAGTACGAAGCTGAGGATATTCAGCCACATCACGGGGTGTCCGAGTTGCGCGAGGGCCTCTTTCTGGGTGGTCACGCCCAGAAGGACCGTCGCCAGAATGAGGATCAGGGAGGTAAGATAGTTGGGAAGAGCCTCCGTGATCCACAATATCAGACTCGACACGAAGATGGCCAGCATCGCATAGTTGGCGCGGATGAAACCATCGGGGCCGAGGGCGGCAAGGCGCTTTTGCGCAGATGCCGCCAGGCCCGTGGTGTCGAGATTGTCGATGAATCCTATGTGACAGAACCAACAGATCCAGACGAAGGCGATAAGGGCCAGCGGGGCGCCCAGACGGGCGAGCCACTGCTCAAACTTCGATTTCTGCATCTTGGGCAGCTTCTCGATCTTGTAGTTGTTCATATCGAGCGGATCGAACTTCACCGCCTCCGTCTTGACATCTGTTGCCATAACCAACAATTATTTCCAGTTCTTATAAGGGTTCTTCATCAACATCGAGTTGAAATATTTGGGATCGCCGGTCACCTCTTCGCCCAGCCATGCAGGCTTGTCGAAGGGCTCGTTCTCGTCGGCAAGCTCCACTTCGGCGACGGTGAGGCCGTCGTTGTCGCCGTAGAACTCGTCAACCTCCCAGGTATGCACACCGTCGGTGTTCTTCACGAGATAGCGGGTTTTGTCGATCACGCCCGGTTCTGCGAGATCCAGCAGCTGCTTCACTTCCTCTACGGGGATTTCCTTCTCCCACTCGAAGCGGGCGGCCCCCGATGCGTTGCCTATACCCTTGACGGTGATGAATCCCTTCTCGCCCTTCACGCGGATGCGGACGGTGCGTTCGGGAACACTGCTTAGATAGCCCTGGGTGATGCGGGTAGCCTTGAAAGCCTCGCTCTTGAAGTCGCCCTTCACCAAGAATTTCTTTTCGATTTCCTGTGCCATAGTCTATTCGTTTGCTAAAGGTTTGTCACTCATGCCGATCACGCGCTTGATAGCCTGGAGATAGTTGATGTTCTCAACACCCTCGAGACCGCAGTCTGCGATTGTCTTCTTGATATCTTCGATTTCTGTGGATTCGGAGTTGATGGTAACCACCTTTGCACCGTTGATGATCACGTTGCCTACCTCGCATATGGTGTTGTTCACCATGTAGCCGAAGCGCTGCTTGTGCACGCGGACCGCAGCGAGATCCTTGTTGGCCTTCACCATCGCGATGAACTCCTCATAGGTGTAGGTGTCCTTCGTGAGGGCGGGCATCTCCACCATGAAGGCGGGGAATACTTCCTTCTCGAGAACTTCCTTTGAGATGGGGAATTCTCCCTTCATGAGGGGATTCCACTGCTCAAGGCCGTCGACGGTCTGGACGTAGGTCTTGATGTCCATCTTTCCGTTACGGATCTTGGTGTTGTTGATGTCATTCTTTGCGGAGATGATATAGATCTCATCGCTTTCGCGCTCCCAAACCTTCTCGGGGACGGGGACGCTCAAGCGTGCCATACGTTTTGCTGCGGCGCAGAAATCCTGACCGAAGCTGCGGAATTCGAAGCGAGGCTTGCTCTGCTCGCCAATTTTAAGTTCTGCCATAATTTTATTGAGGTTTAAAGTTTATCAATCGTTCTTTGCATAATCGTCTTCGACGGCCGTCGTGGAGTTTGCGGCATTCGGAGTGTAGGTGTCTGTACGCATCCATTTGCCTGTTCCGTCAGGCACGCGGCTCCAGGAGCCTGTATAGTTGGTGATGGATACACCCCAGTTGCCGGCGTCGTCCTTGTCGCCGCGCTGGAAGAAGTCAACCAGCTCGCCCTTGGGGTTGTAAAGGTCGATGCGTACGCTCTTCTTGGCGGAGAATCCGCTGGTGAATCCCCTTTCGGTAGTCTTCTTGCCGCCTATGATGGCGAAGAATCCATGGGCAGGGATGACTTCTCCATCGATTCCGGTCCAGCAGAGGCCTTCGTCCTTATTGATGGTGACACCGGTAAGTTTGACGGGATAATCACTTCCGTTCCAGAGTTCAAAGAACTTCTCGTTGTCGGCACCTGCTCCGTAAACTTCATTCAGTTTAACCTTGGACCAGTCGGTTGCAGGGTCGCCCACGGTGTAGGTGTATTTGTCGGACACTGTGGTAAAGTCGGCTTCGTTGACGACCGTAACCGTAAAAGAAACCTCGGTGCCGTCCGCCATTGCCGGGATGGTGCCGGTGTAGGTGCTGCCCGATCCGGTCATGGTGACATCAGTTCCGTTGTATTTCAGGGTAGCCTTAGTCACGTTCTGCAGGCCGGTCACGGTTGCGGTCACGGTGACATCGGATATCGATGTGGGTGCTTCGGGAGAATATACGACCTTCTCGATGGTGGACGGGCCTTTATATATCTCGTCTTTCAGACATCCTGTGAATGCCAGAAGAGCTGCTGCTGTTATAAAGAATATCTTTTTCATGATTTTAGCTGATTTTAGAAGTCAATTTCGAAACGTACGCAGAGCATGTGGTAATCGACGCCGGCCTTTCCATCCTTAGCCACGACCTTCGTGTAGTCCTTGGTGGGTTTACCTGCGGAGTCGAGGCCGACATTGAGTTTGTTCTTGCCGTTTGCATAGCGGTCGTTGTTATTGTACTGGTAGTTGAGCATCATCTTCACGTTGTCGTTGACATACCAGTTCAGGCCGAGCGTGTAAGCCTCGGCGGCGCCTCCGTAGACATTGCCGTTGTTGAGGTTGACGGTCTCGTAGCGAGCGCAGAGTTCGATGTCTCCCCAGTCGCGGCCGCGTTCAACTTTGGTGTATTTGCCGCCTTTGGCGTCGTAGCGCTGATGTCCGCCGAAGAGCAGATATCCCGCCTGGGCATACCATCCTCCGAAATTCTTGGTAGCAGGGTCGGCAGCATCCTTCTTGAAATGGACGTTGTCGCCGATGTAGGCCGCTTCGTAGCGGAGAGCATCCCAGTGTCCTGCAAGCTCGACGGTCCAGAGGTTGTTGTGGTCGAAACCGGGAAGATTGTTGG